>Ga0102944_1000070_pt1 | contig 79781 bp, 47 predicted proteins | sample SalPonD_shore_MG_FD_78172 | JGI IMG/M metagenome (GOLD analysis project Ga0102944, IMG submission 78172) | Salt pond soil microbial communities from South San Francisco under conditions of wetland restoration - Salt Pond MetaG... | ecosystem: Environmental > Aquatic > Marine > Intertidal zone >... | reverse complement strand
GAAGATCCGAATAATCTGTCCCTTAACAACACCATGACCGATAACTCGGAGTATGGTCTCACGATCGATGCCGGATCGAATCCGCTCCTCGGAACAGCCCAAAAGGATGCCAAAGGATTCTGGACCGGCGGTTTTAATGTGATTCATTCGAATCAAACCGGTGACATTGAGGCCGGCAACAAGGACAAGGTGGACGCCCGCCTGAACTGGTGGGACGGGAAACCAGTCATTCACGGATCGGGAAGTCTCATCCTGGATCCGACCGCTGATGATAAATTTGGCCCACCGAAAGGCCTCAGCAAATCAGTGACCGAGAATGACACGCCAGCGGACTCCCTGGATCCAAGAGTAGCTGCGGCAGTTGCCCTGGAGCTGGATTCCGCGTATACCGAAGCTGTTCAGGCGTATCAGGCTATCATTGCGACTGCTCCCGAGTCTGCTATCGCGCAAACCGCATTAGGTGGGATCGTGCGGTGTTATTACCGTCAAGACAATCTCGCGGAATTGTTGAACACATTAACCACGCTTTCAGAGACGAATGCTGGAAGTGCGCTTTCAATTTTGGCAGATGATTATGCGATAACAGCTCAGGCAATGTTAACCCAATACGAACCAGCGATGCAAATGGGCACTGAGGTGTATTCAGCCTATGAGGGATCAGAGGGATACGCAGAGGAGGCAGCCGCTGTCTTGTTCGAGCAAGTGCTGATTGCCGCTGATATGGATTCCGCCACCGGATTAGGTAAATGGAATATCACGACCCACAGCCAGAGTACCCAGAAAAGACTGGACACTATTGTGGATCGGTATCATAATACCGAAACGGCAAAATTGGTGCAGCGGCTTTTCAACAAGTCTTCGCACGCACCGGTGGCGCCGACACTGCCGACTACTGTCACACTAGAGAATGCCTATCCCAATCCATTCAACCCAACCACCACGATCAGTTATGGCCTGCCTAACGATCAACCGGTTACACTGGTCGTCTATGATTTGACTGGCCGACAGGTCAAAAGATTGGTAAGCGCCCGGCAATCCGCTGGTTGGCATCAGGTGCAGTGGAATGGCACGAATGGCTCTGGACAACAGGCGAGTAGCGGTGTGTACTTTTACCGGCTGCAAGCCGCAAATGCCGTGAAAACACACAAGATCTTGTTAGTTCGCTGATCGCTGGAAGAGAAACGGGTAATACAAAACGCGCCTGGGCGATTTGACTGTGGGCGCGTTTTTTGTTCGGAAGATGTAACGCGTGATTCGTAATACGTAATACGTAAAACCTTACCGCGGCGGATCACGCTTCACGTTTCACGTCTCACATTTCACGTCTTCTCACTAAACTCCCAGCCCCTATACCCCTATACCCGTATACCATATTGCCTGATTCCTGTATTCCCCGCAGTATTGAATTGTCTTGTTTTTCAAAAAAAAAAACGATATTATACAACAAGTTTTACATTTATCTGTGTGACGTTGCTGCTTTCCTCGACGGTGTATAAAAAATCAATAGCGTAAGAATCCCGAAAGTTCGCGCCGTTTCTTTTTCAACTGTTTGAAGACTTGGTATCACAGGAGTAATAAGAATGTTACGGTCTCTTTTTCGTCCCTTGTCGTGGACTATTTTACTCATAATATATGCAGGTTTCACCCTCACCAGTTGTCCCACTCAACCGACCAACCCACCCGAGTCAGCCACCCTTTCATTGGAGTACACCACCTGCACCGAAGCCTGGTTGCGGGTGTCCGTACTGGATTCAACAGATCACGCAGGCTTGCGAGTGTACCGGGACGATTCGCTGGTGGTGAATTATCCCGGAGTTTCGGCGGATACGGTGGTGATTGATACGGGCTTGAAACCCAATACATCCTATAATTATTCTACCGTGCGTGTGACAAATGGACACGAGGAATCTCCGAGGGATCTCTTGCCCATTACCACGTTACCGCTTACCACTAATAATTTTATATGGACGGCAGATACGCTGGGAAATTGGCAATACAGCACGGTACTGAACGACGTGGCGATTATTGACCAAGACAACATCTGGGCGGTGGGGGATATTGCGACAGATAGTGGACGCTATAACCTAGCAAAGTGGAATGGGGAGCAGTGGCGATTAGAGCATGTTCTCGGTTATGCTTCTTTAAGAAGTATCCAATACTTTTCAGCAAATGATGTCTGGGCTAACTCCTCGTATCCGCAACATTGGGATGGAAAAAAGTGGACTTTATATCGACTGGATCAGTCAACCCGTCCTGGCGTCATTCAAGCGTGTTGGGGCACGTCCTCATCCAATATGTACTTTGTCGGTAACAGCGGCACCATCGTGCACTACGACGGGACGACGTTTGATCGGTTAGAGAGTGGGACCACAGAAACGATCAACGATATCTGGGGCAGTCGAAATCCTGTGACTGGGGAATTAACAATCTATTGTGCGGTCACGACCCTGTACACGAACAACGAACGTCGGATCGTGCAAATACATCCCGAGGGGACAGTCACGGATGCCTTACAGTACCGGTTAAATCACAGTGCGATGACGATTTGGTTTGATGGGGGATCGCCTGTTTATTTAGGTGGCGGCGGATTTTTTCAATATTCGTGGTGGACGAAGCACTGGCAGCCGGTACCTGACCTGCCAGAATATTTTGTCTGGGATATTGCCGGGAATGCATCGAACGATATACTGGCAGTGGGTGCGTATGGCTTTCTCGCCCATTTTAATGGGACAAAATGGACTCAATTATCCACAATCCAGTCCGCACCTTCATTCCGTGCGGTAGATATACAAGATGATTTCGCGGTCATACTTGGCCGAACAGCAAACGTGATACTACGAGGAAACCGATAAGAAAGGGGTTTGGTATGAAAAAATTTGCAACCTTACTGATAGTGCTATTATCTTCGTCGGTAATTTACGGTGGGTATTCGGTATCCATTCATCGGGAATATATGGGACTTAGAAAGGATGGAGATGAATGGAGAACAGATGTTATCGCTGATTTGAAGTACAATGGTGAATCGGTGACGAATATCGAGAATTTTTATTTTGAATTCCGAACGGTTTTTGGATCAGATGATAATGAAACTAATCAGAATAGTATGGGGCAAAATCATATAGGAATCGATGAAGATCTTGGAGATTATTTAGACATTTACCTAAAAGTACACGATGGAGACCGCAATGCTCCCACGATTGCTGTTTCAAATACTTTGGAGGATGTGGGAATGGATGGACCATCAATACCAATTTACATCCAACAAGCAAACAATTCTGGTTATGATTTTATAGATAATGAAAGTTTAGTTAAAACTTGGATTGATAGAGCTCCCATGCCAGATACTCCGGGAGAATCAGGGAAATTCTGGGATCGGGCGATGAGTGGAGGGCTTTATGGATTATTTCAACTATATGTAAAGTCTGAAGATCTTGTGTACCTTCAAGCAGATCCCCAAATTCAATATGGTCACAAATTTAACCATTGGGACGATCCGAGCACGATTATTAATTTTAATTTGTTCATCTTCGAGGAGTCTGGTGATCAAATAGGCGTTTCATACGCTAAGGTCGCTGATGCTACCATCACTACGATACCCGATGCTGAAATATTGGGAGAAGATTTGCTTGAGGTCAGTGATCCATGGTTACGAGATGATCTTTCGAGTGAGAAAGGTCCTCGAAACCAAGGTATGGATGCCCCGTTCAAGCCGTTGTCATCAGGTGATGGCAATTTGGGAATTAACACCAATCACCTGGGTGTCATCCTGAATCAAAATGATCAATTTGACCCTGCGCTTCCCATCTACCGCCTGCGGGTGCCCGCGACCGCCCAGGCGGACGAGACGGATTGGTATTTTCAACAGTGGGATGGCACGGATGTGACCTTTCAACATTCGGATCAACGAACCTCTTCGGTGGTGTTTCGACACGCGGATGCGACGGCCGAAGCGGTGTATAAAGGGCATTTCCGCTCCGACACCCCTCTGGCCACCGCCTACAGCAACGGACGCAAGGTCACGGTCAATACCGGGGTCGATCAGAATGGACAGACTTTTACCCAGTACAACACCGTGTATACGGATCACAGTGAAATCTACCTGGCGGCCGTCCGACAATATGCAGATGGCAGCATCACCGAATATCCGGAAACCCGCGTGAGCGAAGGTACAGGGAATAACGGAGCGCCAGCGATTGCCACGCTGGTATCTGGCGGGTATGGTATCATTGATGTTGTGGTGTGGACACGAATAGTCGAGAACCAGAGTGACATTGTGTACTCCTATTTGCTCACCGATTATTCTGGTGATTTTCAACCGGTTCCCATCAGCGGAATGTTGGGCGAATCCAGTTCCCCCGCCTTGGTGGCAACCGTGTCCTCAACTGATGTTCGTCCGGCCGTTATCGGCTGGACGGAAGGAGCGGGTAAAGCCCAGAAATCCCCGGGGCCGGATACCCCCCAAACTAAGGGAATCATCATTACCTGGCGGGATGATGCCCACCACCTGAAGGTCTGGACGAAATTCGACCAGGGTGACGAGCCGCTTTATACGATTGCCGAATCAGGTACCGGGTTGGGACATCCCGCCATCGGAATCCCTGATCGCAATGGGAATGAACCGTTCTTCATTACCTATGCCGTGGACGGGCAAATCCACTTGCGGCGGTTGGTGGCGCCAGCGAATCTGTCGGGAGATTCACCGACCTGGGATCGGAAAGTGACGGATAATTTAGAGTATTTGAGTGAGAATGCCGATCCTCAATTAGCGTTTGGACTTATTGATTATAACACGCAAAATCGAGCGGTCTTCGTCACCTGGACAGGCGTCAAAGACTATGAAAAACGCTTTGCCCTCCTCCAGGGGATGCTGAAACCACCGGGACCAGGCATTGAACCCGATATACGGCCGGTGCGCACCACCTGGGTTCGACCAACAATTGAACAACCGGGACCGAGCTATTCTTTGGGTAAACCGTACAACCTGCTGTATTGGCCAGACGATCCCAACGGGAACTATCCCCACGCGGCTACCCGTCCACAGATTGCTGGTCTGGATCTCCAAAAAACCGTGGTTTGGCGGGACGCCGATACCGGGAACCTGAGAACCCAAACTTTCTTTGGGGATGCGACCACAGACGAATATGACTTTGACCCGGTAACCACAGTAAACGGTGCGGGACGGCATCCGGCATTGGCGATCCGACTGGCCGGATCGCAAACGACGACCTTCTGGACACAACCGCAGTATACTCCGGTCCGGATCACGTATGCCTCGATTGGGTCCGCTCCGGCGGGACGTGCTCTGCACCGTGTCGCCTCAGTTTCCGGTTCAGATTCCATCGGAATAGCTGTTCCCTACGGGTACCTGGATTTCCAACATTCTGAACTGCCGCCACCTTTCCGGCACGGGAGTTTACACGCTGAGCTGTGGCCGGCCAGAGTGCAGCATGACACCACGGTGACGCTTCTGCCCTGGTATGCGGCTCCGGATACGGCAAGCACACTGATAGGCCGGACCGACCCGGTTTCCCCGGCAGGCCTTACCGCGATGCAGCTCTCGATGCAGTTATATGGGATGGGCTTTTCCCAGGATTTGCCCGATAATCCCCACCGGTTCTATCAGGTGACTCTGTGGGATCAGGCGACCCACGAACCACTGGAAACACTGTGGAGTCTCTCGTGGCGGACCCTGCGGGCTCAGATCACCGAAACCAACAACGGGGAAATGCAATTCATCGATCCGGTCCAGACGATCGTCGAACTGCCCACGACGGATGCAGATTCAGTGTACTTTACGTGCGAGATCCCCCAGAATCACTGGTCGGTTTCGCCACAAACCGGGGTGTTAGTTTTCTCTGGAGAGGGTCTGAATTTCACCGGCAACTCGAATGCGCTGCTGGTTCCAGCACCCTCCGCAAACGGAGGCGCACTGGCGGCTGGAGCGTATCCCAATCCCTTCAATCCCACCACCACAATTTCCTATACGTTGCCGAAATCGGCTCAAGTCACATTGACGATTTATGATTTGACTGGTCGGGAAGTGAAAACGCTGGTGCATGCCCGGCAAGCATCCGGAGATTATGCAGTACAGTGGACGGGTCGAAATCAATATGGCCACCCGGTCAGCAGCGGGATGTACTTTTACCGGCTGCAAGCTGCGAATGCCGTGAAAACACACAAGATCTTATTAGTTCGCTGATCACTGGAAGAGAAACGGGTAACCCAAAACGCGCCTGGGCGATTTGACTGTGGGCGCGTTTTTTGTTCGGAAGATGTAACGCGTGATTCGTAATACGTAATACGTAAAGTCTTGGCTCTGAATTGGAATTCTCCGGCTTACACCTCACGTCTGACGTTTCTATGCACTCCACCGCGTCGGATCACATTTCTATTCACGATTGACTGATGACTGGTAACTGTTCACTGATCACTGGTCACTGTTCACTGCTTTCTGCTCTCACTAGTTACTTATTTCCCATTGATTTGCTAATAGCGCTTTTGTAAAATTCATCGATTTTACCTCCCTTGGGGATTCATATACAGGAAATAATTTAATCAGTTGATTGTAATAGCCGTATTAGCCGGTTTAATCATCGGTTATGGAATTTATGAGTATCTCCGTCATCAGCGACGTGTTGAGCGCTTTCCAATCCGTATACATGTGAACGGTTCGCGGGGTAAGTCGAGTGTCACCCGGCTGATTGCCGCAGGATTGCGTGCTGGCGGAATTCGCGCGTACGGAAAAACCACCGGAACCTCGCCGCGGGTGATCGATCCGCAGGGACTGGAGATCCCGATTCAGCGTATTCGAGGGGCCAGTATTGGGGAACAGGTCAAGATGTTTCGGTATTTCCACGATAAAAGCCCGAAAGCGCTGGTTATGGAGTGCATGGCCATTCAGCCGAACTATCAATGGTTGAGCGAACACCAAATGATTCATTCCACCATTGGCGTTATCACGAATGTCCGGCCGGATCATACTAAAGAAATGGGTCCCGGAATGAGCCAAATTGCGAAATCGCTCTGTAATTCGTTACCGGAGAATGGGAAGGCGTATACAAGTGAGTCGAAATTATTTCCGGTAATGAATAAAGTCGCAGACAAACGAAAGACTGAACTGGTTTATGTACCACATGAGGATGTAACGGCGGAAGAGATGGATCGGTTTACCTATGTGGAACATCCTGAAAATGTCAGTTTATCGCTTGCAGTATGTGAAGAATGCGGAGTCCCCCGCGATGTTGCATTGGCGGGCATGCACAAAGCACATCCTGATCCCGGAGCGCTCCGACTGGTAAATATTCAAATCAATGGGAAACAAATTACGTTTGTCAACGGATTTGCTGCTAATGATCCGGATTCCACATACCGGATTTGGAATCAGATTGACGATTTACGTAATCAAGTTGATCAGTCGCTGATTTTACTCAATTCAAGAATCGATCGGTTTCCAAGGACGATACAGTTAGTTGATATGGTCGCTGAGACGATAGACGCAGATTACCTCATGATTGTTGGGGGACGTACCGCTAAAGCGCGAAGACACGCGATTCATCAGGGATTATCTGCTGAGTCCGTTGTTGATCTTGGCGAGAGCACGGCCGAAGAGGTGTTTAATAGATCTATCAAACTGGTGGACGGCAGCGCTTTAATCTTTGGAATAGGAAATATGGGCGGTGGCGGTGGAGAGATTGTGGAATATTTTAAATATCATACTACGCTAAGCGAGGAGATGTACCTGTAATGTTCGAGCTGGCGATTGGTCTTGGCGTCTTCTTCAGTTTGCTCTTTAGCGAAGTGTTGGGCGTGACGGCAGGCGGAATTGTGGTCCCCGGATATATTGCAATGCACTTGCACGATCCGGTGCGGGTGATTGCCACATTTGTGGTGAGTTTTATTGTGTTTCTCATTCTGCGGGGATTATCCAAAGTAATGTTCGTTTACGGCAAGCGCCGGTTGGTACTGGCACTTCTGCTGGGATTTGTTTTCGGCTACATCTCGCGGCAATACTATGTTTATGATCTCTTTGGCGTCAGTTTAAAATTGCAGGCAGTCGGGTTTATCATCCCTGGTTTGATCGCAAACTGGATGGAACGTCAGGGCGTGGTGCGGACGGTCTCTTTATTATTGATTACTGCTGCGCTAGTTCAGCTCTTGCTGATGGTGATTACAGGAGGACAAATTGGCCTCAAAGTATAACCCGACAATCCAATCGACAACGGTTTTAATTATTCTGGCAGCCTGGAGTATTTTACTGTTTGCCTGGGCCGCACATTCCCGGTCTTATGTGAAGGAGCCGTATTATACACAGAAACTTGAAGCCGCTAAACTGATGAAACACGCTATGCAGGTCATTAAAAAGGAGCGAATGGAGAAAGGCGTATTCATCGATAATGTGAACGACCCAAATCAAACCGCGTTGATCGGGCAAAAATACTCATTGATTACCACAGATCGGGGTAGTCTGGATGAAAAACTGACGGCTACGAATCCTAATTTCGCTGCGGTAATGGTTGCCATGTTGCACGAAGCGGGACTTGAAAAGGGTGATGACGTGGCTGTAGCGATGACTGGTGGCGTCCCCGGGGCTAACCTTGCGTTACTTTCTGCGCTCGAAGTGATGGATTTGAAAGCGCACATTATTACTTCCCTGGGATCGGCAATGTGGGGAGCCAACGATCCTAATTTTACCTGGCTGGATATGGAAGCAGCCTTAGTGAAAGCCGGTGTCTTTTCTCATCGGACATTTGCAGCATCTTTGGGCGGGGGCAGTGACAAAGGCCGCCGATTAAGCCCCAGGGGAAGAGAATTGCTCTCTGAAGCCATTCAACGGAATAACGTTCATCTGATTCATATGAATGAGTTGTCAGAAAGCATCCAAACCAGGATTGCGCTGTATGATAGCGCTGCGGGCCAACAGAAGATTCAGGCATATATCAATATTGGAGGCGGTGCCGGCTCGCTGGGACACAGCATCAATGGACGGTTAATTGGTTCAGGCGTGCGGAAGCAACTCAAGATGCGGAATTATCAGATTGCCGGTGCGATCATTCATTACGGACAAAAAGGAATTCCGATCATAAACATTCAGGATATTAATGCAATTGCAACCGACTACGGTTTGCCTGTTGCACCGGTTCCGTTACCGGACGTCGGTACCGGCGAGGTCTTTGTCAAAGCGCGCTATAACCTGGCTATTACGTGGATTGCGCTCTTTGGCGTCATTGCCGCGCTTGGTTACGTTGGTTGGGTGAGCCAGAAGCGGGTACGACTTGCGGATCAGGGTGTTGAGCCGGAGGAGTTATTGTAAAGTGGGGGTGAATTTAAAATCTGTGGAAAATACAAGAGGTCATTGGCAGCATATACACCGATTCATTATCGTTTGCTGCATTGCCGTTTTCGCAGTGACTGCTACGGTAAATGCGCGTCTGATCCGGCCGGATAACGGCCCGGAGCCGGAAAAGTTGGTTATTTCCGGGCACAGCAGAAATTATTACAAATTGGAAAAATCCAATCCGCTGATTTTCAATTTAAACGGTCCGCAACGGATCCGGGTTATTACCCGTGTCGTCATTCCAGAGGATGATACAACTCAGCAGTATCGGGTGGAATATCACATCGATAGTCAGACGCCGCGCCAATTCAAAGCAGAAACAGAAGTATCTCCGGTGACACAGCATTCTGAGTTTCGCGACGTACAATTTGGGCGGAGTAAAAGTTTTTATCTCACCATACCCGAGGGAAGCCACACATATAGGTTTTATCCGGCGAACGGTTCAGATAAAATTATGTACCTGCGTGTTATTGCCGCAAAGATGGAACAGAAGCAGGACAATCAGCCAGAGATGGTCCAACTGCGGCCGGAAGGAAATGCGGAAAAAACAGTCTTACAATACAAAGATGTTTCACTCACCTATTATGCGATTACAAACGAGCATACCGCGGAAGTTTCGGTGAACGGGCCGTCGACGTTGCAGGTGTACTCGCGGTTGCAGTTCGAATATTGGATGGAAGGGGAAGTGACTTATCGAGTTCAGGTGCTCGAAGACGGACAGATTAACGGTACTTATCAGCTTTCCTCCGAACGCTCTGAAACCACGATTTATCGTGATGATGGTGAATTGGTTCCAGGAAAATGGCGCCGGTTTGAAATTGAGGTTCCCAAAGGTCGGCATACGTTTGAGTTTCAAATGCCAGACAGTGAATACTCAGCACTGATCAAGGTGCAACTCCAGGAGGATGGCGCTGGTGCTGAATAAATTTCGATGGCTGACAATTGCTCTGCTTGTACTTCTCTGGGGAAATATTTTGTTGGGTCAGAATCCCTGGAAGATCAATTTGGGCGTAGATGGTATGTACGACAATAACATCCTGAATTATTCCCAGTATGATATTCAACGATTTCTCAATAATACTGAGGCCCATCAATCGGCGATTCATTCATTTGACGATTTTATCGTCCGCGCAGATGCGGAAATCGAATACATTTCACGACATTGGCGGAAACATCCGCTCCGTTTACGGTTGAGCGCGAGAAATTATGCGTACGCCATCAACGGAATAAAGGATTATCAACTGTACCGGTTTGATATAAAATGGCACACGAAAAAACGCAATTATCTCGCCGGGGATTACCGCTATATTCCGCGATATTACCTCCGGCACTACGTGGATCGGGATCGTGCGGTGTATCTGTCTGATCCCAATCAAGCGTATCTTCCGTGTACTTTTAAACTCCAGCAAACTCATATTTACTATACGCATTACTGGCGCCATAATCTGTTTACCTCTGTTGGCGTTGCGGCCGGCTGGTTGCGATACAATCCGGATTTTACAGAATACGATACAAACAATCTAGGCACCCGGTTGGAAGTTTTCTATTTCCTGAATTCGTGGATCAAACTGGGATTACAGTATGAATTTACCAGTGGAGACAATATTGGACAAGATCCCAGCCGTCCGTCCGGAGATTCAGATCTCTCATACACCCAGCATGAATTAACCTGGAAAGTCCGCACGGATGTGAATAATCTCATCGGCTGGCGCGATCTGGGGCTGGATTTCAACTTCTACGAACGGTTACGGAAGTATTCAAGCGATGCGCCGGTGCAGGAAGATATTTTTCACTCCGGACGCACAAACTGGCGGCACCGTTACGAAGTCATTGCAACGATGGATGTGCGGCCGTATCTGGACCTGGTGCTGAATTATCAGTACGAGGACCGCGTGGTGAATTCTGATTATCCGCTGGTCATCCAATTGAAAGAATATTCAACGACGATCATCTCGGTCGGTTTGGAGTATGCATTACGATGGTAGGACGAACACAATTACTTGCCCTGGCGCTTGCAGGATTATTCCTTATCTCCTGTGGAAAAAGAAATTCGCCGACCGGACCAAATTCGGTGAATCTAATTCTCACCGGACAGTGGGACTCGCCTGGTTACGCCACAGATTTAAATGTCAGGGGCAATTACGTCTATTTGGCAGATGATCAATCCGGATTTCACGTATTGAATGTGGCAGATCGCGCTCATCCACGCCTGGTCTCAACGCTCGGTTCGAATTTTTACAGCATCACTATGCTTTCGGCCTCCACTCAGGTGAATCTGCTGGCAGTCGTCGATGACAACAACCAGCGCTATTTTTATAACATTGCTGATCCGGATTCTGTGACGGCCTTTGACGGTACTGATTCCAATACCCGGACCAATGATATCCTGGTGATTGGTGGTTCTCCTGATGCTCCGGACGCAGACAGTCTGATGATGTTGTTTACCGGCGATAGCAATGACGGTTTGACATTTACGCTGTATCAGTCGTTCCATTTTGGTGACGTGACTTCCTGGGCCGGCATCGCCAACAGTGAAACGCAGACATACGGACGAACGCTTGGGGTAACGAACGACGGGTATCTCGTGCTGACCGCACAAGATCAAATGGGCTTAGTCATCTACAACTATACAGATTATAATAACCCGGTCGAGTTGGGAAGAATGGATACTCCGGGTTCGGCTCGCCGGGTTGCAGTAGCTGATTCCATTGCGTATATTGCGGACGGTCGATTTGGGGTGAACATCATCTCCTATCACGATCCAGATTCATTGAAACAACTTGGACAAATTGCCATCCCTGGCTATGTCAACGACGTTGCTGTCCAGGGAAATATGGTTATTGCCGCTGCCGGAGATGGAGGCACATTTGTCATTGATGTCTCAAATCCCACGGCGTCCACACTAGTGGGACGTTATCAGAGCTCTTACACTTACGCAGTTGAAACGACTTCCGATGCAATATTCGTGGCAGATCGTGACGATGGGCTGCTGATTTTTAGTCTTGAGAGATAACACATGATATTGGGGAGATAAATGTTGGCTAAGAATGCGAGTATATTACTGTGCTCCGTACTGTTTTTATGGATAGGTTCCGCAGTTGAGGGAGCACAGAACAATCAGAACAATCCTAATGTGAATGTCACGGAATCGTCTGCAGCAGGTTTTACAGTGGCTGTGACGTTCCCGCAGATAGAACTGCAAACAAAGACAGTGAATCAGGAGTCGTATAACGCCATCGATATGGCCGGGACGAATGTGCTCGCTGAGCCGGGAGCTCCTGAGTTGCCCGTCTGGAGCGAGTTATATGCTATTCCCGATGGTGCACAGGTCAACGTAACCGTCACAAATCAACAGAGTATCTTTCAGCAAGTGTCGAAAGATATCCTGCCGCACCAGGTATTGATGGATCAGCCTGAGTCACAACCTGAATTCTCGAAACAGAACTCGATTTATGCTCAAAATGCGAATTATCCCAGGGAAGAAATAAGCCTCTCCCAACCCATGGTTTTGCGGGATCTGAATATTGTTGGACTCAACATAAATCCGGTGCAATACAATCCTGTCAAGCAAACCCTGAAGGTGACTCAATCCATTACGATTCGGGTGAATTTTCAGGGTGGGACAATGCCTTCTCTGGAGAAACCGGTGTCAGAAGCATTTTTACCCATTTATCAAGAGTATGTCAGAAACTGGAAAGATTTTGTTTCTGAAGGTAACGTCACCCGCGGAACATTGCTCATCGTCACGCCGAACGCCTACGAATCCTATCTTGAACCGCTGGTGCGCTGGAAAATGCAGGAAGGCTTTAAGGTTCACGTGGCGAATACTGGCGAAACCGGAACCACAACCAGCTCGATTAAAAACTATATCTCAAATTATTACCATAACATTGATCCGGATCTGGAATTTGTGATGCTGGTGGGCGATATAAGTGGCTCCAATAGTATCCCAACGTATACCTATAATAGTGATGTCGGTGACCGTCAATATGGAGAACTTGACGGCAATGATTATTTGCCGGAAGTGATTGTGGGAAGGTATTCTGTGTCCAGTAGCCTGGAGTTGGCGAACCTCATAACCAAGCAGGTCAGATACGAGAAAAACCCGTATGATCTTGCAAGTGGCTGGCTGACTCGTGCTTTGAATGTTGCCAGCTACCAGCACGCTTATTCTATTCTCGAAATTATGCGGAATGTTACTCATCTCATGCAGGCAAAACAATTTACACAAGTGGATTCTGCATATTATCCCGCGACCAGCGGCGGAACGGCGGTTACCATTATCGAAAACGCAATCAACGATGGCGTTGGCTTCGTCAATTATCGTGGCTGGGCTGGTTCTTCTGGGTGGTACGAGCCGTCCTATCACACCAGCGATCTCCAAAGTACAGACGTGCATAATGGCTCCTACAACGGAATTATGACGAGTATAGTTTGCGGGACGGGTAATTTTGGGACGACTGAATGTTTTGGTGAGGCGTGGCTCCGGGTAGGCACGCCATCTAATCCAAAGGGTGGCGTCGCATTTTATGGCAGTACGGAATTCAACCAAAATGTGCGATATGCGAATATTATCGACGCGTCTTTTTATTATGGTGCTATTCGACGTGGTATCAGATCGATGGGAACTGCTGTGCTTTTTTCGAAAATGGCTGTGTACGATGGTTTCCCGAACAACCGAAATGATGGAACTAATTCCGGTGTAGAATTTTATTTCCATATTTACAATATGCTGGGCGATCCCTCCCTGCAGATGTGGGTCGGTAATCCACGCGGAGTTGTCGCTGAATTTCCAACTACGGTCAGTACATCGGCTCCGTCCATTCCGGTGCGGGTTTATACCACACTGTTCGGAAATGGCGTAAGTAATGCCCATGTTACCCTGCTTCCCGCCAATGATGAAAACACCATCATCCGGACAATTACAGATCGGCGGGGATATACGACTCTTGATGTCAGCTCACTCCCTGAGGGAGAATATACGTTGACGATTACCGGTACTGATATGATTCCGGTTTCACAAAATCTGGTGATCACGGAACAAGCAGTTGGACTGTCCTTAAATGACTGGGGAATTGATGATAGCCCGAACGGTAACGGTGATGGAATGTGGCAACCGGGCGAAACAATCCAATTGTCACCCACTTTACAAAATGTTGGTTCGATTAACAGCGACACAGTTACGGCAGAATTAACGGTGCTGCACCAGGATTTTTCGGTTATCAGAGATCAGGTTCAGTATTCACCTATTGATTCCGGTGATACTGCCGAACCTCTGGAGCCTTTTATGGTTCAGGTAAACAATGACATCACAGATTTCAATCCGGCGGATCTCCGGTTAGAGGTAACTACCTCTGATACTTCACAGCAATATACATTTGCTTATACGGGACAATTACAGCGTGGAATGCCGGCATTTTCACTGGAATCCGTTTCCAGCGATGCGGACAATGGCATTTGGCAACCTGCCGAGATTATCTCTCTGCAAATGCAGGTGAAAAATGAAGGTCCGGGAGCTTCACAGAATGTTACCGGTTGGGTGACTTCGTCCAACGATGAATTTACGGTACTGGATAACGAATCTGCCTGGGGAACGCTTGCGAATGGTACTTCAGGCGATAATGCCGCTAATAAATTCCGGGTGAAAGCCTCAGCAAACGTCATCCCTGGGACTATCGCAAATCTTGTGCTTCATATTGCTCCGGAAGGAGGCACTGTACAAGCCATCCCATTTAATTTGACGGTGGGTAATATCACTGTCACCGATCCGGTTGGCCCTGATAAATATGGGATGTACATCTTTGATAATGGCGATTCTGATTACTCACAGGCGCCCGAATATAACTGGGAGGAAATTGCTCCCAACCTGGGCGGTGAGGGCACCAATGTTCCATTACAGGATTTCAGCGAAAACTCTGATGATAATGTTCAAATAGATTTACCCTTCGCGTTTAAGTTGTATGGTGTTTTTTATAACAGCCTGACAATCAATTCCAATGGATTCCTTGGAATGGGAGCCAACCGCTGGTTTGCCCAGCGGAACTGGCCTATTCCCGGACCATTGGGCGCAGAAGGCGCAATGATTGCCGGGTATTGGGATGACCTTTACTTAAAGAGCGGAAGTCAGGTCGCAACATATTATGATGAATCTAACGGCAGATTTATCATAGAGTATTCAAATATGGGAAATATCATCGGTTCTTCCGGAGATACCGAAACGTTCGAAATTATTTTATACGACCCATCCATAACACCAACACCAACCGGGGATGGCGAAATCGTGGTTCAGTATAAAACTGTATCTGAAGTCCCGGGATATGGAGGACGTGACAACGCTTCGACTGTTGGAATTATGAATGAATCGCATGACGTCGGAATCCAGTATGTCTATGCGCAGCACTATCCTGCAGGCGCTGCACAGTTAGGCACCGGACGCGCTATTAAATTTACCACCAATCCCGGAACGGCAATTGCGCCTCCGGATTTTGCCGAGATGAATCTAGATACACTGGCGCTTGTTTATACCGACACACTGATGGCGGATCGTCCCATCACTTTGGAAAATGTGGGCAACCAGAATCTGAATTACCAAATAGAAGTCCTGCCTGATTCCTCGTCAGGATGGCTGTCGGTGAATCCCGCAAACGCCATAATTGCCACGAGCGGAGACCAATCAGTGACGATTTCTGTTGATACCACTGGTCTGGAAAATGCGCAGTGGTATTACGCAATGTTACATATTACTAGTAATGCCTTTAACTATGACGATATTACTATTCCGGTGGAATTGTATTTTAACCACGATTTGGAACTCGGTGACATTGATCTGGATGGTGTACTGACTGCAGAAGACGTTGCTCTCATCCAGGAACAGATCCTTGGGACCAGACAGATGAATGTCATGCAACAAATGCTTGCTGACAAAGACGGCGACGGGGTAATTACAGTAAAAGATATTGTGAGTATTCTTAAGGAAATAGATACGAATTAATAATTGAATTTATCGGGTTTATAATGATTCAGAAAAAATTTGTTTTAGCGTTATTACTGACAGTTAGTGCCACTGTTGCACTTGGACAATCGTTTCAAACACAATGGGATCCCAACGGGGAAGCGATCCGCCAGGGAAAACATATTGAGTGGTTCCGGAGTGGCGTTTCCAGTGATAGCGGGAGCGTTTTGTACACATGGTCGGATACCAGAAACGGGTATCGTGATGTCTTCATCCAAAAAGTCGATCCGGATGGTAACAAACTCTTTGGTGGGAATGGCGCGACTGTCGTGAGTTATGACAATCGTCAGGAAGATCCGGTACTTGTCAGCGATGGCGCTGGCGGGGCGATCGTTTTTTGGGTGGATTTCAGGGCGGATTCTACCGGCGACATTTATGGCCAGCATATTAATAGCGACGGAGAGCAGCTTTGGCTGACCTCCGGCTTACCTTTTTGCGTACTGCCCAAAACGCAAGTCTCGCTCCGGATGACTGCAGACGATAACGGCGGCGCATTTGCTGTCTGGCTGGATAACCGAAACGGTAACGCCACCGACATCTATGGAATTCACGTGCAGGCGGACGGAACCATCGAGTCCGGCTGGGCTGAAAATGGAAATCCGGTAGTAACTGCCGGCGGTGATCAAAACCAGCATAGTCTGGTGAAGGATGGAACCGGCGGCGCAATAGTCGCATGGCGCGATACGCGTCAAAGTAGTGATCCGGAAATTTACGCTCAGCGCTTGTTGGCAGACGGAACTATGTCCTGGGCTGAGAACGGTATTAATATTTCAAATGCCTCTGAAGAGCAGGCATCACCTAAACTGGCTTTTACGGGGACAAGCGGAGTTTTCGCTGCCTGGCAAGACTTCCAGGCAGATTTGGGCGGCGATATCAGGGCGCAGCGAATTAAGCCGGATGGTTCATTCGATTGGGGCGCCGGAGGTATCGCTGTGTGTGACCTGAACAGTGCCCAGAAGAATCCCCGTGTGATTGCGGACAGTAATGCGTTTTATATCTCCTGGGAAGATTTTCGCAATAATCCCGTCGATGCAGACATCTATGCACAAAAATTGGATAGTCTTGGGAATGTGGAATGGCTTGCCAACGGCGTGCAGGCAACCGGTGCTGATAATGGCCAGGAAGAGCCGCGAATTACTTTGGATGAACTGGGTGGTGCATATATAGTCTGGACTGATTACCGGGCTGGTGGATTTCCGAACGTGGATATCTATGTTCAACATATTGATGCCGCCGGCTTATTGACAATGGATCCCAATGGCGGCGTGGTGTGTAATGCACCATATGCGCAGGGTAATCCATTGATTCGGCCGGACGGCGACCACGGTGCAATTGTAGCTTGGGGTGATGCCCGAACCGGAAGTATTGGCATTTATGTGCAAAGACTTGATGCTGCAGGCGACGTGTATTGGACACCCAACGGTGCAAGCCTCTATTATGGAATAGACGGCGACGCACTAGACATACAACCTTTGCTGGGAGATAATGGTGATCTTGCGCTGTATTGGGAAGATCATCGTCGGGGAACCATCGGTACACACATTTATACACAACGCCTAGATCAGTCCGGGAGCGCGTTTTTCGCGCAAAACGGATTAGAAATAAGCAGCTACGATACACTGTATCAGTCACTTCCGGTGGTTACCCGGGCAAATAGTGGTGCAGAGATTAATTATGTTGCCTGGGAAGATCAAACAACAGAACGGAGCGTGAGGGCGCAGCGGGTTGATGCTAATGGTGCGTCGTTATGGGATGAGGCTGGACTCCCGGTTGAAAATGCTGCTGGTGAGGGCGGCTATCCGCAATTAGCAGCAACGCCGGATGGCGGAGTCATTGTTGGCTGGTCGGATTTCCGTTCTTTTTATTCCTATCAGGTGTATTTGCAGAAATTTGACACTGATGGAAATCCTCAGTGGACAGAAGATGGTGTTCTGGTCGGCGATGAAGATGGAGATAATTTGCTCATGGGAATGCATCCGGTGACGGATGGCGTCTATGTGGTTTGGCAATCCGGGACGTTCGAAGATCTGAATATCTATGTGGATTTTATCGGTTATGACGGGGCGCCAGTCAGTGGTTGGGAAGATGGATCAAAACCTGTTGTGAATGTCCCGGAAGATCAAACAAATCCCGTTTTGGTTCCAGGTGACAGTGAATCTTTATATGTACTCTGGGAGGATAAACGCAACGGCGACAGCGATATTTATGTCAATCAAATAACTCCAGGTGGAGTTCGGGTTGACGGCGGAACGCTGGTGATTGGTGGACCGTCTGATCAACGCAAACCACAGGCGGTACTGTGTGAAAACGGTTTATTTGTCGCTACCCAGGATTTCAGAAACGGCGTGGATTTAGATATTTCCTACCAGCTGTTTGATACCTGGGATTGGATGACTTCTGGCGATTTGGGTTATATTATTCAGCATGATGGGAGTCAATCGAACCTCGATCTTAAAAAAATGGATGACGGCAGTATTTTAGCGGCGTGGGAAGATGACCGCGAACTGAATGATTCCGATATTTACGCGCAGTGGTTTGCATCCAATGGATATGGTCCACTTTGGGATCCCAATGGTGTGCTCATTAACGCTGCCATTAATAAGCAAAATGTGCCGCAGATCGTTCCGGACTCGAGCAACGGTGCTTATATCGTCTGGCTGGACAATCGGAGTTCTGGGAAAACCGAATTATTTAATATCTATGGGCAATATATTTCGAATTTAGCGACCGGGACAGAAGAGCCGTTTACCGCAGTTCCGTTGACGTTTTCCGTGGAGCAAAATTATCCCAATCCGTTCAATCCGACGACGACCATCCCGTATGCCATTCCGCAGCCGGGCGATGTGACTTTTACTATTTTCGACCTCCGCGGCGCTGAAGTCTGGAGAACAATCCGACACCATCAAAGCGCGGGCGAATATCAATTGAAGTGGAACGGACGGACATCCTCTGGGAAAAAAGTCGCCTCAGGAAATTATTTTCTTCGGGTCACTCAAAATAATCAGGCAATTAACCGTAAACTTATAGTGATCGAATAGTCTATGCGCAAAATTGTTTTCTGTATACTCCTTCTCCCAGCGATGTTACTGGCGCAGGAGGGAGGGCTGGATGCACGCTTCCATACGCTGGATGAAATTTACAGTCAGCTGGCTGACTGGCAAGAAATGTATCCACAATATATCAAACTCGATACGATCGGTTACTCCACCAATGAACATATTCCGCTGATTGCCGCCAAAATTTCGGATAATCCTGCTGTGCAAGAAGATGAACCCCGTATTTTGCTGATCGGTCAGCACCACGCCGAGGAAATCCTTGGAGTGGAAATTGTGTTAAGTGTCATGCGCGAACTTTTGGAAAATGCAACCCAATCGCAACGTTTTCGCGCTTATATACAGAATACGGAACTCTGGTTTTTGCCAACGATAAACCCCGAAGGGTTGAATGTGGTTATGTCCGGGATGGATGTCACGTATCGCAAAAATCTCACGGACAATAATCATAACGGCGAGTTTGACTATGAACCCGGGATCGGGATGGATATTGACGGCGTGGATATCAACCGGAACTACGACTTCTGCTGGATTCACGGCGATTCCCTGTACGAAGGCGATTACGATTATTATCGCGGACCGGATGCCTTTTCTGAAAAGGAAACACAAGCCGTGGCGAATTTCGCGCTGGATCAACATTTCCTCTATTCTTTTTCGTATCACAGCGCACGCTCTGGAGAACCCGAGATTATTTACTATCCCTGGAATTTTGAGAATACGGGAAAAAAACCGCCGGATTTCGATGTCATTCGGAATGTTGCCAATAATGTTGCCGGTCGGATTTTGCGGCAGGATGGCGTGAACCATTATCGAACCTACAACGGAACCAGCCGGGTCGGCAACGCGCATTATTGGATGTACGCCAAAGCGAATACAATTCAATTATTAATTGAGGTTGGTACAAATAATTTGCAACCGGACAGTGCGACTATCGAACAGGTGATATCAAGAAACAAGGAAGGCGTGTATTACCTTTTTGACCGCACTATCGGATATTATCAGGATAAAAACCTGTTGACCGGTCATATCACTGATGCAGTAACCGGCGAGCCATTGGAAGCCAATGTTAATGTGATAAGCCGAACGGCTCCGTATCTTGAGCAGCGAAAAAGTGAATCTGGCACCGGGCGTTACTGGCGTCCATTACTGCCGGGAACATACACGTTGCAAGCGAGCAGGATGGGATATCATTCAACGGCGAAACGTGTAGTTGTCGGCACAGATGGCGCCACCCTGGATTTTGCATTGCAGCCCCGACCAAAATATCAAGTGTCATGGTTGCTCACCGATCGGACAACTGGTGATACCCTGAATCAGGACATGTCACTTTGTTATGTCCCGAATACCGAAATGATAAGTGGAAGTGATGACCAATCTATTAAATTTTCCGGGCAGACCAATCAAACGGCTTTAGACTCTGGCTTGTGGCGCTACGTGGCGAAATGCCCGGCAGGGAATGGATCGTACTTAACCCGAATTGATACTGTCCAATTAAAGTCAGACACAACAATTGCAATTGGAATGCCACCGGCAACGACCGTAATTGATGAGGATTTTCAATCTCTGGGAAACTGGATTGCAACCGGAGAATGGTCGATCTACCGGCAGCCAGACGCCGAATGGACGGTCAAGACGCAGGAAAATCGCTTCTACAACGATAATATCAATGAAACACTTACTCTTGCAGAGCCGCTTGATCTCACTGGAATGACAGCAGCCACACTGGAATTACACTCCTGGCGTGAGATTGAATGGGAACACGATTCGGCCAGCGTGGAAATTCAGGGCCCCGGAAGTGACTCAACCTGGCAACGAATTTTAGTGTTTAGCGATCACCCGGATTCCGGGGGAACGTATTCGATGGAAAATCAGGATATTCATTTTGCTGACCTGACTCCATGGACAGGAGAAGAAGCACAATTGCGATTACATTTTTGGTCAGATAATTCTATCCACGACCGCGGCTGGCACATTACGCACCTCACCGTTACCGGAACGTCTGAATATCTCGGAGTGAACGATAATCCAATAATTCCAGAGAAGTTCAGAATGTACCAGAACTATCCGAATCCGTTCAATGCCAGCACTGTGATTGAATATCAGGTGCCGGGAACCGGAGAAATCACTTTCACGATATACAATCTGCTGGGACAGGTTGTCTTCTCAAGGACGGAAACGGCAACGGCACCGGGACAGAAAGCCTTCCGTTGGAACGGAATAAATCAGGCGGGACTCCCGGCGCCCACCGGGATGTATTTCGCCAGAATTCGCTGGGCAAATCGAACTGCAGAACAGAAGCTGTTGTTGCTGCGATAACTTCGTTTAATTCTAATTTTAACTTATAAGATTTGATTATGGGTTATATAAAAATTGTTAAAACCTTTGTGTTGATTGGGCTATTTTCAGGCGCGTTTGTGTCTGGCGCCAAACCAGAAATTATTCGTTCAACCCCGCATTCAGTGCAGGCTCGCATCACGAGTGAAACACATGCGAACACATCGTTTATGGTCGCAGCGGCCGAAGATGCCGAACTGCAATTTACCCTCCAGAGAGATGGGACGTCACGCCGGTTACTTCCCTCGGAGTATCGCGTGTCCCAGACGAAGCATATCGGACCGGTGCCATTTAAAATAATTACGCCAACTCAATCTCCGGACGGATCAGAAGTATTACATCAGAGCGATCAATTATCCATCGAATGGTCCCGATCACCACAAGTGAGCCGGACAATTCCACGCGCTTTGGTTCCGGTAATTCGCAGTATGATTAGCAATTGGAGCAGCGTTCGGGATCAGTACGATATTGCGACCTATCCCGGCGATTATCTCATCATCAGTGATGATGCGTATGCGAACTATTTAAGTGATTATGTAGCATGGAAAACCAGCCAGGGTTTTCACGTAAAGGTGAAATATTTATCCGAGGTGGGAACCACCGCTCCTCAAATTCGCAGTGCGATCCAGGCTGAATATCAGGCTTCACACGGGCAGCTCGCGTATGTGCTTTTAGTCGGAGATGCAGATAATAGTCACCCGGATAATGTCAGTTTAGTTCCGGCATTTTATTATGCGAGTCCCACCACGGGAGATCAAAATGTCACCGACCATCCCTATGCATTGATGGATGATGACGAATTTAGTGACCTGTTTGTCGGACGGTTTTCTGTGGACAGTGTTTTGGGATTAATGACGATATTGAATAAAGTCCTTCACTACGAAAAAACACCTCCATCAGGCGATTGGGAAGAAAACGCACTTTTGATTGCGGGAAACTACAGTAATACTCCGCCAAATCCGATTACCCCAATTTGGACCACCCGATGGCTGCGGCAGAAACTGCTGGATTATGGATATTCCAACGTGGATACTGTGTATTATCCACCGACTCAACTTGGCCAACAGACTATAGCGGATATTATTAATGACGGTGTGGGAATCGTCAATTACCGCGGCTGGGCGGATGCGAACGGCTGGCAATACCCGCAATTTAAAATTAGCGATATGACTAATCTTATCAATAACGCCCCAATGACGCCGATTATTACCAGTATTGTCTGTAACACAGGTGATTTTGCAAATACGATTGATCCCGTTTACGGTGAGCAGTGGATGCGACTTGGAACACCCACGAATCCAAAAGGTGCTACCGGCTTTTTTGGTCCCAGCGATTTACATACCAGCACTAAATTCAATAACAGTATTTGTGCCGGATTTTACGAAGGGCTGCTCGAAGAGGGCATTCATAATTTTGGCGCGGCGGCATACCGGGGGAAAGTACAGTTATATAATAGTTTTCCACTGGAACGCGGCAACGACGAATGGGTCGAGTTTTATTTTCATGTCTATAATATTTTAGGCGATCCGAGTACAGAAATTCGTACGAAACGAGCGGAAGAACCAAATGTAGATCTGCCGAATGAAATGGCAACGGGAGCCACGACGCTGACTCTCCACCTTGATAACAGTGATATCGAGGATTATACCACGGTCTATGTTACACTCATTTCCAATGAAGATACAACCGGAAGCTATTTCGATAAATCAGGAGCGGCTACCCTGACGTTTGAGCCGCTGCAATCCGATGCAACCATCACCATCTCTGGCCCAAATATTGACCCGCAGATTGAGACTATTTCTCCCGCTGAGCAAAATATGTATGTCTCGTTGGCGAGTCTTGCAGTCACCGGGACTCCGAAACCCGGTCAATCTGTCACCATAGTTCCAACGGTGAAAAACACCGGCCGGGATGACCTTTCCAACGTGACTTTTGAATTACAGCCGGTTGATGGTATTTCAATTTCCGGTGCGAATTCATTTACCGTGAACAGTATATCCTCCGGCTCGGAGTTCACTCCGGATAACGGCATCACCCTGGAGATTGCACCGGATTATGTGCACGTGTCTCCTCAGCAGTTGATCTGGCGGGTATTTTTTAGCGGAGCTACTTGGACTGTCGGTGCTAAGTTGGAAATTCCGAACACACTTTTTGATGTGACAACTCTATTGAATGAATCGGATCAACCCTTTCTGGCGCGGGGCGGGACTACTGCAATGCATTTTAATTTGAAAAATGTCAGTCGTTATAGCAGTGACAACGGTTCCATTTCTGTTTCTTCACTTGATGATGGAATAACCATCAGCGGGGCAGAACTCTCGTTTAACGCAATTGCCGCCGATTCAACTAGTGAAGTGATTAGCGGTATCGAAGTGACCGTTCCTAATGACATCCCGAATGGCAGTGCGGTAACTCTGGTATTCTCGTTGACCGAGAGTGATGGACGCCAATACGAAGTACGGAAGATGTTAACGGTTGGACCAATACAAGCCACCGATCCTGTTGGTCCGGATAATTACGGATATTTTGCCTACGATAATAGTGATTCACAGTACGACGCCGCGCCGACGGACGAATCTTATCGGACTATTGGCAACGATGCTGTGCTTCATTTTCTGGGCGATGATGAGAATGTACAAGTTTCACTTCCCTGGGATTTTCAATATTACGGCACTTCGTATGATGCTGTAACGGTGAGCAGTAATGGGTGGATCAGTTTTCTTCCGGAAGATTTGGCATATTTTCGCAACTGGCCGATTCCATCTCCACTTGGACCGAAAGGCTTGGCTGCCGGATACTGGGATGATCTCGATGCACCGAATAATGAACAGATGGAAATTTACACCGAAAATGCCGGTGATGAATTTATTATTACCTGGTCGAAATCGTATGCAAATTATGATGAGGTCACGCCGGAGAAATTTCAGATTGTACTGAAAAAAACGGCGACCAATTTTACGCCGACTGGTGATGATGAAATACTGTTTCTGTATAACGATGTTGCCGATGTTGATCAGAGCAATAATTACAGTACAATCGGCATCGAGGCTCCGAGCAAACGCGTGGGGCTGCAATATCTCTATGCCGGACAATATACTCCTGGCGCCGCCGTTCTGGAGTCCGGGCGCGCCATCCTATTTACGACCAGACGCCCGGCAGGATTTATTGTAAACAACGCCGCAGAAGTGAACGTGCCACAGCGGTTCGAAGTCAGTCAGAATTATCCGAATCCGTTCAATCCATCGACTACGTTTTCAGTGGATGTCCCGCAACGCGGTGATGTGAAAGTTGTGTTATATAACATCAAAGGTGAGCGCGTTTGGGAGCAAATAGTTGCAAATGCATCCCCGGGTCATTATCCTGTCCGGTGGAATGGAAAGACGTTTTCCGGAAACGCTCCCAGTGGAATTTATCTTGCGCGGGTGCAGTTTTATTCCGGGGAAAGTGTGACACAACAACAAACCATTAAAATGACATTATTACGGTGAAATTATGGGATTTTTAACTGATAGCATCCATGCCGGGCAGGAACCCGAACCGATAACCGGTGCGGTGATGACGCCAATTTATCAAACCTCAACGTATGCACAAAAAGAGTTGGGCGGTGAAGTAAAATATGATTACGCCCGCGTTGTAAACCCGACACGAGAAGCGCTCGAGGCAAATATTGCGGCGCTGGAAGGTGGGAAGTACGGTTGTGCTTTTGGATCTGGAATGGCGGCAATTTCCGCGGTGATTCAACTGCTGTCCGAAGGCGATCATGTCATTTTGTCCAGTAACGTCTACGGCGGTACGTATCGTTACATCGATAATGTGGTGAAGCGGACAGGTATTGAGTATGATTTCGTTGATACCGCGGATCTCTCAAATGTCGAAGCAGCCCTGCGTGATTCCACCAAAATGTTATATGTCGAAACACCTACCAACCCGATGCTGACACTGACGGATCTAAAAGCAGCCGCAGATCTGGCACACGCCAATGATTTGATTCTGGTCGTCGATAACACATTTCTCTCACCCTATTTCCAGAGACCGCTTTCCCTGGGAGTAGATATCGTGCTGCATAGCGCAACGAAATATCTCAACGGTCACAGTGATGTTGTCCTGGGCGTTACCGTAACAAGTGATGATAAAATCCAGGGTGATTTAAAATTCCTTCAGAAAACGATCGGGGCAATTCCGGGACCATTTGACTCCTGGCTGGTGTTGCGCTCCACAAAAACACTGGGATTGCGTATGCGACAGCACGAGAAAAACGCACGAGCTATTGCTAGTTTTCTGGACAACCATTCGAAAGTACAGAAAGTCTATTATCCCGGTCTGGAAGATCATCCGCAACATGAACTGGCAAAGAAACAGCAGGTTGATCCTGAGGGAAATTCATCTTTTGGAGGCATGATTTCAATCGAACTTGGCTCCATCGAAAACGGCAAGCAGCTGCTGCAAAGTGTGAAAGTTTTCACATTGGCAGAGAGTTTGGGCGGCGTCGAGAGTTTGATCAGCCATCCCGCCAGCATGACCCACGCCTCGGTCCCACGGGAAGAGCGCCTTAAGTTTGGTTTGACAGATGGTTTAGTTCGTTTGTCTGTCGGGTGTGAGGACACGGAAGATCTGCTCAACGATTTAGAGCAGGCGCTATCAACACTCTAACAACCGTGAACAAACTTGTTGGATTCAGCGTTAATATTTTGTAGAATAATTTTTAATAGATGAAAAATGAGGGTAAGTATGCATAGATTGAGATCATTTACTATAATCGGCGTTTTCGCTCTGCTGCTCTATGGGCAGACTGCAATGGGTGACGCAACATTGCAGCTCTCGAACGGTGTTATCAATGGTGATAATTCTGCATCGGTGGTTATTCAGATTATGAATACCGATCCGGTTGCGGGCGTGCAGTTCGACCTCACTGATGCCGGGAATTATTTTACCATCGATACTGTGAGAGTCATCGGACGCGCTGGAGACTGGAAAGCTCATTATAACGAGTTGCCGGATGGTTCGGTTCGTGTTTTAGCCTTCGTCGATACTGATATTTCAACTACGCCCAGCGTGATTGACTCCGGCGCGGGAGAGGTTTTTCAGGTCGATTTTACCAAAGTGGATGAAGTCCCTGCCGATTCAGTCGCGCTCAACTTCTCTGGAATTGTGCTTGCGGATAGTTCGGGGGAAGGGATTACAGCTTCTGGTGAAGACGGTTATCTCACAAGGATTACCGGTGTGGCAGAGAGTGCACCGGCCATTCCGAATAATTTTGAACTCAAGCAAAATTACCCGAACCCGTTTAACCCAACGACCACTATTGCGTTTGGGCTACCCAAAACCAGTGACGCCAAGTTGACCGTATATAATTTATTGGGACAAGAAATCAAAACGATGGCGTTCCGGGGACTTTCTGCAGGCTATCATACTGTGGAATGGAGCGGAACAAATGATCAGGGTTATCGTGTTGAGTCGGGCATTTACTTTTATCAGCTTCGCGCTGGAAATTTCGTGCAAACGAAAAAGATGGTGATGCTGAAGTAACTTACCTATTGTTCGGTACAATTTTTCCAAAGAGGACGGTGCAAGCCGTCCTCTTTTTATTTTATGGCTATTAAGTTGACTCAGGAAACGTATTGTTCCGGATATACGCAGCGTTTCCCAAGGAGGTTCTGGATTTGCCAGCCTCATACGCGGTGATCGTTTGAGTGAAAACTTCGTGTTTGAGCACGACGGGAGAAGCCGCCGCTGTCGAAGTGACACCCCGCGTGTTGGATAAACAATAGACTGGCATTATCGATAGGTGCGAGTTCGAAGTTTTCTTGATTTTTTCTTCCCCTTTTTTATCAAGAAAAAAGGGGAAAGAAGAAAAAGAGTGTTGTCACGATGTTTGACCTGCCTCCGCTCCACTATTCGACGCCTGGGAGCATCCAATGATTTAATACTATGGATCGAAGTTGAGCCGGCGGCCGAGGCCTGCTCTTTTATTCGACACTTCAGAATGGTACGTGGTTCCGGCCGATTTCAAGCACCTGAGTTAATTTAACGGCCATATTTTATTTTTATCCGGTCCGTTTGTCGCACAAAAAATCTCTCGTTGTTTTTCAGAAAGCCCTGATCTAATTTTCACTGCTTTGTAGAATCCGGGCGAGTGGCGGAATTGGCAGACGCGCTAGATTTAGGATCTAGTTCCACCTTCGGAGTGGGGGTTCGAGTCCCCCCTCGCCCACTTGTTTTTTCCTCGAATTTCCACCACAAATTCACCAATCTAGTCTAAATCGCATTTTTTTGTTCCATTTTTCATGCTGACTGTTATATTAATCTTTCCGCAGAAATAATGTGATGATATTTCACGGACGGATAAACTGCTTTCTCGAATCAATGTTGGCTCTTGTTGTCTTCTGATGAGGTCGATTCACTTTATATTAAGAAAAGCGGATTTTTATAAATATTTGTAAAATATTAAAACACTGATAATAATAATCTTGTTTAAAATTTCAACGTTATTTTTGGAGATAATGTACGGTGATTAATTATAACAGATATTGTCATCTTTTTTCTTGCTCACCTCTATCCGAATCATTATTTTCACCGACTATAGAAAAACACAACTTCTCCGGAACACCTTACTTCCGGTTTTTATAGACAACTGAAATATTGGCGTGGAATAAAGGAAGAGACTCTTGGCGCAGATTTTTCCTAAGTGGACGAATCGACTTCCACTTTATCTTGGCATAGCAACAGTCGTAATTCTCATAGGTGTTATTTTCTTTTTTTGGTACTTTGGATCACCAAAATATACAGATGTGGGGTATCGCCCCAAACAACCCGTTCCGTATAGTCATAAACTACATGCAGGCGATCTCGGTATTGATTGTCGTTATTGCCATACAAATGTAGAAAAATCTGCGGTGGCAAATGTACCGCCGACCCAAACCTGTATGAATTGCCACCGGCTCATCAAACCAAAGAGTGAAAAACTCGCACCCATTCGCCAGAGCTGGCAAACAGGCAAACCGATGCAATGGAAACGGGTGCATCTCCTGCCCCAATATGTCTACTTTGACCATAGCGCACACGTCACAGCCGGAGTAGGGTGCGAAAGCTGCCATGGCAATATTGCACAGATGGAAGTCGTGGAGCAGAAAAAACCGTTAAGTATGGGCTGGTGCCTCAGTTGTCATCGTCACCCAGAGAAGAATCTCCGTCCGCTGGATCAGGTTACCACTATGGGATATACCCCACCAAAGAATCAACTGGAATACGCAAAACGCATTATGAAAGAACGAAATATTAATCCTCCAACCGATTGTTCAGGGTGTCACCGATGAGTGCTGAAATCGAAGGAACAGGCAAAGAATATTGGCGCAGTTTAAATGCGCTGGCAGAAACGGATGAGTATAAAGAGATGCTCCACCGGGAATTTCCGGAGGGCGCATCGGAATTATCCGATGAAATTCCGCGACGCAAGTTTTTGACGCTGATGGGAGCTTCATTTGCGATGGCCGGCTTAATGAGCTGTCGCAAGCCAGTACAAAAAATTGTCCCGTACGTGAATCAGCCGGTCGATATTATCCCGGGTAAATCAAAATTTTACGCCACGACCATGCCGTTCCAGAACAGCGCGTACGGTGTGCTGGTAGAAAGCCACGAAGGGCGCCCCACAAAAATTGAGGGCAACGAACTCCATCCGTCATCTCTGGGGAAAGCCAATTATTATATGCAAGCGGCCACGCTGGAGATGTACGACCCGGATCGCTCCGAGCGTCCATTGCACAACGGGGCCAGTATCCGATATTCCGAATTTATGAGTGCCTGGCGCGGCCTCTATGCCCGCTATCTGGAGACAAAAGGCGAGGGACTGGCTGTTATTTCCGAATCGTTCTCATCGCCAACGCGAGCACGACTCGTTGATGAGTTTAAAAAGAAATTCCCGCGCGCAAGATGGATTACTTATGAGCCAGTAAGCGATGAAAATATATATAAGGGTGTTGCCATCGCGACCGGCAGAAATTACCAGCCAGTTTACCACTATGATCAGGCCAAGGTCGTTCTGGCTCTGGATGCAGATTTTGTCATCCAGGAGAGTGAAAATGTAGCAAATGCGCGCGGATTTACTTCCGGGCGCAAAGTCTCATCCGAAAAAGACGAGATGAATCGGCTCTATGCGGTGGAAGGGAATCATTCGCTCACCGGCGCCATGTCCGATCACCGGTACAGGTTGCAAACCAGGCAGGTTGGTGCGTTTACAGTTGCACTCGCGAAGGCGCTGAAAGCCCAGGGATTATCAATCAGCGTGGCTGACGGTGCAGAGGTGGATCTCGATCAGTTCGACAAACACTGGATTAACGAACTCGCCAAAGATTTAATGCGCCACCGGAGCCGGGGACTTGTAGTCGCTGGTCGCAGGCAACCGCCGGTTGTTCACGCGTTGGTGTACGCAATTAATTTGGCTCTGCAAAATATTGGAAACACCGTTTCTTATCGTGATCTCAAGGATGATTATATTCCTGATCAGTCCGATCTGCCCGCCCTGGTCAAAGATATTGATAATCAGAAAGTCGAAACCTTGATCATGCTGGGTGGCAACCCGGTGTACGATGCGCCTTCAGATCTCGGTTTTGACTCAGCGCTCGACAACGTGGACAACACTATCCATTTTGGATTATATGCTAATGAAACGGCTATGGAGTGCGAATGGCACATTCCGGCCACGCATTTTCTGGAATCCTGGGATGACGCCCGGGCAGTGGATGGAACCGTCAGTGTTGTTCAACCCTTGATTGCGCCGCTCTATGAGGGTAAAAGCTGGCCAGAAATGCTTGACATGCTCAGCAGTGGGCGCGACCGCGACGCGCACGATATCGTCCAGGAGACCTGGAAAGATATCATTTCCAATACGAATTTTACGGACAACTGGCGTCGGGTATTGCACGATGGAATTCTGAAAAACAGCGCAATGCCACAAAAATCGCCACGCTTGAACTCTGGCAGTGTCGCATCCTATTTGAGGAGTCATCCTGTCGCAACGGATAGAGGTTCCGGCGAGAATCTCGAAATTGTATTTAATCCGTCACCGGCGGTATTTGACGGCCGGTTCGCTAATATCGGCTGGCTGCAGGAACTCCCGGACGGTATGACCAAATTAACCTGGGACAACGCTGCGGTGATGAGTAAGAAAACCGCTGATGAACTTGGTTTAAAAAGCGAGACGCTCATCAAACTTTCTTACCAGGGAAAGACTCTTGAGCTGCCGGTCTGGATTTTACCGGGACACGCAGATTATTCCATTACCATAAACCTTGGATACGGGAGAACAACTGCCGGACGAGTTGGCAATGGTGTGGGATTTAACACCTATACACTTCGGACATCTGCGGCGCCATATTTTGATTTGGGTTTAAAAGTCAGCGAAAGCGGTGACCATTACAAATTGGCGTGTACCCAGGATCATTGGAGTCTGGAGGGCCGTCCAATGGTCCGGGAAGCCACTCTCGACGAATATCGCGAAGAGCCAAACTTTGCACCGGAAACTGTAGAGCACGGCGCGGAAGAATCTTTGTGGAAAGATTATCCCTATGATAAAGGGTATCAATGGGGTATGTCCATTGATTTAAATGTGTGCACCGGTTGTAACGCGTGTACCATCGCCTGTCAGAGTGAAAACAATATCCCGGTAGTCGGTAAAGAGCAGGTGTATCTTGGACGCGAAATGCACTGGATTCGCATCGACCGGTATTTCTCCGGAGATGTTGAAGATCCGGTGGCTGTGACGCAGCCAATGGCGTGTCAGCATTGTGAAACAGCGCCGTGCGAGGAAGTGTGCCCGGTGAATGCCACTATGCACGACAGCGAAGGTCTTAATGTTCAGGTCTATAATCGCTGTATCGGAACACGTTATTGCTCCAACAACTGCCCGTATAAAGTCCGGCGATTCAATTTCCTGAATTACACCAGCCCGAAGACCGAAACTGAAAAAATGGTCCAAAATCCGGATGTGACCGTGCGTGGTCGTGGTGTGATGGAAAAATGCACTTATTGTGTCCAGCGAATCAAGAAATCGGAGATTAGGGCGAAACGCGAAGATCGCAAATTACACACCGATGAAGTGGTGTCCGCCTGTCAGCAAACCTGTCCCACCGATGCCATCGTGTTTGGCGATATCAACGACCCGAACAGCCGGGTGAGTCAGGTGAAAAAACAGAATCGGAATTACCGGGTATTGGCAGAATTGAATACACAAACCCGAACTTCCTATCTGGCAAAATTACGTAATCCAAATCCGGCATTAGCAGAAACCGTATCGGCAAGTTAACACTGAAAACCAGAGAAATAAACCTGTGAGCACAACAGCGAAAACGAATCCATACGAAGAACAGCCACTGATAAAGGGTGACCAGACATTTCATTCGGTTTCCGAAGCCATCAGTTCTATCACCGAACAAAAAACGCCCAGAGGATGGTATGTCGCCTTTGCAATCTCATCTTCCATGACACTGATGTTCCTTTTTGCCATCGGGTACCTCTTTGAAAAAGGCGTTGGTATCTGGGGTTTGCGGATTCCGGTTGCCTGGGGTTGGGCGATTGTCAATTTCGTCTGGTGGGTTGGTATTGGACACGCCGGAACCCTGATTTCGGCGATTCTCTTACTCTTTCGCCAGAGATGGAGAACTTCGATCAACCGCTTTGCGGAAGCGATGACCATTTTTGCGGTCATTTGCGCGCTCATTTTCCCGGGGATTCACGTGGGCCGGCCGTGGGTGATTTACTGGGTATTTCCGCTTCCGAACCAGATGAACGTCTGGCCGAACTTTCGCAGTCCGTTGCTCTGGGATTTCTTTGCGGTTGGAACGTACTTTACCGTATCGCTGATGTTCTGGTACGTCGGCATGGTTCCGGATTTGGCAACGATTCGTGATCGCGCCAAGAGTAAACTCCGGAAATTGGTGTACGGCACATTTTCGCTGGGATGGCGCGGCGGCAACAAACAATGGAAACATTACGAGTTAGCTGTGTTAATTTTGGCAGGATTGGCAACACCGCTGGTGCTTTCAGTGCACAGTGTGGTGAGTTTTGACTTTGCTGTCGGTATTATCCCCGGCTGGCATACAACCATTTTTCCACCGTATTTCGTGGCGGGCGCAATTTTCTCCGGCTTCGCGATGGTGATGACGCTCGTGGTGATCGTCCGCAAGATTTATCACCTGGAAAACTTTGTGACGCTCAAACATCTTGAGCGGATGAATATTATTATGCTGGTCACCAGTTTAATGGTGGGTTACTCATACCTGGTGGAGGTTTTTACGGCCTATTACAGCGGAAATATGTTTGAACGCTTTATGACGATGACCCGTGCTACCGGACCGTATGCCTGGGCGTACTGGATTATGATTATCTGTAATGTGTTTGTACCGCAGGTGTTCTGGTCCAAAAAATTACGCCGCAGTATTCCAGTGATGTTCGTGGTGTCGATTTTAATCAATGTGGGCATGTGGTTTGAACGATTTGTTATTGTAGTCTCTTCGCTGGCGCAGGATTTTCTCCCGTCCAGCTGGGATTATTTTGTACCGACCATCTGGGATTTTGCAGTGCTCATCGGCTCCTTCGGACTCTTTTTTACACTGTTTTTACTATTCCTTCGTTGGTTGCCGATGATCGCATCTTCGGAGGTCAAGGGCGTACTGCCACAATCGGAATCGCACTAACTATTTAATGAATGAACTAAATTGAGTGAAACACAATGAGTAAGCAGGCAAACATTGCGGGAGTCATTGCGGAATTTGCCAATCCAAAGGAACTGTTGGAGGCTGCAAACCAGGTACGCGAGGCAGGCTACGAACATTTTGACTGTCATTCACCGTTTCCGATTCACGGGATGGACTCGGCGATGGGCGAAAAGCGCTCACCGCTCGGTTGGATTGTTGGTGGGATGGGATTTATCGGGGGCGGCGGTGCAATTCTGCTGGAATGGTGGACCAGTGCGGTGGATTATCCGCTGATTATTTCCGGGAAACCGTACTTCAGTCTGCCGGCATTTATCCCAATTGCATTCGAACTGACAATTTTGCTAGCGGCGTTTGGTGCAGTGTTTGGCATGCTTACGCTGAACCGTTTGCCGCGGCTCAATCATCCTGTTTTTGAATCCGAGCGTTTTGGCCAGGTCACCGACGATAAATTTTTTGTGAGCATTCTGTCCAATGATGCCAAATTCGATGAGGCCGGAACGCCAGAGTTTTTAGAATCTCTGGGAAGCGAGTATGTTGAACTCCTGCCATTTGGTGACGAAGAAACTGAACCCGAAGCGAACCAGGTAACCACGAGTTAAGTCTGATGTTGACAAACGAAATTTCTAAAATGAGTGCATTATTGAAACGCAGCAGCACACTAGCATTACTGGCACTTTCTGCCTTGGTGCTGACCAGTTGTTTCCGCGGACAACCCAAACAAAAACCACCGATCCATATTGTGCCGGATATGGACATACAACCAAAATATTATCCGCAGTCGTATAGTGAATTTTTCAAGAATCATTCAGAGATGCGGATGCCCGTTCCGGGAACTGTAGCCAGAGATGAACTGCACGAAGACAAGGCATTGTATACCGGGAAAAACAGTGCGGGCAAATTAATTACTCACAATCCGCTTGAAGTCAATATGCAATTATTGGAACGCGGACAAAAGGAATATGAGATTTATTGCGTCCCGTGTCACAGTCAGACCGGCAACGGGCGTGGAATAATGTTGCAATACAATTATCCGCCAGCAGCGAATTTTCACGACCAGCGATTGGTCGATGCGCCGGACGGACATTTCTTTGATATTATGACTCACGGCTTGCGCAATATGCCGTCGTATGCACACCAGATCGCAGTGAAAGATCGCTGGGCGATTATTGCATATATCCGGGCGTTGCAGAAAAGCCAGAATGCGAAATTATCTGAAATTCCCAAAGATAAACGTGACCAGGTGAAGTAGAGACGATTTATGAAATTTGATGCTGAAACATTACGAGTGACGGAGTCCGGCAAGTTTGGTACCACTGCATTGACGGTAGGCGTAGTTGGATTGTTATTGAGTGCGCTGGGATGGATTATCGACACAGAAACCTTTTTTCAATCGTACTTGTCGGCGTTTTTCTTTTGGCTGAGTATCGGACTGGGCGGCCTCTTTTTTGTGATGCTGCATCATCTCACCAGTGCTCGCTGGAGCATTGTTCTGCGCCGGCTGGGTGAGAATGTGATGTCGGTGTTGCCGCTGATGATTCTGTTTTTCATCCCCTTGTTATTCGGAATCCACGAACTCTATCATTGGAGCCACGCGGATGTCGTTGCGCATAACGAAATCCTGCAGAAGAAAGTCGGTTATCTGAACGTGCCGTTTTTCATAATCCGTGCCGCAATATATTTCATCGCGTGGATTGTGTTGTCCCGGTTGCTCTCCAAATCGTCAACCGGTCAGGATAACGGCGACGATGGTTCTTTTTACCCGAAATTCAAAAAAATCAGTGCACCAGGAATGCTGGTGTTTGCGTTCACGCTCACATTTGCCGGCTTCGACTGGCTGATGTCCCTGAATCCGGAATGGTATTCAACAATCTTTGGCGTCTACCTCTTTGCGGGCAGTTTTCTGGGGATTCTGGCGTTTCTGGTGCTGATGACGCAGTATTTACAGGCAAACGGCGGTTTACAGGATACCGTGACTGTGGAGCACTATCACGATTTGGGGAAATATCTGTTTGGCTTTACCATCTTCTGGGCGTATATCGGTTTTTCCCAGTTTATGCTGATCTGGTACGGGAATATTCTCGAGGAAACAATCTGGTATAAAGCACGCTGGTACGGTACCTGGAAGTATGTCAGTATGTTGATTTTGTTTGGCCATTTTATTGTGCCGTTTCTCTGGCTGGTTACACGCGGGGCAAAACGGAATCTGAAAGTCCTGGCTGGTGCAGCAGTCTGGATTTTACTTATGCACTGGGTCGATATTTACTGGATGGTGCGACCAACTTTTTCCACCAATATCCATTTTTCATGGATGGATATTACGTCGACAGTCGGGATTGGCGGTGTCTTCCTTTGGTTCCTGTGGAAAAAACTGGCTGCGCGGCCGCTGGTGCCGGTGGGCGATCCTTATCTGGAAACATCAATTGAATTTACGAATGTATAGGTAAGTTACGAATGAACGAACACGAATCACATAAAGAGCAATCGGAAACAACAGAGACCCAACATTTGGATTCCGGGTATGAGTTAAGCGATATCAATGTTGGTAAAATTGTCGGATTGGGTGTTGGCGTTGTTATCTTTTTAATTGTGTCGTTCTTCATTCTGAATAGTTTCTTCATTAAATCCAAAGAAGACTTGGTTTATGAGCGGGTCCTGAAGCCTGGGAATCCCAAATTGACAGAATTGCGCAAAAAGGAAAATCAGATTTTGCATAGCTATGGCGTAGTGGATTCCTCAAAGGGAATTTACCGGATTCCGATTGATCGTGCGATGAATATGATCGCGGAAGAGTCTTTTCAGCAGCGAATTAAGCAAGCGGAGGAACAATAAGTTTATCTCTGCGTTGGGAAGTGATTTCTTGAGCGATAATCACTCACCAAAAACGTTGGATATGTCATGATGAATATGTTACACGTATTAAAAATTAAACAGATTATTCTTGTATGGTCGGTTGCACTTGTTATGCTTCCGGCGGTAACGAATGCACAAATTGCCAGTAAAAACCCGCAACAATTACAGAAACTGACCGTGGATGAACACCTCGGCAATCATATTCCCCTGGACCTGCATTTTACCAACTCTCATGGCAAACAGGTACAACTACAGGATTTTTTTCAAAAGGGGCGTCCGGTGTTGTTGACGTTGAATTACTACGAATGTCCTATGCTGTGTACTTTTATATTAAACGGTGTGAGCAAAGCCGCGGGCGATTTAAAATGGACACCAGGAAATGAATATCAGATCGTTACCGTCAGTATTAACCCGGATGAAACCCCCAAATTGGCCGCTGATAAACATAAAAATTATATCAAAAGTCTAGGCAAGGAAAATGCTGATGATGGCTGGGCGTTCCTGGTTGGCGAGGAAGACCAGATAAAGAAATTGGCGAATTCGGTCGGTTTTAACTATTACTACGACAAAGAAAAAGAGCAGTATAATCACCCGGCGGTGTCGTTCATCCTTGGAGATGATGGAAAAATTACCCGGTACTTATACGGCCTGGAACGTGATAGTAACAATCTGAAGATGGCGTTGTTAGAGGCGACCAAAGGAAAAATCGGGAACACCATTGATAAAATTGTACTGTATTGTTGTCAGTATGACCCGAATGCTGGTGGTTATGTTGTGGTTGCGGCCAAGGTGATGAATGTTGGTGGCGTGCTCACGGTCATCATTCTGGGGACGGTGCTTGGCCTTTACTGGTATCGCGATCACAAGCACAAACAGGACGCTGAGGACACTGCTGAATCTGAATCGAGTGAGGATTTGAAGGAAGAAATTACGCATGGATAGTACTGGAACTTTTTGGCTGCCACCGGGCGGATCAACGATCTCCGGAAGTGTTGATTCCCTGTTTTATTTCATTTTTTGGGCTTCGGTTTTCTTTTTCCTGCTGGTTGTAGGATTGACGGTGTATTTCATCGTGAAATATCGCCGTCGTGGAGATGAGGAAGCACAATCGCACATCGCGCAAAACCTGAAACTGGAGATTATCTGGACCACCGTACCGATTATTCTTGTGGCAATTGTGTTTGTCTGGGGATTTAAAACATTTATGAAAATGCAGGTAGCGCCAAAAGATGCCATCGAAATCAAGGTGACAGCGCGCCAATGGATGTGGATGTTCGATTATCCCAATGGATCCAATAGTATAAACGAGGTAGTCGTGCCGGTGGATCAGCCTGTGAAAATGCTGATGTCCTCGGAGGATGTAATCCACAGCTTTTATGTGCCGCAGTTCCGGGTTAAGCAGGATGTTCTGCCAAACCGCTATACTGTCGTGTGGTTCCAGGCCAAGCGGGAAGGCCAATATGACTTGTACTGTGCTGAATTCTGTGGGAAAGGTCACTCGGAGATGCGGGGCAAGGTACGGGTCGTTTCTGCAGAGAAATACCAGCAATATCTGGAAGGCGGCGGCCAATCCGGCGAAGAACAGGGCGGAGGAGGCCAGTCACTGGCTTCTCTGGGCAAACAGCTGTATCAAAGTCGGGCGTGTAACACCTGCCATACGGTTGATGGATCGCCTAGTGTTGGCCCAACCTGGAAGAACGCTTTTGGACATACCGTCGAATTTCAGGACGGCTCCTCCACCACGATAGATGAAAATTACATCCGCCAGTCCATTCTTGAACCGAAAGCGAAAATAGTCAAAGGCTTTCAACCGGTGATGCCGACATTTCAAGGCATTTTAAATGATCGTCAAATTGATGGTTTAGTCGCTTATATCAAATCATTAAGCGAAGTGAAGGAATAGTATTATGAGTAGTGCTGCAACCGTTGCAGATAATATACAATCTGAACCAGATAATTATCTCAACCACGAATCCGGGATCAAATCCTGGCTGCTGACGAAAGATCATAAACGCATTGGCATTTTGTACCTGTTCTCAGTGATGTCGATGTTCTTACTCGGTGGCATATTTGCGATGTTAATCCGGCTGGAATTGCTGCACCCCGGTGCGGATTTTATGACTGCCAAGACGTACAACGAGTTGTTTACGCTGCACGGCGCTGTGATGATCTTTCTGTTTATCATTCCGTCAGTCCCGGCCATTCTCGGGAATTTTGTGTTACCGATCCAGATTGGGGCAAAGGATGTTGCCTTTCCGCGGCTGAATCTTGCGAGTTGGTATATCTATATTATCGGATCCGTACTGGCATTACTGGCCATTGTGCTCGGATCAGTGGATACGGGATGGACATTCTATACACCGTACAGCACGCAGTCGACCACGGCTGTTATTCCGATGGTCGCCGCAATTTTTATTCTGGGATTCTCTTCCATATTTACCGGGCTCAATTTTATTGCAACCGTGCATAAACTCCGGGCGCCGGGAATGACGTGGTACAAAATGCCGCTGTTTGTCTGGGGCATTTATGCCACGGCGATTATTCAGGTATTGGCCACGCCGATACTTGGCATTACGCTGGTATTGTTGATATTAGAGCGTGCGTTTGGAATCGGTATTTTTGATCCCGCGATGGGCGGTGACCCGGTTTTATTTCAGCACTTTTTCTGGTTCTATTCACATCCGGCGGTCTACATCATGATTCTCCCTGGGATGGGGATTATGAGCGAACTGATTTCCACTTTTTCGCACCGGAAGATTTTTGGATACAAAGCGATTGCGTATTCCAGTGTTGCGATTGCGTTTTTGAGTTTCCTAGTCTGGGGACATCATATGTTTGTCAGCGGTCAGGCAGCATACGCGACCATGGTTTTCTCCTTCCTGACATTTATGGTGGCTATTCCTTCAGGGATTAAAATGTTCAATTGGGTTTCAACGATGTACAAGGGAGCCATAACCTTTGAAACGCCAATGCTCTATGCGCTGTCGTTTCTGTTTACTTTTGCGATTGGCGGGTTAACCGGAATATTTCTCGGTGCAACCGCTGTGGATGTCCATCTGACGGATACATATTTCATTGTCGCCCACTTCCATTATGTGATGTTTGGCGGCACGGTGATGGCCTTCTTTGGAGGTTTGCATTATTGGTGGCCGAAAATCTGGGGGCGAATGTATAATGAAAACTGGGGACGTATGAGTGCGATGTTAGTGTTCCTCGGGTTTAATCTCACCTTTTTCCCGCAATTCATTATGGGGAGTCAGGGAATGCCGCGACGTTACTTTACTTATCCGGAAAAGTATCAGGCGTTTCACGTTATGTCGACAGTGGGTTCCTGGATATTAGGGCTGGGACTCCTCATTATGGCGGTCTATTTGATTTATGCGATTAAGTGGGGACCGAAAGCGCCAAAGAATCCGTGGGGCGCTTTGACATTGGAATGGACAACGAGTTCACCGCCGCCGCCGCATAATTTTGAAGAGATACCAAAGATTACCCACGGGCCGTATGATCATGACAAAGTGGTGATTAAACCCGAGAAGGTAGGAGTTCCCGCATGAGCGACGCAACAAAGGCTGCCGAACATCCTTCATATGTACAACACCACTTTGCCTCTGCAGAGCAGCAGCGCGAGACCGCTAAAATCGGGATGTGGGTTTTCCTGCTGACTGAAATACTCTTGTTCGGGGGATTATTCGGATTCTATGTGTTCTACCGCGCATGGAATCCCGAGATGTTCTACAACGCCCACAAAGCGTTGAATGTGACTATGGGAACCGTGAATACGCTGGTGCTAATTACCAGTTCGTTGACTGTGGCTTTGGCTATCAGAAGCATGCAACTTGGAAAACGAAATCAGACGATTATGTTTCTGTCCAGCACCATCGGTTTAGCGATTACCTTTTTAGTGGTCAAATATTTTGAATACGCAGAGCATTATCACCTGGGGGAATTACCAGGGAAGTTTTATCACGCTCACGATATCGCCGGGACAAACCCGCATATTTTCTTCAGCGTCTATTTTACTATGACCGGATTACATGCCATTCACGTTATTGCCGGGACGATTGTTATGAGCTGGATGTTGATCAGAACTCTTCGCCGGGATTTTTCATCAGAGTATTATACTCCATTGGAAATGACCGGGCTCTATTGGCACCTGGTTGATATCATCTGGATATTTTTATATCCTTTACTCTACTTAATAGGATAAATGGAAATTATGTTAGCAAAACCAACTTCTACCGATGAGCATGGAGAACACGTTGTCCCGTTAAAAGTATATTTCGGGGTCGCGGGGGCACTGTTCTTTTTGACGATGTTGACCCTTGCAATGTCCTTTGTCGACCTGGGATCTATGAATATGCTGGTGGCAATGTTGATTGCCGGTTTTAAGGCCTCTTTGGTAGCGCTGATATTTATGCATCTCTGGTGGGATAACAAATTTCTTATGGCGATCTTTTTAACTGCGTTACTTTTCCTGGCAATTTTTATTGGCATCACTTTAATGGATACTCTGAACAGAGGTGAAATCTATCAGCAATCGGGCCAACCCATAAATCCACAGTCGGCAATTTATACAAGATCTGATACTTCGGCCCCGGCTGGAGCGCCCATCAAGGCAAGTTCTCCATTTTCCGGCACAAGCGATACAACTCAAGCTGACACAACACAGACTCAAGCGACATCAGATTCCAGCAGTCAAAATAGTGCGAAAGCGATGCAGAATTCGTCCAAAACAGATTCCGGTGGAGCACACTAGTTTCGATGCGAAGCCATCTATATACATCACCGAATTTTTACTCAATTTTTTTATGTGCTGATGTTCGATAGCGCAGTATTTGTGGAGTAGTTCTGTGCGTCATAAAATTAAACGTTTCCGCCGCGTGGCGATTGTTTCAACCGTTGTAACGTATCTCTTAATTTTCGTGGGAGGTTTAGTCCGGATTTCCGGCGCCGGTCTGGGGTGTCCCGATTGGCCAAAATGTTTTGGCCGATGGATTCCACCAACAGATGCCAGTCAGTTGCCAGCGAATATCGATCCCAGTTTGTTCAATTTTACACTCGCATGGATTGAATACATTAACCGCTTACTCGGGATGCTGGTCGGGTTGTTTATACTGGCAACCGCGATTCTCGCGATTATGTATTTACGCAAACAGAAACGGATTCTCTGGCCGTCAGTTATTGCTGCGATTTTAGTAGCGTACCAGGGTTGGCAGGGAAGCCAGGTGGTTGCTTCCAACCTGGAACCGCTGATTATTACGATTCATATGGTACTCGCTTTTATCATTGTCAGCATCATGATCTATGTTTCTCAACAAGCATATTATCTGGAAAATCCTGAAGTTGGGAAGGACGCACAATATCCGGCTATTTTGCGAAAATGGGTGATGTTTTTATGGGCGATTGCGATCATCCAGGTAATCCTGGGAACAGAAGTGCGTTCGCAAATCCAAATTGCCAGTGAACATTTTCCATTGCTCTCCGGTATACAGTTATTGAGTTTTGCCGATCCGATCAGTTATATCCACGGCCTGCTTGGCGTAGTTGTGGCGGTGATAACGTGGTATGCGGGCAATCAGATTTTGAAGCGAAGCGAAAATCCCACTCCATTGGTCTCATACGGTGCCCGGATTATGATGATTATCATCTTGGTGCAGATCACGATCGGAGGAATATTAATTGGTGCCGGCTTGCCTGGTCTGATGCGGCTTTACCATCTCTGGGTGGCCAGCCTGTTCATTGGAATTTTATTACTATTATATTCCGCGCTCAAGCGGAAGGAGGTTGTCAATGGCTGAGAACAAATTTCCAAAAGTACTGCTCTGGAGCCTGTTGGGCGTTTTCGTCCTGGCGATCATCGCTGCTGCAGTGATATCCCAGGCGCATAAATCAAGGGCGGACATCCCGGTGTACGGACAAATACCACCATTTGAATTCGTGACCCAAAACAACAGGCCGTTCGGAACTTCAAATCTCCAGGGGAAGATAACCGTGCTGGATTTTATGTTTACGAATTGTCAGGGACCCTGCCCGATTATGAGCGGTAAAATGGGACGTCTCTACGATCAGTATTCGGATGCAAGCGATGTGCAATTTGTCTCAATTTCTGTTGATCCCGCCAGAGATTCGTTAAAAGCATTGCAGCAGTACGCCAAAGCGCACGGTGTAACGGACAACCGCTGGGTCTTTTTGCGGGGACCGCTGGAAGAGGTCAAGCATTTGTCGGTTGATGGGCTCAAACTCGGCGGAAATTTTCCGATGGGACACAGTACGCGTTTTGTACTAATCGATCGCAAAGGACAGATCCGCGGATACTATACCGGAACGGATGACGCAAGTATCGACGTATTGAAAACACACCTCAACCAGCTCTTGAAAACACAGGCATAATTGCGTGATAACATGTAACTTTTCCTTGGAAATCATCTCTGTAAATGATACAATGGCAGTTAGCCAAAAATGAGAGAGTTTTTATCATATTAGGAACGAACACGAAATATTTAACTCGATGAAAGCCCAAGTCAATACCGAAGCACTTTCTGTTGTCAGTGTACGACAGCGAATTCAGGATTATATGGACCTGTTGAAGCCGGGGATTACCACGCTGGTAATGATTACTGCGCTGGCAGGGTTTTATCTTGGATCATCCGGTCATGTGGATGTGCTTTTACTCATTCACACCGTAATCGGGACCGGTTTAGTTGCTGGCGGCGGCGGCGCTTTCAACCATTGGCTTGAACGCGATGCAGACGCGAAAATGCAGCGTACAAAAAGCCGGCCGCTCCCCAGCGGAAGACTTTCGGTCTTTCAGGTGGTTTTGTATGGCAGTATCGTCTCGGTTGCCGGTATCATCTATCTGGCAGTTGCTGTGAATGGAATTACCGCTTTTCTGGCAGCGATCTCGTGGGTGAGTTATGTCTTGATTTACACACCTCTGAAGAGGGTCACTCCGCTGGCAACGTTGGTGGGCGCAATTCCAGGCGCTTTACCACCGATGGGTGGCTGGACTGCTGCACACGGTTCGATTACTTTTGAAGCGTGGGTACTTTTTACTATTCTTTTTATGTGGCAATTGCCTCATTTTTTAGCAATCGCGTGGTTGTGCAAAGATGATTATGCCCGCGGCGGATTTCCAATGCTGACCGTGTTGAGAAACAGCGAACATCTCACCGGCCGCCAGATGATGCTCTATGCTGCCGGATTGTTGGTAGTGAGTTTAGTCCCGACATTCATTGGTCTGAGCGGGATTCTCTATTTTGCAGGTGCGTTCGCGATGGGATTATTGTTTCTCGGTATCAATGTGTTGATGGCTCGTTCGACAACAATTCTGAATGCCAAGCGTGCGCTGTGGGCTTCTATTATATATTTACCGGTACTTCTCATCCTTATGATGGTGGATAAAATAATTCTCTGATGTCCGTTTCACCGCTTATCCAGGTTAATCGAATTTCTCACAGATACGGAGATCTTACCGCCCTTCGGGAGATCTCACTTAATGTAAATCCCAAAGAGATTTACGGTTTATTGGGCCCCAATGGCGGTGGAAAAAGTACCTTTTTCAAAATTCTTTCCACGATGATGCTGCCTTCAGAAGGTGATATCGCGGTTGGGGGCTATGATGTAAAAAAGTATCCGGACGAAGTGCGGGCGCAATTAGGAGTTATATTTCAGCATCCCAGTGTGGATGAACAACTGACCGTGTACGAAAATCTAAAATATCACGGTTTATGTTACGGCGTACGGGGCGATCAATTAAGGGAACGAGCAGAACTGTTGATTAGCCAGCTTGGTTTATCCGGACGAGAAAATGACCGGGCTGAAAATCTTTCCGGTGGACTCAAACGACGCGTTGAAATTGCCAAAGGTCTTATTGCCGAGCCCAAAATTCTGTTAATGGATGAACCGAGTACCGGATTAGATCCGGTAGCGAGAAGAGATCTCTGGGATTTAATCAAGCAGTTGAATCGCGATGAGGATATCACATTCATTGTCACTACTCACATTATGGAAGAAGCCGAAAACTGTTCACGAATCGGCATATTGGATCGCGGAGTGCTGGTTGCCGAGGGCACGCCCAACGAACTGAAAAGTGAAATCGGTGGTGATATGATTGAAATCCAAACGCAGGACGCCGAACAGTTTGCACAGGATTTACAAACCGATTATCAAATTTCTCCACAGATTGTGCAGCAAACCGTGCGATTTGAGCAGCAGGACGGACACCATTTTATTCCGCAACTGGTGGAGCATTATCCTGGTCGCGTGGATGGCATTACTGTACGGAAGCCGACTCTGGAAGATGTGTTCGTTTATCAAACCGGCCACGCATTCGGCAATGGTGAAGCCCGCCGTGAAAATTTGGAGGAGCAGGAATAATGAACCAGAGTTCATCCGCCGGACTGCTATTCCCCTCACTTTCGCTGTGGTGGCGGGAAGTCATTCGATTTCTGCGGCAGCGTAGCCGGGTGTTTGGTGCGCTCGGACAACCCCTGATTTTTTGGTTATTGCTTGGAGCGGGTTTAGGAGGCGTATTCAAATTGCCAGAGTCTGCTGGAGAGATGTCGTACCTGGAATATCTCTTTCCGGGGATTCTCATTTTAGTTGTACTGTTCACCGCAATTTTTTCAACGATCTCTATCATCGAAGATCGCCAATCCGGTTTTCTTCAGTCCGTTTTAGTGGCGCCCATGCCGCGCAGCGGGATTGTGTTTGGCAAAGTGCTGGGAGGCACGACACTTGCTCTTGGCCAGGCCGTGCTGTTACTTGTTGCTGTGCCTATTCTGGGACTGTCTATCTCCGTTGCACAATTTTTCGAAATGGTTTTGATCTTGCTCACCGTTTCATTTGCACTCACCGGACTCGGGTATGTTATCGCGTGGCCGATGGAATCCACCCAGGGTTTTCACGCGATTATGAATGTATTTCTTATCCCAATGTGGTTGCTGTCCGGAGCCTTTTTCCCCGCAGAAGGATTGCCGGTGTGGTTGGTTTGGATTATGTATATTAATCCGCTGACATACGGGATGGATTTAATTCGGCACACATTGTACGGAGCCGCGGCTGCACGAACAGTTCCCGGACCTATCTGGGTTTCGTGGGGCATTACGATCCTCTTTGCAGTAGTAGTATTTCTGATTGCAGTCTACTTTACCCGGAGCCGTAAAACGGGAGACTGATTCGCTTATGATTACCTTTCAGGATTTACCGGCGGTGAATGCGACGCTTAATGGCATCAGCGCCATTTTACTCGCCATCGGATTTGGACTGATTAAATCGGGACGCTGGCGGGCACATAAAAAAGTGATGCTCAGCGCCTTTGTCGTATCGGTTTTGTTTCTGATTTCCTATCTCACTTATCACGCAAGCGCTGGCGATACCCTTTTTCAGGGTCAGGGCTGGATTCGGCCAGTCTATTTTACCATTCTGATTAGTCATATTATTTTGGCAGCAGCAATAGTTCCGCTGGCGTTGATAACGCTTAGCCGGGCGCTCCGAAGCAAATTCCCGAAACATAAAAAAATTGCCCGGTGGACTCTGCCCATTTGGTTCTATGTCTCGGTGACCGGAGTTCTCATCTATTTTATGTTGTATCATTGGTATCCTTCTGCGTAGTGGGATTGATACAATAACAAACGAAGTCTATTCTTCAGTTTTTTGTCGATTCAATGATTTCCGTTCACAATCCATCCGTTGACTCTTGGAGTGCAATATTGCATCTTGAATTTTACAAAGGATGAATAAACCATTTAACGCAGCACAAGTCTATTTTAAAAACGTTGTAATCGCTTGGGTTACAGCCAATTACCAATTGATTTTAGCCGGGTGCTTTTCTACATTGCCAGCTGCGAAATTTTAAGAAAAAAATGAGGTGTTTGAGTGAAAGTCGACACGAAAGAAACTGAAAAATCGTATGAGCGATTAATTGAAGTGGAAGTCCCGTGGGAAGAGGTGCAGAAGGAATACAACCAGACTTTCCAGGAATTTAAGAAGAACGTGGAAATGCCGGGATTCAGGAAAGGCAAAGTCCCGAATCAGGTTTTAAAACGTCAACACGGCGCCCAGATTGATTATCAGTTCGCAAATGATAAACTCGAAGATTATTTCAAATCTGCACTGGAAGAAATCGATGAAAATCCGATCAATCAAGCTTCCATAGAATCATTAGATTTTAGTGAAGGCGAGCCTTTACAGTTTACCGCACGTTTTGAAGTGGAGCCCGAAGTCGATGTCTTCGATTATAAAGAGGGCTATGAGCTCGATCATACCGTTTTTGAAGCCACGCCGGCTGATGTGGATGGCTCTATCGAGGAAATCCGGGAACAGCACGCAGAGATGCAGGAGATCGAGGATGGGGCTGAAGAAGGCCATCTTATCCTGGCTGACCTGCAAAGGGTTGAGCCGGACGGCACACCCATCATTGGAGAGAAAGTAGAAGATCGGTACATCAAGGTTGGTGAGGGCGTTTTTGGCGAAGAGAACCTCGAGCAACTCAAAGGAGCAAAGAAGGGTGATACGCGGCGTATCAGCGTCCCCGGCGAAGGCGACAGCGAAACCGAATTTTATGATGTGAATGTAAAGAAGGTTGAAGAACAGGTATTGCCAGAATTGGACGACGAGTTTGTGAAAGAACTGGAAGGCGAGTCGGAAACCTACGATGATCTGCGGGAAGAGATGCAGGAGCGGATCCAGAAATCGCTGGACCGTGAGAGCCATTCTCAACTGATGCACCGTATGGCCCACGAATTTGTGTCAAAATCCGAAGTGGAAGTGCCGGAATCCATGGTCGATAATTATCTGGATATGATGATCAAAGATGTGAAGCGCCAGCGCAGCCAAAACGGTGAAGAGCCGGATATCGATGAAAATGTATTCAGAGAAAATTATCGCGGAGACGCGATCTTCAATCTCAAATGGCAACTCATAAAGAAACATATTATTGATGAGGAAAATATCACGGTCGACGATGAGGAATTTGAGGCCAAAATTGATGAGATGGTCGAGCAATTTCCCGAAGATCGCCGTGAAGCCATAAAAAAATTATATCAGAATGAACAATATCGAGGACAAATTGAAGAAGAGCTGCTCGAAGACAAAGTGATCGAACATCTGAAATCCTTTGCGGACATTCATGAGACGAAGAAGACGACCACGGAGGTCCGGCAGGAGGCAGAAGCGCAGCGAGCAGCGGAATCAGCAATTGAGGAGATGAAATAATTATGTATGTGCCAATGGTAATAGAGCAGACGGGGCGCTCGGAACGGGCGTATGATATTTATTCCCGTTTGTTAAAAGAGCGCATTATCTTTTTGGGGTCACCGATTAATGATAATGTTGCCAGTGTGATTATTGCGCAGTTAATTTTCCTGGAAGCCGATGATCCGGATAAGGACATTTTCCTTTATTTGAATAGTCCGGGTGGTAGCGTGACCGCCGGAATGGGCGTGTACGATACGATGCGTTATATCAAGCCTGATATCGCGACAATTTGCGTTGGCCAGGCAGCGAGCATGGCTGCGATTCTTTTGGCGGCAGGCACCCCAGGGAAGCGATCCGTGCTGAAAAATAGTCGGGTAATGATTCATCAGCCGTGGGGTGGCGTCGAAGGCCAGGCGTCGGATATTGAGATTCACGCCAAAGAAATCCTTGGAATGAAGAAAAAATTAAATCAAATTCTCTCTGACCTCACTGGCCAGGATGTGGACAAGGTCGCAAAAGACACTGACCGGAATTACTTCATGGATGCCACCGAATCCAAAGACTACGGTTTAGTTGACCAAATTCTGACCAAGCGTAAAACTGACGAGCAGTCGAAATAAGATCTGATATGACTTCTGACAAAAACAAACAACATCCTGAAAATGAACATTTGTGCAGTTTTTGCGGCCGGAATTCCTCTGAAGTAAATTCACTGGTTTCGGGACCCAATGTGTACATCTGTGATCACTGTGTGCTGCAATCAATCGATATTATCAAAGATGATTTGCGCACCACGCATACGGCGCAGCAACTGTCATTGCCGACGCCTCCACACATCAAGTCCGAGTTGGATCGTTACGTGATCGGCCAGGAACTGGCGAAAAAGACCATTTCTGTCGCCGTCTACAATCATTATAAAAGAATTCAGAATTCCACGCCCTTTGATGATGTTGAGCTGGAAAAAAGTAACATCCTGATGATTGGGCCGACCGGGACCGGGAAAACATTAATCGCCCAGACACTGGCCCGGTTCTTACAAGTGCCATTTGCTATTGCTGATGCAACGGTTTTAACTGAGGCAGGGTATGTCGGCGAAGATGTCGAGAATATTTTAGTGCGGCTATTGCAGTCCGCTGACTATGATGTGAAGCGCGCCGAACGCGGAATTGTCTATCTTGATGAAATTGATAAAATCGCCCGCAAAGAGGCCAATGCGTCCATTACCAGAGATGTCTCCGGCGAGGGAGTGCAGCAGGCGCTGCTCAAAATTCTGGAGGGAACTGTTTCCAGTGTGCCGCCAAAAGGTGGACGGAAACATCCGGAACAGCATTTGATCAGTATTGATACCCGCAATATCTTGTTTATCTGTGGCGGAGCGTTTGACGGATTGCACGAAATTGTTCGCCGGCGCATCGGCAGAAAATCGATGGGATTTGAAGTCGATCTCGCGTCCAGTGAGCCGGATATTTCAGAATTGCTGGCACATGTCGAGCCCCAGGATTTGATGCAATACGGGTTTATTCCCGAACTGGTTGGGCGCCTGCCGGTCACAGCATCTTTGGAAGAACTGACCACCGATGCCTTACTCCAAATACTACAACAACCGAAAAATGCGCTGGTAAAGCAGTATCAGAAATTGTTTGAAATGGACGGCATCGAGTTGGTTTTTGAGGAAGGAGCATTACGAGCCATTGTAGAAAGAGCTATGCAACGTAAAACCGGGGCGCGGGCGCTTCGGTCAGTTATGGAATCGATTATGCTCAACATTATGTATGAGATTCCGGAAAATTCCGATGTACAACAGTGTATCATCACAGAATCTGTGGTGAATGGAGATGGCTTACCCGATCTTATTCCTCTGAAAAAGGGAGCCTAGTATGAATTGGATCATTGGTGGTTAAGGTTATGAATAATAGCGACTTAGCACCATATCGCCTAGACGGGGAACTTACCTCAAGTTTTAGTTAAAACTTTCCGCGGCAAGTACCTAATATACCGGACTTTCCCCGGATATTATTTCTGAAATTTTTACTGAACGAAAGCCTTGACACGCAAACCTTTTGTTTGTATTTTTGCTCTACCTATCAAGGCAAACATCATTTAGATCAGGTTAATGATTGAGAAGTTCATGTGCACTTTAGTACATCAAGGTGGCCAATTTCTATTTTTGGATGCGCCACTTAATTCAGTCGTTATAATAAAGACGGAGGGGTAATATGCTTAAGAAGGTGCTCTTATTTACGTTTACGATTTTCTTGGGCTCGCTAGTCTTAGCGCAGCAGTCCGGGAAAATAGCAGGTACGGTGACAGACGCCGAAACAGGAGAGCCATTACCAGGTGCAAATATCCTGGTTGAAGGAACCACCTATGGTGCTTCTGCTGATGCTCAGGGTCACTATAACATTTTACAGGTACCGCCGGGGAATTATACGGTGAGTGCCAGTTACATCGGATATTCAGAACTCCGAAAAAACCAGGTGCAGATCACTGCTGGTTTAACAACCCGTTTGAACTTCGAATTGCAGGCTTCTGCCATCGAAGGACAGGTTGTGGAAGTCACGGTGCAGCGCCCCCTGGTCGAACCGACGGCAACGAATGCGGTCCGGACAATGACCCGGGAAGAATTTCAAAACCTCGCCACTCGGAATGCACAGACATTTTATGGTATTCAGGCGGGTGTTACTGTTCAGGACGGCAATGTCCATATCCGCGGCTCGCGTTCCGATGAAACCGGCTATATGCTTGAAGGTACAAGTACAAAGAGTCTTGTCGGAGCGGATAACGTAGTGAACGTTATTCCGGAGGCACTGGAGCAGATACAGGTCCAGGCTGGTGGTTATGCGGCAGATCAGGGTGGATCTAATGCTGGTATCGTGCAGCAGACACTGCGGACAGGTGGAACAAACTTTAGTGGTTCCGTGCAGTATGAAGCCGACGGTATAGCTACCACATTTAATAACTCCTATTCCTATGGCTACAATGACTTAACATTGACTTTGGGTGGACCGTTGATTTCCAAGAAGCATCGTTTCTTCGTCGCCGTGGACAATTCCAATACGGATAATTATCGTCCGGAATACTGGTATGGTGCTGATTTTGGGAAATTGGTTGACGACAATAATAGTGAGGATACAGTTGCGGTCAAGTGGGGCGATGGCAATCTCCCCGGTATCCAGCGCCCGGAAAATCAGTTGAAGGTCAACGGTACGTTGCTCTTTGACTTCAACCCGATCCGGCTCCGTTTCGGTATAGCGAATACAACCCGGGACCGCCGGCTGAATGATTTCCCGATTTACACGTTGTTTAATCAGGACCGGATACCGAAACGGGAAGATTTACGACGGACGATTAGCCTGAAATCGACCTATTTCTTCTCAGATAAAACCTTTCTTGATCTGACGCTGAGTAATTTTACGTATAATTTTACGATCTACGATCCCAACTTCCCGAAACCATCAGCCGATGGTAAGGGCGGGGCGGTTGCGGACCTGATGAACTACGTTGATAACTATGTTGGGAATCCCGAAGATTCTATTGATGGCGATGGAAATATGTTAGCAAATGCAGGTTTGGTTGATTCGACTTACAGCGGCCCATACGGTCTGCCGACTGATTATAAATTCAGTACCTTTCAGTTCCAGCGTCCTGGTGATATTGTCACCGATCCGAATGGAGCCGGTTGGTACTATCAGCGGAGAGAGCAGTCCTATTACGATATCGCTCTTGATTTCGTGTCCCAGCAGGAATCTCACGAGCTGAAGTTTGGCGGGAATTACCAGCGGTGGACGGCGCGGAACTATTATTTTGGCGCTGGTGGTTTCAGATCGCTGGGAGGATTTATGGCTAACAAGCGAATGGTTGACGTTCGGAATAGTGATGGTGACGTCACTGAAACCATCCCGTATTATGAAGCAATCAGTCGTGGACTCAGCGATGTTGCGTATGACATTCGTCTCGCCGGCTACGGTGGGTACGGCTACGATGAGTTTATGAATAAAGCTGACAGTGGTCCGAATGCCGCAAAACATCCGGTCACGACCTCACTCTATATTAACGATAAAATCGAGTTGAACGACATCGTCGTGAATGCCGGTTTACGTTATGACCGGTATGACATGGACGCGTGGGATTTGAATCCAATGGATCCTGGCTTTAATCAGAATCAATGGACTATTAACAAGGATGCATTGAAAAAGCAGAAGCCGCGTGACGTTGTACAGCCGCGTCTGGGTTTTGCATTTCCGGTTAATGACAGAACAGTTTTCCATGTCCAGTATGGAAAATTCGCACAGATGCCGGATATGTTCTTCGTGTACAGACGACTGGGCTTGATGGCGCTTGATTTGAACGGACAGAACTTTATCCGTACGCCGTTTGCCTTCAATCTCGATCCGATCCGTACGACGCAGTACGAAGTTGGATTCAGCAACCAGTTTACTGATTATGCCTCATTTGATATTACTGCATACTATAAAAATACGACAGGTCAGCTGGAAATTGTACGCCAGCAGGTTGATCCATCTTCGGACTCAGAACCTTACAACCGGTATGCCAACGGTGACTTTACCTTCTCACGTGGGCTTGAATTGACCGTCAAAACACGTCGTATCAAAGGCGTACTGGCACAGCTAAACTACACACTGAATGATTCCAAGGGTACGAACTCTGAACCTTCCGGTCAGGTGAGTGCATTGGAAAATAATTTTGCACCGCCAACGATGGTGCAACCGCTTACTTTCCAGCAGCGGCACAGAGGTTCGGTACAGGTAGATTATCGGACATCTCCCAGTAATGGCCCTCTGCTTGGTAATTGGGGAATCAACCTCTTGACACAGTTTAACAGCGGCCATCCGTATACGCGGATGACTGGTCCTGGTGCCCAGCGCGCAGCATGGCAGGGTGCTATTTTGACCAGCGCTGACCCGAGAAATCGTACGCCGCTTGAACCGATTAATGCTTCTTCTACTCCGTGGCAGTTCTATACCGATTTGCGGGTAGAAAAAGGTTTCGACATCGGGCCAGTGCGCGCAACAGGCTATATGTATGTACAGAACCTGTTCAACCGGAAAAACGTGACGAATGTTTACCTCCGTACTGGAAGTGCAGAGAATGATGGTTGGTTAACGACCCCGGAACTCAGCCAAAAAATCGTCGCTGCCCAAGGCCAGACTTATGTTGATCTCTACCGTGCTATTAACCTGAAAAACCGCCAGAATTATTATGTGGAAGAAGGGAATGATATGTACGGAACACCGAGAGAAGCACGCATTGGTGTCAGGCTGGAATTTTAATTGCGACTAATGGCTGACAGAGTAAATAATCGACCGAACGATGGAGCGCAAACTATGATGAAAGTAAGCGGAGGATATATGAGATTTCTAAAAAAATCTCGATGGATACTTGCTGCTTTGCTGATTCTTGGATTGGCCGGAACCAGCTTTGCACGCAACGTAAATATCGAACAGAATATGGGATTCCAGAAACCCAATGATGTCATTAATTCAAGCTATAATATTCTGGATGTGAACAATCAGACTACCTGGGTAGGCCAGGATGGCTTCTTCAGTTGGAACTGGGATCACTTTTATGCAGCCAATGCCATCTATCCCAAGGGAACTGCAGGGGTACTCTTTTCCCAGGGAATCTTGTGGGGTGCCCGAGTGAATGACGGCGGCAGTGTCCCAATTCGGGTCAACGGTAGTGACTACTCGAACGGCCTGAGAACAGGCAAAGTGTTGTACAATACCACGGATGATCCTACCAGTGGCGTTCAGGGTCCGGATACATCGAACCAGCGTGCAGACTATCATGTGTGGCGCGTGAACATCAATTGGGATCAGGATATTAACAGTCCGTTCTATGACAATGCAGCCACCCAGTTTTACGGTGGAACCCCGACAGCAGCCCAGAAACAAAACCTGAAAGATTCTTATGAATCCGATTGGAACAACTGGCCAGCTGATTTGGGTGCGCCGTTTGAAGACAAAAATAACAATGGAACATACGAACCTGATACTGATATCCCGGGATATCCCGGCGCAACACAGACCATGTGGTTTGTAGCGAATGATCTGTATCCGGGAGCCTCAGCGAGTACATACGCCTCGCCACCTATTGGTATCGAAATGCAGATGACGCTTTGGGGTTACGGTTTTTCGGCGAGTTCACCGCTCGGGAATATGTCGTTTAAAAAGGTTAGACTTATCTATACCGGTTTGCCGGGTGGTCCGGATACTGCCACAATGGATTCTCTCTTTGTTACGCAGTGGGCTGATCCGGATGTTGGTGATGCTGGTGATGATTTTGCTGGTTCTGATACAACACTCTCACTCGGGTATGCCTACAACGGTAATAACCAGGATGGAACGTACTTAAATACCTTTGGGCTGGCGCCGCCTGCAATTGGTTTTGACTTCTTGCAGGGACCGATTGTCAACGGTGATACCCTTGGTATGACTTCCTACGGTTATTTTGCTGCGGGTTCTGACATATCAGATCCCGACCTCGGCGAATATACTGGTACTCTCCAGTGGTATAATCTGATGCGCGGTTACCAGCCTCGCCCGAATTATCCTGATTTTCAACCATGGGTTAACCCGATTACCGGCGAAAACACAAAATTTGTCCTCGCTGGTGATCCGGTAACGGGTAGCGGTTGGATTGATGGTATTGAACTACCCCCTGGTGATCGCCGAATCTTACAGAATACCGGGCCTTTTGCGATGGCTGTTGGTGACACGCAGGATATCGTGGTTGGACAGATTGCAGCTCTCGGTAACAGCAATACTTCGAGTGTGTCGAAACTGAAATACTATGACACCTATGCTCAGTATGCGTACGATCAGGGTTTTGTCTTGCCAAAGCCCCCGGCTGCGCCAGCAGTTAATGTCACTGAGCTGGATCAGAAAGTGGTATTCAACTGGGGATTTGATAAGGAAGCTGTTGCAGCGACCGAAGAACCCGTGAATCAGGGATTCGAATTCCAGGGATATAACGTCTATCAGTTACCTTCAGCCTCATCGAATATTAATGATGGTATTAAAATCGCGACCTTTGATAAAGCTGATCTTGTTGGTACTGTTTTGGATAACGTCTATAGCGACGAAACGGGTTTCGTAACGGAACAACCGGTTCAGACTGGTACGAATATTGGTATCCAGCGATTTTATGTTGCATCTGAGGATGCAGTCCGTGGACGGCCATTGGCTAATGGAGTGACCTATTACTTTGCCGTTACTTCTTACAGCTACCTTGCAGAGAATGAAGGGGCTCCTTTCAAGACTCTGGAGAGTGGAGCAAATATCCTTGCTGTTACACCGCAACCAATGAAGCCGGGTACAACTGAACCGGTCACTCCTGAAAGTCAGTTTGATATAACGCACCAGGGTGGCTCCACTTCAGAGGTCCGTGCAATTGCGGTTGATCCGGAACAGATGAAATCTGCCACTTATCAGGTGCAGTTTGAATACTTTAACCCAATTGATTCGACTACATCGGATCAATTGGCTGCTGGCGATACCACCGCAGATGGTGAACCCTTCCCGCTACGCTGGAACCTGTTCAGAGGCAATACGATGTTGGGTCCTGATTACTGGATTCCACAAATGCCTGAAGGCACCCCACCGAGTACAGCGCCAATTTATGACGGCGTGCAAGTAGTCGTACCCCATGTGGCACCTGGATTTGCTACTTGGGATTATACCGGTACGCGCTGGATATCCGGCGTAGACTGGGGTGGCGCTCAGTTCTTTGGTGGTGCAGATATTGGAGCGAATTTCTTTGGTAGTACGCTGACGGTTGATCAATTAGAGACGGTCGTTTTGAAGTTCCAGGGTGACACAACGAGTGGCCCGGCAGACGGTTGGGCAAGTAAAGGTGCTGAATATCTGCGTCCATCGTATAGTTACGAAGGTTCTGGATATCTGCCCTTCGCAGCTTATGCTGTTGATGCCGCAGGTAATGAGCGGCAGGTGAATGTGACGTTTCTTGAAGATGCGAGTGCCGGTAACTTCAATCACCGTTGGGATTTAGGTGGTTGGGATGGGTCTGCATATAAAGATCCGGCAACTGGTGGTCGTGAATACGTCTTCATCAACAAGACTGATTATGACGAAGGTGTGACCTACGATGGAAGCAACGATGGCACAGTTCAGGATGTGATGTATGCGATGTGGGCGACACAGCGCGGTAGCCAGCCTTACCTGGAAGCACCGTTCGAAATGACTTTTGTTGCCGCGATTGCGAATACACCCAACGATGTGTATTCCTTTACTCCCACTGCGGTTGACTCAGGCGTGACAGATTCACTGAAGTCCAGCATCTCCGATATCAACGTCTTCCCGAATCCGTATTATGGGTTCTCTAAACTGGAAAGCAGCCGGTTTAACAAGTTTGTCACTTTTACCCATTTACCGGAGAAGGCGACAATCCGCATTTTTAACTTGGGCGGTATAATGGTTCGGAAGATCGACCACAGCTCAACCTCACAGTTCGAGCGTTGGGACTTGACGAACCAGGATAACTTACCTGTTGCCAGTGGTATATATATCGTACACGTTGAAACTGACCAAGGATCGAAAGTGCTGAAACTTGCTCTGGTTCAAGAAGAACAAGTTTTGCGGTCTTATTAAAAATGTGGATGATATAGAAAAAAGGAGATATTTCAATGAAACGATATAGTATACTACTATTCATAATATTGTTAACGGGAGGAATGCTCTTTGGGCAATCCTCGAAAAATGGTACGAATGCCGCATCAGAATTATTAGTTCCGGTCGGAGCGCAATACCTCGGCGGTGGCGGCGCTGCCGCCGTAGGGAGCGGCCTTGAAGGCCTGCTCTGGAACCCGGCTGCCCTTGATCAGGGACAGGATAATGTTTTGGCCATGTTCTCACGCCGAAACTATATCGCTGACATCGGTATCAACTATGGCGCGATAGGTTTGCGTGCAGGCTCTTTTGGGGCCCTCGCGATTCACCTGCGTTCATTCGATATTGGCGATATCCAGAGAACGGATGAGTTCCATATGGATGGCACTGGTGAGGTGTTCACACCAACCATCTTTATCCTTGGAGCCACCTATTCAAAAGCTATGGCTGACAGAATCAGGATCGGTGTAACCGGTAATTTGATTAATGAAAGCTTTGCGAATGTTGGTGGATCTAGTTTTTCACTGGATGCTGGTGTACAGTACAACGACTTTCTTAGTCTAACGGGCTTAAGCATTGGAGTCGCCCTGCGAAATATCGGGACTTCAATGACCTATGAGGGATCAGCACTGTACATCCAGGGTATTGCTCAGGGTTCTGATCGTCAGACTACGCAGTATAAAGTGCAGGCAGCGAGCGCTGCTTTGCCGACGGTGGTTGACCTCTCAGTTAATTATGTGCCGATTACTAATCTGAACGTCGGCTTCACCTATAGTGAAAATAATTATGCTACGAATGAAGGACGTATCTTTGGTAGCTATAATTTAGGTGATTATGCTACGATCAGGGGATCGTACGTACTTAATATGGAGAGCGTTGACGTCCTTGAGAATATCTGGGCCGGTCCTTCATTTGGCGCTTCCTTGAATCTGCAACCATTGATTGGAAGTAACATTTCAGTGGATTACGGTTTCGTACCGGTAGATTATTTTGACGCGAACCATATTTTTACTGTCAGGCTTGGTTTCTGATACCGGTTTAAAGAGTTATACGAGAAAGGCCCCCGAACTTTTTCGCGGGGCCTTTTTTGTATTAAGCGGTGGTGTTACGGCTAAAAAGCGGTTATTGTGACTTTGAAATGCTTGACAAATCTGGCTGAGTTCAGTACAATAGCAGGGTCTACAGATGGACATCCCCCAAGGGAACACATTATAAATAGGAGAAATACTGACCGGTAGTTGTTGGATTGTCTGTAAGCGCAGGGATTTTTATACTAATTCTTTGTTTCAATGTTTTCTATTCCTTGTTCTATCATCCAACAATATTTTGAATTCCTTTCTCTGAGGAACACATAAATATTACAAATATCTGCTCGCATTCGGGGAATAGAACAGATCAAATTGTAGGTGAGCTATTAGTTCGAGGCTCCAGACTTTTTTGCAACAACCAAAATTGTATTACTGCAGAAGTGAGTACTTCTTAGTAATTGTAGAGAATAATGTGTTATGCAGGATTATTAATCTAAACATTTTATAATCAGATGTAGGAGAAGAATAATGGCTATGAGGAAGCTTATTATTGCCATTGTGGTTGCCTTAATTCCAGTAATGGTTACAGCGCAATCAAGCAGAATTGCTGGAAAGATTCGCGGGCAAGTCGTGAATGCGGAAAATGGGGAGCCCCTTGTTGGTGCCAACGTAATTATTCAGGGAACAGAGCGCGGTACCATCACGAACCAGGATGGGCGGTATGTTATCCCGAATGTTTCCGCCGGTACGTATTCTTTGGAAGCATCCTACATCGGTTTTGCTCCTATGGTTATCAAAGATATTGAAGTGTATGCCGGGCAATCTCTGACTGTTAATTTCCAGATGAAAACGGAAGCAATACAGGGCGAAGGAATTGAAGTTGTTGCAGAAGCCAGAAAACAGGTAGTATCTGTTCGGACACCGACCTCCCAGCGGGAAATCAAGGGTGAAGATCTCAACCGGATGCCAGTAACTGACTTCCTGGATTTGCTGGCAAATACCGGTGGTGTTTCTGAAACCGAAGGTGGTTTATCGGGAGGTATTCACGTCCGCGGGGGGCGTACCGGTGAAGTGGCATATTATGTTGATGGCATTAAAACCAACGATCCGGTGACCGCTGGCAAAGGGATTGAAATTGATAACGAAGCAATTGACCAGATTATCATCTCAACCAGTAACTTCTCCGCTGAATACGGTGAAGCGATGTCTGGTGCGGTAACCATCATTACAAAAGACGGCGGGAAGAAAAATACCGGTGGTTTACTAGAATATGAGACCGATTCCTACGTGCGGTCAGCTGAAGCACTCAACAATGGATATGATAAATATCGGTTTTCTCTCAATGGCCCGATTCCGTTTACTAATGGAGGATTGACGTATTATTTTCTAGGAACCTATGAGAATACGGATATCCGGAATCCGCGTTTCCAAAAATTAGCACATGATGGTTTAGAGGCATCCTCCGGGACTGGCAAAGTGGTGTATAGTCCCCAGGGTTCCGCCTTTAAAATGATATTATCAGGCAGTTTTGACCGGGCATATTCTGAATCTTATAATCACAACTATTCTAAGGGCACTTGGCTTCAGGATTATTATGAAACCAACAGCGGACATAACAGGCTCAGCCTGAAGTTCCAGGATAATTTATCAGAGAATTTTGCCTGGGAAGTCTTTGTTTCTCGTTACCAGACCTATACCAATTTTGCTCCGCAAAATAATGCTAATTACAAGGATTTTAAATTTATCAATAAGCGGCTGGATTGGGTCTCTGTGGCATATGATTCGTTATGGTATGATGACAAGATGCAATCCTGGGATCCGTTAGCCATGCGCATCGATGATGGCCGGGCCAATGCTGTTGTTACTTCGATTTACAATAAATTAAAGGATCAGCAGGCTGCAGGGGGACTCGGCAAAGATGTGAATTTATATGAGCAGGCTGCTTTCCTCTATTATTATGCCAACGAGGGCTATTTGGATAATAATTTGGATTGGGTCAATTCTTCTGACGAGCGAGAGGCGATGAATGCCAGATGGTCGGATACCGGTTTCTATTATATTCCATCTGAACTGAATCCTTATCAACCGGAATATGATCCTACTGACTCAACCGTACACTACCAAAATTTCGATTCGGATAATTATGGGCAGTGGTTAGATTGGAAATCCCGCGAAGCCGCAGATGGTGCTGGGCATAGCTTAACTCAGGTTCACGATTTGTACTCATATCAGGGTGACATCCACGAAGGGTCGAGAGACTATGACTATTGGTTTAAACGCTTTAATTATGCGTTCGTACCACGTTATAGTGATCGGAATACCACTATCAACACTGCTGAAATGCATGTGAACTGGCAGTACAATACGTATAATGAACTAAAAATTGGTTCAAAATATGAACTCAGTGACCTGAATTATACGGATATTCAGTTTCTGAACACCAATCCATATTTTGATTCGTACAAGTATGAACCTGAATCGATTGCAGCGTGGGTGGAAGATAAATTCGAATTTGAAGATCTGATCATCCAGGCAGGACTTCGATTTGATAAATTTAATCCGCATGCGCGGACACTGATTAATGCGGACTCTTTAAGTGTGGATAACCAACCCGGCGTTGATACCAGACCGACAGATGCGAAATATCAATTTAGTCCCCGGTTGGGCGTGAGTTTTGCGGTTTCTGATAAGACTTCAATGTACACCAATTATGGGCATTTCTTTCAGGTAGCACAGTTTAGTGAGCTCTTTATGAACCAGCATTATGATATCACCAATGGTGTGCCCTTAATTGGGAACCCGGATCTGCCGCCACAGGAAACCGTTGCCTATGAAGTTGGCTTGAAGCATCGATTGAATGACGCGGTTGGTCTGGAGATGTCGGCATATTTTAAGGATGTGCAAAATCTGCTATCCACGCGCCAGGTGAGCACGATTTACGATAATCAGCCGGTTTCTTATACCAAGCAGACCATGGATGACTACGCCAAAATCAAGGGTATCGATCTGCGTGTTCGATTTCAGGGGATGAAGGGGCTCTACGGCGAAGTCTCCTATTCTTATTTGGATGCGAAGGGGACAGGTTCCAATAACAGGGAATTCTATTATCAATTTCTCGGCACCGGCGCGCAACTTCCCGCGAAAGAATATCCGCTGGAATTCGATATTACTCATTCGTTCAAAGCAAACCTGAATTACTATGTCAGACCAGATATCTTTAAAAATCCCTGGGCCATGCTCTTGTTAGGGAACACGAATTTCAACACACAATTTAACTTTAGCACCGGTCGTCCGTACACGCCACAGGATAAAAATGGCAAACCACTTGAATTAGGCTCACGGCGGTTGCCATCGTACCTGAATATGGATTTGCGTGTAGAAAAAATTCTTCCGTTCAGCAAACAGATCAAACTTGGGCTTTACGTTGATATTCGTAACCTCCTCAATAAGAAGAATGTGGTGGATGTCTACCGGCGGACCGGAGATCCAAAGTTACCGTTACCAAATAAACCGGAATATGTCGAAGGTAATTACAGCGTATGGAACACCTTGTATGATCCTTATACCGGAAAACAGGCCTTTAGCAGTGAACGGGATTACTTTAACGCGTGGTTACAGGATTGGGAAAATTATTACAATGATCCCTATAATTTTAGTCAACCGCGGATAATTCGTATTGGAACAACACTGTACTTTTAAGAGGTGCGACGAAGAAAATGACTGTCTATGAAGTTTATAAAGGAGGAAGAATGCGAGCGCGCCAGCGAATTCGAATGAATGTTGCTGTAGCATTTCTGATTGGTTTACTGGGAATTACACTACTCATTCCTGATACCACAAATGCCCGTCTGAAAGATTCTGCAGAACAACCACAGGTTTCATCAGTTCAGCAGGGACTGCAGAAGCCTGGTCAGCTCAATTTACCCGGATCTATGCTCTCGTGGATTGGTAAAGGCAATCTGACAACCTATACCATTAGTAACACAGGCCAGAATGGTTACTTTGAACCGCCACCTGGCTGGTCAGATTATAATGATGAGTTTCCATTTGGTTATACCTCAGCGAACGGACGGACCGGGGAATTTCCCCGCGGGACAGCGCAATATTATGTCTGGGCTGCTGGAATCTGGATTGGTGCAAAAGCCGCAGACTGGGATGAACCCCGGGTGGCGACCGCCGCTTATTACTCTGATCAGAGTGTGCTGAGCCGTCTCTGGCAATCAAATCAGGTTTTTAACAGTGCCAACGCACCGGAAACCAGCTTGGAAGGTGCGTTGATGTTCAAGCAGAAAAATCAGGAGCCTCAGGATTACCAGACAAACTGGGCGTATTTTGTTCCACGTAGCGGGGATATGTTGCTGGATTTTAATCAGTATACCCATAGCGAGGGTGATACGATCTACCGTCTTGATTACCAGGATATTAATCGGAGACGACGCCAGTATTTTGAAACAGCCGATATCTCGGTTGATACCAATTTAATTTATCTGCGGCCAAACCGGGCATTCAAAGATACCAACGGTTTACCTGAACCGGAGATCGATCGTTTGGTCTATGGAGATATCGTTTCGGATGAAGATACATATACCATGTTCGGAGATGTTGTACCGGAAGATGATGCGGTAACGATGTTTACCTTTGGCTATGATGAAAAAGCCGTGGGTATTAGCGTTGTCCAGCGGACCTACTCCTGGGGCATCGATGACTGGCTTTATCTGGATTATAAAATAACCAACATGAATGATTTTCCATTGGATAGCGTTTACATCGGCTATTTTATGGATAACGATGTCGGGCCTGATGCGGAAGATGATTTAATCGGGTTCGATGAAAATCTGAATCTCGGCTATTCCTATGATTCTGACTTCCAGGAGGAAGGGTGGCAGACTGGTGCCGGATATGTCGGTTCTGTGTTTGTCCGCACTCCTCAGGATGCGGTGACCGGAGAAGAGATCGGGTTAACCGGTTTTCAAACCTGGATTCGTACTGATCTCGGAAATAGTGAACCCTTTGCCGGAGATCCCGATGATTTGGGCCGGGATGACCTGAAATATAAAGAGCTCGAATTTACACGATATGAAGAATACAAAGAACCGACCGATGTCCGCCAGTTGATCAGCAGTGGTCCGTACATTCATTTGGAGCCGGGGCAAACAATTACGGCAACGATAGCGATTGTTGGTGGCGCCAGTCTCGCAGACCTGAAAGAAAATACACAAGCGGCTATCAATAAATACCAAAGCGGATATATCAGCGCTGAACCACCACCGTCACCTGCCTTAACAGCATTACCGTCGGACAAAACGATCTTCCTGACCTGGAACAATGCTCCGGAGCAGGCGCGGGATCCCTTTACCGGAAATCAGGATCTTGCCGGTTACCGGGTGTATAAAAGTCTGACCGGGTTGGAAGGCGATTGGACAAAACTTGCTGAATATGATGCCAGCGATGACTCCAGCGATAACACGGTGGTTATGAAATATGAGCGCGGTGGGGCGAAACTGGATGCCAAGTTTCTTGGGTTTGGACCTACTTCGGATCCGGAACGGGGACTTGACGAGTACACCGGAGATGAATATACTATCGAATTTAATTATGATCCCTATGATGAAGTGGATTGGAGCCAGTTTAATAATCGGGTTATCGATACCACTTGGGCACGAACCCGGGAAAATGACGATGGCGGACTTGATACATTAGGCTTTGAACCACGCAGAATCACCGTCTACAATAAATCACAAAATCGGGTGTTACAGTATAACAGCAACGCCACGCCAGGATCGAATGAATCTGGTTGGAATATGCTAAAGCAAGATCTGCCAGGCGCGGTCGGGAGTCAGCTGTTTGTTCAGGGTGAAGATTCGATTTATGTATCACGAACCCGATTAGCGAATCTCGGCGATGATTTGTCGTATTATCGTTGTCGATACGATAACGGGAAACCCTACGGTTATATTCTCTATTTTGACGGGATGTTTTTCCTGGTTCAAAACGGAGTGCGGGAACCGAATGAACCCATTGGACAAACGTACACACCTGCCGATAAGGACATGTTCCTAATCCAAGGGTATCAAAAAGATGCCATCGGCGATCAGACCGGTTTGCAGTACTCCTACGTGGATCGCGATTTGATAAACGGAAAAACCTATTATTATTCTGTAACCAGTTATGATAAAGGTGACCCGCCGCAGGGAATTCCATCTTTGGAGAGCAGTAAATATCAGAATCTCGTTGCTGTGGCGCCACAGCCGGTAGCAGCAGAATATAACGGCGAAGTGGATTTAAGTGATGTCGAACATGCCCACGGTAATTCGACGGGGAGTATTGACATTGTGATGCGGGATCCGTTGAAGGTGACGGGCGATGAGTACGAAGTCCGGTTCCTGAACCCGAATGAATCATTTGACGTGGAGTATTTTACTCCGCTGAATGGCGACACCACGCTGTTTCCATCGACGAATTTTGATAGTGACAGTGTGACTTCATCTGTGAGCTATGCAAACCCGTATGTGGGATATGATTTCAACAATGCGAACACTACGCATTTACGAATTCCCACAACCTACGCCCAGGCGCGATTCACCGGACAGTTCGAAGTCGGTGATTCGACGCAATACGATTTTGCTCTCGATTACGGGAGCGGTGGTGTGCTGCTGGAGATTGACGGAAGTGAAGTCATAAATAATTTCCAAAGAAACGGCAGCGGAGAGTTTCTGTATAAATCAGATGTGGCTCAAAATACCACCACATTATCATCGGGCACTCATCGGTTTCAAATTGATTACATTTACAGGAAGAATCCTGAGATTACTTTCCGGTATGGAGTCTCCGGGGCCTCACTGCAAGGAGTGCAGCCGACTTTTGCGGAGTCCGATACTTTAGCAGATTCCTGGATGTTGATTAACGTAACCCAGTCGGATACGATTGTGAAGTATTGGAATCAATTTAACAGCTTTGACCTTGATCAAAATGGCCGGTTTACGGCAGACGATGCTCCCGAGGGCTTCTATCTGCGAATTAATCGTAAAGGATTAGTTGTACGCGATGTCACCTGGAAGTCCACTTCAGACCGGGCACAGATGTTTACATTTGATGTGCAATCCAATAAGATGGAACCCTACGAATATCGGATAACTTTTGCCGATCCTAATGATTTATCAACATGGTCTCCATCGGCTTTTATGGAATTTATGCATCACTTTGGACAAACATCATATGAACAGTATTTGCCCTGGTACGTGGAAAATGTAACCCTTGGCATTCGCTCCCGCGCTCACTTGAAATTAGCCGCAGGCATTCCACCTGCTGGAGAGGTAGGCTGGTTTGATTCGTCGGGTGTTGAACTCTATAATGGTGCCGAGCTGTCAGTGCTTCGGGAAGAAAGTCGGGAAGACAGCCTCACAAGTAATCCCGCTTTCGCATTTAATCTGACTACAATCGACACCGTACTCCGGCAGGTCGTTTATCTGAATCCACCCACAACCGGAGATACTATTATAGTCACGCCAACTATTCCATTGAGTACCCGGGATATTTTTAGTTTTGGAACCAAGGGTTTAACGGCGAAAGCTAAAACCGTTGATATGGAAAAGATCCAGGTCGTACCCAATCCATATTATGTCAGAGCGGCATGGGATGAAAATCAGTACAACCAGTGGATTGAATTCCGACACCTTCCCAGCAATTGTACTATCAGAGTATTTACTGTAGCTGGAACTCTGGTTCGAACAATACACAAGGATCCGGGTGCACCAGGGACTCTGGATGAATATAGCGGCACAGCAAAATGGGATTTGCGGAACTCCTCTGGAGTCAAAGTCGCAAGCGGTCTCTATATCTATCAGGTAGAGTCAGAATATGGTGAGAAAGTTGGAAAATTTGCCATAGTAATGGGCCCATAATGATGGAATATGGCAATAGTTTTTTAGCGACAAGCGATGGAGCATTGTAAATGATTCGGAGTCGAACACACAAATTGAAAAACTGGATTGGCTCAGCATGTGCGGTAATTTTATTAATCCCAGCATTGACATTTGCACAGGGAAATGCCGGCGCTCAATTCCTGAAAATTGATGGCGGGACCCGTGGTCCTGCACTCGGTGGAGCGTACACCGCATTAGCGGATGGGATCCAGGCAGTTTATTATAATCCTGCCGGATTAGCTTATATCCAGGGTATGGCAATGAATGTTACACATACAGCGTGGCTGGCCGATATGAAGCACGAGAGCGTAGGCGCCGCATTCACTACATCCCAGGGAACCTTCGCGCTGAGTGGTGTCGCCTTGTTGTCGGGGGACATCCCGGAAACAACGGTTACCGAACCCGATGGGACTGGAAATACCTATACAGCGAATTCCTATGCTTTTGGGCTAAGCTTTGCCCGATCGTTGACAAATAAATTCAGCGGTGGAGTGACACTAAAATTAATCCAGGAGAATCTGGCTGATGTCAGCGCTACAGATTGGGCGTTTGACGTTGGGGCAGTCTATCGAACTGGTTTAAGTGGCAACCTTCGTCTTGGATTTGCCGTGCGGAATTTTGGCCCTGACTATAACTTCTCTGGCCCGGGACTGGAATACCGAACAACCGCGGGTGAAAATCCCAGCGAAGACCAGGATGTGGTGGCGTCGTATACTGCGGATGTATTTGCCCTGCCAATGAACTTGCAACTCGGATTTGCTTATGATCTGTTCTCCGGTTCAATGCATTCCTTGACCCTTATGGTGAATGGATACAACGCCGTGGATCAATCTGAAACAGTGGCTGCGGGCCTCGAATATTGGTTCATGAATACCCTTGCAATTCGCGTGGGTCATACTGAACTCAACAATATTGACTGGAGTACGGGCAATTTAAAAACAGATAACGTCTATACGAATAAAGGGCTCACCTTTGGTGTTGGAGCGAAATTCAAACTGATGGGAAGTCAGCAGTTCAACATAGATTATACGTTTGAGAGTCATCAATATTTAAACTCAATACACCGGTTTTCAGTTGATTACACGCTGTAGAAATGGTATTATTCATCATTTCTATCCCTGAAAACTTGACATTTTCAATGGATATGTGCTCATACAGGCAGTGTATCCGTGATAACAATAACCACACAGAAAGGACGTGCCATGAAAAAACTTGCTAAGAGTATTGGCGCTGGTCTCGTGCTGTCTCTGATGTTTAGTGCAATGCTAATGGCTGCAGGTACAGTCTTACAGCCAGAGAGTGCACTACAACTCAAGAAACAGGAAACCAGCAGCAACACCTTTATTGGTGCTGATGGAGTTGCACACCATCTCAATACTATCCAAAAGCAAACAAAGGATGGTCAGGATGCTACTGTAATTGTCGATACTGTGTATCACTATAATCCGGCCGACGTCGCCAGCGGTTCAATGGTTGGTGAACCCGGTGGCGGATTAACACAGTATATCGAAGGTAACACTACAGGAGTAAGTGATACAGTCGTTACCTGGTTTACACTTCTGACAACTGGTCAGATTATGAAAGTTCGGGGTATGTTTGCCTCTGATGCCACTCCGACCTTTGGAATCTGGGCCCCGGTATTTGAGGAAGACCCAACAGATCCCACCAGTCTTCTGCGGATCTACCCCAGTTATCCCGGCGCACAACTTATGATTCCATTTGCTACGCCGGTGCCGGTATCCGCTGCCAGCAATGCCAACCCGCTGTTCTCAGAATTCGATGTCGCCGGGACCTTCCCGGATAATCCGGTGGTAATGGATTCTTCAAACTATTTTAATCTCGTGAATAACCCGGGCATCCAGGTTTGGGCAGGGTATGTCACCGAAGCAGCAACCGGTAAACCTGGTATGCTGATGGATAATACCACGCATGATTTTACCACAGAGGGTGTACGTGCTCTCGCAACACTGCAGTCACAGAGTACTCCAGGGTCTTATTATTATTGGGGCAACTCTGATAGCGAATACTCGTTATACTGGATTATGCAGCTCGTAGTAGAGTATGAGGCGCTGCCTCCTATTATTACGGGAGTTCCCAATTTGTCTAATACCTTTGCCACTGAAAAAACTGTGACTGCAGATGTGGAAAAATTTGGTGAAGGTTCCATTACAGACGTCTCGTTGAACTACGTTGTCTATGATGCCGCCACTGGTGATCAAACGGATGCCGGTACCATGGCCATGAGCAATACAACGGGTACAATGTATGAAGCCACATTGACCGGAGCCGCCGGGGATTCTATTGAATATCAGGTAGAATCTACTGATAGCGACGGACTTACCAGCACGAGTCCAATTTATAATTATAAAGTGATGACTCCGCCACAGGATAGTAATATTAATATTCTGCTGGTTGCTGAAGCCGACGGGGCGAACCACGATTCCATTTATGCTGCAACCCTGGACAGAGTAAGTCCCGGTTCGTATTACGAATGGAATGCAGATGATAATAATGGCATCGACGCTTCGGTCGTGAACTACGCCAATTTTAATACGATCGTCCTTTTTGGATGGGGTGTTACTTCATTGCCAATGACTGATGAAGAAGATTACGCCGGATACAAGACTTTTCTTGATAACGGTGGAAATCTGTTCTTTGCAGATATGGATTACTTCTATGCACATACAAATGCCGCAGATCTTACTTTCAGTGCGGGTGACTTCGCATATGATTACCTCGGTGTAGAAGCTGGTACAAGTGATCCGAGTTCTGGTGGCGTTGGAACCTCAGATGTTGAACTTCTCGGCGTAGCCGGGAATGATTTAACTAGTAACTGGGAGAGTGATACCTACGGCCCAATAAATTACACAGCTAGTGATGGTAATTGGCCCAACTGGGGTGATTATGCATCCGCAAACGGAAATGCAACTACCGTATTCAATGGTTCTGAATCAGGTGAAGGTATGGGCGTTGCTTACTATAATTCCACCTCAGGATCTTATACCTTGTTTCTGCCGTTTGCTGCAGAGTTAGCACCGGCTGCCGAGTTTGATTCACTTATGGCGAATTTCCTTGCCTGGAGCGCACCGACAGCAATTGGTGATGAAACAAGTGTACCGCTCACTTTTAATTTGGAGCAGAACTATCCGAACCCGTTTAACCCCACCACACAAATTCATTACGCAATTCCTGAAGCAGGTCAGGTCTCGTTGACAGTGTATGACCTGAAAGGAAATGTTGTGAAGACGTTGGTTAATGGTAAACAGGCCGCAAACCGGTATACGGTTGAGTGGAATGGTACAAACGATCTTGGTCACAACGTGGCCTCAGGTGTGTATCTGTATCGTTTGAATACTGATACCAAGGTTTCAACCAAGAAAATGACTCTTATTCGCTAAGTTTGGAATACTGATACGTAACCCGGCAATTGCCGGGTTACGTATTTTTCTTTTTATTTTGGTGGTTGTGTTTTAATATTGCTCCTGTTCGGTTTGTAACCAACAGGAGCAATTTTTTATCAAAAGACCTGGTTCGAATAAAAGACGTTAATTAAATCAAATGGATCATAGAAAATGAAGAAATTAGTCATCGCCCTGAGCGCTAGTTTATTAATTGGCGGAATCGTATTCGCAAATGATATACAAACTCAACCCGCAGAGACTCCTCTTACTGCGATCAATCTTGCTCAGGAACGAGGTGAGATCAGTAAAGCAGACGCCGCGAAATATCGGGCGAATCTGCTAATAAACAGTCAAAAGAATCCACCACAATTTCAGATGAAGGGAAATCTCCCGCTGAAATGCGGCTTGCCGCTCCATCGTCAAATTCAGGACGACTGGGATTTACTTGATCCACAAATGCAGGCGAAAATTGCCGATATTCAGACTCGACCGTCAAAACAATACACGTACAATACGCCTGGAGGGCATTTTAAACTTCATTATGACACCGACGGTAGTGAAGCAGTTTATCAACCCACAGTTGATAATAATAGTAATAGCGTTCCAGATTATGTGGAACGTGTGGGCAGCTATTTCGACGCAAGCTGGTCGTTTCTTGATTCACTGGGGTTTGACCACGCTCCTTCCGACGGAACACTAGGCGGAGATAGCCGCTATGACGTGTATCTTCAGTCGTATAGTGGTGCTTATGGAGTGACTTTTCCTGAAGGCTCTGCTTCAAGCCAATATCCCGGCAGAAATGCGTATTATAGCCATATCAACATTGATCCTGATTTTTATGGCTTTCCGAATACACCTGATGAAAATGCCCAGGTGACCGCTGTGCATGAATTTTTCCACGCCGTACAATTTGCATATAACGTATCCGCATCCTCGTGGCTGATGGAGACCTCATCCACATGGGTCGAAGATGAAAAGTATACTGATGTGAATGACTATATAAATTATCTGAGCAGTGTTTTTAATTCACCATACCTTTCCATTACTTCCACTAGCGGAGTTCACGAATACGGCAACTGCATCTGGTTGCATCATATGACGGAATCCAAATCTGAAGACCTGACGCGCCAAATCTGGGAGGGATGTATTAATAATAGTGCCCTGAGCGCTATCGATAATGCGCTCGGAAATTATGATCCGGCGTCTTCTCTCGACCAGGATTTTAACGAATATGTGCGTTGGAATTATTTCACCGGATCACAGCGGAGCTTCACAAACATGCCAACGTATGCTGAGGCAAATCTTTTTCCCCAGGTGAGTGTGTACCGGTATGAGAACAATTATCCCGTAGAAGATGCCAGCGTAGCATCTTCCGTGTATCCCCAGGGATACGGGGCAAATTATGTGCGTTTTAGTCCGTCAAGTAATCCCAAACAGAATCTCTTGTTGTTGCTTCATGGGAACGGGAATGCAAACATGCATTATCAACTCGTCGCCAGTGCAGGTGGCACGTATTCCGTAGTAGCTTCTGAAGATGGAGATGAAAACGGTGATGCAACATTTTTTGTCCCAGGGTGGCAGAGCAAAGATGAAGTTGTTTTGATTACAAGCGTCGACCAAAATACAAGTTCCGGCCAAAGTTATACGTATTCTGCAATGGAGACAGATTACGCCGTGTATTACGAAAATTATAGTGTGTTGGATGATATTTCCGGAAATAATAATGGTCAGATCGAACCGGGAGAAACAGGTTCGATAACCGCCACATTCACCAATTACGGGCAAGCACTCTCAAATATTCAGTGGACACTTTCCACGGCAGATTCAGACATTGTGTTAATTGACAGCACCTCAAATTACAGCACCTTTGGGAGCGGAGAAACTCTCTCCAATGAAGATCAAAAATTTAGTTTTCAAGTGAGTGCCGATGCGATTCCACACCTGGCTGAGCTGGTTGTGACATTGAGTGACGGATCAAATACCGTTGCTGAACAAACGATTAAAGTGTTAGTGGGGAATCCCAAAACATTGTTAGTCGATGATCAGAATGGCAGTGATGGTGCGGCAATACAGGCGGCGCTTGATGCAGAAGGCCTTGTTTACGATCATCGTGTGCGGGACGAAGCCGGGTTGGAGAATCTGCGGTTTACGCTGCGCAAGACCATTATCTGGACTACTGGAGAAACCTTTACTGACCCGTTAACACTGGAAGAGCGCGACTCATTGAAAACCTTCCTGGATAATGGGGGGCATTTAATCCTCTTTGGAAATAAAGTTTTATTTAATAGCGGCAATAATGAGTTCTTTAAAGATTATCTGGGCATAGAAGCCGACGGTTTTGCCAGTTCTGCATTTATGTCTGGTGTTGCCAACGATCCGATTTCACAAGGGAATTACCTTGGGCTGGCGAGCACGCAATATCCGGATGATTTGATGCAACTTCGAGATAATCCATACGTCTCGACGGTCTGGAAATTTGCAACGGAACACAAAGCCGGTATGATCAAAGTGAATAACGGGAATTTTAAGGTGGTTTTTGGTTCGATGCCATTTGGCTCGATTACCTCAGATAATCCCGCATTTATTACACCAAATGAGGTGATGCAAAATATTGTAACCTGGATGGCCGATAGCATGAACAATGTTCCATCTGCGCCCCAGGCTTATGAACCTCAGAACGACGCGTTAGTGGTGCTGACTCAACCGGAGGAAGAGACAGTTAGTTTCCGCTGGCATGAATCCAATGATGTTGACGGCGATCCGGTGCAATATATTTTCCAGCTGGATACGACATCGGCCTTTTCGCATCCCAACATTGTGTTCGAACGCGATTACGCTGATTCTGTATTGACTATCTCTGGAGGGAAGCTCGATTCGCTGTTGTCTGCTCCGGAAGATACAGTACAGCTCTACTGGCGAGTGTTTGCCTCCGATTATTCTGACCTTTCTGACGCTTCAGTTATGTCCTTTCGGTTCACCACAGATACCACCGGCACCGGCACACAAAACCCATTGGCTGTAGTCCCGGACGCCTATAATCTGTATCGAAATTATCCGAACCCGTTCAATCCCACTACTACCATTCAATATGATATGCCACAAACCGGGTTTGTTAATATCACGGTGTACGATATGCTTGGAAACGTGGTACAAACGCTGGTCAAAGGCACACAGTCTTCCGGGCACTATTCTATCCAGTGGAATGGAAAAAACCAGAATGGACAGAAGGTGGCAAGCGGCATCTATTTTGTCCAGATGCGCACCGGGGATTATTTATCCACGCATAAAATGACCTTATTAAGATAACTGTCTTTCTTCTTCCCCAGGTATGATCTGTTTGTTGTAAGGCAGTAGTATCGTACGACAATTTGAATTTTGCTAAAAAAAGGTGATCACATGAAACGCTTGTCTCTCTTTGCCTGTGTGCTTATTGGTGTTATGACGTTCACTCACTCGCTCCAGGCAATTACACTCGAAGCTGCCTCGCTTGGAGAACTCAGCGCTGAATCGAATATTATCGTGGAAGGATATGTCGCGGAGAGTCATTCGTACTGGAATGATACACAGCGGCAAATTTTTACCGACACCGGTTTTGACGTGACTAAAGTGCTGAAAGGCGGGGAGATTGGTAAAAGTATTACCATTCATGAACTCGGTGGAACGGTTGGCCAAACCAGCATGGAGATTGATGGTGTTCAGCGATTACAGCGTAACCAGCGTTTAATTCTGTTTCTGCAAAAAATACCGAACAGTGATCAATACATGATACATTCGTTCACGCTGGGAAAATTCTACATAGTCCAGGATTCCACTGGCGCGACTATTGTTCAAAGTGCGATCGAAGGTACCATCGTAGTTCCAAGTCAATCACGAGCCGCACATGCGGAGACTCAACCACTCAAACAAAAACCGTATGACCAATTTATTACTGACCTGCACTCGGTGCTCAAGTCACAGCAAGCCGGAGGGGAGGAATGATGCGACGACTTCTCCCAAACTTCCGTGGTGGTGTTAAGATGATTGTGTTTGGTGGCGTAATATTATCTATTGTAGCAAGCATTTATGCATTTTGTGTGTTCTCCAATGCCAGCGGCGATTATCGTGACTATCCGTTGTCTGCTCTACCTTTTGAATATCACATCTCTTCGCCGACACCGAATGAATATTATCCGTCAATCCATGCCAGTGCTGAAAATTGGAATGTGGTGAACGGCAGTTATTTTCAGTTTGCCTACGCGGGCACAACCAGTGTAACATCGCTGGGAAGAGATCATATTAATCTTATCTTTTTTGATGAAGCTGGGATGAATTTTCCAGAGAACACAAATGCGATCGCGTTTTCCTCTACATTCACCACAACAGTGGACGGAGATTACCAGGCAACCGAATCAGATCTCATTTATAATGCCAGAGATTATCCTCCGGCAATGGATGGTAATCCGAACCAGATTGATTTGGAAGGCGTTTTAACTCATGAGCTGGGACATCACCTGGGGATTGCTCATTTCGGCCCGGTCGGCGGACCGCCCGGCTGTGGTGAACTGTTACCTGATGCAACCATGTACGGTGTTGTAGCTCCTGGTGATACGTCGAAACGTTCACTGCATCCGCACGATAAAGCAGCAGCGATTGAGTTATACCCGGAATGGCGCGTTTCCCTCAGCGTGTACGATTCGTTGACCCAGGAAAGTATTCCTTTGGCGCTGGTCCGGTCGCCCGGTACTACGCTTATTTACACTACAGCACCAGAAGGTTCACAATGTCCGGGATTTATTGTAAGTGACTCTGTGAGGACAGATCAATCAGGTACCATAGCGTTTGAACCGGATACCAGTGATTTTCCGCTTTATATATCCGGATTTGGATACCAATCCGATACAGTCAGCGTGCATTTCCAGGACGTTGCGGCTATTGCTGGAACGGAAACCGCTTATATCAATGTTGCTTTATTACCAAACCAATATGTGAACGTGACGGGAAGTCTACAAGACAGTGTAACCGGTGAGCCTTTTGGCGCTACATTAAAATTTTACGCAAAACACGATCCCAGCGAAGAACCTACGCAAGTTATAACCACAGATTCGCTAGGCAATTTTACGGCGTCTTTTCCCCCGGACGAATATTCTATAGAAGGAATAGCCGAGTACCCGTATCCTGATTTCTTCGATACCCAAACATTTACAGATTCGACAACCGAACTCGCTTATACAGGAAAACCGGCCCAGATCCTTTATATCTATGAAGATTATACGACCGAGAACTACCGTCAAATGAGGACGGCTCTTGATTCGCTGGGATATCGGTACTATTACTGGAATATGGCAATACGAGACAGCTTGCCGCCACAAGATAGTTTTGATGCGTTGACTCAACCAATGATCATGATCTGGTCCACCGGTGATGCTGTAGTGGATCTGCTTGATTCTACAAAGCAGGCGTACATTACCCAATATCTTGATGATGGCGGACGACTGTTTCTGAGCGGGACCAATTTAGCCTGGAAACGATCTGATTCACCATTATTGAGAGATTACCTGAATGTGGAATATGTTGACAAAGCAACTCAGTCAGTGTTGCAGAGCGCTGCGACTGATGATCCTATTAGTCAGGGAAATTATGCCGGATATATCCAGGGGATGATGGCGGCAGACATGGTTCAGCTGACTTCCACCCAATATGCCACAGCAAGTTTTCGATATTTGACCACCGAGAATGCAGCAATGATCCGCTTTGATAATGGGACTTATAAAGCTGTCTATGCCGCGTTTGGGATTGAACATCTTATTAATGATAATCCAGCATTCCTGCCACTTGCTGATTTAATGGAGCGTGTGGTCTCATACTTACTTGATGAGTCGCCATCTAGCAATCTGGAGGAGAACAACCCGGTTCCTGCAACATTTAAGGTGTCATCAAATTATCCCAATCCCTTTAACCCGTCAACGACTATCGAGTATTATTTACCTGGTGAAACCCGGGTGACAATTCGTGTCTACAATGTAATGGGCCAAACTGTCCGCACGATATATTCAGGTAAAATGGAAAGTGGAAATCATTCCGTGCAATGGAATGGATTGAATAATCTGGGCGTGCAGGTGAGTTCAGGCGTATATTTTTTTCAAATAGAAACGCCACGTCATTCCAATATTCAAAAAATGATGCTCCTCCGTTGAGTGGAACGTTCTTGTAGTGTAAATGTAAATTTTTTTGATAATATTGTAAGTTAAATATTCACAGGAGAGCACCCGAAATTCACTAGGGATATTTTGGTTTTGTTTGCTCTTCCCATCTTTTATAACAGTAGATTGTAGCCATGTAAAATAATCTATTTTCATCCATCTCAGCGAAGTGAAATTTCCCAAGAAAATCGTTTGGAGACCGTCCGCTTATGTGTTATAATAAGCGCCGCTGAAAGAGATCTTTGAAATGACGAGCGCTTTAAACGGGTCACCCCAAAAGTAATTTCACGAAAATGAAAAAATGTGAAAAAGAGGGTTGACAGACATGGATTTCAAGCATATATTAAAGCGCTGTTTGAGAATATAAGATTTAGCGAGTCAACTGACCCTCATCGAATGTTGATGAGGGTTTGTTACCTCTGCTCTTTGACATTGTGAGTGTGTGCGACTCCGAATGAATACGAGTTTACAAAACGACGCGACCAACGCGATAAATTTTTTGCTAGGAAATTCTCTTTACAACGGAGAGTTTGATCCTGGCTCAGGACGAACGCTGGCGGCGTGCTTAACACATGCAAGTCTAACGAGAACGTTCTTCTTCGGAAGAGCAAGTACAGTGGCGAACGGGTGAGTAACGCGTAAGTAATCTGCCTTTAGGCTGGGAATAATTCGGCGAAAGCCGGACTAATACCCAATGATGCAGCGGGCCCTTAGGGGTACAGTTGTTAAACGGTGGGCTCTTCTATCCTACCGCCTGAAGATGAGCTTGCGTCTGATTAGTTAGTTGGTGAGGTAATGGCTCACCAAGACGATGATCAGTAGCTGGTCTGAGAGGATGGCCAGTCACACTGGGACTGAGACACGGCCCAGACTCCTACGGGAGGCAGCAGTGGGGAATCTTGCGCAATGGGCGAAAGCCTGACGCAGCAACGCCGCGTGACCGATGAAGCTCTGTGGAGTGTAAAGGTCTGTCGTGAGGGAAGAACCTCCCGGTGGTGAATAACTATCGGGACTGACGGTACCTCGCAAGCAAGGTCCGGCTAACTCCGTGCCAGCAGCCGCGGTAATACGGGGGGACCAAGCGTTGTCCGGAATCATTGGGCGTAAAGGGCGCGCAGGCGGATAGATAAGTCGGATTTGAAATCTCACGGCTCAACCGTGAAAGTGGATTCGATACTGTCTGTCTTGAGTTTGGCAGGGGAAAGCGGAATTCCTGGTGTAGCGGTGAAATGCGTAGATATCAGGAAGAACACCGGTGGCGAAGGCGGCTTTCTAGGCCAAAACTGACGCTGAGGCGCGAAAGCGTGGGGAGCGAACAGGATTAGATACCCTGGTAGTCCACGCTGTAAACGATGAGCACTTGATGTGGGAGGATTCGACCCCTTCCGTGTCGGAGCTAACGCGATAAGTGCTCCGCCTGGGGACTACGGTCGCAAGGCTGAAACTCAAAGGAATTGACGGGGGCCCGCACAAGCGGTGGAACATGTGGTTTAATTCGATGCAACGCGAAGAACCTTACCTGGACTTGACATGTTAGCGCCAGCGCATGAAAATGCGTTTTCTTCTTTCTTCGGATTGAGGACGCTATCACAGGTGGTGCATGGCTGTCGTCAGCTCGTGTCGTGAGATGTTGGGTTAAGTCCCGCAACGAGCGCAACCCCTATTCTTAGTTGCCAGCACGTAATGGTGGGGACTCTAGGGAGACTGCCCCGGATAACGGGGAGGAAGGTGGGGATGACGTCAAGTCAGTATGTCCCTTACGTTCAGGGCTACACACGTGTTACAATGGTCGGTACAAAGGGCGGCAAACCCGCGAGGGGGAGCAAATCCCAAAAAACCGGTCTAAGTTCGGATTGGAGTCTGCAACCCGACTCCATGAAGCCGGAATCGCTAGTAATCGTAGATCAGCACGCTACGGTGAATACGTTCCCGGGCCTTGTACACACCGCCCGTCACGCCATGGAAGCTGGCAGTACCCGAAGTCGCTGGCCCAACTCTTCGGAGGGGGAGGCGCCGAAGGTAAGGCTAGTAACTGGGGCGAAGTCGTAACAAGGTAGCCGTACCGGAAGGTGCGGCTGGATCACCTCCTTTCTAGGGAGCAAGTCCCGAGCAATCGGGATCAGGTCGAACGTATCGTTCGAGTGGTGCACACTCACATTATTTTTCCTTTTGCAGGGCCAGTGGTCGTGCTCTCGCCCAGTGAGGGAAGGTCCTGGTTAGCAAAATAACAAGGGCCTATAGCTCAGTTGGTTAGAGCGCACGCCTGATAAGCGTGAGGTCAGTGGTTCAAATCCACTTAGGCCCACCATTTCTGCGTGAGACCATCCGGCAACAACCGGGTTAGGTCTACTCACAACTGCAAAAGGGGGATATAGCTCAATTGGGAGAGCGCTGCCCTTGCACGGCAGAGGTTATCGGTTCGAGCCCGATTATCTCCACAAAGAAGTAACTGTTTTTTGACAATTTGGGAAAAACAACCGTCTTAATAATAGCCGGTAACCTAGAATTATAAAAGGCTTTTGATTAAGTTACTAAGAGCGTACGGCGGATGCCTAGGCGTAAAAAGTCGATGAAGGGCGTGGTAAGCTGCGATAAGCTTCGGGGAGGCGCACACAACCGTAGATCCGAAGATTTCCGAATGGGGCAACCCATCCCGGGTTATGCCGGGATACAGCCAGGTGAATACATAGCCTGGTATGAGAAAACGGAGGGAATTGAAACATCTCAGTACCTCCAGGAAAAGAAAGTACCAACGATTTTCCTAGTAGCGGCGAGCGAACGGGAAAGAGTCTAAACCTGATTTGTGTTAAAACCTGCAAGTGTTGCAGATCGGGGGTTGAGGGAAAATATTGGTTCCAGTTGCAGATGGGACGGGAAGTAATAAATCTTTCAGGTAGTCGAAATACTCTGGAAAGAGATGCCATAGCAGGTGACAGCCCTGTAGGCGAAATCTGAAAGACTTCCCGAATATTTCTCCCGAGTAGCACGGAGCACGAGAAATTCCGTGCGAATCTGCGAAGACCACTTCGTAAGGCTAAATACTTTTTTACGACCAATAGCGAACTAGTACCGTGAGGGAAAGGTGAAAAGTACTCCTAGCGGAGAGTGAAATAGAACCTGAAACCGTACGTTTACAAGCTGTCGGACCCTGACTTGTCAGGGGACGGCGTGCCTTTTGCATAATGAGCCTGCGAGTTGCTCCTGTGTTGCAAGGTTAAGAGCAATACTCGAAGCCGTAGCGAAAGCGAGTCTGAATAGGGCGATGAGTAGCATGGGGCAGACCCGAAACTGAGTGATCTATCCATGGCCAGGATGAAGGAGCGGTAACACGCTCTGGAGGTCCGAACCGGGGTACGTTGAAAAGTACTCGGATGAGCTGTGGATAGGGGTGAAAGGCCAATCAAACTCAGCGATATCTGGTTCTCTTCGAAATAGCTTTAGGGCTAGCCTTATAGTAGTGTCGTGGGGGTAGAGCACTGAATGGGTAAGGGCGCTTACAAGCGTACCGATCCCAACCAAACTCCGAATACCATTGACACGATCTATAGGAGTCAGGCAGTGGGGGATAAGCTTCATTGCCGAGAGGGAAACAACCCAGACCGTCAGCTAAGGTCCCTAAGTATGGGTTAAGTGAGAAAGGATGTGACATTGCACAGACAGCTAGGAGGTTGGCTTAGAAGCAGCCACCCTTTAAAGAGTGCGTAATAGCTCACTAGTCAAGCGATATCGCGCCGATAATCGCCGGGACTATGAAACCCATCACCGAAGCTACGGACTTCCGACTTGTCGGAATTGGTAGAAGAGCGTTCCATTGACCAGTGAAGGTGTGCCGTGAGGCATGCTGGAGGAGATGGAAGTGAGAATGCAGGCATGAGTAGCGATTATTCCGGTTAAATTCCGGAACACCGAAAGCCTAAGGTTTCCTGAGTAAAGTAACTCTGCTCAGGGTTAGTCGGACCCTAAGCCGAGGCCGAAAGGCGTAGGCGATGGAAAACAGGCTAAATATTCCTGTACCACCCGCCGTTCGTTTGAGCGAAGGGGGGACGCAGAAGTGAAAGGTCAGCCCGGTGCTGAATGTCCGGGTTTAAGTGTGTAGGGAGAGCTGGTAGGCAAATCCGCTGGCTCACATCCTGAGGCACGAATAAGAGGGCTTAGCCCACAAATTGACTCTAAGCATGCTGCCAAGAAAATCCTCTAAGCGAGAATGTTGGGTGACCGTACCGCAAACCGACACAGGTAGGCGAGAAGAAAATTCTAAGGTGACCGAGTGAACTCTGGTTAAGGAACTAGGCAAATTGGCCCCGTAACTTCGGAATAAGGGGTGCCTCAAGTAGGTCACTCTCTTCGCGAGAGAAGCTGAACGAGGTCGCAGTGAAATGGCTTGGGCGACTGTTTACTAAAAACACAGGTCTCTGCTAAGTCGCAAGACGACATATAGGGACTGACACCTGCCCGGTGCTGGAAGGTTAAGGGGACGCGTTATCCTTCGGGAGAAGCGTTGAACTGAAGCCCCAGTAAACGGCGGCCGTAACTATAACGGTCCTAAGGTAGCGAAATTCCTTGTCGGGTAAGTTCCGACCTGCACGAATGGTGTAACGACTTGAGCACTGTCTCGACCAGAGACTCGGCGAAATTGTAGTGTCGGTGAAGATACCGGCTACCCGCAGCAGGACGGAAAGACCCCGTGAACCTTTACTATAGCTTGGCATTGGGTTTTGGTTCCGCATGTGCAGGATAGGTGGGAGGCTATGAAGCTTCGGCGCCAGTCGGAGTGGAGCCACCCTTGAAATACCACCCTTGCGTTGCTAGGATTCTAACCATGGACCTTGGATCAGGTCCTGGAACAGTGTCAGGTGGGTAGTTTGACTGGGGCGGTCGCCTCCTAAAGAGTAACGGAGGCGCACAAAGGTTCCCTCAGCACGGTCGGTAATCGTGCGTAGAGTGTAAAGGCATAAGGGAGCTTAACTGCAAGGCCAACAAGCCAAGCAGATGCGAAAGCAGGTCTTAGTGATCCGGCGGTAACGTGTGGAAGTGCCGTCGCTCAACGGATAAAAGGTACTCCGGGGATAACAGGCTTATCTCCCCCAAGAGCTCATATCGACGGGGAGGTTTG
>Ga0102944_1000067_pt1 | contig 81318 bp, 61 predicted proteins | sample SalPonD_shore_MG_FD_78172 | JGI IMG/M metagenome (GOLD analysis project Ga0102944, IMG submission 78172) | Salt pond soil microbial communities from South San Francisco under conditions of wetland restoration - Salt Pond MetaG... | ecosystem: Environmental > Aquatic > Marine > Intertidal zone >... | reverse complement strand
TGCCGCGCTGGCGCGGCGCTGCCCCGATCCAGCGCGCTATCGAAGCGGGTGACAGCGACAGCGGCGTGACCATCATGCAGATGGACACCGGGCTGGACACCGGCGCCATGCTCCATAAGGTGAGCTGCCCCATCGGACCGGCGGACACCGCCGGCGAGCTGCATGACCGCCTCGCCGAGCTCGGCGCCCGGGCCCTGCTCGAGACGTTGGACGCGGTGGCGGCGGGGACGGTCGAGGGCGAACCCCAGGACGAGGCCCTGGCGACCTACGCAGCCAAGCTCGACAAGGCCGAGGCCGAGCTGGAATGGAACCAGGACGCCGAGGCGCTGGCCCGGCGGGTGCGCGCCTTCAATCCCTGGCCCGTGGCCCAGACCCGCCTCGGCGAACAGGTCGTGCGCATCTGGACGGCCCACGTCGCACCCGGCCCTGCGGAGCCCGGTGAGAAACCGGAGGCCGAGCCCGGCACGGTCCTGCAGGCCGGGCGCGAGGGCATCGTGGTCGCCTGCGGCAAAGGCCGCCTGCGCCTGGAGCGCCTGCAGCTGGCCGGCAGCAAGCCCATGGACGCCAACGCGCTGGTCAACGGCCGCCCGGAGCTGCTCCGCCTGGGTGTGCAGCTTGGCATGCGGCCCGATCCATGAACGCCAAGGCCAAAGCCGGCCCGCGCGGCGCGGCTGTGCAGGCCCTGACCGCGGTCCTGGCGCGGGGCCGGTCGCTGACCGCGGCCCTGCCGCCGGCATTGGCCGCCCTGGGCGAGGGTCGCGACCGCGCCCAGGCCCAGGCGCTCGCCTACGGTGTGCTGCGCTGGTACCCGCGCCTCGACGCCATCCTCGCCCAACTGCTCCAGCGCCCCCTGCGCAACAAGGACATCGACGTGCGCTGCGCCCTGCTGATCGGCCTGTACGAGGTGCTCTACCAGCGCACCCCGGACCACGCCGGCGTGTCCGAAGCCGTGGGGCTGGCAGGCCGGCTCGGCAAGCCCTGGGCACGGGGCTTGGTCAACGGTGTGCTGCGCTCCTTCCTGCGCGAACGCGAGGCGATCGCCGCCCGCGCCGACGGCGAGGCGGCCGCCCGTCTGGCCCATCCGGCCTGGCTGCTGGACGCGCTGCGCGCAGACTGGCCCGACCGCTGGGAGGCTATCGCCGCGGCCAACAACGAGCCCCCGCCCATGACGCTGCGGGTCAATGCCCGCCGGGACAACCGGGATTCCTATCTCGAGGCCCTGACCGACGCGGGCCTCCCGGCCCGGCCCCATCCGCACGCGCCGATGGCCCTCACGCTGGACGAGCCCTGTCCCGTAGAGGCCCTGCCCGGCTTCGCCGAGGGCCGAGTCTCGGTACAGGACGCCGCCGCCCAGCTCGCCGCCGAGCTGCTCGACCCGCAGCCCGGCGAGCGCGTGCTCGATGCCTGCGCGGCGCCCGGGGGCAAGAGCGCGCACATTCTCGAACGCCAGCCCGAGCTCGGCGAGCTGGTCGCCCTGGACGTGGACCCGGACCGTCTGACGCAGGTCGAGCAGACGCTCCAGCGCCTGGGCCTGGTCGCGACGGTGCGCGCCGGCGACGCGGCCGAGCCGGCGTCCTGGTGGGACGGGCGGCCCTTCGATCGTATCCTGCTCGACGCGCCGTGCAGCGCCACGGGCGTCATCCGCCGCCACCCGGACATCAAGGTCCTGCGCCGCGCAAGCGACATCGATGCCTTGGTGGAGCGGCAGCGTTGTATAATAAAAGGCGTCTGGTCGCTGCTGCGCCCGGGCGGTATCCTGATCTATGCGACCTGTTCGGTGCTGCGCCGGGAAAATGCCGCCCAAATCAGCGATTTTCTCCGGCAACAGGCCGATGCGGCGCATCGGGACATCGCGGCGACATGGGGACACGCCGCTGACGCGGGACGCCAGGTCCTGCCCGGCGAGGACGGGATGGATGGCTTTTTCTACGCTTGCCTCCAAAAACAATAATCAACAACGGACTGGGAGCAGGCGGCTCACCTGGCTCGCGCTGCTGGCGTTGTGCATGCTGCCGCTGTCGCCGGCGAACGCCCTGGCCGATGCCTTTCGCATCGACCATGCCGAGACGACCCTGGAGAGCGGCGTCTATCACCTGAACGCCGAGGTCAGCTACCGGTTCTCCGACGACGCACTGGAGGCGCTGCGCAACGGCGTTCCGCTGACAATCCAGCTCGACATCCAGGTGTTCCACCATCGCTGGTGGTGGTGGGACAAGGATGTGGCCAGCCTGGTGCAGCGCTATCAGCTGCAGTACCACGCGCTGACCAAGCGTTACATCGTGCGCAACCTCAACAGCGGAGGCCAGCACAGCTATTCGACCCTCGGCAGCGCGCTGCACGCCCTGGGCGACATCGAGCAGCTTCCGATCCTCGACAAGAACCTGCTCGCCGCAGACACGACATACACGGTACGTGCCCGCGTGCATCTGGACATCGAATCCCTGCCGGCGCCGCTGCGCCCGCTGGCCTATATTTCATCAGGGTGGCGACTGGGTAGCGAATGGTACACATGGCCATTACAACGCTGAGACGCATCTTCTCCGGCAAGACGCCGGTGTTGCTGCTGCTCGTCCTGTTGTTGGCCTCGCTCTACCTGATGAGCGGCGCGACCCACAACTCCGCGCTGTTCTCCCGCCTGTACTCGGTCCTGCTGGGCATCAACGCCCTGGCCATCGTGCTGCTGGTAACGCTGATCGGCAAGCACATGTACCGCCTGGTACGCCAGTACCGCCAGCACGTCGCCGGCTCGCGCCTGACCGCCCGCCTGGTGATCATGTTCATCGTGCTCGCCGTCACGCCCGTGAGCGTGGTGTATTACTTTTCGCTCGATTTCCTCCAGCGCGGCATCGACAGCTGGTTTGACGTGCGCGTGGAAAAGGCGCTGGACGACTCGCTCGAGCTCAGCCGCACCTCCCTGGACGTGCGCATGCGCGAGCTGCTGCGCCAGACCCGCCAAATGACCCCGGAGCTGGCCAACACGCCGGACAGCATGGCGGCACTGGCGTTGAACGATATCCGCACCGACAGCGACGCGACCGAGCTGACCCTGTTCAGCGCCAACGGACGCATTATCGCCTCCAGCGGCACCGACACCTCGAGCATCGTGCCGGCCCGCCCGGACGACGCCACCATGCTGCAGTTGCGCCAGGGCAGCGATTACGTCGGGCTGGACCCGATCCGCGACTCCGGACTGCACGTGCGTGTCGCGGTGCGCGTGCCCAGCCCCAACCCGGTCGGTGAGGCCCGCGTGCTCCAGGCGCTGTATCCGGTCACCGAGCGCATGAACACGCTGGCCAACAGCGTGCAGGCGGCCTACGCGCAGTACAAGGAGCTGGCCTACCTGCGCAAACCGCTCAAATACAGCTTCATCCTGACGCTGTCGCTGGTGCTGCTGCTCAGCCTGCTGACGGCCGTGTGGGCGGCCTTTTTCTCGGCGCGGCGCCTGGTCGCGCCAATCACCGATCTGGCCGAAGGCACCCGCGCGGTCGCCGCCGGCAACTACGACAAGCGCCTGCCGCTGCCCGGCAAGGACGAGCTGGGCTTCCTCGTGCGCTCGTTCAACGAGATGACCCACAAGATCGCGCTGGCCCGCGATGCGGCCGCGCGCAGCCAGGAACAGGCCGAGGCCCAGCACGCCTACCTGGAGGCCGTGCTGGTGCGCCTGTCCTCGGGCGTGCTCACCATCGACCGCGATCGCGTCCTGCACACGAGCAACCGCGCGGCGGATCAGATCCTCGGCGTTGAGCTCGGCGAGTTCGTCGGGCGCAGCCTGGACGAGGTACGCAGCGAGCATCCGCACACACGCCACTTCATCGACGCCATCACGCCGCACGTCAGCGACGGCGAACAGGAATGGCGCGACGAGATCATCCTGTTCGGCGCCGGCGGGCGCCAGGTGCTGATGTGCCGCGGCACCCGACTGCCGGACGTGGCGGGAATCCGCGCTGGTCACGTCCTCGTCTTCGACGACATCACCGCGCTCATCCAGGCGCAGCGCGACGCGGCCTGGGGCGAGGTGGCGCGGCGCCTGGCGCACGAGATCAAAAACCCGCTTACCCCAATCCAGCTCTCAGCCGAACGCCTGCGGCACAAGTACCTCGGCAAGATGAACGCAAAGGACGCCGACGTGCTCGACCGCTCGACGCACACGATCGTCCAGCAGGTCGAAGCGATGAAGGAAATGGTCAAGGCCTTTTCCGATTATGCGCGCATGCCGCAGCTCGATCTGGAACCCATCGACCTCAACGCCGTCATCAACGAGGTGCTGGACCTGTACCGGGGCGATCGCGCCGTGAAATACCTGGTCAATCTGGATGCGAAGATGCCGCGGGTCGAGGGCGATATCGGGCGCCTGCGCCAACTGCTGCACAACCTGATCAAGAACGCGCTGGAGGCCATGGAATCCCGCGGGGATGCGCGCCTGTCGGTGACGACCCGATGCATGGAGGAGGCCTCCTGCCGCTTCGTGGAAATCCGCGTGCAGGACAACGGCCCGGGCATCCCCAGTGAAATGCTCGGTCAGTTGTTCGAGCCGTACGTCACCACCAAGCCCAAGGGCACGGGCCTGGGGCTGGCCATCGTGAAGAAGATTGTCGAGGAACACGGCGGTCTGTTGTGGGCCGAGAACCCGAACACCGGCGGGGCGCTGGTCGTCATCCGCCTGCCGGTCCTGACATCCAACAGCGTCGACGCCGAGGAAGACCTCACGGTCGCGCTGGTCAACCACAAGGGGAACGACGATGCCGCTGCCTGAGCAACGCACCGATGTGCCGCCCGGAGATGGACCCGAAGACGAAGCGGCGGCCCCGTCCATCCTCGTCGTCGACGACGAGCCGGACATCGGCAACCTGCTCCAGGAGATCCTCGAGGATGAAGGCTACCGGGTGCAGGTCGCGCAAAGCGGCCAGGCGGCGCGCAACGCGATGCGCCTGCACCGCCCGGACCTCGTGCTGCTCGATATCTGGATGCCCGATATCGACGGGATCAGCCTGCTCAAGGAGTGGTCCGACGATACCGGACTGCCGATGCCGGTCATTATGATGTCCGGGCACGGCAGCGTGGAGACGGCCGTGGAGGCGACCCGGCTCGGCGCGTACGACTTCATCGAAAAGCCGCTGTCGCTGGCCAAACTGCTGGTGACCGTGGAACGGGCCCTGGAGGCCGACCGGCTGCAGCGGGAGAATCAGGGTCTTCGCCGCCAGGCGCACGTCAGCGCCGAGCCCATCGGCAAGGGCGTGACCATGCAACACCTCAAGGATCAGGTCCGGCGCATCGCCCAGCACGAGTCATGGGTCCTGATGCAGGGTGAGCCCGGCAGCGGGGTACGCCTGCTGGCCCGCTACCTGCACCAGTCCAGCACCCGGCGCGAGGGCCCGTTCATCGAGGTCAACGTCGCGGCGCTGAGCGGCGCCGGCGCCGCGGCGGAGCTGTTCGGCAGTGAAGAGGGCGAGCGCGTGCACTTCGGCCTGCTCGAGCAGGCCAACGGCGGCACGCTGCTGCTGTACGACATCGCCGACATGTCCCAGGAGCTGCAGGCCAAACTGGCCGGCGCGCTGGAGACCAAGACGTTCAAGCGGGTGGGCGGCACCGAGGCGATCAAGTTCAGCGTACGGGTCATCGCCGCGACCCATCACGACCTCAGCCAGCGCGTGGCCGAAGGGCTGTTCCGCAAAGACCTGTTCTACCAGCTCAACGTGGTGCCGGTCATGATACCGCCGCTGCACGCTCACCGTGAGGACGTCCCGGAGCTGCTCAACTATTATCTCAACCTGTTCGTCAATGAGGACAAGCTGCCCTACCGCAGCTTCACAGTCGCGGCGCAGAACCGGCTGCGCAACTACCACTGGCCCGGCAACGTGCGCGAGCTCAAAAACCTGGTCCAGCGCCTGCTGATCGTGGGCACCGGGCCGGAGATATCGCTCGAGGAGGTCGAAGCCGCGCTGGGCAACGTTCCACGGCCCACGGGGTTGGCGGCGTCGATCGATTTCGATCTGCCGCTGCGCGACTCGCGCGAGCAGTTCGAGCGCGCCTACCTCGAACACCAGCTGCGCCTGGCCGACGGCAGTGTGGTCAAGGCGGCGCAGGCCGCCGGGCTCGAGCGCACGCACCTGTATCGAAAGCTGCGGGCGCTCGGCATCAACCCCAAGCACCTGGACAATGAGTAGCGCTCCCGTGCGCCCGGCGCTCCCCGCCGCGCCGGCGGCGACGCTGCGCCGGGCTTTTGCTATCATCCGTCCCACGCGCGGCTATCGGATTTCCGCCTTATGAAAATCATCATCCTCGGCGCCGGCCAGGTCGGCTCGTCCCTGGCCGATCACCTGTCCAACGAGGCCAACGACATCACGATGGTCGACAACGAGGAGCAGCGCCTGCGCTCGCTGCAGGACCGGCTCGATATCCGCACCGTCTGCGGCGAGGCATCCCACCCGGAGGTGCTGCGCCGGGCCGGGGGCGAGGACGCCGACATGCTCATCGCGGTGACCAACAGCGACGAGACCAATATGGTTGGCTGTCAGGTGGCCTACACCGTGTTTCGCACCCCGACCAAGATCGCCCGCGTGCGCTCCCAGGAATATCTTATTCACCCCGAGCTGTTCTCGCCCGAGGCGCTGCCGGTGGACGTCATCATCAGTCCCGAGCAGCTCGTCACCGACTACATCCAGCGCCTGATCGAGCACCCCGGCGCACTGCAGGTGCTCGACTTCGCCGACGGCCAGGTGCAGCTGGTCGGCGTTCGCGCCTATTACGGGGGGATGCTGGTCGGTCACGCGCTGCGCGCCCTGCGCGATCACATGCCGGGCATCCAGACGCGCGTGGCGGCGATCTACCGCCGCGGCAGCGCCATCATGCCCACGGGCGAGACGGTCATCGAGGCCGACGACGAGGTGTTCTTCATCGCCGCGCGCAAGAACATTCGTGCGGTGATGAGCGAGCTGCGCAAGGTCGATAAACCCAACAAACGTATCATCATCGCCGGCGGCGGCAACATCGGTCGGCGCCTGGCCCGCGCCCTGGAGAACACATACCAGGTCAAGATCATCGATCACAATCCGACGCGCACCACGAGCATCTCGCAGGAGCTGGACAAGACCATCGTCCTCCAGGGCGACGCCGCCGACGAGGAGCTGCTGCTCGAGGAGAACATCGAGAACACCGACGTGTACTGCGCGCTGACCAACGATGACGAGGCCAACATCCTCTCGGCGATGCTCGCCAAGCGCCTGGGCGCACGCAAGGTCATGGCCCTGATCAACCGCGCCTCTTACGTCGACCTCGTCGAGAGCGGCGACATCGACATCGCCATCTCGCCGCAGCAGGCCACCATCGGCAGCCTGCTCACCCACGTGCGCCGGGGCGATGTGGTGCGGGTCCATTCGCTGCGCCGCGGAGCGGCCGAGGCCATCGAGGCCGTGGCCCACGGCGATGCCAACTCCTCGAAGGTGGTCGGGCGCGCCATCGAAGACCTCAAGCTGCCGCAAGGCACGACCATCGGCGCGATCGTACGCGGCAACGACGTAGTGATCGCGCACCACGACACCGTGATCGAGGCCGAGGACCACGTCATCCTGTTCCTGGTTGACAAGCGGCGGATCGGCGAGGTCGAACGTCTCTTCCAGGTCGGATTCACGTTCATCTGAGGCCGGCGGCAAGGTGGGGCGAGTCCGTATCCCCGACGCCGCGGCGTACCGCGGGCGGCGGGCGTCCCGGCGGGAGATAACATGCAGGTAGCGGCCATTCAGCGCATCCTCGGTCTGTTGCTCATGGTCTTCAGCGTGAGCATGCTGCCGCCCGTGCTGGTCGGGCTGATCTACGGCGACGGCGCGATCCATCCGTTCCTGCTCGCCTTCGGCGTGACCCTGCTCACGGGACTTACCGCCTGGTTGCCCGTGCGCGGCCGGCGGGCCGATATCCGGCTGCGCGACGGCTTCGTGGTGGTCGTGATGTTCTGGGCCGTACTCGGCGTGTTCGGCGCGCTGCCGCTGATGCTGGCCGAACACCCGCACATGGCCTTTACCGATGCGGTGTTCGAGTCCATATCGGGCCTGACCACCACGGGCGCGACGGTGCTGTTCAACATCGACGCCCTGCCCCACGCGATCCTGTTCTACCGCCAGCAGCTGCAATGGCTGGGCGGCATGGGTATCGTGGTGCTGGCCGTGGCCATCATGCCCATGCTCGGCATCGGCGGCATGCAGCTCTACCGCGCCGAGACGCCCGGCCCGATGAAGGAGACCAAGCTCACGCCGCGCATCGCCGAGACGGCCAAAGCACTGTGGTACGTCTACCTCGCGCTGACCGTCGCCTGCGCGCTGGCCTACTGGGTCGCCGGCATGAACGGTTTCGACGCCATCGGCCACGCCTTCTCCACGGTCGCCATCGGCGGCTTCTCCACGCACGATGCCAACATGGGCTACTACGTCGGCCAACCGCTGGTCGAGGCCGTGGCGATCGTCTTCATGCTCGCCTCGGGTGTGAATTTCAGCCTGCACTTTCTGGCCTGGCGCTCGCGGCGCATCGGCCATTACTTTGCCGACGCCGAGCTCAAGACCTACCTGATCGTCATCGGCAGTGTGGCGGCCATCGCAGTCGTTTACCTCTATGCCACGGGCGTGTTCGAGGAACCGGGCGAGACGGTAATGCAGGGTGTCTTTCAGGCCGTGTCCATCGGCACGACCACCGGTTTCACCACGCACGCCTATCACACCTGGCCGAGTTTTTTGCCGGTCCTGCTTTTGTTCAGCAGCTTCGTCGGCGGATGCGCCGGCTCGACCGCGGGCGGCATGAAGGTCATTCGTTTTTTGCTGCTGATCAAACAGGGGCGGCGCGAGGTCATGCGCGTCATCCATCCCAACGCGGTCATCCCCATCAAGGTCGGACAGAAGACACTGCCCAACAGCGTCATCGATTCGGTCTGGGGCTTTTTCGCCGCGTATGTGGCGGTGTTCAGCCTCTTCCTGCTGGTGCTGATGTTCACCGGCGAGGATCAGATTACGGCCTTTTCTGCCGTGGCCGCCTGCATGAATAACCTCGGTCCGGGCCTGGGGGCCGTAGGCGCGAATTACGCGGCCATCAGCGACACGGCCAAGTGGGTGCTCACGGTGGCAATGCTGCTGGGGCGCCTGGAGATATTCACCCTGCTCGTGCTGCTCACGCCCGCGTTCTGGCGGCGCTGACACGTAAGAGGACGGCGGAAGCGGCTCGATGCAACTGGCGCTGATTCAACGCATTCTCGGCCTGTTCCTGATCCTGTTCAGCGTGACCCTGATCCCGCCGATCGCGGTATCCATCGGCTACCATGACGGCGAACTCAAGCACTTCCTCGCCAGCATGGCGCTCACTCTGGTCATCGGTCTGGTCCTGTGGCTGCCGGTGAAGAACTACCGGCGCGAGCTTCGTACCCGCGACGGCTTTTTCGTGGTCGCGATGTTCTGGGTGGTGTTCTGCGGTCTGAGCGCGCTGCCGCTGCTGTTCGGGCCGCACCTGAGCTATACCGACGCCTTCTTCGAGGCGGTCTCGGGCTTTACCACCACCGGCGCGACGGTCATCACCGGCCTGGACAAGCTGCCGCCCTCGATCCTGTATTACCGTCAGCAGATCCAGTGGCTCGGCGGCATGGGCATCATCGTGCTCGCCGTGGCCATCCTGCCCATGCTGGGCGTCGGCGGCATGCAGCTCTACCGCGCCGAGACGCCCGGGCCGATGAAGGACGAGAAACTCACTCCGCGCATCACCCACAGCGCGCGCACCTTCTGGCTCATCTACGCCGGGCTGACCGCGGCCTGCGCCGTCGGCTACTGGGCGGCGGGCATGTCCTGGTTCGACGCCATCGGCCACAGCTTCTCGACCCTGTCCAGCGGCGGCTTTTCCACCCACGACGCCAGCATGGGCTACTTCCACAACGCCAACATCGACGCCATCGCGGACGTGTTCATGCTGCTCGGCGCCATGAACTTCAGCGTGCATTACCTGGCGCTGCGCGGGCGAAGCCCGCTGGCCTACTGGCGCGATGCGGAGGTGCGCACCTTCGTGCTGGTGGTCGCGGCGGTGACCGCGGTGATCATGGTCGAACTGGTGCTCAAACACCGCCACGAGGACCCACTGACGGCCCTGCGCTACAGCGCCTTCCAGACGATTTCCGTGATCACCAGTACCGGCTTCACCACCGAGGACTTTTCCAAGTGGCCGGCGTTCGTGCCGGTGTTGCTGCTGATCAGCAGCTTTATGGGCGGCTGCGCGGGCTCCACGGCCGGCGGCATGAAGGTCATCCGCCTGCTCATCATCTTCAAGCAGTGGCGGACCGACCTGGTGCGCCTGGTCCACCCGACCATGGTGCGCCCGCTCAAGGTCGGCGGGCGGGTGGTCTCGGGGCGCATCATCGATGCGGTATGGGGCTTCTTTGCGATCTATATTGGTATGTATGTTCTGTTCATGCTCGCCCTCATGGCCGGCGGCATGGACCAGGTAACGGCCTTCTCGGCGGTGGCCACCTGCATGAACAACATGGGCCCGGGGCTGGGCCAGGTCTCGGCCAACTTCCAGTCGATCGCGCCGTGGGCCAAATGGCTGCTCGCCGTGGCGATGCTGATGGGACGCCTGGAGATCTTCACCCTGCTGGTGCTGATCTCGCCCTCGTTCTGGCGGCGCTAGAGGAATACTGTGATGGTCACGATGTCCGATGACATGCGCGCCAAATGGGACGCCCGCTACCGCGACGCCGGCGGGCGCGGTGCGCCCGCCGTGGTGCTCGCCGGGAACGCTCATTTGCTGCCCGAGCGGGGCCGAGCCCTGGACATGGCCTGCGGTCTGGGCAGCAACGCGCTGCTGCTGGCCGAGCGGGGTCTCACCGTCGAGGCCTGGGACCTCTCGCCCGTGGCCATCGACCGGCTCAACGCCGACGCCGCCGAGCAAGGCCTGTCGCTGCAGGGCACGGTGCGCGACGTCGTCGCCGAGCCGCCACTGCCCGCGAGCTTCGATGTGATAGTGGTCGCTCACTTTCTCGAACGCTCCCTGTGCCCGGCCATCAGCGCGGCGCTTCGCCCCGGCGGCCTGCTGTTCTACCAGACCTTCACCCGCGCGCGTGTCACCGACACCGGCCCCGGCAACCCGGCCTTCCGCCTAGAGCGCAACGAGCTGCTGCACCTGTTCGCCGATCTCAGCCTGGTCGTCTACCGTGAAGAGGCGCGGATCGGGAAGCTCACGCAGGGCTTCCGGGACCAGGCCATGCTCGTTGCTCAGAAGGTCTAAGCAACGAAGTGGTCGGTCGGCAGTTTGCAGACGGCAACAAGAATGAAAATGCCCCTTCGTTGCCTGGTGGCTGAAGACTTCGGTGTGTTGGGTTCTACCGGTAACAGTCGTTAAAACCACAGAGGACACCGAGACACGGAGAATTGCTATTCAATTAACTCTGTGCCCTCTGTGTCTCTGTGGTTAACTTTCTTGCGTTTGCTGTTGACGGGATGATTAACTCATTACCGGGAATTGAACCACAGAGGACACCGAGGCACGGAGCGCATACGGAGAATTACTATTGAACTAACTCTGTGCTCTCTGTGTCTCTGTGGTTTACTGTCTTTTTCTTTCTGACAACTGCCGACTTGATTTATGTCCATAATCGACAACTTCGAAAAGATGCTCGCCGACGGCCAGGACAACGCCATGCTGCGTTACGGCCTCGGCCAGGCCTACCTGAACGACGGCCAGCCGGAGAAGGCCGCCAAGCACCTGCGTGCCGCGCTCGACCACGACGGGCGCTATTCCGCCGCGTGGAAACTCTACGGCAAGGCGCTGGCCGAGAAGGGCGACACGGCCGCGGCCATCGAGGCCTACGGCGAGGGCATCCGCGTCGCCCAGGAGAAGGGAGACATCCAGGCGGCCAAGGAAATGGGGGTGTTCAAGAAGCGGTTGGAGAAGAATCGGTAGGATGCGGTGAGGAACGAACCGCATCATTCGCGTCATTCGGCAGCCGATAGCACCACATCAGCCCCGCCTGCCCAGTCTGGCGGGTAGATGGCCGCGTCCACGAATCGCCGAAGGTGTGAGTACGGCCGCTGGGAAGGCCCCACTGCCCAACCATGTTTCACCGGGTTTCAGTGAATATAGTCAACGTATCGCTCGTAATCGCGGTCGTCGCGGAGCAGGGGTTCCCAGAACCCTTAGGATGCGGTTCGTCCGTCAACGCATCCCGCACCGAGCGCACCAGAGCCGGGATTATTCGCTCTTAATTCTGACAGGGCGCACTTCGGTGGTACTAACGCCCCCGACTTTGCGGGTCTCCCGCACACACTTGAACGCCGCGGCCGTCTGGCCATTGGGCCGGGTAATCAATACGCGCACCGCGTCTTCGTTGGTGCACATCGCACCGATGGCAAAATTCGGGTCGTTGTAAGGGATATCGATTCGAGCCGGCCCCCCGGCTTTCGCACCTGCAGCATCGTAGCTCGTTACGTAGTAGCCACCGGGCTCAAGCGAGCCGCCCCCGTTGGAAGCGCAGCCGACCAAAAATCCCAACATCAAAGCAACCAACCCAACCGTTTTCATTGAGGATCTCCCTATGTGGTTGTTATTTAGAAACGGTAATATGGTTAGTGACCTACGCTTAAGATATTGCCTCTATTCCTCGCGCTGGTCCAGCCTGGCCGAGCGCTGCCCGGACCACGCATTGGTCGGGCGGGTCAGATGCGGCGCGGCCCTTCAAACCCCGGGAACGGGCACGGCCAGGACTTGGTCAAAACGTCTAGACTAATGGACCCGCCACCCAAGGATATTGTCTATGCCCAAATCCTCTCTCGTCACCCCCGCGCGCCTCGCGCTGCTCCTGGTGGCGGCGGCGCTCATCGTCGCGATCGCGGCGGTGGTCAGCCTGTCGACCAGCGACCCGGCCGATGCGGCCGAGCCGCCGCTGCCCAAGGACGCGCCGTGGCTGAACGTCGAGCGGCCGTTGACCGCGAAGGATCTGCGCGGCCATGTCGTCCTTCTCGATTTCTTCACGCCCGGCTGCATTAACTGCATCCACGTGCTGCCCGAGACGGACAAACTGGAAAAGGAGTTCGGCAAGCGCCTGCTCATTATCGGCGTCAACTCGCCGAAGTTCACCGCCTCGCAGCAGACGGGCAACATCGAGGGCTTCATCCAGCGCTACGACATTCGCCACCCCATCGTGACGGACAAGGGGATGGTGCTGTGGAATCACTACCATGTGTTCGCCTGGCCGACACAGGTCCTGCTCGGGCCTGACGGCAAGGTGGTCAACGTCTACGTGGGCGAGGGCAAATACGCGGAGATCCGCCAGGGCGTGATCAAGACCCTGGCCGCGGGGCGTAAGGCGGGGACCCTGAGCGACAAGCCGCTGCCGCTCAAGCCCATGGCGCACAAGAAGGGCGGGCTGCTGCAGCCGGGCAAGGTCGCGGTGAGCGACAAGTACGTGGCGATCGCGGACTCGGGCCACAACCGCGTGCTCCTGACCAGCCGTGAGGGCAAGGTACTCAGAGTCATCGGCGACGGCAAGCGCGGCGACCGCGACGGTGCGCCGGACAAGGCCGAGTTCGACGGGCCGCAGGGCCTGGCGTTCGACGGCAATACCTTATACGTGGCCGATACTGGAAATTCGCTCATTCGCGCGGTGGCGCTGCCCTCGGGCAAGGTGCGCACCATCGCCGGCAACGGCAAGAAAGGCTTCGGCGTGGTCGACTATCACCCCGCGCGCAGCGTGGGACTGAGCTCGCCGTGGGGGCTGCAGGTCGAAGGCGACAGCCTGTACATCGCCATGGCCGGCGTCCATCAGATCTGGCGCCTGGATCTCGACAAGGATCGCGTCGGGCCGTTCGCCGGCAGCGGCACCGAGGGCATCGCCGACGGTCTGCTCGGCCGGGCGAGCTTCGCCCAGAGCAGCGGCCTGGCCTATCACGACGGTCAGCTCTACGTCGCCGACCCGGAAGCCTCCGCGGTGCGGCGCATTGGCCTGGATACCGGCGAGGTGGAAACGCTCATCGGCCAGGGCCTGTTCAAGTTCGGCTTCAAGGACGGCGCTGCGCACGGGGCGCTGTTGCAGCACGACCAGGGGATCGCCTGGCTGAAAGGCCGGCTGTATATCGCGGACACCTTCAACAACGCCATCCGCGTACTCGATCTGGAGAGCAACGAAGTCACGACCCTGACCAAGGGCCTGGCGCAGCCGGGCGGGCTGGCCGTGCTCGACCCACACACGCTGCTGGTGGCCGACACCAATGCCGATCGCATCGTGACCGTCGATACCGGCACGGGCAAGGTCGCGCGCTGGCCGGTCCAGGGCCTATAGGAGAAGTCTGCGCATATCCATCGCCGCGAGGGAACGTCGTCGGTCGCGGCAGGTCTAGGGAAGGGAGTATTTTGAAACAAACGACAAAACCTTACAGGAGGTACGGCATGCAGGGTATTTCGATATTGGGCAGGAGTCTCGTGCTGGTGGCTGGTCTGCTGCTGGGTGCCGGGCTGGGCCTTGGCTCGGCACCGGCGAACGCCGCGAAATTCTCCGGCCCGCTGGCCAAGACCATCGCCAAGGGTAAGCATATCTTCACGCACGACTCCTTCGGCGGGCGCGGCATGACCTGCGCCTCCTGTCACACCGCCGCGGGCACGGGCCCGACGGTGGTGCCGGGCCAGAACATGAAGGGCCCGACCCTGAACAATGCCGCGGCCATCTTTCCCAAATACAAACAGCGCAACGGCAAGGTGATCACGTTGGCCGATCAGATCCACGGCTGCATCGCCGGCGCGATGGGCGGCCAACCTCCGGCTTACAGCTCGGACAAGATGCGGGCCCTGGTGACCTACCTGACCTCGCTGTCCGAGGGTAAGACCATCGAAATGGGCGGGAAGTTGAAATAACCCGTGGCGTCGAGCCGGGTAGAGGAGCGTCCGCCGGGCGCTACGGAGACCGCGCCGAGCGCCGCCAGACGGCTGCGCATGAGGCTACTGTTCTATACCTTCGTGCTGGGCTACGCGGGTATGCAGCTCTATGGCGTGGCGCAGGCGCACACGGGCCTGTCATTGCAATGGCCGGTGACCTCGGCGCTGGTCGCGTGGGTGGCGCTGATGACGACGATGCCGTTTCTGGTGTGGCGCTGGGAGGCGCGCGGCTGGCACCGGCCGGTGATCGTCGGCTCCTGGCTGGGCTATACATGGATGGGGCTGGCGTTCCTGTTCTTCTGGATAGCGCTGGCCCACAACATCATCGGCGCGCTGCTGACGCAGTTCGACCCTCTTTATATCACTTCGCCGCGCAACGCCTTTTTTCAGGCCTGCGGGATCACCGCGCTGGTCGCGCTCTATGGTTTCGTCGACGCGCGGCGCCTTCGTGTCGAGAAGGTGACGCTGACGAGTCCGAAGCTGCCGGCGGGTGGCAAAACGCTGCGGATCGCCCTGATCTCCGACGTGCACCTCGGCGCCATCGTGCATACCCGCCGGCTCAGGTCCATCCTGGCCGAGCTGCGTCGCATAGAACCCGACGTGCTGATCTCGGCCGGCGACCTGGTCGACGGCCAGGCCGATCGGCTGAGCGACCTCGAGGCCATGCTCGCCGATTTCAGACCGCCCCTGGGAAAGTTCGCGGTCACCGGCAATCACGAGTACTTCGTCGGCCTGGACCGGGCGCTCGCCTTTCACGAACGGGCAGGCTTCGCCGTGCTGCGCGGACAGGCCGAGCCGGTTGGCGAGGCGCTGACGGTCGCCGGCGTCGACGACCCGACCGGCAAGCGCATGGGCCAGCCGGGCCACACCAACGAACGCGCCGCGCTCGAGTCCGCGCCCCGCGGTCATTTCACGCTGCTGATCAAGCACCAACCGCTCGTCGACGAGACTGCGTCCGCCGATGTCGACCTGCAGGTCTCGGGGCACGTGCACAAGGGTCAGATCTTTCCCTTCGGCTGGCTGGTACGCCTGCGCTACCCCGTGGACACGGGGCTGAGCGAAAAGCCCGGCGGCGGCTGGCTGTACGTCAGCCGTGGCACCGGCACCTGGGGCCCGCCGTTTCGCGTCGGCGCGGCACCCGAAATCACCGTGTTTGAATTCACCCCGACCTCCTAGCGGCAACCGAATGCCGCACCCAGGCGGTCAACCTTGATCGCCGTCAATATCGCGGTCCTTCGCGAGTGCTAATGTGCCTGCACTTAACGAGGGCCGTCTATGTCACTTGTCACCGCACAATCGCTGTCCAAGACCTATCGCGCCGGCCATGTCGACGTACAGGCTCTGAAGGGTGTCAATTTCGACATCGAGCCCGGTGCATTCGTCGCCTTCGTCGGTCCGTCGGGCAGCGGCAAGACCACGCTGCTCAACATGATCGGCGGGCTGGACAAACCGAGCGCCGGAACGCTGACCGTGCTCGACACCGACATCGGCGGCCTTGACCGCGCGGCGGCGGCCGACTTCCGCGGGGCCAACCTGGGCTTCATCTTCCAGGACTTCAATCTCATCCCGGTGCTGACCGCCGCGGAGAATATCGAGTATCCGCTGCTGATGGTGCAGGACTGGCCGGCGGACAGGCGCCGGGCACGGGTGGCCGAGCTGCTCGAAGCGGTGGGGATGAGCGAACAGGCCGACAAGCGGCCCGACCAACTCTCCGGCGGCCAGAAGCAGCGCGTCGCCGTGGCCCGCGCCCTGGCGACCCATCCCAAGCTGGTACTGGCCGACGAGCCGACCGCAAACCTCGACCACGACACGGCCTACCGCATCCTGGAGCTGATGAAGCGCATGCGCGAGGAGTTCGGCACCACGTTCATCTTCTCGACCCATGACCCCAAGATTATGGGCGAGGCCGAAGTCACCTTCACACTCGAGGACGGTCGGCTCAGCGACAAGGGAGGTGCGCATGTTTAAGGTCACCGGGCTTGCCGCCCGCAACCTGGCACGTTACTGGCGCCGCACCCTGCTCACCGCCGGCCTGGTCGTGCTCGGCGTCGTTGCCGTCCTGGTGTTCATCTCGGTCGCGGGCTCGTTCAAATCGCTGATCGTCGGGCAGATCACCGACTCCATGCTCGGTCACATCCAGATCCATCGCCGAGGCTATGTCGCCTCGATCGACAACCTGCCGCTGAACCTCAACATGAGTCCAGGCCAGGTCGCGAAGGTCGAGCAGGCGCTGGCGGCCAACAAGAACGTGGAGGCCTTCTCACCGCGCATCAAGTTCGGCGCGATGTTCAGCAACTTCACTGAGACAACCAGCATCCGCCTCAATGGGGTAATGCCCTCGCGGGAGGCGGCCACCGTGCCCCTGCTGCCCAAACGACTCATTGCGGGCAGCGCCGCCGACGGCCTGGTCCAGCGCGGCAAGATTCTGGTGCCGCGTATTCTGGCGCACGGCATGAAGCTGAAGGTGGGCGACACTGTGGTACTCGTCGCGACCAACCTCGACGGCTCGGTAAACGGCAAGACCTTCGTCATCCAGGGCGTGCTGGACGACGTGACCGGCCCCGGCGGGCGTGACGGTTACGTCAACATCGAGGATGCGCGGGAGCTGCTGCGCATGAACAAGCCCGAGGTCAGCGAGATCGCCGTACGGCTCAAGGACCCGCACCACATCGACCAGACCCGCGCGGCGCTGCAAAAGGCCCTCGCCGGCGTGCGCAACCCCAAGGGCGAACCGGCGCTGGAGGTGCATACCTGGGAGCGCCTGACGCCGTTTTCGAACATCGCGCACATGATCGATTTGCTGGACGTCTTTATCCGTGTGATGCTGGTTGGCATCGTTTTGATCGCCGTAATGAACGTGATGATGATGGCGGTCTACGAGCGCATCCGGGAGATCGGTATGGTTGCGGCGATCGGCACTCCCCCGCGGCGGATCCTGTCGCTGTTTCTGACCGAGGGTCTTCTGCTCGGGCTCATCGGTGTCGCCGTCGGCACCGCCCTGAGCCTGGCCGTCGTGTGGGCGCTGAACGTGTGGCCGGTGCATTTCGCCTTCGCCCGTCAGGTATTCACGCTGGCGCCGTCGCTACCGCTGATCAATATCACCGTGATCGGCGTGATCGTGCTCGCCGTGGCGGCGCTGGCGAGTCTGCAGCCCGCGTGGAAGGCCGCCCGCATGGACCCGATCCGTGCCCTGCGTCATACCTGAGGAACAGACATGGCACGTTCACTTTATATAGGCTTGATTACAATTGTGCTCGCGTTCACCGGTGCGCCGGCCTTGGCAGCCGCGAAGGTCGACGGCGACAAGCTGCTGCGCGAGATCGACCGCAGCCTCAACCCCGAGTCCTACGAGGCGTACCGCAAGCTCATCAACATCGAACCCGACGGGCGCAAGAAGGAATACGTACTGTTCACGGTCAAGAAGGGCCGTGACAAGCTCATCGCGCTGTTCCTCGACCCGCCGAGCGAGAAGGGGCGCGCGACCCTGCGCCTGGGCGACAACATGTGGCTGTACATTCCCGGCGTGGGCAAGCCGATACGCATCACCAGCCTGCAGTCGGTGGTCGGGGGTGTGTTCAACAACTCCGACATCCTCACGCTGGACTACAGCGTGGAATACAAGGCGCAAAAGGTGGAGGAGCAGGGCAAGGATTACGTGCTCGACCTCAAGGCCCGGACCGGCAGCGTGGCCTACGACCGCCTGGTGATGCGGGTCGATCGCAAGACGCTGCTGCCCGCGGAAATACGGGCCTACGCGGCAAGCGGACTACTCATCAAGACGCTGCACTTCAGCCAGATCAAGGACTTCGGCGGCGGCATAGTGCGGCCCTCGGTGCTCGAGACCGACAGCCCGCTCTACAAGGGCTACAAGTCCGTGATGATCTGGGCCCGCATCCGGGCGCGCAAGCTGCCCGACGAGGTCTTTACCCTGAACTATCTCCCGCGCGCCGGCGAGCTGCGCTGAGTCATGCGCGGGTCCACGCCCGGGCTGCGCCGTGCCGCCTTCGGCCTGTGCCTGCTGGTCTCGGCGGGCGCGGCCGCGCAGGAGACCTACAGCTTCGACGTTTCGGCCTTCGAGAAGAAGCCCTTCGAGCTCAGCGGCTACGGCGAGCTGCGGGGCGAGGCGTTCGAGCTGGATCAGGACGCCGCACTGTATCAGCTCGGCTTCTTCGACCGCGAACCGCGCTCGGACTTTGAGCGCGGGAGCGGCACACTCGAGCTGCGCGGCCTCTTTCGCCACGGCGATACGATGGCGCAGTTCGTCGGCCACAGCACCTATCAGGACGACTTCACCGGAAGCGCGCAGGACAGCCGCCTCTACGAGGCCTATGTCTCCCACCAGCCCGACTCGGGCACCCGCTATGACCTCGGCAAGAAGACCCTGAGCTGGGGCAAGGGTTACGCCTGGAACCCCGTGGGTTTCATTCAGCGACCCAAGGACCCGAACGATCCGGACCTGGCACGCCAGGGCTTCGTGATCGCGGGCGCGGATTTCGTGCGCAGCTTCTCGGGCAATCTCAAGACGCTCGCCTTCACGCCCCTGGTGGTGCCGACCTACGGCGACGCGAACGCCGACTTCGGGGGCCCGCTCGACACCGGAGACCATGCCAACCCGGCGGCCAAGCTCTATCTGCTGTACAAGGACACCGACATCGATCTGATGGTACTCGGGCAGGGCTCGCGCAGCGCGCGCTATGGTCTGGATTTTTCACGCAATATTTCCAGCAATTTCGAGATTCACGGCGAGTGGGCCCATATCGGACGCACCAGCCGTCCCGTGATCGGCCCCGCCGGCAGCATCACGCCCCGGGAGTCCGGCGCCACCAGCTACCTGTTGGGCCTGCGCTATCTGACCGAAAACGAGCTCACCACCATTATCGAGTACTACCACGATGGCGCGGGCTACAGCGAGGATGAACTCTCGTCCATCTACGCGGCCGTACACGACGCCTACGCCCAATACCAGCTCAGCGCCGATCCGACCGCGCTGTCGCGCCTGCGCACCGCCTTCCAGCCGGTGCTCATGCAGCCCAATCCGGGCCGCAACTATCTGTACCTGCGCATGAGTCAGAACCAGCCGTTCGACATCCTCTATTTCACTCCCGCCCTGACGGTCATCACCAACCTGGACGACCACAGCTACTCGGTTGCCCCCGAGCTGACGTACACCGGCGTGTCGAATCTGGAGCTTCGTTTTCGGGTGTTCTGGCTCAAAGGCGACCGGCTGACCGATTTCGGAGAGAAACAGAACGACCGGCGCGCCGAGCTGCGCGTGCGGTATTACTTCTAGGCGGCCCATCGCGCGACCCGAGCGGTCTCAGGGGCCTCCGGAATTTGAACTCCGCCCCCCCTTGGCGGTCCGAAACAACAGCACAATACGATTCTCTTTCCAGGAATAGACCTATGACGAAGACGCGGCTCGCGCGCCCCACGGGCATCTTTTGGGCATTGATTCTGGGATTGGCTGTCGGTGTCGGCGGGATGCCGACCGCGCGGGCCAAGACGCACAAGGGCGACCCCTCGCAGGTTCTGCGGGCAACCCTCAAAAACGGACTGCGCGTGGTCATCGTGCGCAACGACCTCGCCCCGGTGGTGACCACCGAGCTGAACTATCTGGTCGGCTCCAACGAGGCGCCGAAGGGATTTCCGGGCACGGCCCATGCCCAGGAACACATGATGTTCCGCGGCAGCCCCGGGCTGTCGGCGGCGCAGCTGGCGGACATCACCGCGGCCATGGGCGGCAATTTCGACGCCGACACCCAGCAGAGCGTCACCCAGTATTTCTTCACTGTGCCCGCCGAGGACGTGAACGTCGCGCTGCACATCGGCGCCATCCGCATGCGCGGTGTGCTCGACAGTCAGACGCTGTGGTCCAAGGAGCGCGGCGCCATCGAGCAGGAGGTGGCGCGCGACCTTTCCAGTCCCGAGTATGTGATGTACACCAAGATCCTCGCGGCAATGTTCAAGGGTACGCCCTACGCCCACGATGCGCTGGGAACCCGGCCCTCGTTCGACAAGACCACGGGCGCGATGCTCAAGCGCTTTCACCAGAGGTGGTACGCACCCAACAACGCTATTCTGATCGTCGTCGGCCATATCGAGCCGAAGAAGACCCTCGCCGAAATCAAACGCCTGTACGGCGACATCCCGGCGCAAAAGCTGCCCAAGCGCCCGTCGGTACACCTGCAACCGGTGCAAAAGCAGTCGGTGCACCTCAAGACCGACTCGCCCTACGGGCTGGCCGCCATCGCCTTTCGCATGCCCGGCTACGACAGCCCGGACTACGCCGCCTGCGAGGTGCTCGCCGATGTGCTGAGCAGCCAGCGCGGCAAGTTGTTCGACCTGGTGACCCACGGTCAGGCGCTCGGCACGGGCTTCGACATGAACCCGTTTCGCGAGACCGGCCTGGGCTTCGCCTACGCGGCCTTCCCCAAAGGCGGTGACGACAAGGCCCTGCTGAAGTCCGTGCGCGGGACCCTGGCGCAAATCATCAAGGACGGCGTGCCGCCCGATCTGGTCGCCGCCGCCAAACGCCAGGCCCGCTCGGGGCATGCGTTCCAGCGCAATTCGATCCCGGGGCTCGCCTCGATCTGGTCGCAGGCCCTGGCGGTCGAGGGACGCCGGTCCCCGGACGACGACATGCGGGCCATCGAAAAAGTGAGCGTTGCCGACGTCAACCGCGTCGCGCGCAGGTATCTGGACGAGGACCACGCCATCGAGGCGGTGCTGACACCGCAGGGCTCGGGCGGCCCGAGCCGGTCGCAGGGCTTTGGCGGCAAGGAGTCGTTTGCCCCGAAGCAGACCAAGCCGGTCAAGCTGCCCGACTGGGCGCAGAAGGCGCTGGGCCAGCTGAACGTCCCCGCGTCGGTGGTCAATCCCGTGGTCAAGGTGCTGCCCAACGGTGTGAAGCTCATCGTGCAGCACGAGGACATCAGCAATACGATCAGCGTCTACGGACGCGTGCACAGCAAGGCGTCGATGGAAACGCCCAAGGGCGAGGAAGGCGTGAGCAGCGTGCTCGGCCAGCTGTTCGACTACGGCACGACCTCGCTGGACCGCGTGGCCTTCCAGAAGGCACTGGACGATATCGGCGCCAGCGAATCGGCGGGCACGGATTTTTCAGTACAGGTCCTGCGCCCGGACTTCGAGCGCGGCGTGCAGCTGCTCGCGGACAATGTGCTGCGCCCGGCCCTTCCCAAGCGCGCCTTCGAGGTGGTCAAACGCCAAACGGCTCGTGCCGTCGCCGGCCAGCTGCAAAGCCCGGGCTTTCTCGTCCATCAGTCGCTGAAGAAGGCGCTGTTCCCGTCCACCGACCCGAGTCTGCGTCACGCCACGCCCGATTCGGTCAAGGCGCTGACGCGCGCCGACGTGGTGGCCTATCACAAGAAGGTCTTCCGCCCCGACATGACCACGATCGTCGTCATCGGCAAGGTGACGCCCGCCGAGGCCGAAACCGTTATCGGCAAGTACTTCGGACACTGGAAGGCCAAAGGGCCGAAACCCGATACGGATCTGCCGCAGGTGCCGGACAATATGCCCGCCACCGCGCACGTGCCGGACAGCAGCCGCGTCCAGGACCGCGTCGTACTGGCCGAGACCCTGAAGATGAACCGCTTCAATCCGGACTACTATGCGCTCAAGCTCGGCAACCACGTCCTGGGCGGGGCGTTCTACGCCACGCGCCTGTACCACGACCTGCGCGAGGAACGCGGCCTGGTCTATACGGTCGGATCGGGTTTCCAGTTCGGGCCGAAGCGATCCGTCTACGTGGCCGGTTACGCCTGCGATCCGGACAATGTCTCCAAGGCCCGCAATATCATCGTGCGCGACCTCGAGCAGATGCGCGTCGAGCCGGTGACGCCGACGGAGCTGCGCCAGGCCAAGGCGCTGCTGCTGCGCGAGATTCCGCTGTCCGAGGCGAGCATGGGCGATATCGCCGGTGGCCTGCTGGACCGCGCCGACCGCGGCCTGCCGCTGGACGAGCCCACGCGCGCGGCCAGGCGCTATGTGAAGTTGACGGCCCGGCAGGTGCAGGTGGCCTACGAAAAATGGCTGCGCCCGACCGACCTGGTCGAGGTGAGCCAGGGGCCGAAGCCCAAATAGGGCTGTCGCGTCCTCAGAGGCGCTGCAGGTACTCGCGCATGCGTCGCTGCATGTCGGCGTCGGGCAGGCGCCCGACGCCGGCGGCCATGTTATCGACCAGGTGCTTGGGCTTGCTCGTGGCCGGGATGACGCACGTCACGGCCGGGTTGGCGAGCACATACTTCAGCGCAAACTGCGCCCAGCTCTCGCAGTCGAACTCGCGTGCCCAGTCGGGCAGCGGCTTGCCGCGAGTGCGGTAAAACAGCCGCCCGTCCTCGAAGGCCCGGTTGATGATCACGGCGATACCCTTGTCGCGCGCCAGCGGCAACAGACGCCGCTCGGCATCGGGTGTCACGACCGAATAGTTGAACTGGACGAAGTCGAGCGGCTCCCGGCGCATCAGGCGCTCCAACGCGTCGAAGGCGTACGTCTGGTAGTGGGTAATACCCAGGTAGCGGACCCGCCCGGCCTCCTTCCATGCGCGCAGGGTCTTGAGCTGGGTGTCCACGTCGATGAGGTTGTGGACCTGGATGAGGTCCAGGCGCTTTCGCCGCAGCAGGCGCTCGGATCGTTCCATCTGCTCGATGCCCTGGCGCTCGCCTACCTCGTGCACCTTGGTGGCGAGAAACAGTTTGGCATTCACCCCCAGCTCACCTGCCAGCCGGCCGATGACGTCCTCGGCGTTTCCGTAGGTCGGCGAGGTATCGACCAGACGCCCGCCGTGGGCCAGGAACAGCCGCAGCACCTCCTTGAGCGGTGCGAGCGATTCGCCCGGCACCGTCTCGAAGGCATCGGAGGTGCCCAGCCCGACGACCGGAATGGATTCGCCGGTTGAGGGGATGGCGCGCTGGCGCATCGAGCTCGCGGCCGCACCGAGCGCCGGTGCACCCAGGCCCAGGCCGAGTCCGGCCGCACCTGCCAGCTGCAGGAGACGGCGGCGCGAGAGCCGCCATTCACTCAACAGGGATCTCTCACGTTCGTGCCTGGTCATGGTCACCTCCTCGGGCAAGCCAGCGTCGGCATTCATCAGTGTAGTCCACCGCCGGGCCGCCGGTAGGCACCCGCCCATGACTCAGGGCCAGGCGCGTTCGCGCTGCTCGGTTCGCAGGACCTCCTGGCGTCGGCCCAGCGCGAAGCCGTTGGCTGCCCACAGCAATGCCAAGGGGACCGCCACCCAGGCGATGGTCGACAGGGCCAGGCCCGCGGCACTGAGCAGGGCGAACGCCCAGCCGCTCACCGCGTCGCCGCCGCGGTAGACCACGGTGTCGATGAAGTTCTTGGATTTGTACTTGTCCTCGCGCGGAATCACCGTGAACAGCACCTCCCGTCCCGGTCGGGTAATAGCGTAGTTGCCGGCCCGGCGCAGCACCTGAAACACGACCAGCACCGCCAACGTCGGGTAAAGTCCGAGCACAGCGAAGCCGGCGGCGACGGCCAACGGTATCAATGCGAGCGTCAGCGCCACGCCGATGCGCTCGACGAGGCGCGCCATGACGAAGAGCTGGGCGAAAACGGTCAGGACGTTGACGCTGAGGTCGATCATGGCGAACAGACGCGTGCGCTCGCCGGCATCGGAAAAGCTGGCCTTGACGATGTGCGCCTGCTCGAAATATAGAAACGTCGAGAGTGTCGTGTACAGCAGTATGAACAGCCCGATGCCAAGCAGGTAGGGGGAGCGAAGCACGTGTCCCGCACCTGCGAGTAAACCGCCGCGCACGGGTGCCCCCGCGTCCAGCGGGGCCTCGGCGTCGTGGCGCCGAAGACGCAGCACCCCGTGCACGCACACCACAGCGAGCACGAGCAGGCCGATGGAAAACGGAATGAGCTGCGCCGGGCCCAGCGCCCCGGCCAGCCAGGCGGTCAGTCCCGGACCGACGATGGCCCCCGCGCTGCCGCCCGCGGCGATGATGCCGAACAGGCGCCGCGCCTGGGCGTTGCTGAACACGTCGGCCATCAGGCTCCAGAACACCGACACCACGAACAGATTGAACACGCTGATCCAGACGAAGAAGGCCCGTGCCACCCAGGCGCGCGCCACGTCGAGCTCGAACAACAGATAGAACAGCGCCAGGTTGGCAATGAAAAAGTAATAGACAATCGGAACCAGGCGCCGGCGCTCGAAACGTGCCGCAGCCCAGCCGAACAGCGGCACGGCGAGCAGCATCGCGACAAACGTCCCGGTGAACACCCACTGCAGGTTCTGCACCCCTCCCTGGATCCCCATCTCGTCGCGGATGGGACGGAGGATGTAATAGGCGCACAGCAGGCAAAAATAGTATGCGAAGGACAGGGCAACCGCCGCCAGCTCGTGCGGCTCGATACGCAGCAGCGCGGTCAGGCGGTTGCGCATGGCGGCCGGGTCGGTGGCGCGGACCGGGAATTCGCGGACATCAGGCGACTCGCTCGGGGGTCACGGTACCAAGTATAGACTCAGCAGGGGTTTACCGGCGCTTGAGTTTGATCATCCTGGAATGGTCGACGAGGACGAGAGAACAGGGCTCGCAGCGCCAGGCCATGTTCAGGGCCGGCGGCAGGTTCATGCTGATGGTGTTGGCCAACGACTGACCGATGTGGGCGAAGGTACCGGGCGCCTTTCGATGACGCCCGGCCCAGATGAGTCCGCGCCCGGCCATGACGAAGCCCTGCGCCATCGTACCGCCGCAGATTGGGCAACGTCGGTCCGGCCAATCGAGTTCGCCGTCGCGGGCCTCGACAACCTGTGCGGACTTCGTAACTCGGCGCACGATCAGCCACAGCAGGACGGGCATACCGATGAGCAACACGGCGGCGACGATGGCAAGGGCGAGCGTCATGCGTGTCATTGTAGACGCATGTAACCGGTCGGTGGGAAAGGGCCGGCCGATGAGCCTTCACCGCAATCAGTAACCGGACGCCGAGGCTCACGGTCAACGGCAACGGCGAGCCTGGTTGCGTCGGCGCTGGATGCGCACACTTCGATTGTTGAACTGAATCACTCCTTCCATCTGCAGTTGAGCGAGCAGTCTGCAAACGGTTTCGGTGGTCATTCCGAGGTAGCTGGCAATGTCTGCACGGCTCATCGGCAATTGAATCTGGTCGCTGGGACCGAGCCTTGCCTGAAGACGGTCGTGCAATTCGTTCAGGAACCAAATGACCCGCTGTTCGGCGCTCAACTTTCCGAGGGTCATCAGCGCCCCCTCGTCGGACATGAGCTCACAGCTCAGGGCCCGGGTAAGCGCACGTCCGAGGGCGGGGATTTCGCGGGCGAGCGCCTCGATTTGCTCGAAGGGCACTGCGCACAACCACGTGCGTTCCAGCGCGATCGCCGACCAGTGATGAACGGCGGCATCGATCGCGTCCGCTCCGACGAGGTCTCCGGGCAAATGGAATCTCGTAATGTACTCGGCTCCGTGGCCGGTCACGCCGACGCTCTTGAGCGAGCCGACCTGAACAATATACAGCGCTGCCAAGGGCTCGCCCGGCGAGTAGACGACATCGCCCCGATTGAATGGCCCACGTCGGCGCAGCGCGCCGTTGAAGCGTGAGATTTCGTCGGCTTCGAGTTTAGCGGGCAGGCAAAGGTGGCGTACATGGCACCCCGTACAACCAGTAGCCGTGGAGCCTGGATGGATATCGCGCACGTTTGCCATATCAGATCACCGACTTCATTGTGAGTGGACGGTTCACGACGCATGTCAGGGGCGGCACCTTCGGTACGTTTGCCGGGGAACCGAAGGGCATCGTCTCGGCCCCAAACACTCGTCACTGTCTTGCTTCCGCTGCACCTTACCGGGTGCCTGCGCTGCCCGTTGCGGTCCTGGCGTGCATGACTCGCTGCACTGCCCGTGCCTCTCGCGCGGCGCCGAGACCTGCGCGGTACGGCCCGCGATGACAGGCGTCGATGCTGGCCGCAGCGCAACGTCTGTTGGACGTCCGTTTCTATTAGCGGTCACGGTCAACCGTCTGTTCGCCGGGTCCGCGCCGGGACGAGCGAGTCGGCCCGGGCTTTCGATTCCACCCAACGGGTCCGATCCAGGAAACGCGCCACGATGTCGTCTGCAGCGCCGGAGAATGTCTCGGGCGCCTCACGCCCCGCGGCGTGCCCACCGCGAACCGCGCCGGACGAGACGGCTCCTTTCACATTCGATTTCCTCGTTTGAACCATGCCTGCCCGCCTTCGTATTCACCCTGTGGACTCATCGCCGAATCGGCCGGCGCGTTACAGGGGCGCATCCTGGAGACACCGGGACGCGCCGGGGGCCCGGTAGTGTTCCTCAGGCGGCTGCCAGCCAAGCCCGTGGTCTGGCCTGGATTCCCGCGTTCGGCCGTGCATACTGTTGGTTATGCACCCCGGGAACCGGTGATACACACTGCAAATGTGCGCCTGAGTCGGGTCCTGGTCGCAGGGACCGGCGCCATGTGCGTTGGGCCTGCGGTAATGGGCCATTACGCGGGCGTTTATCGATCGTATAGGAGAGCGGGTCCCGGCCGAATATGGGGGAAACCCTGATAAACGGATCGGGGAAGGCGGGGAAAAATGATGATCGCAGCCGAGAGGCGGTCAGTGCCTGCGTGCGGCCGCCGGGTGATGCCCGGCGGGGCAGCTGGAGCCGAGGGGTCGGCCCGACGGAGAGCGAGTATGCACGCGAAACACGCCGACGACAAGTCCAAGACATGGCGAGTACTGATCGTGGACGATCATCCGCTCGTCCAGACGGGCTTGACGAGCCTGATCGATGCCGAACCTGATCTGGAGGTCTGTGGCCAAACCGGCAGCATCAGCGAGGCGCTGGAGCTCGTGCGAACAGCCAAGCCGGACCTGGCGATTGTCGACCTGTCGCTGGCCGACGGGAACGGGCTGACGCTGGTCAAGCGGCTGCGCAGCGGTCACAGCGGCGTGCGTGCCCTGGTCTGTTCCATGCATGACGAGGCCCTGTTTGCCTATCGGGCCCTAAAGGCGGGCGCGATGGGCTATATCGGCAAGGAGGAAGCCACCACACGAGTGGTCGAAGCGATGCGACACGTGCTCGACGGCAAGGTGTGGTTGAGCACCAACATGACCGAGCGAGTCTTTCAGGGCCTCGCCAAGGGGATTGCGGCGTCTCAATCAGCGAGTATCGAAAGCCTAACCGACCGCGAGCTCGAGGTGTTCGGCCTGATTGGACGCGGCCTGGGAGCGTCGAAGATCGCCGAACAGCTGCACCTCAGCGTCAAGACCATCGAGACCCATCGCGAAAACATAAAGAAAAAGCTCAACCTGCGTTCGGGCAGCGAGCTCACGCGCCGGGCGATGCAGTGGACGCTGGGCGAGGATGAAAGCCCGTGACGCTTAAGCGTCGAGATTTCGCCCCGTCACGTCCTCGATTTGCATCAGAACCATCGATTTGCCCTCGAAGGTGGACGGAAGCCGTCGGCCACTCACGAACATGGTCCGCTCGCCGAGTACCGGAAAATCGTGGGTAACCACGTAGTCGTTGAACTCGGCCCCTTGCCTGGCCGTGTCCTCCAGTTTTCGCCTTAATTGCGGTATCGCCCATTGGCCATTGCCGAGACAGTGAACCAGATTGCCGATGGTCTCCTTGTCGTTTACCCCGAAAGTCTCCATGTACGACCTACTGGCTGAGACGACGCGCAGATCTTCGTCCAAGACCAACAGCGGATGGCGCACCGCCGCAACAATGGCCTCGGTAAACTCGCGCGCCTTTCCCGTGTCGTCGAGGCTGCGCTTGAGATCGTCGACGTCGATGAAGCCGACGACCGCCCCATCTATTCGGTTGTCGGCGGTCCTGTAGGGATAAATACGCACGGAATACCAGTGGCCGTGGATGTCCGTGACTTCGATTTTCAGGGGCTGGATTTTTTCGATGACGCCGGCCACTAATTCCTTGAAATTCGGAATTTCAATGTTGGGCTTAATGTCCGAAAGCGGCCTGCCGACATCCGTGGAGATCAAGTTTAGCGGCGCCTCTGCCCGCGGGGTGAAACGGCGAATATGCAGGTCCGGGCCGACGATAACGATCGGAATATCGACACTGGAGATCAAATTGTTCAGGTCATCGTTCGCCCGTTCCAGCTCGAGGGCACGACTCTGCAGCTCGTCGTTGACCGTGGACAGCTCTTCATTGCTCGACTGCAGTTCTTCCTTGGCGGTCTCCAGTTCCTCGTTGATGCTCTGCAGCTCCTCGTTGCTGGACTGGATCTCCTCGTTGGCCGAGCGCAGCTCTTCGTTGGTCGTCTCCTGCTGCTCGATCACTGACTGCAGGTATTCCTTGGTAGCGGCCAATTCGTCCTGGAGCCGTTTGACTTCGGCATCGTCCGATACCTCACCCACATCGGTCTCAACGGGTGGCCCCGCCATGGGCACGTCCTGAAAGACGACCAGAAAATGAGGTTCGGCTTGCGCGGCGGCGGAGAGCGGCGTGACTTCCACGTTGACGAGCCTCGGGTTCTCATGGTCATGCAACCGGATCCCGGTGCGACGGGTCGGTGCCTGAGTGCGAATCGCCTCGCGCACCGCGGCGTTCAGCTCGAGCACCAACGGGTCGCGCGCCATGCGCATGAGGTTGAAGCTGGCCTCGCCGGGCTTAGGCTCGAGATAAGGACCGGTACGGCCGCGAAAATGGAGAATATCCATGTGCTTGTTGATCACCACACCGGCGGGCACGTATCGAGCCATGAGCAATTCGTCGGCTTGCTGTTCCAGGTCGACGGTTCGGTTCGGCCGCCTCTCGGGCTTGGCTCCGGGCCCCTGAATCTGTGGCAGCTCGACCGGAATACCGAATGGTTCGTGCGGCGTGGCAACCGCCTTTTTCGTGTAGAGCTTTTTCCTTCGGATCGACGGCGGAAAACAGGTCAGCCTTTCCGCCAATACTCTCGGCCGTCCCCAGGAACAAAAAGCCGTTGGACTTGAGGGCGTAATGAAAAATCCTCAAGACGCGCTTTTGCAGCACCGGTCCCAGGTAGATGAGAAGGTTGCGGCAACTGATGAGGTCGAGCCGGGAGAATGGTGGGTCCTTGGCCACGTCCTGTACCGCGAAGACGCAGATTTCGCGCACACGCTTGCTGATCTGGTAGCCGCCATCGACCTTGGAAAAATAGCGCCTGAGTCGGTCCGGACCGACATCCTGAACAATATTTTCCGGATAGATCCCCACGCGGGCCTTGTCGATCGCCAGCTCGTCTATGTCGGTGGCAAACACCTGAATGGGAATCGCGCTGGCCTTGTCGGCCAGATGGTCCAGCAATGCGATCGCGATCGAATACGCCTCTTCGCCGGTGGAGCAGCCCGGCACCCAGATCCGAATCAGACCTCCTTCGGCCCGTTTGGTGATCTCCGGGAAGGCCTTTGCGACCAAGACATCGAAGGCCTCCGGATCGCGGAAAAACCCCGTCACGTTAATCAGTATGTCGTGAAACAATTCCTGGATCTCGGGGCGGTGTTCCTCGAGATAGCGCAAATAGTCCGTCAGGTTGTCGAGCTTGTGAAGGAGCATTCGGCGGGTGATCCGCCGCTGAATCGTGCTGTGCTTGTAATAGCTGAAATCATGGCCGGTATGGGTGCGCAGCAGCATGAATATTCTTTCGAGCGCATCGACGGGCACCGGCGGCGCTCCCGGTGACTCGTCGGCCCGGTTCTTGCGCGAAACGTAGGGGTGGTTGGCCAGGCGTGCGAGCTCGGCCGCGATCTTCTCGGGCGACAGGATCAGGTCCACGACGCCGGCGGCGATGGCGCTGTGGGGCATGCCGTCATGCTTGGCCGTGGCCGGGTCCTGCGCGAACGTGATTCCGCCTTCGGCTTTGATGGCTTTGAGTCCGAGTACCCCGTCCGAGGCGGTGCCCGACAGGATGACTCCGATGGCGCGACCGCCCCGGTCGGCGGCCAGGGAGCGAAGGAACTGGTCGATGGGCATGCTCTTTTCATGCTCCTTGCGGGGCAGCAGGTGCAGCTTGCCGTGCATGAGTACCAGGTCGGCGTTGGGCGGAATGACGTAGACGTGGTTGGGCGCTACGAGGACGCGGTCCTGGACCTCGGCCACCGGCATCTTGGTTTCGCGGGAGAGGATTTCGGTCAGGGCGCTCTCGTAGTCGGGATGCAAATGCTGCACGAGCACAAAGGCCATACCGGTGTCGGAAGGAAGCGCCCGGAGCAGATGCGTAAATGCCTCCAGACCGCCTGCCGATGCCCCGATCCCCACCACCGGGAGCACGGGTTCGGCAGCGATGGCGCTTTCGTCTCCCGCCGCAGCCGCACCGACCGCTTTTCGGCCGACGGGCTCGGCGGCAGAGGCGGACGGGTCGGTAGACTTCTTTTTGGCCATGGTCGCCCTTTGGATGAATTCAATCGGGGCACGCGGCGCCGCGCACGGCAGCCGGGGATGCGCGGTCCCGGCGATCCGGTTCGCTAAGTCGCTCTATAAACAACAATTGTCGCGTCCTGCGTGCCCTGCCGGCGACACGCAACGCCGGCGGCAGACGCCTAAGTCCCGAGGTTAGTATATTATCAGACAGACCAGGACAACGAGCATCGGCCGCGGCGCCTCCGGTACCCTCAGGATAGCCCGTAGAGGTGCACGGGTCGTCGCGTGCGCCGCGCGGCGCATTAGGCCGGGCGCTCGGATTTTGGCGGTCCGTCGAGGGAAAGGATCCGTATGCAAGACCTCAAAAAGGCCAGCCAGGCCGATCTCTACCGCCGACTCGACGCCCTGCAGGCGGATCTTCGCGATCACCCGCAGAGGGCCGAGATCGAGCGGGTGCTGGAAGACCTGCAGGTCCACCAGATCGAACTGGAGCTCCAGGCCCGCGAGCTGCGCGAGGCACACGTGGCGCTCGAGGAGTCCCGCGACCGGTATGCCGACCTCTACGATTTCGCGCCGGTCGGCTACCTCACCCTCGATCAGGGCGGACGGATACTCGAGATCAACCTGACCGGGGCCCGGCTGTTGGGCGTAGAACGCGCGGAGCTCATTGGAAGGCCGTTGTCGACGCTGCTCGAAACGGACTCCTTGCCGGGGTTGTTCGCTCACCTCAAAGAGGTCTTCGCCCGGTCCCGCAAAATCGTCACGGAGTTACAGCTGCGACCTCGCACCGATGGCCCGCTGGACGTGCGCCTGGAGAGTATTGTCGTGACCTCGCTCGATGAGGGCTTGGTGTGCCGTACCGTGCTGGTCGACGACACGGAGCGCAAACAGGCCGAGCGGGCGCTCGCCGAACGTGAAGCCGAGCAACGAGCCGTTATAGAAACGACGTCGGACGGTTTCTGGGTGGTCGACCAGCAAGGTCGGATCCTGGCCGTCAACGAGGCCTACGTACGGCGCTCCGGGTACAGCCGATCGGAGCTGTTGAACATGCACATCCGGGATCTTGAGGCGTCCGAGTCGCCAGAGATGGTACGCCGCCACATCGCCCGAGTCCGGCGGGAGGGCAACGACCTGTTTGAGACACAGCACCGGACCCGCAGCGGCGAGATCTGGCCGGCCGAGATCAACACGGCCTACTGGCCGTCCGGCGGGGGCCGTTTTTTTGCGTTCGTGCGCGACATCAGTGAGCGCAACGCACTGGAGCGACAGATCATTGAGACGAGCACGGCCGAGCAGGAGCGTATCGGCCACGAGATTCACGACGGTATAGGACAGCAACTGACGGCGATCACCATGTTGGCCAAGAGCCTGGAGCACCGATTGAAGCAGGACGAGAACCGACAGGCCGCCGAACTGGTCCGGTCACTGATCGAGCATCTTCAACAGACCTTGCGCGATACACGCGCTCTGGCCAAGGGTCTGTCGCCGATCGAGCTCGGTCCAGAAGGTCTCGGCGACGCGCTGGGACTGCTCGTCGAACAAACACAGACCGTCTCGGGGATCCGGTGTCGTTTTGACGGAGGCGGGCGAGTCGGCCGAATCGATGGGGCGGTGACCGCGCACCTGTACCGCATCGCGCAGGAGGCCGTCCACAATGCGACGAGACACGCGAAGCCCAGCCGGATCGATGTATCGTTGACCAGCACTGATCACACGATCGTCCTGTCCATTCGCGACGACGGCAGTGGGAAACTGCCGGAAAAGAGCGGCGACTCGGGGTTGGGTATGGCAATCATGCGTTACCGGGCACGGCTCATCGGGGCCTCCCTTACCATAGCGCCGGGCGAATCGGGTGGCACGCTCGTACGCTGCATCTGGCACCGTCCGGATTAACCGGCGTCTGCGCATGGACGACGGCGCTGCGCCGAAAACGCGGCCGGTCAGCCAGCCGGGTAGGCGCGAATGGTGCGCCAGCCCCGGGTGCCGGTCGGCGAGCCGACGGCACCGGCGCGCGACTGACCAAAGGGGCGGCGGGCAACCCGCGACCGCTGCACTGCGCAGCGCCCTCCCGTGCCAGGCGCCGGCGAACACGCTGTCACGGGCAGACACACTACCGCGTCCTGGTCAGGGGCAAGCGCAGGGAAGCGGCGGTCAGCCGGCCCGTCGCCGCCAACAGACGATAGGCGGCGAGGCGCTGGTCGTGCTGGGCGGAGGCAAGGCTCACCTGCGCGTTCAGATACTCCTGCTGTGCGTTCAGCACGTCCAGCACCGTGCGTGAACCGGCACGCTGTTCGGCGCGCACGCCGTTCAACGCCGACAGCGAGGCGCGGCGCTGTTCGCGCAGTGCGTCGAGCTCGGCCGTCGCGGCCTGCCATGCCTCCCAGGCGGAGGTCACCGACTCGGTCACCTGCTTGCGCCGCGCGTCGAGCTCGGCCGTGCGCTGCGCCGCGGCATCTTCGGCGCGCCGTTCGCGAGCGTCGTCGGCGCCGCCCGAATAGAGCGGCATCTCGGCGTTGAGCATGATGCGCTGCGTATCGGTGCGCTTGGTAAATATGGTGTCATCGTTGTCGTGGCGGATCTCGCCCGTCAGGCTCAGCGACGGCCGGCTCGCGGCCCGCACGCTGCGGGTATTGTCGTGCGCCGCGGCGACCGCGTAGCGGGCCTGCGAGAGCAGGGGGTTGGCGTCGTGGGCCTGCTGCAGCGCCTGGGAGCGGGTGGCGGGCAGACCGGGTAGCGGACCGGGCGCGCTGAGGTCCTGCGGCTCTGTCCCCACCGCGCGGACGTAGGAGGCTCGGGCCTCCGCGAGGCGGGCCTGCGCTCGGCGCTGACGGGCGCGCGCCTGCGCCAGACGGGCCTGCGCCTGGTAGACGTCCGTGGGCGTCAGCTCGCCGGCCTGTTCGCGCAGGCGCGTTGCGCGCAGCTGCTGGCGCAGCGTTTCGACATTGTGCTGCTCGAGCTCGAACACCTGCTGAGTCAACAACACATCCAGATAAGCCTTGGCCACGGACACGAACACGTTCTGTTCGGTCTGCTCGAGGCGGGCCCGCTCGGCGCGGATGGTATTGTCGGCCCGGCTCACGGAGGCCGAGGTCTTGCCCCCGTCATAGAGCGACTGCTCCACCGCCAGGGACACCGAGCGCGGGGCGAGGTTGCGCTTGAGGTCGGTCCCACCGATCTCCGGCGCGAGCGCAGTGTCGATGCGCTCGCTGCCGGCGCCGCCGGAGAGGCGGACACTGGGCCGCCATCCGGCCTGCGCCTCCGACAGTTGGGCCTGGGCGCCGCGCAGGCGGGCGCGTTGGGCGCGCAGGTCGGGGTTGGCGCGGTAGGCCTGCGCCAGGGCGCCGGTCAGCGTCTGGGCATGCAGAACCGAGGCCGCCAGAAGCGCGGCACCAAAGGCTGCTGCCAGCATACCGCGGGGCGGAGCGGCTCTGCGCAGCGGCATGTGTCCTGAGTGGGGCATCGGGGCACCTTGTGTTATCGTAAGCAATGCGTATAATACCCTCTGCTTATTATTTGGCAAGCCCGGCGGCTGCGCATGGATACCAAGGACACGACCCGCAATTTCGGCTTTCTGGTGCACGAGGTGGCGCGCCTGCTGCGGCGCAACTTCGACCGACGCGTCAGCGGACTCGGCCTCACCCAGGCGCAATGGCGCACGCTGGCCTATCTGGCCCGCCATGAAGGGATCAATCAGACCTCCCTGGCGGAACTGCTCGAGGTCAAACCCATCACGCTCGCGCGGCTGCTCGACCGGCTCGAAGAGGCGGGCTGGGTGGAACGGCGCGGCGACCCGGCGGACCGGCGGGTGTTCCGCCTCCATCTCACCGAGGCCGCCCAACCGCTGCTGGTCGAAATGGAGCAGATCGCCGCGAAGACGCGCCAAGATGCCCTGGCCGGCCTGGGCCGTGACGAACAGCGCCAGGTCCTGAACCTGCTGAGCTCCCTCAAGAAGAATCTGATGGACGCCGAAGCGCACTTGCCGCCCGCGGCGACGAAGAAAGATACCGATCCCGATGAGTGAAGACAGTCAACAAACGCCCCCGGCCAACGACCCGTCCCGCCCCAACGAGGCCCACCGGCCCGGCTCCAGGGCGCAGCGGCGCCGGCAGGTGCGGCGCATCCTGCTGGTTGGAGGCCCGGTGGTGGTCCTGCTGTTGGTGGGGTACTTCTACCTGTTCGGCGGGCGTTACATCTCCACCGAGAATGCCTACGTCAAGGCCGACAAGGTGGCGATCAGTGCCCAGGTCGAGGGGCCGATCGCCTCGGTGGACGTCAACGAGAACGAGCACGTCGACAAGGGCCAGGTCCTGTTCCGGCTCGACAAGCGCCCCTTCGAGATCGCCCTGTCGCGCGCGCAGGCTGCGCTACGCAATGCGCGCGCCGATGTGACCGGGCTGAAGGCCAACTACGCCCAAAAGCAGGAGGAGCTGAGCCTGGCCAGGCAGGACATCGATCTGGCCGACCACGACTACAAGCGCCAGCTCGGCCTGGCCAGGCACAAGGTGTCATCGCAGACTCGCCTGGATCAGGCCCAGCGGGCGCTGGTCGCGGCCAAGCAGCACGTCGTGGCCGTTCAGCAGGCGCTGGCGAAGCTCCGCGCGCAGCTCGGGGGCAATCCGCAGCTCCCGGCCGAGCAGCAGCCGCGCATTCAACAGGCACAGGCCGCCGTCGATCAGGCGTCCCTGGACCTGGAGCATGCCACCGTACGCGCGCCGTTCGCCGGGGTGGCGAGCAATACGCCCGAACCGGGGCAGTACGTCAAGGCCGCGCAGCCGGTAATGAGCGTGGTCGCCGATCACCATTTCTGGATCGAGGCCAACTACAAGGAAACCGACCTGACCTACGTCCGCCCCGGCCAGGCGGTGGAGATCGACGTCGACACCTATCCCGGCCACACGTGGCGCGGCAAGGTCGCGAGCATCAGCCCGGCCACCGGCGCGGAGTTCTCGGTACTGCCCGCACAGAACACCACCGGCAACTGGGTGAAGGTGGTGCAGCGCATTCCGGTGCGCATCAGCGTAAAGGACTCACAGAAGGACGCACCGCTGCGCGCCGGTATGAGCACGGAGGTGGAGATCGATACCGGCTATCACCGACTGCCCGGATTCCTTCAGGGCTGGCTCGGTTCGTCTTCCAAGGACCGAGAGTAAATGGCGCAGGGCGGAGTCGCATCGCAGGCGGACCAGCTGCCTCGCGGGCTGATCACCGTCTCGATCATGCTCGCCACCATCATGCAGGCGCTGGATACCACCATCGCCAACGTGGCCCTGCCTCACATGCAGGGCAGCCTCTCCGCGACACAGGAACAGATCTCCTGGGTCCTGACCTCCTACATCATCGCCGCGGCCATCATGACGCCGCCGACCGGCTTTCTCGCCGGGCGCTTCGGGCGCAAACGCCTGTTTCTGTGGTCGGTGGCCGGGTTCACGGTCGCCTCCATGCTCTGCGGCGCGGCGACCTCACTGACCGAACTGGTGTTGTTCCGCCTGCTGCAGGGCGTGTTCGGCGCCGGCCTGGTACCGCTGTCGCAGGCCGTGCTGCTCGATACCTACCCGACGGAAAAGCACGGCCAGGCCATGGCCCTGTGGGGCATGGGCGTCATGGTGGGCCCCATTCTGGGTCCGACACTCGGGGGTTATCTCACCGAATTCTATAACTGGCGCTGGGTGTTCTACATCAACCTCCCGGTCGGCCTGATGGCCCTGGCCGGTATCCTGGCCTTCGTCCCCGAGACCGAAAAGGATCGAGAGCGGCCGTTCGACATCTTCGGTTTTACCTTGCTCAGCCTGTCCATCGGCGCCTTTCAGATGATGCTCGACCGGGGCCAGTCGCACGCCTGGTTCTCCTCGCCGGAGATCGTCGCCGAGGCCGTTGCCGCCGGGCTGTTCCTGTACCTGTTCCTGGTGCACATGTTCACTGCGGACAGGCCGTTCATCGAACCGGGCCTGTTTCGCGACCGCAACTTCAGCATCGGCCTGTTGTTCATCTTTGTCGTGGGCGTGATTCTGCTCGCCACGCTCGCCCTGCTGCCGCCGTTCCTGCAGGGACTCATGGGCTATCCGGTGCTGACCACCGGCTACGTGCTCGCACCGCGCGGGGTCGGGACGATGTTTGCGATGATGGCGGTGGGACGCCTCAGCGGCAAGCTGGACGCGCGCATCATGATAACCGTCGGCTTGCTGCTGACGGCCCTGTCGCTGTGGGATATGGCGGGCTTCACGACTGACGTAAGTATGTTCCGGTTGATCTACACGGGCGTCGTTCAGGGCCTGGGACTCGGCTTTATCTTCGTGCCGCTGAGTACCATGACCTTCGCCACGCTGGCGCCGCATTTCCGCACCGAAGGCACAGCGATGTACAGCCTGATCCGAAACCTCGGCAGCAGCATCGGAATCTCGGCGATGATGACCATGCTGAGCCGAAACATGCAGGCCAACCACGCGGCCTTCGTCACCTTCCTGACGCCCTTCAATCACGCCCTGGAGGCCGTCAAACCGTGGGACCCGAACACCGCCCACGGCGCGGCCGCATTGAACGGCGAGGTGACGCGCCAGGCACTGACCCTGGCCTATCTGCAGGATTTTCGTATCATGATGTGGGTGACGATTCTCGCGCTGCCGCTGCTGTTGCTTCTGCGCGGTCCCAAACGCGGCGCGCGCTCGGCGGCCCCGGCCGCGGCGGTGAGCGAATAGAGATGAGGCGCTATGTATAGAAAGATATTACTGGCGTACGACGGCACTCGCGAGGGACGCGCGGTACTGAAAGAGGGCGCCGAGCTGGCCCAGTCCTGCGGCGCCGAGGTCCACCTGTTGGCGGTGGTCAACCCCCCGAGCGGTTTCGTCTTCGCCGATGCCGTCGAACAAAGCGGGCTGGTCGACTCCGAGACCCAGCGCTTCGAGCAGGTCCTGGCCGAAGGGGCGGAGAAGCTGCGCGCCCGCGGCCTCAAGGCCGAGGCCACGCTGCGCGACGGCAATCCCACCGAGGAGATCCTCGCCGTCGCCAACGACATCGGCGCGGACTTGATTGTCCTCGGCCACCACCGGCGGGGGCCGATTATCCGCTGGTGGCGCGGGGCGGTGGACGCGGACATCCTGGCCGATGCCCCGTGCAGCGTACTGGTAGCCATGGCGCCGGAAGACGAAGCGGCCTCCGGCGACGAGGGTGACGACAGCCCCGAGGCACCGGTGTAGCGCGGTCAGCGTTTGGCTCCGGTCGAAAGGTAGGCCTCGGTCACGGCATCCGTGGCCAACGCCCTTTCTTTCAGCGCCTTGGCTTGGCTGAGTGTGCTGTAACCGCCCACAATGACGGGATAGAAATCGTTGGGCGGCACCCGCACGCCGACCCACGCGTTCAGACTTCGATCCTCACCATTGATACGGTCGGCAAAGCGTTGGGCATCATGGCGCTTGTTGAAGGAGCCGACGATAACCCAATAGCGCTTCGGCTCCTTACCGTATCCGAAGAACACCCCGACGCCCTGCTTGATCTGGTCCAGCACACTCTTGTCTTCGGGCGCGGCCGGTCGCGTCGTGGTCGGGGCCGGCAGGGCCTGGCCGCCGCTCGGCTGCGCATAGGCGGGTGCGATCAGAAAGTCCGTCGAGGCCATATAGTCAGGCTTGGTGCCACCGGACCAGGTCGTGATCAAGGCCGGAGCCGCCACCGCCAGGGCGACCAGCTTGAGACGCTTCCGTTCCTCGGATGTCCACGCCACAAAGCCGCCCAGAAACATCAGAATAGGCGTGAGCAGGCCGTAGCCGACCTTATAGGCGGTGATTTGCTCGGCCGTCAGATTGGCGGCCTGGGCGACTACCGTGGCGTAATCCTGGCCGAGGAACTTCACCATTACGGCAGCCAGCCCCCCGAGGGCACCAATCACGATACGTTCCATATTCGTCATAATCGCCTCCCTCCGACCGAGATCGAGACTGTCCGTTGGCGCCGGCACCAAGAGATAGAGACACTGGAATTGCGATTCAGATCGCTGTGCAATGCTCCCTTGCGACAGGCTCCGCGAAATACAATGCATGCTTCTAGGCGAAGCACGATATTCAACTAAATATAATGCGGATTTGCGCCCGGTCAACTCCGGGACAGGGCGATCGCTGCAGGCGGGATGGAAAGCCGGCAAGCCCGATCCTGGTGTGACAATCGAAAGACTGGCCTCTGTGACACTCTCGAAGACCTTGTGTGTGGCAGCCGATGACGGCCTTCATCGCCCGACTCGCGATGTGTTAAGGACCACGGCAGCACGGACGGGAGTCTTGAACGCCTCCTCGTCGATCTTGTCACCTTCACGGATATCGATGGCGCGCCTGGCGTTACCCTCGAGGCTGGCGTTGAAGAGGCTGGCCGGGTCCTTGAGTGCTGTGCCCTTGGCGAACGTGAGCTTCACCTTGTCCTGGTAGGTCTCACCGGTGCAGATCATTCCGTTGTGAGACCACACTGGGACTCCACCCGGGTTGGACGGTTTTTCCATTTCAACTCCTCAATGACATCCGGGTCGACCTGCTTGATGAGGGCGCATAGGAAGTCCGGCGTAATTTGCGTTCGAACGAGCACCTTGTTAGCCGGCGTTAGCGGCTTCACTTAGCGTCCGTGCAAGACGATCAATGTTCTGCTCGTTTGCAGGCCCAGCCCTCAGTTTGACTGCTTGTGCTGTTTCGGCGTCTTCGAAAACTTGCGCCCAAGCCAACCGCGTACCTTCGCCGACAGGAGTGAGCTCAACCGTAAGCTTGAAGTTTGGAGGGCAATCATGATGGATTACGATTTTGGCGTCAGGCACAAGTTCTTCGAAGAAGCTTTCATTGTGATAGTCTTGTCCGTCAGGACCGTGCATCACGAACTTCCAGCGACCGCCCTCCGTAAACTCAAAAATCTCGAAGGAGTTAGAAAATCCTTCAGGTCCCCACCACGATGCCAGTAAATCAGCCGATGCAAAAGCGTCGTATATTTCTTTGGGTGAGAACGGCAAGGTTCTTGACGTGCGCAGTGTTCTATCTTCAATCACAATCGTAACTCCGAGGTGCGTGGGTTCCGTACCGCAGAACGTTGAGGATCAGGTGCGGCGAAGCCACGCAGCGGCTTTGGCGTCCGATTGAACGCTCTGCTACCGGCCGTATTTTTCGTGGTTTGCCTGAAGCGGGCCTTCGGCGGGGCTCTGGGCAATCCTTCCAATCACCACGCCGATGAGCCGGTATAACCACCCTGCTTTAGCACCATCACGCTCATCCGCGGCGCAGCCGGTAAAAGCAAGGGTGTGCCTTCTGCACGAAACGTGGGGCGCCGGTCAAATCGAATGCTATTTCGTCGGTGATCGTCCACCCCCCATAAGCTTGCTCGATCTCTTGCCGACTGATGCCTCGCGGCAGCGGGCCTCTGCGACCTGGCGAGAACGCGTACATCAGCAGCGTGGCGTTCTCTGTGGCCACGGACGTGACCTCACGGGCCACCGCTTGCACCTGCGCGGGCGAGAGACCATGAACGACGCCAAAGTCCAGGATAAGGTGAAACCTCGAACCGACGCCCACGGCCGAGAGCGCTGTGATGCTCCCATCGACGAACTGAACCTGCAAATCGGCTCTGCGAGCGCGTTCGCGCGCCGTGCGCACCGCTTTCCGCACTATATCAACGCCGGTCACCTCCCACCCGCGTTGAGCCAGGCGAACCGACCAGAAGCCCGTTCCGCATCCGAGGTCGAGCGCGCGCCCATAGGGCGTATCCCGACCGCTCTCCTCGCGGTCAAGGAGCGCGACGGCCTGTTCGCCTATGGGAAGTGATGGCATCCGCTCCCACGGCGTCATGCCGATCAGATACTGGAATCTGTAGAACAGGCTCATTTAATCTCCCGGTGACGGGTTAGCGGCTACCATTAAGGGTAAGACGCGCGCGCTTTTTGCGCGTCGTTTTTAACCCGCTTGTTAGGCCCCACCACTGCAACGAATGCTAACCCAGAAGCGAACCCTAACAGCGATCCGGCAAAACTGTAAAACACGAGCGGCTGTGGCAGATTATGGCCAAACGTCCAGAAAGCAGTAAACGTAACTGTACCGGCAACAATTGCGCCCAAAGATATGTTGCGCATGGTAAATCGCTTGCTGCGTTTCAACCACAGCACATAAGGCAGACCGAGAACCAGCATAGCCCCATAGCTGATCGGAACACCATAGATGAAAAATACAATTACGCCTGCCAAAAATCCGCTGATGTCCTCGAGCCCTCCTGTAGCGACATTATTTACAGCCATAACAACAGCAAACGCGATAGGTGCAGCCCACGGCGCAATTAAGACACCAAGCCAAATCGATCGCTTATGCTGTGATTTATCCATGTGTGGCCTAACAGTAGGTTAGGCAGAATCCGCACTATTACTAATAATGCCGATTCGGCCTAGTATGCGATCTAGCGATTCCGCCTATTATTTCTCGTAAGAACTGGGTTTTTTTCGGCAGGATTCGTGCAGCCGTAAAGGGAACGTTCCGTGTCATATATCCCTCCCCGCGACGTCGATGCCGCTCCAAAGTATTTCGGTAAACACCTGAAATCATTAGTCAATGCGTCCGATCCGGAGCCGCAAGGACGCTGCTGCGTTGCGCGTGCTTAGGGATTTATTAAGGCCGAAATCGAGGGCGAGATCAAGGCGCCTCAGGTCGGCAAAGAGTGTGGAGATTGAAATGCTAGGCTGCGAAAAGGGGTGGTTGTGGACGACTTGCTCAAAGCAACGATGGTATACGGGCTTCGGATAGCGCGGCCGGGGAGGGCCAACTAGGGAAGCTTCGGTGGAACGGATTACTGGGTTCGCCGGCGGACGATTTTAGCTGGTCGTAGCGGAGCGCAGGCTATGAAGCTGACTTATTCTACCGTGACCGACTTGGCGAGGTTGCGCGGCTGGTCGACGTCGGTACCCTTGATGACGGCGACGTGGTACGCAAGCAGTTGCAGAGGCACGGTGTAGACGATGGGGGCGATGACTTCCTCGACCGGGCCGATGTCGTAGATCATCATGCCCTCGGAGGCGGTCATGTCGGATTGGGCGTCGCTGAAGACGATGAGCTCGCCGCCGCGGGCGCGGACTTCCTGCAAGTTGGCCTTGAGCTTCTCCAGCAGTTGATTCACCGGTGCCACCGCGATGACGGGCATGCGCGAATCGACCAATGCGAGCGGTCCGTGCTTGAGCTCGCCGGCGGGATAGGCCTCGGCGTGGATGTAGGAAATCTCCTTGAGCTTGAGCGCCCCTTCCATGGCAATGGGGTAATGTGAGCCGCGTCCGAGGAACAGAGCGTGTTCCTTGTCGGCGAAGAATTCGGACAATGCCTCGATGGCGTCGTGGAGCTGGAGGACTTCTTCGACGCGCCTCGGCAGGCTCTCCAATTCGCGAACGATGGAGGCCTCGGCGGGTGCGTCGAGGTCGTGCCGCCGACCCAACACCAGGACCAACAACAGCAGTGCGACGAGCTGCGTGGTGAAGGCCTTGGTGGAGGCCACGCCGATTTCGGGTCCGGCGCGTGTCATCAGCACCAGGTCGGACTCGCGCACCATGGAGCTCTCGGGCACGTTGCAGATGGTCAGGGTGTGGGCGTAACCCAGGCGCTCGGCCTCGCGCAGGGCAGCGAGGGTGTCGGCGGTCTCGCCGGACTGGGAGATGGCGACCAACAGGGTGTCAGCCGGCACGATATGCCGGCGATAACGGAATTCGCTGGCCACCTCGACCTGACAAGGCAGGCCGGCGATGTTCTCGAACCAGTGACGCGCCACGAGCCCGGCATGGTAGCTCGTCCCGCAGGCGATGATCTGCGCGCCCTTGACCTTGTCGAACACGGCAGCCGCCTCCGGGCCGAAGGCGGCCTCCAGGACATGGCTGTCGGTGAGGCGTCCCTCCAGGGTATCGGCAATCGCCCGCGGCTGCTCGAAGATCTCTTTGAGCATGTAATGGCGGTACTCGCCGCGCTCGACCGCATCGAGGCTCAGGTCGGACTCGTGGATGGTGCGCTCGACCGGGCGGCCGTTGGCGTCGTAAATGGCAATGGCGTCGTGGCGCAGGTCGGCGATATCGCCGTCCTCCAGATAAATGAAACGGCGCGTTACCGGCAGCAGGGCGGCGGTGTCCGAGGCGATGAAGTACTCGCCGATGCCGACGCCGATGACCAGCGGGCTGCCGCGGCGCGCGGCCACCAGCCGGCCGGGCTCGGCATTGCTGACCACACCCAGGGCATAAGCCCCGACCAGGTCCTTGACCGTGTCCTGGACCGCGCGCAGCAGGTCCTTGTCCTGCTCCAGGTGGACGTGGACCTGATGCACGACCACTTCGGTGTCGGTCTGGGAGGTGAACTCGTAACCCGCCGCGGTCTGCTCGCGGTGCAGCGCCTCGTGATTCTCGATGATGCCGTTGTGGACCACGGCCACGGTCTTGCGGCAGATGTGCGGGTGGGCGTTGGCTTCGGTAGGCTGGCCGTGAGTGGCCCAGCGGGTATGGGCGATGCCGGTCAGGCCCGTCAGGCCGTTGCCGGCGATGGCGTCGGCGACGGTCTGGACCTTGCCGGGCAGGCGCACGCGGTCGATGCAGCCCTCGCCATCGACCACGGCCACGCCGGCCGAGTCGTAGCCGCGGTACTCCAGACGCTTGAGCCCTTCGAGCAGGATGGGCACCACGTCACGCTGGGCCACACCCCCGACGATTCCACACATTTGCCGAAATTTCTCCCGGATTGACGGATTTTGTCCCGGCTGCAGGCAAATCGCTTACAGCCGCCCCTATTATATAGGTATAAGGGGTTATCGCCTATTCCAGCTCACCAAAGCCACCATTTTTCGTGACTGGGGCACAGTTTGGCGCAAAGAACGCTAACCGCGCGAAAGACGAGTCGGTGCGATAGGTTGCGAGAGGGAGCACAACGCACCACGTTTCAGCCGGTGTTGAGCCTCCAGCGCCAGGCCGAAAAGGTGAGGCAATAAGCAGTCTTGACGGGGTGGGTAGGGTGTTCCGTTATGGTTTTCGTCGGTGACTCCGCTAGGGAAAATAGCTTTTAAGATGCGACCGTTACCGCTGCTCGACTTCGCAGACTTGGGTTATGTTTGGGAATATAACTACTCCATCTTGGGCTTACATCACGGCAACTATTTCTCAGGCAGATATTTTTCGAGCGTCGCACGCCTGCTATTCCACCATCCTGTGACCGGGTAATGCTCAGTGTTTCTCAGATACTGCATATTCGAGGCTGCCTTGCGAGCTCCTCCCCAATTCACGGGATGCACATGGTGCTCGCTCCAACCCGTCAACCAAAGATCTACCCATCCCAGGTTGTACTGATTGTATTGTTGCTCAACATGATACTTCGCCCCGTCCTCGATCGTCTGTGCGAGTGTCTTGTCAGCCCAGCGGCCTTGTGAGCTCACGCCCAAATCGTCCAGGACCGCGGCTTTCGCTTTTTCGCGGGAGGACGTGTGAGCCTTCGCCACAGACTCCAAGTTGGACTTTTTGGCATCCTTCATATGGGTGAGCTTGACACGCCACTTATCGGTGTGAATATTGCCCTCGGTACCACCGCCAATCGTATACCGGCCAGCGACCTGGGCCACGGTCGTTCCGGTCTGATTACCATATTCCGCATTGGCCGGATGTGGCGTGACCGCGAATGAATAGCCGGACCAGTCAAAATTTGCGAAATCACCCGTTATTTTGCCCTGCTTATTGCGAATGGCCTTGTACGGGTTCGTTGCGCCTTCTTCCTTCGGTTCTCCCGGTTTTTCACTCGCAGGACTTGCCGAATACCGGTAGTTCCACGTTTTACCGCCGTCCACAACCACCAGGCTCTTAAAGACAGGGTGCTGCGACTTGACTTGTCTTGCAATGGCTTGGGCGTCGTTGTGACTAATTTTACCGTCCTTCATCTTCGCCTGCTCCGCCTGGTCAATGGCGGCAAGCCCGGCTTGAATCTTGGCGGCTTTCTGGGGATCCTGTTCCTCTCGACCTTTCTCTTGTTTCTCGTCCTTCTTCTTGCCGCCGAATAGTCCGCCAACGGCCTTGACCAGGCTGACAGCCTTGGTGATCACCCAGTCGATGGCGCGATTGATCGGCGCCTGAATCTTCTCGATGATGCTGCGGATCTTCTGGCTGATGCCGCCGAGGCCGAGCAGACTGGCAAGGAAGCTGATGGCCACGGGAATGGCCTTGGCCAAGGCACTTTCGACGGCGGCGGCGGCACCGGCAATGGCGCCGTTGGCGATGGCGGCCACCGAGTCGAGCACGGCGTTGACCAACGCCATGATCTGTCGGCCGCGGTTGACGAAGAACATGACGATGTCGTAGATGGCCTTGCACGCCTTGATGAAGGCCGAGGCGGGGTTGAGCAGGCTGACGATCCAGGTGATGCCGGCGACGATGATACGGTCGCGCACGAAGTTCATGATCCCGTCGAGCACCATGGACTTGATGTCGCCGACCTTCTCCTTGATGAAGCGCCACAGCCCCGCGGGACCTTCGGTCACCAGGACCTTGAAGATCTCGGCGACCTGCTCCAGACGGCTCACCATGGGCTCGCCCAGTATCTTGACGGCGCGGGCGCGAATATTCGCGTAGGTGAGCCCGAGCACCTGCAGCACGAGACTGAGTATGCCCTTTAGATCAAAGGTCTTGGGCAGCGTAATCCCCGCGCCCTCCAGCGCACCGAACAGCCAGCCCATGAGGCCCTGTTTCAGGTGGGTGCCGATGTTGGCGGTGAAATTCTTCAGGCCCAGTTTGACACCGTCGACGAGGTTGCCGAGGAAACCGATCGGGTTTTTGATGATCTTGCCGATGACGGCCGCGGCCCGGGCCAGCACCCCGAGTAACATGTCCTTGAGCTTGATGATGGTCTTGATAACGCCCTTGACCGCATCCAGGGCCTTGTCGACCAGACCGCGGTTAGCGGCCTTCATCTGCTCGATACGGGCATCGACCTTGTTCAGGTTGTCGACGTACTTTTGCGCGAGCGAATCGATGAGCTGACCCTGCTTGTCGTTGACGCTCTGCTCGAGCGAGTCGAACTTGTTCTGGATGGCGTCGGCGGCGTCCTTGCCAACCTTCTGCAGCTCCTTGGGAAGACCGTCTACGTACTTCTTGATGTTGGCGCGCCCCGTGTCGACGAGCTTCTTCGCCTCGGTCAGGCCGGTCTCGACGATCGTCGCAACCTTGTCGATGACCTTGTTCATGAGCGCGATGTACAGATCGCGCCCCTGCTTGTAGAACTTGTTGACCTCCTTGGGCAGCCCCAAGAGCTTGTCCTTGACCCAACGGCCTTTGCCGATGACGCCGCTGTAGCGCCGATCCTTGTAATCGTCCATGCGCTTTTTGACGAAGTCCTCGAATGACTTGCGCGAGGAGTCGGCGCCGCGATCGAAGGCGGTGTTGACGTCGGTATCGAGGCGCTTGAGGCGCTTTTCCACCTTCTGCTTGGTATCGGTGTAGATCTTCTGAAGGTCGTTGGCGACCTTGGTGCGGGCCTGTTCATCGCTGCCCTTGGCGGTCTGCTGGTCACTCGTGACCTTGTTGAGGGCGGCGGCGCGCCCGGCGTGCATCGAATGAGTACCGGCCGCGGCACGGCCAACGGCCTGCGCGGAGGCATCGGCCAGAATGGCCTGCTCGTCCTGGCGATAGGCTTGCGGCGCCTCGCGCGCATCCGTCTGCGCAGTCTGCTTCGCTTCGACCGCCTGCTGGAACTCGGGCTCGTTGGACTGCTGGAGCTGCTCCTCGGTGACGTCGTTTTGCGACATTTCGTCGTCAAGGCTGCGGCTGCCGGCCTCGAGCGAGACCTCGTCGGGGCTCTTCGGTTTGGGGGCGGCCTGGCTTGCGCCGACGCCCCCGGGCGGGGGACCGGGCTCGTTGGGCGCCATCGGGGTAACCGGCTTGGGCTGAATCCCGCTCGTGCTCGGCGCCTCGGCCGTGGTCGTGGCGATGGCGTGCTCGGACTCTTCCTTGCTCTTGGCCACCTTGTCGGTAACGGCGCCTTTGATCGTCCCGGCCTTGCCGCTGCTCTTGAAGTCGTCGGCCTCCTTGAGGTTCTTGGGCGCGATGGCGGCGATCTTGTCGAGCAACGCCTTCTTGAACGCGGAGCGGTCGAAGGGCTTGGGCTGCTGCTCGGCGATCTTGCCGACCTGCTTGGCGGCGGCCTCACTGGCGACCTCGTTGGCCGGCCCGCTGGCGGCCGCCTGGGCCGCACCGGCCTTGGCCCTGGCCGGTGCATGGGCCTTTTCGCGGCGCGCCACCCCGCCCGCGCGTGCCTTCATGGCCTGGAATCCGGGGTCCTCGTCGGGGGACTTCGGAGCCGGCGGTACGGCCGGGGCCGCCTCGCCGCCTTCGGTGCCTGCACCGGCGGGCGGCGCTTCCCCCTCTTCGGCCTTGCCTTTGGCGCGCTTCTCCAAGGGCTTCTCGCCCTTGGCGGCCGCGCCCTCGCCCGGCGCGGCTGCGCCAGGGGCTGCACCGGCAGGGGTGGGAGCGGAAGCGCCGCCGGGGGCAGCGGGCGGCGGGGCGCCCGCGGCGTTTTCGGCGGTCGCCCCGGTCCCGCTGGCGGCCGTCGCGGCGGGTGCCTCGGCGCTCTCGGAGGCGGCCGGCGCAGCCGTCTGGCCAGCGCCTTGGCCGGCAGCAGGCGCGGCGCCCGGAACCCCGGCTGTCCCAGGGGCTTCGGCGGTCGCAGCGGCGTCCGCTTCGGCAGTTGCGCCCGGGGCCTGCCCCATCGCACCGACGGCTTCGGGTGCCGCCATCGTCGTCGCGGTTTCGGCCGCGGGGGGTGTGGCAGCCGCGGCGGTCGCCATGCCTTGAGCGGGCGCCGGGGCCTGCGCGGCCGGCGCCGGCGCACTGGTTTCGGGTGCGGTCGGTGTCGGCACCTCTGAGACAGGCTCTGCCTGGGCGGCCTCGCTCGGTGCAACGGTATCGGCGGTCGATGCCTGCTCAAGCGCCGGCGCCCTGGCCGAGGGGGGCCCGGCGGACGCCGCGGGTTCGGCCGCTGGCGGGGCTGCGCCGGCGGCGCCGGGTGGAGGGGCGTTGGTGGTCGCCGGTGCCGCAGGCGTTGCCGGCTCGGCCGCGGCCATGGCCTCCGGCGCGACGTCGACGTTCACCAAGGGCTCGGCGCCGGTCAGCTGCGCGCGAAGATAGGCGGGAACCCTGGCGGTCGCCTCACTGGTCTGGCGCTCGCGTCGCTCCGGTCGGGTACCGGTCGTACGCGCCGGCTGGCGTCGGCGCTGCTGCGCGACGCCCGGTGGACTCATTGGCGGCCGCCCGTTCGCGGGGCGCTGCGGACCGGGACGCTCATCGCAGCTGCGCCAGGTTGGGGGGCAGGCTGCGACCTAGCTTGCGGTATTCGCAGTCCAGGCCGTGGACCAGATCGGCCATCCCGATAGGCGCACCGGCCGCCCGCGTCGCCGCGGTAAGCACGGCATTTCGGATGTGGCCTCCGGCGAGATCGCAGTAACTGGCGAGATAGGCGTAGGCCTCGTCGCCCGGACCGTTGTCGCCCAGATGGGCCCGCCACAACGCCAGCCGCTCGCTCTGGCCCGGGGCCGGAAACTCCACGATGGCGTCGAGACGCCGCGTGAATGCGCTGTCGATACGCTCGCGGCTGTTGCTGGTGAGGACCACGATGCCCGGATGGGATTCGATGCGGGTGAGAAGATAGTTGGTGAGCATGTTGGCGTAACGCTCGCCGGTCTCGCGCGCCTCCGAGCGACGCCCGAACAGGCTGTCCGCCTCGTCGAACAGGAGAATGACGTCGTGCGCGGCGGCTTGGTCGAGCACGGCAGCGAGATTCTTTTCCGACTCGCCGACGTATTTGTTCATCACCGCCGCGATGTCCACGCGGTAAAGCGGCGCGCCGAGCTCGGTGGCAACCAGGCTTGCGGCAAGGGTCTTGCCCGTGCCGGACTCTCCCACGAACAGCGCGCGCGCACCGACGCTGCGCGTGGCACGCAGGGTCGGACCGAGCCCTTGCCAGAGCCGCTCGCGGGCACGGCAGCGCGCGATAAACAACCGCAACTCTTCGCGTACGCGCTCGGCGACGACCAGATCGCCGTCACCGACGCGCCGGTCGATGGGCTGGGCGAGCAGACGCAGGCGATCGGCGCCCAGGCGACGGCGCGCCCTTGCGACGTGATCGGGCGCCAGGGTCTCGCCGGCGCCCTCGGCCAGCAAACGCGCATGGGCCGCGATGGAACGAATCGCGGGCGCGCCGATCAGTTGCTCGCGCGCGGCCTGTTCGACAAGGGCCCGGTCGTCGGCGCCCAATGCACGGCTCCAGATCGCGTGACGTTCGTCCGCATCAGGGAGTGTCACGTCGAGCTCGACGAGCCCGTCGCCCTGCACGGCACCGTCGCTGCCCACGACCGCGGCAACGGGGCTCGGCGGCTCGGCCGCGCCGGGCATGCGCCACACCTCGCCCGGCCCGAGCTCGAGGTTGATGACCGCAAGCCATCCGCCGTAGCGTGCCGCGGCCCGCAAGGCCGGCTGTTCCTGCCACGACGCGGCCGGTACCGCGACCGGGCGCAGGCCCGAGCGCCGGCCGAGCGCTGCGGCGGCGGCGGATCTTCCGGTGCCGGGGCTGCCGCGCAACACGGCGCCGCGGACGGTGCCGCTGGCGAAGGCACCGCCAAGGGCAATGAGCTGGGCGGCCAGAGGCGCAGAGCCCTCCGCGGCCGCCTCGGGCGCCAGCGGCACGGTGCCCGGCCAGAGCCCGTCGCGATCCTGCAGCGTGGCCCACAAGGCAGGCGCCGTGCGCACCGAACGCAGCGGCACGGGTCCCTCGCCGGTAAGCTCCAGGATGCCCGCGCGAACCAGCGGCCCGTCGTGCAGGTGTTGTGCGGTGAGCGCAGGACGGTCGAACAGCGTTCCGATCATCGCAACGCACAGATGCATGCTTGGCCAGGACAAACCGCCCGGCCCTTGCAGCTCGGCCACGGCGAGGTCGATCGTGTGGGAGGCCTCCACCTCGCCGGCCAGGGCGAGCATAAAGACATCGGACAGTTCGAGCTGGTAGTCGGCGACGAGTCTGCCTAACGCACGCGGCAGGGCCGCGCACGACGGGTTGGCCGGGGCGCCGGCGCGTGCGACGTCCACCGCGGCGCGCAACATCTGCCATTCCATGGCGGTCGCAGCCTCGCGGCGTAGGCGCTCGAAGATGGGGCCGGGCGTCTCGAGCTGACGCGATGCAAACTCGGCCAGACCGATACGCACCAGCGCGCCCACCGGATCGGGCACGGCGGTTTCGGCGAAATGCTGCGTGGTCGCGCTCATTGGGGATCGGCCTCCTCGAACAGGGGCGACTGGACATAGTGAAAGCTAACGACCCGACCGAGCCACGCGAGCCAACCGGGGTCGAGGTCGAGCCCAACGAGCCGTACCGAGAGCGAGGCACGTGCCAACGGATAGCACACGTCCAGGTGACTGCGCGTGCACGCAACCAGGGCCGGCCGACGCAGCAGTGCCGCTCCCCACAGCGGTTCGGAACCGTCGGCCTGCCTGTACAGTCTTTCGCCCAGCGCGACGAGGGCGGTACCGCCGGGCAGTGGCGGCAGCTCTGCCAGTCGCCCGACATCGTTCAGCTCCAGGCGCTCGGCCAGCCACCATGCCATCGTTCCGTTCGCGCTCAGCCCCAACGCCTGGCCGAGGCGGTAGAGCAATGCCCAACCGCTCGGCATCGCAGCCATTTCGCCGTGCTCGGCGATCAGCGAACGGGCTTCGGGTCGCTCGAGAAAATTGAGCAGCAGAAACAACCCGCCCTCGGGCGTATAGAAACCCTCGGGACCCTCGCCCGGTCGATCGATCGGCTCGGTCTGCGTCACGTCTGTGCGATGGTCGGTCGACGGCGATTCGGTGACTGGCGCGCCGGAACGTTTCACCGTCACGTTCGGTTGTTGGGTTAGCGTGGGCGGGCTATCCCCCTCAACTTGAACGGCGTCTTTCGGCTGCGCGGTTGATACGCTGGGGCGTGCCGAAACCCGCGGGTCGGTCTCGACGCGCGGGACGCGGGTTGTCTGCCGCCTGTCTTCGGGTATCGGGCGACCGGCTGCGGGCGATTCGGTGACAACGGTACGGCGCTTGCCGGCGGTCGTTCGTCCAGGCGCCGGCCGCGGCCGTCGCGCCATTCCCGGGTGGCGGGCACTCGACGACCCTGCCAGGTCGGCAGCAACCGCGGCAATAAAGCCACCGGCGTCTTCATCGAGCAGACGTGTCGGGCGCCACTCGATCGCCGCGAGAGCGGCGGCAAGCCTTACGCGGGCATCGGAGACGGCCACGCCGTCGAGTACCGGGCGCCAGCGCGCACGCAGGGGAGCAGACACCAGTTCGGATGGCCATGCCGGTGAGGTACTACCGGGCCGGGTGCTTTCGACAACGCTCGGTGACAACCCAAGGGTATGAACCACTCGCTCGAGCAGATCGCGGGCCTCGGCCGGGACAAATGTCTGCCAGATGCGGTGCAGGCAACCGCGTTCAGCCAACAGGGCCGTCACCTCCGGCAGCTCCGCCGCGTGCTCTTGCCAAAGCCGGCCGAGCGCGGTGCCCGGCGGGAGTTGAAACAGATGGGCCCAGCGCTGCCAGAACCAGGCCTGCGCGGCGCGGCCGTTGAGAAGATCCCCGGTGAGACAGGCCAACAAGTGCGCCAGCGAGGTGAAGCGCACCGCAGGGGCGTACAGGGCGCCGGGCGACTCGCCGTCGGCAGCGGCACCCGCCTGCAAACGCGCCTCGGACGCGGCAGCCGTGGCCAGGCGCGCTACCGGCGTGCGAACCGCGACCCGGCGAATGAACAACCATTCGTCGATCCCTGCGCTCGGCCACTGGGCCGTATGCAGGGAGGCCGTTACGCGGGGATGCTGCATGCGCGGTGCGCGCAGGCGCAAACGATGAATGTTGACGTCAGCGGCACCAACCATGCCGTGCTCCCTCAGTGTTGCCTCGACCGCCGCGCGTTATTGGCCGTGGCGCGCTGCAATGACCGTAAATGCCGTGGTCAGCGTCACGGTCGGCTTGATCACGTTGACGACGCTGACGGTCGCACCCTGGTGATCGCTGTCCTCGACGCGCACCATCCCGACCATCTGCTGCGCGTCGTCAAACAGCTGCAGCTTGGCGCCGGGCGGCGGCGTCCGGTTGAGCCGCACGCGCATCAACTCGCCCGGGAGAAACCGGCCGGGTATCGTCTGGACCGACCCGTGCAGGATGTCGCCGGCCTCACCGTAGGCCGTCTGGATCACGGCGGCGCGCACCGCGTTCCGCATGGCCGTGCGACTGGAAGCCGCCGCGGCGGTGCGCAGCTGGCGGGACCACCACGCGACCAGCTCCACGATGGTGCGCACGGCGTTGAAATTGGCGGCTTCGGCCAGCTCCAGGCCGGGCCAGCTTTGCGGCGATTCGACCGGCAGCTGGTCGTCTTCCGCCGCCTGCGCCCACTGCATGCGAACGGAGGGCGGGACCGCGGGGAGCCGCTCATGCAGACAGCTCAACGCCTGTTCGAGCCGGTCGCGGTGCTGCACGGCGCGCCGGCGCAGCTCGCCGGGCGGCCCGGCGGTCACATCCTGCAGCGACAGGACATCGCCGCCCGCGGACTGGTTCTGCTTGAGGCTATTGCCGGCGACCCAGGGCCGTGCGACCAGCTCGGTCACGACACCGCGGGTGGCGTTGAGCAACGCGTTGAGGCGCGGCGCGGCTGCGCCGCCGTAACTCGTGCGCGCGGCGGCCGGGCGTACCGCCAACCGCGCCTGGCGCAGTTGAACCATGTGCTGCAGCCGCATCGTGCCCGGCAGCAGGTGCACCAGGGGTGCCAGCCCGTTCCAATCGGCCAGCGGGATTTCCAACAGGGCATCGACGAATTCATCCAGCGCTTCGGGCAGTACGGCCTCGGTGTCTTCCGCGCAGCCGGGCACGATATCCGCGGACGTACCGTAGCGCAGCGGCAGAGGCTCGCGGAGCGGCTCGGACACTGGGGCGTGGCGCACACGCACGTAATACAGCCCAACCAGGCTGGTCAAAACGCGGCGGCGCTCGAGGTAGCGCTGTTCGACGGACCGCCAGTTCTCCTCCAACAGGCGCTGCGCCATCGCATAGTCGCCCATCGCCTCGAGGCGCCGGCCGTTGAGTGCGTCGAGCTCGCCGCGCGCCGCGGCGATGCGCGAGGCGAGCTTGAGCAATGCGCCCTGCATTTCCTGCAGTTTCTTTTGTTCGGCGACCAGTTGCGTCGCGAGCCCCTTCTGAAAGTTTTCCACCACGGATATCCGGCGGGTCAGCAGGTCGCCGAGGTTGAACAGGGCCTTGTAACAGTCTTGCACCGCCTCGGCCTTCTGCTCCGGCGTGGCCCCCTCGGGCGGCGTGAACTGTTGTTTGTCCGGCAGCGTCAGGCCTGCATTGTCGAAGTCATTTTGTAATGACTTGCGATCGTCTTCCTGAAAAACGGCCTCAAGTGTGGGGCCGTGCAGCTGCGCCAGCGCGTCGTGACTGTCACTGTATTGCTTGTTCTCCGAGGCGATGTGCCCGATAACGCCGAACTGATGCGGCTCGACCTCCACCGACGGCGCGGTCGCCATACGGTTGCCGGCCCAGGCCTGGTCCAGTGCGGTGAACTTGGATGCCTGCAGCGAGTATTCGAGATTGGAAAGCTGTGCGCCGCTGATCACTCCCGAGCGCTTGAACAGCTGGGTGGTGACGTTGAGATTGACGTCGGGGGTCTGCGAGGCCTGCTGCGTGAACGACGACCCCGCCACCTGGAACGAAGACGCCGCGGGCTGATACGCGGTTGCCAGCAGCGGCGCGGCGTACTTGATGCTGGTGCCCGACGATGCCGATCCTCCCCCTCCGGCGGGTGGGTCGGTACTGGCCACCGTGTTTGTCGGTGGGTTTTCGCCGGCAGGCTGCGTCTTGTCGAATTTGCTGTAGCGCAGCCAACGGGTGATCTGCAGGCCGCTGCCGTCACCCGCGACACCGCCGGCCAGCGATGCAAAGGAAACCGTCTGGGCGTCCAGCTGCTGGCGCTGGAGCAAGAGGTAGTCACGCGAGCGCTCCAGGCGGGACTGAAGCGCGTGGATGCGGTTTTGCTGGGCCTCGATGTTCACCTGCATGATCGCGTAGTCCACCACCAAACCGTTCTTGGTCGGTATGGCCGGTTCCGGCGGCTTGCCATCGGAAAGCCACGCGACATAGTCCTCGGGCCGATCAGGGGCCCCGTCGCGATACGGCAGCGGCAGCGCCTCGGGCAGCGGCGTCTGACCGGTGCCTGAGCGAAAAGGAATGGGCTTGGGCTGCGGATTGCCGTTGGCGTCCGGCTGCGAGTAATCGATGCCGCGGACGTCGAGCGCGGCCCGGATGAGTCCCTTCAGGTATGAATCCGGCGGTTCGGGCGGGAGTAACTCATTGGGCCGGTCGAGCGCCGCCAGCGCGTCTGCACTCAGCGCTTCGGTGCCGGCGAGGAAGTACAGCCGGCGAAACTGCTGGGCCCAGGCAAACCACGCCTCGTGCGCTCGGCGCCCGTAGCCATAGACGTCGGACTCGGTCGCCGCCTCGGGGGCTGGCCGGTCGAGCAGATCGGGCCGATAATCCTCGTCCGCAACGGCAAGCAGCAGTCGCAGCCGGTCGCCGGCGGCGGGCGCGTCAAGGTGCAGGGGACCGCGGCCCGCTTCGCGTTCGAGGACGGCCGTGATCTCGCTGCTGGCGATGGGCAGCATATCCATACCGAAGGACACCTGCGGCCAGGCGAGGCTCGGCTGCTCGTCAACCGGATCGGTTGCGAGCCCCGCCGGGTTCTTCAACAGCGGCAGCGGCAGCGCGCCGGCCGCCGGCAGGTAGGCGAGGTCGATTTGGTCGGCGAAGTGCGCGGCGAAGCCGGCATTGTCGCCGGCGGTCATCGCGGCCCGGGCCGACTGCGCGATGGCGGCATCGACCTGCGCGGCGAGTGTGCGCTGCGCCGCGTCGGGCTGCGCGAGGTAGCGCCCGGCGGCCGCGTTGAACCAGGCAATCGACGCGCCACTGGCGTCTCGTACGGCGACCAAGCCGAGCGGCACCTCGCCGGAGTCGGGATCGAAGACCGAGGCATCGAGCTGGGCGGCACAGATGAGGTTGGCGGCACGCTGAGGCACCTGGGTCAGGAGAGCGTCGTCGACGGCCAGGCGCTGCAGACCCAGCGTGCCAATTGTGACCAGACGCGTGTCACGGTAGGGATATTCCACGGTGCGCCGACAGGCGTCGACGTCGACGCCGTAGTCGAGCCTCTTCATGCCGCGGCGCAGCACGAGGTAATAGAACCCGCTCAGGTCAGTGGCCTCGGTCTGCGCGGCGTAGGCTTGGAGCAGCGCCGTCCAGGTCTCGCGCAGGGCGGTTGTCAAACCGAGCACGCGCCCGTCCGCGCCGAGCGCAGTGCCCGGCTGCACGGTGATGCCAGGCTCGTCCTTGCCGAACACGGTCTCCTGCACTTGCAGGCCGTGCAGAATACCCGGACGCGCCGGGCCCAGCACGTGTGCCAATCGGGCGTCGGTGTAGCGCTGCGCCCGATCGAGCTCGACTTCGCCGAGGTGACGGCCGGCGACCGGGTGCAACCGGCGCAGGTCGTCGTTGGTTGCCAGCGGCGTCTGCAGATGAATGAGTTCCATACGCGCGTGCCTCTCGATCAGGAAACCGGCATCAGGGTCCGGTCTCGGCCAGCTTCTTCCAACGCGACAGGAGATCGCCGGACAGGCCGAGCTCGGCGGCCGCCTCGACCATCGTCTTGCCGGTCTTTTGGTCGGGCTGCTGCTTTTCCTGCAGAAGCTTGCGGGTCGTACCGAGCAGCGATTTGTCCGCCCACAACGCCAGGGTCGGCCAGATGACCGGGTCGTAGTGGCGCTCGATGCGGATCAGCAGCGCCATGATGTCCAGAACCGCTCCATCGTCCTTGCCGAATTTTTCCAGCAGGCGCTTATAGGCCTCCTGGTCGGCAGCCTTGGGCGGCGGCCGCAGAGAGGAAAAGACGTCGAGGTTGACGCGCTTGAGCAAGGCCGCGCGCTCGTTGAATATGCTGGTCGTCGGCAGCCGCGGCTGCGGGACACCGGTGTCGATTGGGGGCGGTACAGGGATGCGCGGCGGCATATCCGGCACGGGCGGCAGATCGAAGCCGCGGGCCAGAACCACCGCGCTGACGCCGGTCTCCGCGGCGCGCGAAGCGCGGCGCACGTAAACGGGCGCTGCGGCCAGGGAGGCCCACATCTGCTGGGCGGCCGCGGCGTGCGGATCGGTCGACGAGCTGGCTGTTATCGGGTGCAGCCGGAGCTTGAACAGCTCCAGCGCCGGAAACGGCTGTTCGCGCGTGGTGACCAGACCCTCGAGCTGCGGCAGAAAATGGCCGTAATCGGCTTCGCTGAGGGGAGCCAGGACCACCACATCGGCAGGCTCGCCGGCATTGAGATCGAACGGCGGCAGGGTCATCGCCTCGGCGCGCAGCGCCGGCAGATCATCGACACGCACCGGCGCAAGCCACACGTCGAAGTTCTCCGGAAAGAACCCCTGGCGCGTGGTCTGGGGGTCAATAGCATCCTTGGGAACTGCACCGCTGGGCGGCAGGAGCTGGAAATATTCACGCGCCGCAAAATCGTTTTTCAGCCCCGCTTCCTGGCGGTCGGTGAGCACAGCGCGAAGCAGGGATTCGTAATGACGCGCGAGGTCTTCGTTGATCGCGGCGCGTGAAATGCGTTCAGTGCCGGCGGCGCGCGCCGGATGGCGCAGCAGCTCGGCGTCCAGCCACTGCGGCTGATCGTCCGAGATGGCGAGTACGCCGAGGGCAACGCACTCCGCGGGGATGAGTCCACCGGGGCGACCGATGAGGGAGCGGGCGAGCGCGGCGCGATTTGATATCTCGCGTCCTTGGGCCAGCGGCTCGGGTAAGGCGACCAGCCCCAATTCCACACCTTCGCTGATCGTGTCGTAGCTGGCACGGCGGCGTGCACCGAGATCCGTCGGAAAGACCTCGGCGATCCCGGTGCCGACCTCCGCATAGCACAGGACAACGGCGTAGAGCCCGCGGCGCAGGTGACGGTAGCGCCCGTCGTTCAACGCGCCGATGGCGGCTCGGTCGGTGATGCGGACGTTGAGCGTGCGATCGAGCTCGAGTACGCGGCCGGCGGCGTTGATGGCCAGACCGGGGCTGACCTCGATGGTGGTTTTGTCCGCATTGAGGGTCGGGGTCAGGCCGCGCACCACACCGTCGCCGACGGCCCGGCCCATTTCGCGCAGCCGCCCGTCCAGATAGGTCTGGTCGCGGTTGAGATCTTCGGCGGTCAGCAAGCGGCCGTCAAAGTAGTTCGTGCGCGTCAGCCGCGGGTCGATGTCCGCGATGCGCGTGAGCTGGTCCGCGGGCGGGGGCGCCTCGCCGTAGGGCTGAAATCGCGGTGTTGAGCTCATGAGCTTGCCTCCGTATACGCGTGCTGATCGTCGGCGCTATGCGGGCGCCGACAGGTGTTCGAGCTGACCCGGCGTGACCACGAAGGGACGCACCAGGTTGTTCAGCTGAATGTGCGCCGGGTTGACGACGATGTCGTCCAGCGTCGAGTCGGTTGCCGGCGCCGCGATGCTCAAACTCGCGAGCAGGATGCGTGCGATTTCAGCCAGGTCGCCCGGCAGGTCGGTGTTGGCCTCCGGGCCCAGGCCATAGACGAGCCGCGCCCGCAGTTGGTCGACAGGGGACGGGCTGGCACCGAGGTGTTTCTGCTCAGCGTCCGTCAGGCGCGCACTGACGTCCTCGGCGATTGCCGGATGGGCGGCCCAGGGACGGTACACGGTCTCCGGTGCGTGCGGGGGTGCCGTTAACAGCTCAAGCACGATGCTGTCGGCGATGCGGCTGGACTGCACAGCGTCGGTGCCGGCATTGAGTTCCCAGGCGAGGACAGGTTGGAGAGCGGTGGGGCAGTCGCTGTAGCGGACCATCACGCGCAGGTTCAGGGAGGGGACGCCGTCGGTGCTGTCCGGCAGCACGTAAAAGGCATCTTCCAAGCCGGTGCGATCCTGCGCGGCGATCCAGTCGCCGAGGTTGATGCAGTAACGCTCTACGATGGTCACCTCGCGACCCAGTCCATCGATGCCGACGCCGGGATCGACCAACAGACGAACGGTGGTATCCTTGGTCGGGTCGGTGCCGGTCGGTGCGTCGACATTCACGGCCATCCCGGCCAACGTACCTGCGCCGTGCAGCCAGTACTGATGGCGCGTCAGACGGCGGCGGTGATACTGCTGCTCGTCGCGCGTCGCCTCGACTCCCAGGAGCATTCCGGGTTCGTAGGCGACACGCTTCAAGGGCTGATCGAGGTCGGCATCCTCGGCGAGGGTCGCCAGGTCTTCTGCGCTTTGGCTCATGGTCGTCTCCCGCTTGCGCGCTGGATTCCAATTGCATCGCTCATGTTCGGCTCGTTGCTCACAGCCAGCCTCAACCCGGTCCGGCCGGCCGCGCGTTGACGTCCTGCGGCGAGAAGGCAACGGGATTTCGCAGCAGACCTTCGCGCCCAAGCGCGGTCGAGCCGAGTGTGACCCGCTCGGGCGGCGGCGCGGGCTCCAGGAAGGTGTCCACCGTCAACAGCGGTGCGAGCCCGAGCACGAAGGGGTGGTCCGTCTCTAAGATCCGCCACTGCAGGTGGGCGGGCATGCTGGCGCGCAGCTGGTCGGCAACCGCCTCGTGCAGGGTGCGCGCCGCGCCGTGCAGCAGCACGCTGACCTGGTGGCTGTAACGGTCGAAAAACGCTCGCACGGCGGCACGCTCGTCGATGGTCGCCAGCTCAGGGTCGAACAGCGCGAGAAATGCGCGGGCGTCCTCCTCGGAGAGTATGAGGCTGTCGCCGACGATGCTGTTGCCGCTCTGCGCGGTACCGAGCGTGAGCGGATGGTCGCGGTCGTCCATATCGATGCCGAGCAGGGTGGCCATGGTGCGGCGCAGTCGAAAATTTTCCACCACGACGATCTCGCCGCGCGCGACCGCGCCGTCGGTCAGGATGTCGAGGGCGTGGCACACGCCGGCATAGGTCCCGCGTCGGCGCTGCAGCCGACCGGTCTGCGCGAGCAGGCGCCTGCGCCGCGCTTCGGGCCAATGTGCCGGCAGGCGCTGGCCGACCATCGTGCCAAGGTCGGGAAGCAGTGAGACCGGCGCGGATTGAGGATCGATCAGTGCTTCGGAGGCGGCGACGCGCCCCTCAATGGGCGTCAGCATGCCTTCGAAGGAGGCCAGAAAGCGCTCGCGCAGATCGGCCGGCGTTGCCGGTGCGTCGGAGGCACCGGGCAGCGCCTCCTGGTGAAAGTGCGCGGGCAGGTAATGCGTCTGGTAGGAAAAGCGCGGGTAGTAGATCCGCATGGCATGCACGGCCGGCGTGCTGCGTCCGTCGCCGGTCATGACGATACGCATCTTGAGATAGCGCCCACGCAGCTCGCGCACCGGCCCGCCCGCACGTTGAAGCAGAATTTCGAATAGACCGCTTTCGCCCTTGACCGACTCGACGGCGCCTTCGTAATAAGGAAGCTCGGACGCCAAGGGATTCCACAACGGGTCGGGCTGGCGCTGGTAACCGACGGCGTTGCTTTCGGCCGGATCGTTGTAGGCACGTGCGTAGATGCGCACGATCGTTCCGCGCGGGATACAGGCATCGAGGTAAACGCGGTGCCACACGGTATCGGGTTGGCCGGCGTCGAGGACCTCGGGCAATGTCATGCGCGCGCTGGTGGTGTAGCGCGGGCGGAGGATGGGCAGCAAAGGGGCCGGCCCGTCCTCGGCCTGATAGCGCAGAGTTTCGTCCAGCGTCGTGACGAATCGCGCGGCGGTCTGTGACCGCATTGGATAACGCTCCCGAACCATCGTGGCCCGGCCACGTTCGCGCCGGGGATCCCAGCTCAGCGCGACGATCAGGCAGTCGCGCTCGTGGTACTCGCGGTCGGTGCTGCGGCGTACCGTCATCAGGGCCAGACCGCCCTGCTCGAGCAGTCCGATATCGACGACAAAAGGCGCGTCGCTCGCCAACCGGTAGGCCCGCCAGCGCGCAGCCGGGTCGGGCGTGCGGGCGCGTACCAGCACGGACTGGGCATCGGCGTCGTCGTGCACCAGAACGTAAACTGATTCGGTGTCGACGCACAGCGCAAGCGGGTGTACATCCGCGGGCAGGGGCACCTGCGCCGCAAGCCGCAGCGGGTGCGGGTTGACGGTCACGGGCTCGAACCGATCGGTCTCGGGTCTGTAGTCCAGCGGCAGCGGCTCGCCCCGGCAGAGCATCAGTGTGTTCTGCCCGAGCAACCAGACCTGATTGTCGGCGTCCACGGCCGCACGCAGCGCCGGCTCGGGTAGCGCTTGTTCGGTGTGCGTCTGCCAGCGATGTCCAAGGTGGAAAACGAGTAGCCCGCAGGCATGGCTGCCGAGGTCAACGTAAGGCAACGCGACCCGCCCATCGCCCCCCAAGGCCAGATCGACGAACACTCCGACCGGTGCAGTGACCGGGACCAGGTCCCGGTCGACCGCCGACTCGAACCCGCCGCCGGCGTCGTATTCCAGGCGCGTATCGTCTGCGCTGAGCCGCCCCAACTGACCGTGGCGATCGAGGGCGAGCGGGCGGCTGTCGTTCCAGGCCTGCCGCGCCTCGGTGGGTGTCGCCGTGGACAGGCGCAGCTGCTGGTCCTGGGCGAGCACCAAGGCACGCCGACGCGCGTGCCAGGCAAACGATTCCGACGCGCCGAGGAGCTCCTCGGCGGAATTGAGCAGGAAATAGGGTGTCTGATTGACGTCCATGGCTCAGCAAATATCCGGAATGACAGGCAGGGGCACGTTGCCAGGCGCGCCGCTGTCGGGCTGGGGGGTGAGGCCGCTGGGCGCGTCGGGATCACCGCGCCCGCTTTGTGCGCTGACGGCCACCAGCTCGGGAAGCTGATAGTCCTGCATGGCGAGGGTCGCGCCCTCGGCCAATGGATTCCACCCGTCCGCGCCGTGCGCGTACAGCGCGAGCCCGCTGACGGCGATGACACCGTCGACACGGGCGACCCGGGCGCGCAGCTCGGCCGGGTCCACATCCCAGGGCAGCGGCCAGCCGCCACCACGCGGCCCGCCCGGCGGCAGCGGCCAAAGGTACTGCACCAGTGCCTGCTCAACCGCGCGCAGTGTCTGCTGCTCGGTCCGGGGATCGGCGACCCGCACGCGAACGGCCACCGCTATCGGCACGAACTGCGGACTGAGGACGTAGAGTTCCGTGCCCAACAGGGCGCGGTCGCGCAGATAGGCGAAGACGTCCTTGAGCAGGCCGCGCGATGGCTTGGGCACAGCGCCCACCGCCGGCTCCCCGGGTGGCACCACGAACACACTCACTGCGCCGGGCACATCGCGGCGCACGGCACTCAGGCTCGCGCCCGGAATGAAACCTTCGATCACTTCGGCGCGCGCAACGGGATTGAGTGGGTTGGTCAGCGCCAACGATTGAAAGTCCTCCCGCGTCACCGCGCGGTTTCGGTGGTTCAGGAATTCGGGGATGCGCCGCTCGGCCTCGTCGACAGTCTCGGCGTCGACACCGCCGCGCGTCGGCCATTCTTGGCGGACACGAAAGCGCGTGGAGCCGGCGATCTCCGTGATGCTGCCCGGCGGCAGGTTGCCGGCCGTCCCGCCGCCGAAGCGATAGCGCGCCGCGCGGATGCGCGTGCCCGCCGCGGGACGCCGTCCCCGCAGGCCGTCGCCGAAATGCACGTGGCCGGCCTCCGTGTCGAGGCGATAGACTCGCTGGTCGGGACCGCGGCCGGCGAAATCGTCGACGGCGGTCCAGGTGACCCAGGCAGCGTCCTGCTCGACGTCGAGCACGAGCGAATCCGGCTCGATATTTTTGTCCTGGCCGAGCGCGACAACCTGATCAGGCTGGCCCGTCCCCGGGTCGAGCATCACGTCCTGGCGCGTTCCCAGCGCAGCCACTTCCACGCCGTTGACCCCGAGGTACCCGAGCGCGAGATCGGGCTCTTCGGGACAAGACAAACGCAGCCAGAACAGAAGCTGCTCGGCACCGAACGACTCCGGCGGCTCGGGCGGGCGCGCACCGTAGCCGGCATAGAGGGGATCGTCTTCGATCAGGGGCTGGAACAGACCCGCCTGATGGGGCAGGCGCAGGCGCGCCACGCCCGCGACGCGTCCACCGTAAGAGGAGTCGCCAACGGTCTCCAGCGGCAGGTAGTAGAGGCTGCCGTCGGCCTCGCGGTGGGCCAGCTCCCAACGCAGCGTGCGCGTGGGCGGGGCCGACTCCTGATCGCCGAGCTGGTCGTCAGCCGGCGCGACGGCGACGTTCAAGGTGACGCCGGCCAGCGCACTGCGTACGTCGGCGGCCTGATCGACCAACGGTCGGGGCACGGCGAACGCGAGGTAGTAGGCCTTATCGATGCTGTCAGTGAGAGACATGGGCGTAGGTGCGCCGACGGGCATCCCCGGTGTGAGGGTACGTGGGCGAAAAGGCGTCGGCTCGCCGTCGAGCTTGCCGTACTGCGCCTTCAGGGCTTCCAGGCTGATGCCGGCCTCGCGCAGGGCATCCGGGCTGAGCCGCTCCTTGATCATGACGGCCATGAGCAGCGAGGTCGGGCGTACCTCGCCGCAGGTGGTCAGAGTGATGTCGCCGGCCTTGAGTTCGGTATCGGCTGCCACGAGCGCGTCGAAGTGGGTCGTGCGCTTGCCGGCGTCAATGCAGACGACGCCCCTGGCCGGTTGGGCGGGGCGCAGCGGCAGCTGCAGCAGGTTGAGGAACACCCGCCGCTGGCGTTCGGGAATGAGGTTGGCGCGAAACAGGATTGTCTCGGTCAACCAGGCGAACAAATCGATAAAGGCGTTGGCCGGATCGCCGGGAGCAATCTGAGTCAGCTCCGGCAGGTGCTTGTGCAAGCGCGCCTGCGCCTCGGCAACCAGCTCGTCGAAACGTCTGTCGTCCAGATTGGGGACCGGCAACGGCATATCGCGTACTCGTTCCTTTTGGCCTTGGCTTGCCTACCCTCAGGCGCCCAGCGCGAGGGTCAAGCCGAGCGTTCCCGCCTGTGCTGTCTGGCGCAGGGTGTAACTGATGTTCATATGCACGTCGGCCAAATTGACCGGGTCGGCCATGACCGCGACCTCGTCGATCACGACGCGTGGCTCCCATTGCTCGAGCGCCTTGCGTGCGGCGCGCGCCAGCAGTTGGCGCGTCGTCTCGTTGTTCGGCAAGTGAACGAAATCGAGCAGGCCCGCGCCGAATTGAGGGCGCATGACGCGCTCTCCCGGGCGCGTCAACAGGATATTCAGCATGACCTCGCGCACGCTGCGATCGTCGCGGGCGTAGTCAATTCGACCGCGTTCGTCGAGCGCGCCCAAAGGCCAGCTGAGCAAAGGAGGCAGTGGTGCGTCCATCGTCGTCACTCCTTTAATTTCGGGAACGGCAAACAGATCCGCACCCAGGGTATCCACCAGAAAACGAAATTGAGCAGTGCGATCATGATCGACAGCAGGAACATGGCGCATATCATCAGCACGGGCAGACTGAATGAACACAGCCAGCCGATGCCCAGCGGATTGCCGTCGCCCTCCTTGACCATGTCGGGACTGGCTCCGGCATCGGGCTTCATCGCGCCGAGTTTACTCATCATCCCGGGCGGCATAAGGAAGCTCGCGCCTTTGGCCATCCCACGGCGCAGGTCGCCCAGGTCCGGCATCTGGATGAGGCTCGGCCGACTGGCTTCCGGATCGAACGGCGCGGCCACGCGAAAGGCCGGCCCGTCATCGCCCCAGACCAGACGTTCCTTGCCGGCCTGGTCGCGCACACGCATGAACGCCTTGACGAAGTAGACGTCGGTTTCGCGCTGCTGGTAGCGCGGCACAGGCAGCGACTCGACGCGCTCGCGCAGCGTGCTGCCCAAACGATCGGCGAGTATCAATCGCAGGTCGGTGGCGTCGGACTCAGCAAAAAAGAGGTCGTGGTTCAACTGACCGCTGCTGTGTCCACGGGCCGGCAGCGCGGGCGGGGAGTCGTGCGTCAGGTCACCCGCACGCTCACGTTCTGCCAGCCAGGAAATGAGGGGGTTGGGATCGGCGGCGAATCCGGCCTGGAGGTAGTCCCACAGGGAATCTGCCCTGGCCGCTCTGAGCGCAGGGGTCTCGCCGCCGGCCTCCAGCACCGCCCGGTCGTCACCGTTCAGCCCGCGGGCATCGTAGAAATACAGACGGGCGAGCAGCCGTTCGAGGGGCACGTTGTCGGGATGGTCCGGCTCGCCGACGTGGTAGCGTCCAACGAGTTGCTGCAGCAGCAAGGCGAAGCTGCCGCGGGGCCGGCCAGCGCGGACCTGCCATGCGGTGTCGTGCGTCCAGGCCCGCCGGCCCGTCTCGCCGAACGGCCAGTGCAGCTCGCCCCGCAGCGTCTGTTGCTCGCCCGAGTCGAAAGGCGAGGCGGCATCGGTGCCCATGTCGAGCTGGTGGCTGCCGCCCAGGGGCAGGTATCCATATAGAATGGTATGGTTGCGTCCCTGCGCATCGCGCACGAGGGTGGTGTGCAACGGATACGTTTCCTCGCCGCGGTAGGCCGGCGCCGGATGGCGCGCGCTGAGCACACCGTTGGCGCACAGCCGGCGGTAGACGTCCGGGTCATGGTCGCCACTCTCCACCGGCTGCCAGCCGCGCACGACTCCGTCTTCGACGAGCCAGCGCTCAACGATGCCTCCTTTGGCACTCGCCCCCCGGCGCACCACGAAACCCGCGGAGACAATGCGCTGCGGATCGAGCGCCGGATAACCAAACTGATCGCAACTCGCCTCGCAGCTCACGAGATAGAAGGTGCGGTGCACGGGCTGGCGCAGGGTGACGAGATCGCGATAGCGCCCGAAGCGGTCGGCTTCCTGCCAGGCCCGCGCATCCGGTTGTGACAGGCGACCCGTATTGAGGTCGTGCAAGAAGCGGGGGACGAAATCGCTTTGCAGATAACGGTGCAGTGCGACGGGAGCGTCGGCCGCATAGTGCGGCGGGCGCAACACGCCCCGGTGTACCGGTAAAGGGCCGGGCCGTGCGCCCGTCGAACGCCCGGCGGCTCTGCTGGTTTGTGTCAGCCCTACCATATGTTGCCTGCCCCTGGTGTGTAGCTGCTCGAAACGACGGCGTTGGTAATGAGGGTGCTGCACTGGACGACGCCGCTGAACTGGGCCATGCCGGCGTTGACCTGCACCTGCCCGGCGTCGACGGTCACGCTCGCCGCCTGCACCTTGACCTCGCCGGCCGCTTTAATTGAGACCTGCGAGCTGTCCATGCGCACGCTCTGGGTACCGCACTCGACGGCGATCTCGCCGCCGTCGGCGTCGCTGATCGACACGCGCCGCCCCTGCGGTGTACGCAACTCCAGGCGCGGACCATTGGCGTCGTCGAAGACCATGACGGTTCCCGCGGGAGTGTGTACGGTGTAGCGATCCTCGGTCGGGCTGGCATCGCCGGGCATACTGTCCGCACCGCTCCAGATGCTGCCGAGCACCAGCGGGAGCTCGGGACTGGCGAAGGCGACCACCACGATCTCGCCCACGCGGGGAACGAAGCTCACGCCGTAGCCGTGGCCGGCCGAAGGGGCGACCACGCTGGCCCACATCTCCGATTCGGTCGAGGTTAACCGCACGCGCACGCGTCCGCGGTTGTCGGGGTCCTCGTTATCTACCACCTGGGCCAGGTGCAGCGAATGCAGCTCGCCGATGGCGTGGCCTTGGGGCCGGGCATATACCGTACTCATGTCAACTCCCCCAGTCCGGGCGGCTGAGCCGTAGCTCGGACTGGTAGCCGCTGCGGGTGTCGAATCGGTGGGCACAGTGGACGACGCGGTACTTCCCACGCAAACGTGGCGAAACACCGCGCAGGTCGACCTCGCGGCCGCTGGCCAGCTGGGCTTCGCCGTCGCAGACAACGTCGCCGTGTATGAACCGACGCGCGCGACCGCGGTGATGCGAGGCCGCCGCCGCCTCGGCGTCGCTCTGGGTGAGGGGAAACGGAACGGGTGCCAGGTCTTCGCCGGGCCAACCCAGGGTATCGAGAATGTCGGCTGCCGTGCTGCCACCGGCCATTGCGGCGACCCGGTGGGCGGACGCGCTGACGGTCTGATCGGTCGCCGCGTTGTAGCCGCGCACCGTGGTCGTGTTCGCCTGATGATTGAGATCGGCGAGCAGCCGCAGCTCCTGCACGTTTGTCTGAACGTCGAGCACGATCGGCGAGGCGTCGGCCTGTTCCGCGCGCGCACGCAGGCGCCCGTTGTCGAGGCGGGGCGCCACGTCGAAGCGTGAGGCAAGGCGCAACAGAAAGGCCAAATCGCTTTCGTTGATCTGGTGGTAGGTGCCGCCGGCCCCGGAGAGATTCACGTCGGCCTGCAGACCGGCGTCGGCGGCGAGCTCGCGCGCGATATCGTCAACGCTACGGTCCTCGAAGCTGCGGCTGCGCCGCCTGCGCGCGAGGCGGTGCAAGCGGTCTTCGGCAAGAAAGACGATGCGCGGCGCGCCGTCGCCGTAGCGCTCCTCAATGCCTGTGATCTCACCGTCGAAGACGATGGACGAGGAATCGGCCCCCATCGACAGCTCCAGGCGATCGCCTAGCGCGACGTCGAGGAACGCGAAGTCGGCGCCGCCACCCGCCGAGCTCTGCGCCCAGTTCACACAATGAACCTCCGCGGAGGCCATACCGGCCAGGGGCAAGGTCGCCAGGGCGGTCAAGAGCACCTCGGCAAGGTCGGAGCGTTCCTCCCCGGCGAGGCGCAGCGTGGGACGCGCGTTGGCAAAGGCTTCGCTCATGACGTCAGTCCACCGTCAATCGTTGACGCCGCTCTTCGGCGATCTGCAGCGCTCGCAACACGCGCTGCTCGGGGCTCTCCCCGGCCGGCACGGGCGCCTCGGCCGAGTGCTCTGCGCCAGTCTCGGTGCCGCCCGGCGCTTCGACTTCGGCGATGAGCTCGTCGATAAGTACAGGCATAAATCGGCAAACTCCTGCTGGGTTGTGTGTTGGCCTACGTAACGTCCTGCCAGGTTTGGGCGCTCAATCCTTCCGCCGGCGCCCGTTCAAAACGCCGGTAGCCGTGGCACTCCCGTCTTGGGTGACAAAGGCGCCGGCGATTGCGCTGCCGACGCGCGCCGATGCGCCGTAGCGGAAACCGATCCCGGCGCTCGCGCCGGCGCCTGCCGTCATCGCCGTCTGCGGTACGGCGATGCCGTTCACGCCGGGCAGGCGCGGCGATTCGATGCCGTTGAACATGGCGGTTGCGCGCCAGTCCGCGCCAGGCCTGCCGGCGGCCTGGGTGGTACGATCGACTGAGGTCTGCGGCGCGCTGGGCGAGAACTTGGGAGTGGCGCGTTTTTGGGCCTTCACGTCGCGCGTTTCGAACTGATAGCGATCCTCTTTCAGCTTCAGCGACAGCGTGGCGCGCAGCGGGATTCCCTCGGGCGCGAAAAAGTCGAGCGTCTCGTCGTAGGTCTCGACCATGCCCTCGAAGGTAAAGGCGCCCCATTGGAACAGGCAGCGCTGAGGCGCTTTGGGTTTGTCGCCGCCCTCGTCGCGGGGCTTCATGAAGCGCTCGGCGATCTCCTTTGTCTGCTTGCGCACGTCAGTATTGTCGGGCGTTGTGTCGAAAATGAGATCGACACTCAGGGTCGAAGAGCTCTTGTCCACGAACTGCGCGGCGGTATCGCGGCCCTCGCCTTTGTCATCGGCCTTGAGGGTGTTGGACAATCCAACCTTCAACGTGGCCGGATTGAATTGCACGGGCAACCGTTTGGCAGTGTCGGGGCGGTTTCCGTTCATGGGAATGAGTTCGGCGCGTGTAATTTCTTCGCTCATCGTTTCACCTTGTCAGCTGGCAGCCGGTCGCTCGAGCGTGAGTCCTTCATGGACCAGGTGCAGCTCTTCGACGGCAACCTGACTGGCCGTAGCCGAGAGGTCCGGTCCCTTGAATTTGACCGGCAGCACGTTTTTCAATTTCCACACCAATGCGGCCTTGGCGGCGCGGCCGGGGTACAACACGGTGATCTCGCCGGACATGCGATAACCGTAGTTGGCGCCCCGCGTGACGATGTCGAACCAGGCCCAAAGGTCGTGTACCGAGGTCGCGCCGCGCTTTAACACGATAGGTGCAAAAGAGGTGTGGCCGGATCTCTGAATCCCGCCCCAGTTGCGGCCCCCCTCGCGCACGGTATAGGGCTCAGTGGTTACCTCCAGGCCGGTCACCTCGGAGAACTGACCGGCACAGACAACATCGCCACCGCTGTCGCTGAGCAGGCTGACCTTGAATCGAAATGGAATGAACTCAGCCATGGCCCAGGTCGATGTCCCATTGTCCGTTTAGGTTGGCAAACGTCAGGTGCACTCGGTCAATTGGAATCGACGGCGCAATTTCGATCGCGTAGGCGATGGTATTGTCCGCCGAGCCGAGGCGAGTGATGCTGTAGGCGTCTTCGCTGCGGCGACCGCGCAGGGCACCGGCCCGGTGCAATGCGCCGAAGAAGCTGTCCAGGAGCAGGCGGGGGCGGGTGTCGTCGACAACGTTGTCGAAGACCAGTGTCTCGCCCAGCCGGCGCAGTTGGCGCATCAGGAACCCGACAAACCGCGCGACCTCGCCCGATCGATGGGGCGATAGCCACGCCGGATCGCTAATCCCGCGATAGTCGGCGACGGGCAACGCCGGCACGGCCAAGCGCTCGTCGTCCAGAACCAGCGCGTCATGGGCGACGGTAAACACCCCGACGCCCGGGTCGGCGCGCAGCCGTGCTACCTCGGCCGAGTTTAACGGCGGAAAGGGCCGTCCGTCGCTCGGGAGGTCACGCCCGGCCATCGACCGCCATACGCCTTCGCGCGCGGCAACGCCCGCCTGCATACCGGCGACGAGCCCACATGCGCTTCGCAGCCGGTAACCCGGACCGCGCAAATAGGGGTAGAGCATCTGGATGCGGCGCAGCGCAGGGGCGCGGGCGGGGTCGTCGAGCAGATCGCGCAGCGCGCGCAGTGCCGCGGGGTCAAGGCCGGGTCGACCCGCGGTGCGGTCGTAGGCAAGGGGCAAGGTATAGAGGCACTGCACGTCGGGCCGGCGCCGTTGCAACGCGGCGCCGACAGCCGTCAGGATTCGCGCGAGGCCCAGGACAGGGCTCGGCGTGGGCATCGATTGGGAGCGCCGGCGTTCGCGAACGTGGTCAGAGGTGTCCTGCGCACAGGGCAGGAACACGGGCGGCGGATTCGGCAGGCGCTTTCGCGGCGTGTCCGGCAGATTGGCGGGCACTTCAAGGCGCTCGAGGTCCGGTAGGGTCACGAGGCCGATCTCGGGTATTGCCAGGGCGGCGTCGAGCCCGCGCAGCTGCTCGGGGTCGGCCAGACGCGCGTCCGGGCGCGGCAGAAAGTCGGTGCCGCCGTTGCCGTTCCGGTCGGGCTCGATGTCGGGGACGGGAACGACCCAGAGCTTCTCGCCGCCCGCGGTAAAAAAATCAGCCACGGCCCTGGGCAGCCAGGCGCGGGCACCCGCTAATCGGCTGTGGTAGCACGTCGGTTCGTTGAGAGCGTCGGGGAAGATGTCGTCGAACTCCGCCGCCGAACGCAGCGACAACGGCCGATGCCAGATCCAGTCGGCACCGGCCGCTGTGGGTACCTCGCCGTCGGAACCGCACAGGGGAATATCCCGATAGCCGAGGCGATGCAGGTCCTCGCGCGCCTGGCAACCGATACGCTCGGGTCGTACGCGTCCGGGGCAGTGACCGAGCATGGCGACCTCCAGCGCAGGCGTGCGTGCACGCGCCGGGCGCGGCGTGAGTACGATGCGGCCTCCCATCAGCTCGGCGCTCATCACTCTTGCTCGATCGTCTCCACGGCGAGGACCAGCTCCTCGATGGCCACATCGTTGCCCCCCTTGCCGGTGAGCGACGGGCCCGTCCATTTCATCGGCATCGCCCCCCGCAGCTTCCAGGAAACGACCTCCTCGGTACGATCCTCGTTGAGCAGCTTCACAACGATATCGCGCTTGGCAGCGCCGACCTCGCCGTTGCGAACCTGATCGAGCCAGCTCCACAGGTTCTGCGCACCGATGACACCGCGCTTGAGCGTGACGTCGCCGGCCTTGTGGATACCGGGCACCTTGATGACGTGGTTGACCGGCAGGTTTCCGGCTCGGTACTCGGCCATGGTGACTTCGGCATTGAGGCCCGATACCTCGGAAAAGCCGGCCTGTACGCTCTTGCCCTGGCCGGGCTCGAGCTCGACCCAGAAGTTGAATACGGAGTACGGTGTTTCACGCTCGACGGCCATCTCGGCTCACCTCCTCAGGCGTTGGCATCGGCGGTCTTCTGACCGATGCGGAAAATGACAAACTCGGCCGGTCGCAGCGGTGCGACGCCGACTTCACACACCAGGCGGCCGTTGTCCAGGTCGTTTTGCGTCATGGTGCTGCGGTCGCAGCGGACAAAATAGGCCTCCTTGGGCGTAGTGCCCAACAGGTGGCCGTTACGCCATTCGTTGTAGAGGAAATCTTCGACGCTGGTACGGATGTTTGCCCACAGTTGCTCGCCGTTGGGCTCGAAGACCACCCACTGGGTGCTGCGATCGATCGACTTTTCCAGATAGAGAAAGTAACGGCGGACGTTGACGTACTTCCACTCCGGGTCGTCGGACATCGTTCGACCGCCCCAGACGCGCTGGCCGCGGCCCGGGAAAGAGCGCAGGACGTTGACCCCCCAGGGATTGAGCAATTCCTGCTGGAAGCGGTTTATCTCCTGGGCAAAGCGCAGCGCGCCAAGGACGGGTTCGTTGGCCGGGGCCTTATGCACACCGCGCGTGACGTCCGTGTTGGCGTAGATGCCGGCGATGAAACCGGCAGGCGGACGGGTGATCGTCGGTTTTTGCCCGCTGGGGTCGGCGGTCACCACCCACGGGTAGTAGAGCGCCAATCTGGAGTCGGAGAAGTTGGATCGCCAGTTGCGCACGTCCGAGAGCGTCATGTCCTCGCGCGAATCGACGATGCCGACCCGATAGCGCATCTTGCGGCAGTGCTTCTGCATCTCCATGACGGTGGCCATGTGATCGTCTTCGCCGGCCCGGACAGCGCCGGGCGTCATGACGATGGCCACGTCGTCGACGTTCTCCAGCGCCGACAGGCCCACGCTGCCGTGGACTTCATCGGTCTCGCCGGCATAGTCGGCCGAGGTCGGCAGATCGCCGTCGGTACCTCCCGCGAGTTTGATCAGATAACGCGGACCGTCGATGGACGGCGGAGTTGGGTTCAGGGCATCGTTGTCCTCGGCGAAGAGTTCGTAGAGCGCCTCCAGGACCTTGCTGCCATTGTCGGCGGCCGGGTCGATCGTGCAGGCCACCGGTTGGGTGAGCTGGTCCTGACGTTTTTCAGGCGAGCCCGGCAAGCGCTTGGCAAGGCTGTTGGCGGCGTCCGGTGCGGTCGAAATATCGGCGACCGTGTAAATGACCTCGCCGTTTTTGTCGCCGCGATGGACGTCGATATCAAAGGTAGTCTGCACCACCACGGCGCGTACGCTCGGTGCGACCGCCGCCAGCGAGGACATCGGCAGCGTGAGGTTGCTTGCAACGGCCGGGTTCTGACTGGCCAGCACCGTGAACACGTTGCCGCCGGCATCGAGGGTTCCGCGCAGGCGTGTGACGGCCCCCCAGTGTGCACCTTTGGTAAAGGCGGATAGATCGGCCTCGTTGGTCAAGGTCAACTCGGCGGCGGTCCCACTGCCGAGCTCGCCACCGGTCGGCTGCTTGGCGTAGACTCGGTACAGCCGTGCGTTGGCGGGCAGCTTGTCGCGTTTGAGTTTCGACAGGTCGCCGATGACATCACTGTCGTCGGCCGCGGTTGCGGTCCCGCGGCCTTCGAACACCGCGACGTTGGCACTGCCGTCGAGCTTGACCAGCGCCTTGACGGATTTCAAAGGGAACTTGCCGTCGGCGGGCGAGGCGCCCACACGCGCGTCCTTGGTCACGTCCTCGGCGACAAGAAGGTAGACGGTGTCTGCTTCCGGGCTGCCGACGGTTTCCGACTTCAACAGGTTTTCGCTGTCCCGCCAATGGACCTCGAGCGTGTAATTACCGAGGGCGCCGGGGAAGCGGCTTTTGAAAGTGAGGCGGCTCTGGGAATCGGCTTTCGAGGCACGCAGCGCACTGCTGCCGTCGCCGACGTTGTTGACGTTGTTGGCATCCTTGGCGACACGCGCGACATAGAGCTGCTTGCCACCGTTGTCGAAGAACGCCCTGGCAGCGAGCGCGGTGTCGTTGGGAACGGACTTTCCGCCCAGTGTGAGATGGTCGGCGTCGCCGAATATCCGTTCGAATTCAGCGTAACTGGTCACGACCTCCGGGGTGCCCCGCAAAGGACCCGTGCGGGTGGGACCCACGATGGCGGCAACACTGGTCCCGACCCCTTCGATGGATTTGGCGCGAAAGCTGACTTCTTCGACGAACACGCCTGGTGCTAGATATTCCGGCATCGTTCATTTCTCCTGTGCTGATTCCCTGGACTCGGCCCCGCGGCCGGCCCACCCCTACGGTTACGACGGCTTCAGCGCCAAACAGTCTTTGCCGTCACTGGCCAGTCGTTGGACGTCGGCAGGCTTCACGTGCACGGACAATGCGTCGGTGAATTGCTGTGCCGGCGGGTGGTGGTCCTGCTTGGAAATGGCCATGGTTTGAAACTGTGCCTCGACGCTGAGATCGAGCGGTGTCTGCGCGTCGGCCGCAGGATTGGCGTCCACGCGTAGCGTGGCGCTGTAGTGCTGCTGACCCTCCGGCAGGGGCGGGAGGCGATGAGTCGAAAGACGGAATTCGCCGTCGCCGTCGGCCTGCGCCCAGAAGACGAGCTCACTGTGCGGTCCGGTGTCCACGGTCAAGGAAAGGCGGGCCCAGCTCGCCGATCGATTATCGGCATCGAAACAGAGGCGTCCCTGCAGGCCACCGCCGGGTCCGAATGTAGTCGCCCGCGCCGACGGGTAGAGCATCAAAATATGAGGCTGGTCGTTACCGGCGCTCAATGCGATGCGGCGTGGGTTGTATCGGCCCTTCGGATCGAACACGGTCGCACTCAACGGGAAGCTCAATCCGCTCGGGCGCGTACGCTCGGCCTCGCTTGCGACACCGTCGACCAAAGTGCGGTCGCGGCGGCGCCAGACTGCGGTGCTGCCGGGCCGATGGCGCACGACGAGGTCGGCGGGGCCGGTATCGACCCGCAAGGAGAGCGCGTGACCGATCGGTCGCTTGGCCTCCACGCTGTCGCTGGTACCGGAAGCGGCATCGACCCAATACAGAATATCCGCCGCCTGCAGGACAAGTGTCTCGTGAATAGCGAGGTTCATTCGTTCGCCTCCCCGACCGCGAGAATACGTGTCTTTACCGGGGGCTCAGGCTCGACCAGCGGGTCGGGCAGCAGACGGACAGTTTTAATGACATACGGCACGCAGAGGGTGTACTTGGCCTCGAAGACGTCCCAGATGCGAAAGAGGTCTTCGGTGCTCATCTCCTCAGCCTGCACCTGTACGCTTTCGACCTCTGACCAGCGCGGGTCATTCGCGCCAACATGCGACACGTCGAGAGTGACAGCGCTCGCCAACTCCTGCATGGCCCACGCCATCAGGTCCTGTTCGACCGACGCGCTGCTGGCGCAGGCAACGAGCAACAAGTGCAAATTCACGGGCAGCTCCGGTTGCGGAGCGGCGCCTGCGGTAGCGGACTGCAGGTAGCGGTTCCGTCCGTTGGCATCCAGCATGACTCGGTGCAGGTAGATACCCAGGAAGGTACCGTTCAACGGCTTGGACACATCCTTGCTGCCGAGGACGCGCACGTTGGCGTTGACCGTGCCTGCTGACAGCGCATCCGGCAGGCGCGTCTTCAGGTAGGCCTCCAGGGCTGACACAACGGCGTTAACGGCGCGGTAGGATGCCACGGAACTGCCTCGCTGGATGCACGGGTTGCTGGTTCACATCGGGTCCTTCATAGCGCGGTGCGCGTTACTGCCGCGATTGTTCGTCGTGCGGGCGCGGTGTGCGCGAGTAGATCTCCTGGCCGCCGGCTGTTGTGGACTTTGTGACCAGCCCTTGTTCGACGAGCCACGCCAAAGCGGTTTCGACGGTCTTTCGCGATTCCTGGTAACGCTGGCGCAGAAGCCACCACTGGGCCACGCCGTCCAGCGTGTCGGCCGCATTCGGGTGCTCTTCCAGGTAGCGGGCGATCTGATAAGCGACCGTCATCGTTTCCTCATCGGTATCGGTGGACACGAGCCGCCGGTTCCCTTGGGTTGTTCACGCGTTACTCTCGCAACCGCCGTGCCAGGCAGCGGGTTTGGGCTAAGTCACGGATTTCGCTACAAACGTCGGGACGGGCGCGTGTTGGGGGTGGGTCGTCTTGGACCCAGGGCGCGAAGGGCAGCCAGAGGTAAGTACCTGATTGGCTGAGCATCGACGGGTGGGTCAGGGAGGACCCGATTGGGCCGTCGTCGACCCCACCGGGTGGGGAGTCCGGCACACCGCAGGCTTAGCGGTAAGTGGCGGGTTCGATGCCGTATTTCTTGAGCAGCTTTCCCAGAGCGCGGCGTTCCTTACCGGCCATACGGGCGGCCTGGGTAATGTTGCCCTTCGTTTGGGACAGAACCGATTCGAGGTAAGCACGCTCGAAACGCGCCAGCGTGTCCGCCTTGGCTTCACTAAAAGGTCGAGCGTGGTTGCACTCGGCTCGGCGATCCAGACCGGAACGACGCTCGTGGCTCGGTTGCTCGGCCCTGGGGCGGCTGCCCAGATAGACCGCATCGCCGTCAGCCAGGAGAAATTCGCGCTGAACGAGGTTTTCCAACTCACGGACGTTACCAGGCCAGGGATAGCGCTCCAGTCGCGACAGGTTTGTCGCGGGGAGGTATTTGGCCGGCTGGCTGTAGCGCATGCGGTATTGGTGCATGAAATGGCGCGCCAACAACACGGCGTCGCCGTGGCGTTCGCGCAGCGGCGGCAGGCGTAGCTGCATGATGTTTAATCGATACAACAAATCCTCGCGAAAGCTGCCATTGGTAACTCTTTGCTCCAAGGGCACATTGCAGGCGGCGATCACGCGCACGTCGGCACGCTCGAGCCTGCCGCCACCGACGGGCCGGTAGGTACAGTCCTGTAGGAACCGAAGCAGGGTTACTTGCGCCTTGGGCGTCAGGGCGTCGATCTCGTCCAGAAAGAGCGTGCCGCCGTCCGCCTGGGCAACCAGCCCAAGCTGACGCTCCCGGGCATCGGTGAATGCTCCCTTGGCGTGGCCAAACAACTCGCTTTCGATCAGCCCGTCGGGCAGTGCCCCACAGTTGACTGGAATGAAGGGCTGGTCGCGCCTTGCACCGAGATAATGTATTGCGCGGGCGGCCATCTCCTTGCCCGTACCGGTCTCGCCTTCGATTGACACCGGCGCATCGCAGCCGGAAATTTTCTTAACGGTTGCGAGCATCGTCAGAAAGGCAGATGATCGGCCAACCATATTGAGTGCCAAAAACTCCTCGCGCAGGTTCTCATTGAGAACGTCCGGGGTTGCGGGAACCCCTGCAGTGAGACGGTCGAGACGCAAACGCAGCTCATCGTCCGGGCAAGGCCAACCGATGAAATCTTCGCATTGGCGCAGTAGAACGGGGGGCGGCCCACCGTTGGCAGTGCAATAGGCGGCCAACAGCGGCGGTCTTTTCGGTACGCGCAACGCGGCAGCGAGTGCGTTCAGGGACTCCGGCGCATGGCAGACAACGATGGTAGGCGCCGATTCGGTCGGATGCCAATTCGTTGGGGGTACCGACTGGGCGTGGTAACCGAGCGCTCGGATGCGCTCGGCCAACCCGGCAAAGGGCGCGGCATCGCGGTCGTATATGAGGGCGACTGCGGGCTTGTCCATAAGCTCCCCCTGAATGTTGACAACGTCACCGCCTGGCGATGGCTGGCCAGTCGAACGAATACGGGGCGGTGCGACCGGAGTAGGCGCCGTTCTGTCTTGGAGAGCGAATCGATCCCTGTCAGCCACCCATCAAGCTTGGACGCACTGGATGATCGGGTGGATGGTGGAGTTCGCCAGCAACGGACATCCGTGTCGCGGCCCGGCAGCAGGTAGTATGCCACCGCGGCACGCCGGGACTAAAACTATAGGCGCCGCTGCGGACGCTGTCCAGGTAGCCGCCGGGTAGGCGCGCGCGTGACGGCATGGCCCAAAACCTGCAAGGAGGCAGCGCGGCCGTTGAGAGTTAGCAGCCGATGCGCGAGGCGAGTCTCCGAGCCTGGCGGCTGAGCAAAGCGAATTGGTTAATGCAGGCGCTTTACGCCTTCTTGGCCGGCCTCTTCCACCCCTTGACGGTCTGCTGCTTGGAGCGGCTCAGGGTCAGGTCGGTCGGGGGCACGTCACGGGTGATGGTAGAGCCGGCGCCGATGGTGGCGCCGTCGCCGACGGTGACGGGGGCGATGAGCTGGGTGTCGGAGCCGATGAAGACGTTGTTGCCGATGACGGTGCGGTGCTTGTTGGCGCCGTCGTAGTTGCAGGTGATGGTGCCGGCGCCGACGTTGACGTCGCGTCCAACGCTGGCGTCGCCGACGTAGCTCAGGTGATTGATCTTCGAGCCGGTCTCGACCTGGCTGTTTTTGACTTCGACGAAGTTGCCCACATGGACCGCATCGGCCAGGGCGGTGCCGGGCCGGATACGCGCGAAGGGGCCGATGCGACAGTCGCGGCCGATGCGCGCCTGTTCGATGAGGCTCATGGGTAGGATCTGGGAGCCGGCATCGAGCTCGCAGTCGCGCAGCACGGCATTGGCACCGATCGTAACGCCGTCGCCGAGTACCACACGGCCTTCCAGGACGACGTTGACGTCGATGCTGACGTCGCGGCCGACGCTGACCTCGCCGCGGATGTCCAGGCGCGCCGGGTCGGTGAGCGTCACACCCTGCGCAAGCAGGCGCTCGGCCTGGCGGCGCTGGAAGCGGCGCTCCAGATCGGCGAGCTGCGCCTTGTCGTTGACGCCGAGGATCTCCTCCTGGCGCGTCGGGTGCACGGTGTTGACGGCCACCCCCTCGGCGACGGCCATCGCAATAACGTCGGTCAGGTAATACTCGCCCTGGGCGTTGGCGTTGGACAGATCCGCCAGCCACGCGCGCAATCGTTTTGCCCCGACGCCGAGGATGCCGGTATTGCATTCCTTGATATGGCGCTCCAACTCGCTGGCGTCTTTCTCCTCGACGATGCGCACGACCGCGCCGGCCTCGTTGCGCACGATACGACCGTAGCCTCGCGGGTCGTCGAAGTGGGCCACGAGCAGGCCGAGGGCGCCGCCCGCGGCTGCGGCGATGACGCGCTGCAGCGTTTCGGCGGTGATGAGGGGCACGTCGCCGTAGAGAATGAGAACCGTGTGATCATCGGCCAGCTCGGGCAGTGCCTGCTGTACGGCGTGGCCGGTACCAAGCTGCTCGGCCTGCTCGACCCAGGCGAGCCCGTGGCTATCGCCAAAGGCCTCCGGAACACGCGCGCCGCCGTGGCCGTAGACGACGTGAATCGCTTCGGGTGCCAAGGCCCGGGCCGAGGCGAGAACGTGTGCGAGCAGCGGTTGACCGCCGAGCGGATGCAGCACCTTGGGCACGTCCGAGCGCATGCGCGTGCCCTGGCCGGCGGCCAGGACGACGATGCTCACGGGATGCGGAGAAGCCATGGACAGTGTCTTGGTGGATTTGACGAGCCGGTTCGGCGCAGACTTAGAGTACGGGGCGGGGGCGCGGCTTGTAAAGCGGCGCCCGTGAGGCCGTCAATGCATCATGCCGCCGGCACCCTGGGCGAGGGCGTGGCCATTGCCGATCTCCTCCACGGTGGCGGGGCGCACCTCGGTGATGGTCAGCTTGTAACGGAGGGTCTTTCCGGCAAAGGGGTGATTACCGTCGAGCGTGACGCTCTGGTCGTCGACCTGGGTGACCGTCATGGTGAGGGTTTCGCCCGCCTCGTCGTGGAAAACGGCTTCGGCGCCGACGCGATGGAACTCGGGCGGAACGTTATCGATGTCGTCGGTGACCATGAGGTCCGGATTGGGTTGGCCAAAGCCCTCCTCGGGACTGAGCGTGACGTCGACCACCTCACCCACGCGCTTGCCTTCCAGGGCCTGCGTGAGCTGGGGGAATAGGCTGTCGTCAAGTCCGTGGACGTAAGAGATGGGAGCGTCGGATTGCTCCAGCACTGTACCGTCTTCGCCGCGAATGACGTACGTGAAAGAAACGACCTGATGGTCTTGAACGCGCTGGTCTGTCATGGGATTGGTCTCGGAAACGAAAAGGGCAGACACGCTGCCCTTTTTGCTGAGTCTATTTTGCTGGTGCGGCCGTCGGATTGGAGGCCGCGTTCGACGATTGGACTTTGAGCCCGGTCTACTGGCCGAGCTTCTTGCGCATCCTCTGGATGGTCTGTAGTTGCGCCACCGCCTCGGCCAACTCGGCCTGGGCGCGGGCGTAGTCCATTTCACTCGAGCGGTCCTTCAGGGCCTGCTCGGCACGCTGCTTGGCCTCCATGGCCGCGGCCTCGTCCAGATCCTTGGCGCGCAGGGCCGTGTCGGCCAGCACCGTGACGTGGTGGGGCTGAACCTCGAGCATGCCGCCGGAGACATAGTAGAACTCCTCGGCCCCAGACTCGGTGGTCACCCGCACTTCGCCGGGCTTGAGCCGGGTCAGCAGCGGCGTATGGCGAGGCAGGATGCCCACCTCGCCCATCACCGCCGGGGCATTGAGCATCTGGCAGGTGCCGGAGAAGATCTGCTGCTCGGCGCTGACGATGTCGACGTGAATAGTCATGGCCATACTAGGCTACTCTCCTTCGGGCCCCGATTACAGGGTCTTGGCCTTCTCGACCGCCTCGTCGATGCTGCCGACCATGTAAAAGGCCTGCTCGGGCAGGTGGTCGTACTCGCCCTCGACGATGCCTTTGAAGCCGGCGATCGTGTCCTTGAGCGAGACGTACTTGCCGGGCGAGCCGGTGAAGACCTCGGCCACGAAGAACGGCTGCGACAGGAAGCGCTGGATCTTGCGCGCGCGGGACACGCTGAGCTTGTCTTCCTCGGACAGCTCGTCCATGCCCAGGATGGCGATGATGTCCTTGAGCTCCTTGTAGCGCTGGAGGACGTTCTGCACCGCGCGGGCGGTGTCGTAGTGCTCCTGGCCGATGACCAGCGGGTCGAGCTGGCGGCTGGTGGAATCCAGCGGGTCCACGGCGGGATAGATACCGAGCTCGGCGATCTGACGCGAAAGCACGACGGTGGCGTCCAAGTGGGCGAACGTCGTGGCCGGCGAGGGGTCGGTCAGGTCGTCGGCGGGCACGTACACGGCCTGGATGGAGGTAATGGAGCCCGTCTTGGTCGAGGTGATGCGCTCCTGGAGCACGCCCATCTCCTCGGCCAGCGTTGGCTGGTAACCCACCGCCGAGGGCATGCGCCCGAGCAGCGCGGACACCTCGGTGCCGGCCAGGGTGTAGCGGTAGATGTTGTCGACGAAAAACAGCACGTCGCGGCCTTCTTCGCGGAAGAACTCGGCCATGGTCAGGCCGGTCAGCGCCACACGCAGACGGTTGCCCGGGGGCTCGTTCATCTGGCCGTAGACCAGCGAGACCTTGTCCAGAACGTCCGACTCCTTCATTTCGTGGTAGAAGTCGTTACCCTCACGGGTACGCTCGCCGACGCCGGCGAACACGGAGTAGCCGCTGTGCTCGATGGCGATATTGCGGATGAGCTCCATCATATTCACGGTCTTACCCACGCCCGCGCCGCCGAACAGGCCGACCTTACCGCCCTTGGCGAAGGGGCAGAGCAGATCGATGACCTTGATGCCCGTCTCGAGCAGCTCGGTCGCACCCGATTGCTCCTCGAAGCTCGGCGCCTTGCGGTGAATCGCCCAGGTGGTGTCGGTCTTGACCGGGCCTTCCTCGTCGACCGGCTCGCCGAGGACGTTCATGATGCGCCCCAGCGTTCCGGTGCCCACGGGCACGGAGATCGGCGCCCCGGTGTTCGCGACCTTCAGGCCGCGCTTGAGGCCGTCGGTGGTGCCCAGGGCAATGGTACGCACGACGCCGTCGCCGAGCTGCTGCTGCACCTCGAGCGTGAGCTCGCCGCCCTCTTCGAGGTTGAGCGCGTCGTAGATCTTGGGCACGGCCTCACGCGGAAATTCCACGTCGACGACGGCGCCGATGATTTGCACGATATTTCCAGAACTCATCTCAGTTCCTCTTCAATTTTTCAAAAAGCCTGTTGGCCACGACCGCCGGGCAAGGCCCGCGCGGCCGCGGCCGGAATTCATACCGCCGCGGCGCCGCCGACGATCTCGGACAGCTCCTGCGTGATGGCCGCCTGGCGGGCCTTGTTGTAGGCCAGCTGCAGGTCCTTGATGAGCCCGCCGGCATTGTCCGAAGCGCTTTTCATGGCGACCATGCGCGCTGCCATCTCGCAGGCGATGTTCTCGACCACGCCCTGATAGACCTGCGATTCGATGTAGCGCGTGAGCAGGTTGTCCAGGACCTCCTTGGCCTCGGGCTCGTAGAGATAGTCCCAGTGGTACTCGAGTTCCTTGTCCTCGCTCGGTGGCACGGGCAGCAGCTGCCGGATGGTCGGCTTTTGCGTCATGCTGTTGACGAAGATATTGTTGGCGACGAACAGGCGATCGATCTTGCCCTCGTCGTAGGCGTCGAGCATGACCTTGACCGTGCCGATGAGGTCGGTCAGGCGCGGCGCGTCGCCCAGATGCGTCGTCTGGCTGAGCACGTTGCCGCCCAGGCGCCTGAAGAATCCCAGCGCCTTGTTGCCGATCAGGCACTGGTCGACCTCGATGCCCTTGTCGTGCCATTCCTTCATCGCGCCGACCGTGGAGCGGAACAGGTTGACGTTCAAGCCACCGCACAGGCCACGGTCGGTGGAGATCACGATGTAGCCCACCCGATGCGGCTCGCGCTCGATCAGGTACGGATGACGATACTCGGGGTGCGCCATGGCCAGGTGCCCGATCACGGTGCGCATCTTTTCCGCATACGGGCGCGAGGCGCGCATGCGGTCCTGCGCCTTGCGCATCTTGGAGGCGGCCACCATCTCCATGGCCTTGGTGATCTTCTGGGTGTTCTGGATACTCTTTATTTGAGTACGAATTTCCTTT
>Ga0102944_1000066_pt1 | contig 81674 bp, 68 predicted proteins | sample SalPonD_shore_MG_FD_78172 | JGI IMG/M metagenome (GOLD analysis project Ga0102944, IMG submission 78172) | Salt pond soil microbial communities from South San Francisco under conditions of wetland restoration - Salt Pond MetaG... | ecosystem: Environmental > Aquatic > Marine > Intertidal zone >... | reverse complement strand
GGCGACCGCCCGCATCGCTACGTCTTCACCGTGTACGCCCTCGGCACACGCACGCTCGACGTCCCCGCCGGCGCCGACCCCGCGGCCGTGGCGGACGTCATCGCACACCACGCGATCGGCAGCGCCGCAATCACCGCGCGGTACGGGCGCTAATGTCCTGTCTCACAAGTTCATGAGAAGACAATGGAGGCTTTCACGAAGGCTCCAGCATGGCACGAGGACGTCCCCGAGCGGCGCTGGACCTAACGGCGGTCGAGCGCGAGCAACTGAACGATTTGGCACGCTCACGCAGCGATCCGTTCAGTATCGTTCAGCGCGCCCGCATTGTTTTGGCCTGTGCCGACGGCGAGACCGGCAAGGCAGTCGCCGAGCGCTTCGATGTGACGGGGATGACCGTCGGCAAGTGGCGGCGTCGTTTCACCGAGCAAGGCATCGGGGGTCTGCATGATGCGACGCGTCCGGGGCGCCCGCGCGAGATCGGCGATGAGCAGGTCATGGCGCTGATCAACTGCACGCTGCAGCAGGCGCCTGACGGCGCGACGCGTTGGCGCACGCGACGCATGGCCGACAGAACGGGGGGCTAGAAAGCCACCATCCAGCGCGTGTGGTCGGCGTTCGGGATCCAGCCGCACCGCCAGCGCCATTTCAAGCTCTCCAGCGATCCGTACCTTGCCGAGAAGGTCCGCGAGTTCCGTCGGCCTCTACCTCAACCCGCCGGACAAGGCCCTGGTGCTGTGCGTCGACGAGAAAGGCCGGATCCAGGCACTCGATCGCACGCAGCCGATGCTGCCCATGGGGCTGGGCTACGTCGAAGGCGTCACCCATGACTACGTGCACCACCGCACCACTACACTGTTCGCCGCCTCGATGTCGCCACCGGCGAAGTCATGGCCAAGTGTCAGCATCGTCACCGCCATCAGGAGTTCCTGCGCTTTCTGCGCCACATCGACGCCTTCGCCGAACAGCACAACACCAAGTGCGCTCCGTTCACCTGGTACGCCACCGCCGATTCGATCCTCGAAAAGATCGAGCGTCTATGCAACGAATTGCTGAGACAGAACACTAGCCGGAGCGATCTCGCGGACACGGACAGCGAGGCCGAGGTATTGCCAGTGAGAACAAGGCACGCGGCGACTCGGGCTCGCCGGCCTATGTATGGAAGCGATAGCCGACGCCGGGCTCGGTCGTGACGTAGCGCGGGTCAGTCGGATCGTCGCCCAGCTTGCGCCTCAGGCGCCCGACGATGATCCGCAGGTAGTGCGTGTCCTCGGCGTGCGTCGGGCCCCACACCTCGCGCAACAGCGCGCCCTGCGTCACCACCCGGTCGCGGTGCGCCAGCAGCGCGCGCAGCACGCCGAACTCCTTGCGCGTGAGGCGGACCGCGGTGCCGGCCACTGTGACCTGGCGTTGCACGAGGTCCACCTGCAGGTGGCCATCGTCGAACGTGGCGACCGCTTCGTCGCCGGCCGCCGACTGGCGCAGCAGGTTCCGCACGCGCGCCAGCAGTTCCTGCACGCCGAACGGCTTGGTGACGTAGTCGTTCGCGCCGCCGTCGAGTGCCGCAACCTTCTCGGCCTCGGCGCCGCGCACCGACAGGATCATGATCGGCACGTTCGACCAGCCGCGGATCTCGGCCAGCACCTCGCGCCCGTCGGCGTCGGGCAACCCCAGGTCGAGGATGACGAGGTCCGGCGTCTGCGTCGCCGTGTACTCGATGCCCTCGCGCGCGGTAGCAGCCTCCAGCACCTCGTAGCCCTCGCTGCCGAGGCTGATCCGCAGGAAACGACGGATCTGCGTCTCGTCGTCGACGACCAGGATCCGCTGGCCGGGCCCGTTCGTCATTCCTCGACCGCCTGGTCCGGGGGCGTGCGCGTCAGCGGCAAGCGGATTACGATGCGCGTGCCGCGCCCGTCCGGCCCAGCCCTGGCCTCGATGGTGCCGCCGTGTGCGCTGACCATGCCGTGGCAGATCGCCAGGCCGAGCCCCGTGCCCTGGCGCCCGCGGTCGCCACCGGTGAAGAACATGTCGAACACCTGCGCCCGCTTCTCGGCGGGGATGCCGGGCCCCTGGTCGGTAACGCTGACGGTGAGCCAGTCGGCATCGGCGCAGGCCGCGATCGCGATCTCGCCCTCCGGAGGCGAATAGCGGGCAGCGTTCTCCAGCACGTTCACCAGCACCTGCTCGATGAGCGCCGGGTGCACGTAAAGCAGAGGCAAATCGTCGGGCAGTGCGCGCTGCACCGTGACGTTCGCCGTCAGCTCGCGGGTGCGACGCAGCGCGGCGCCCACGATGTCCTCGAGGGCGACCCAGTCGCGCTGCACCTGCAGCGTGCCGTCGCCGAGGCGCGTCATGTCGAGCAGGTTGCCGATGTACCGGTCCAGCCGATGCCCTTCCTCCAACAGCGTGTCGAGCAGCTCGCGCCGGTCGTCGTCGCTCAGGCGCTCGCGCAGGTCCCGCAGGCTCTCGGCCGCCCCGATCATGGACGCCAGCGGCGTGCGCAGGTCGTGTGACACGGACGACAGCAGGGCCGCCCGCAGCCGTTCCGTCTCCTCCGCGACGCGGGCGTGCTCGAGGCTCGCCACCAGGCGGCTGCGCGCCAGCGTCAGCGTTACCTGGTTCGCGAGCGCGTCGGTGAGCAGGAGCTGCTCGGCGCCTGGCGCCACCGGGAGATCGCCGAGGCGCAGGCCGAGGATGCCGTGCCGGGCCTCGTCCAGCACGAGCGGAATGAAGCGCCACGCGCTGCTCGCCAGCGTGCCCGTGCCGCATCCGCTCACCTGTCCTCGCTCATGGGTCCAGCGCGCCGCCGCCCGGTCCTTCTCGTCGAGCTGGATATCGCCGGGGTACGCGCTGAAGCCCTGCAGCTGGCCGGTATCCGGGTCGCACACGCGGATGCAGGCGGGCACGTGCATGAACTCCGCGATCGCGCGCACAGTGATTTGCTCGATCGTGTCCGTATCGGCCGCGCGTGCGAGGCGCTTGCCCAGGTCGATCAGGATCTGGCTCTGTTCGTTGGTCGCGCGCAGCGCGGCTAGCTGGCGTCGCAGCCGACTCGCGAGGTGACTGCCGATCAGCGCCACGACGAGGAAGAAGAACACGGTCGCGATCTCGTCCGTACGCGCCATCGAGAACGAGAATCGGGGATCCGTGAAGAAGAAGTTGAACGTCAGGAAGCTCAGGCCGGCACTCACGATGGCCGGCGCCAGCGCCGTGCGTGCGGCCACGAGCAGCACGCCGATCAGGAACACCAGCGACAGGTTGGGCAGCGTAAGCGGCAGCACGTGCTCGAGCACGGCCGAGACCGCGCCCGCGGCCGTCACGGTGGCGACCGCGAATGCATAGTCGCGGAAACCAGCGGCCTCGAATGCGGCACGCAGCCGGTCGCGCCGGCGGCGCGTCGGCCGCGCCCCGGGATCGGCGCCGATGAACACGATGTCGAACTCGGTGTTGCGGCGCAGCAGCTGCTGGCTGAGCGTCATGCCGAACAGGCCCGCCAGGCGCCGCCGACGGGTCCGGCCGAGAACGATGCTGCTGGCGTTGCGCTCGCGTGCATAGCGCAGCACCTCGTCGGCCACGCCCGATCCCCGCAGGCGCACGGTCTCGGCGCCGAGACGCTCGGCAAGCGCCAGCACGCGGGCGAGGCGGGTTTCCGCGGCGACCGTGCGCGCACCGCCGCGGTCCACTGTAACCACGCTCCACGGCACCTTGCGACGCTGCGCCAGCCGGCGTCCGGCGCGCACCGCCTGCTCCGCGTTGCCGAAGCCGTCCGTGATGACCACGATGCGCTCGCGCGCGGGCCACGGCCCCTGCTTCCCGTGTCTGCGCATGGTGCGCTGCAGGTCGGCGTCGACGCGCTGCGCGGCTGCCTGGAACGCGAGCTCGCGCAGGGCGGTGAGGTTCGAGGCGCTGAAGAAGCCGTCGAGCGCGGCCCGCGCCTGCTCGGGCACGTAAACCTTGCCGGCGCTCAGGCGCTCGATGAGCTCGCCCGGCGTCAGGTCGATGACGACGATATCGCGCGCCTTCTCGAGCAGCGAGTCGGGCACGGTCTCGCGCATGTGCACGCCGGTAATGCGCGCCACGGTGTCGTTGAGGCTCTCGAGATGCTGGACGTTCAGTGTGGTCCAGACGCCGATGCCGTGCTCGAGCAGCTCCTGGATGTCCTGGTAGCGGCGCTCGTGGCGCGTGCCGGGGATGTTGCGGTGTGCCAGCTCGTCGACGAGTACGAACTCCGGGCTTCGCGCCAGCACCGCATCGAGATCGAATTCCTCGAACGGGCGTTCGCGGTACGTCAGCGCGCGCAGGGGCACGACCTCGAAGCCTTCGAGCAGCGCCTCGGTCTCGGCGCGGCCATGCGACTCGATTATGCCGACCACCACATCGCGACCCTGGGTGCGGAGCTCGCGCGCGGCCAGCAGCATGCCGTAGGTCTTGCCGACGCCGGGCGCAGCGCCGAGAAAGATCCGCAGCCCACCGCCGCGCTCGCTGTCAAGATCGGCGAGCAGGAGCTCCGGATCCGGTCGTTGCGGGGCGTCGGCTGTCATCGATGATCGGGATCCGCGTGCCCGCTGGCCAAACGGCCGGCGGGCACGTGGTCGGGGTGGATGAATCTTCGGCTTCGTCCGCGCATCGTATCGAAACGGTGGCGTGGCGACACGCGGCGCACGGCGCCGCGTCAGTTTCCGCGGCCGGACTGCCCCCGGTCGAGCCCGAGGTTGAGCCGCAGCACGTTGACGCGCGGCTCGCCGAGCACGCCCAGCGTCCGCGGCGCCGTGTACCGCGCCACCAGCCGCTCCACCGCGGCGCGCGGGAGGTCGCGTGCCCGGGCCACGCGCGCGATCTGCACGGCGGCGGCGGCAGGGCTGATATCCGGATCGATGCCCGAGCCGGATGTGGCGACCAGGTCCACCGGAATCGCCGTGCGCGCGATCCCCTCGCGGCGCGCGATCGCATCCGCCTCCCGGCGCACCCGCGCGCGCAGGGCCGGGTTGCTAGGGGCCAGGTCGGACCCGGCGACGGCCATCGGCCGATAGCCGACGGCGGACGGGCGGCCGTGGAAGTATCGGTCGCCTGCGAACGGCTGGCCGACAAGCACGGAACCCTCCACCACCCCGTTGCGCTCGACGAGGCTGCCCGTCGCCTGCCAGGGAAACAGCGCACCGGCGATCGCGGTCGTCAGCGCCGGGTACATGCCTCCGCAGAGCACGAACAGCAGCACCGCCAGCACGCCCGTCGTGCGCAGATCGGCGGCCAGTCGCCGCATGCGGTCGTCTCCCGTGGTCGCCATCGGCCCCGCTCCTCAGATCACCAGGCCGACCGCCATGTCGATCAGCTTCAGTGCCACGAACGGCAACAGCACGCCGCCCAGGCCGTAGATCAGGATGTTGCGTCGCAGCAGCGCCGTGCTCGACTCCGCCTGGAAGCGCACGCCGCGCAGGGCAAACGGCACGAGCGCCGGGATCACCAGCGCGTTGAAGATCACCGCCGCCAGCACCGCCGACAGCGGGCTGCCCATGTGCAGGACGTCCAGCGCGCGCAGCGCAGGGATGGTCGAGGCGAAGATCGCCGGCAGGATCACGAAGTACTTGGCCACGTCGTTGGCCAGCGAGAACGTCGTCAGCGCGCCACGCGTGATGAGCAGCTGCTTGCCGATCCCGACCACCTCGATCAGCTTTCCGGGATCGGAGTCGAGGTCGACCATGTTGCCGGCCTCGCGCGCAGCCTGCGTGCCCGAGTTCATGGCCAGTCCGAGATCGGCCTGGGCCAGCGCGGGCGCGTCGTTCGTGCCGTCGCCCATCATCGCGACGAGCCGGCCGCGCGCCTGCTCGTCGCGGATGAGCTGCAGCTTCTGCTCCGGAGTCACTTCCGCGAGGTAGTCGTCGACGCCGGCCTCGGCGGCGATCGCGCCGGCGGTGACCGGGTTGTCGCCAGTGATCATGACCGTGCGCACACCCAGCTCGGACAGTGCCCGCAGCTTCTCCTGGATGCCGGTCTTGATGACGTCCGACAGGGCGATCACGCCAAGCACGTCACCGTCCTCGGCGACGACCAGCGGAGTGGCGCCGTTGCGCGCGACCCGGTCGATCACCGCGTCGGTCTGCTCGGGGTAGCAGCCGCCCACGGCCTCCACGAAGGCGCGGATCGAGTCGGACGCGCCCTTGCGCACGCGGTGTCCGTCCGCGAGATCCACGCCCGACAACCGGGTCTGGGCGCTGAATGCGATGAACGACGCGTGCTCCGAGTCGACCGGCTCGCGGCCGCCGCGCGCCCGCGCGAGCTCCACCGTCGACCGGCCCTCCGGCGTCGGGTCCGCGAGCGACGCCACCAGTGCGGCGTCGCGCAGGCGGTCACTGGTGACTTCGCCGACCGGGTGAAACCCGGTCGCCTGGCGATCGCCGATCGTGATCGTGCCGGTCTTGTCGAGCAGCAGCGTATCGATGTTGCCCGCCACCTCGACCGCCTTGCCTGATTTGGCGACGATGTTCGCACGCATGGCGCGGTCCATCCCCGCGATCCCGATCGCCGGCAGGAGTCCTCCGATCGTGGTCGGGATCAGGCACACGAGCAGCGCCACGAGCACCGGCACGGAAATCTCGGTGCCGAGGAAGCCCGCGATCGGCACGAGCGCGGCAACGACGATCAGGAACACCAGCGTCATGGCCGCCAGAAGGACCGTGAGCGCAATCTCGTTCGGCGTCTTCTGGCGCGTGGCGCTCTCGACCAGCGCGATCATGCGGTCGAGCAGGCTGTTGCCGGGCTCGACCGTCACCTCGATCACGATCTCGTCGGAGAGCACGCGCGTGCCGGCGCTCACGCCGCTGTGGTCCGTGCCGGCCTCGCGCAGCACCGGTGCCGACTCGCCCGTGATCGCCGACTCGTTGATTGTGGCCGCGCCTTCGACGATCTCGCCGTCGCACGGGATGGTCTCGTCGGCCGCCACGCGCACGCGGTCGCCCTTGCGCAGACCGCCGGCGGCGACGACGGTGTCGCCGCCCGCATCGACGCGGCGCGCCGCCAGATGATCCCGCGTCGAGCGCAGGCTCGACGCGTGCGCCTTGCCGCGGGCCTCGGCCAGCGCCTCGGCTGCGTTCGCGAACAGCACTGTGACGAACAGGATCGCAGTGATCGCGAGATCGGCCGCGAACGGACGGCGGGCAAGCGCGCCCGTGACGGTGAACCACGCGCTGACCAGCGTACCCACGCCGACGACACACATCACCGGGTTGCGCATCATGGAGCGTGGGTCGAGCCGCAGGAATGCCTCGACGAATAGGCCCCGCAGGCGCGACATGCTCGCGGTGGCGCGGTCGCTGCCGGTCGCGCGCTCACGCGCCGGTTGCCTGGATCTCATGGCGACAGCGCCTCGGCAATCGGCCCCAGCACCAGCACCGGCAGGAACGACAGCAGCGCGAACATCACGATAACGCAGAGCGCGAGGACCCCGAACGTGGGCGTCTGCACGTCCAGGCTCCCGCGTCCTCTGGGCGCGGTGCGCTTCGACGCCAGGTGCGCCGCGATCGCGAGTGGCGCCAGGATGGGGATGAAGCGCCCCAGGATGAGGTTCACGGTGCAACTCAGGTTCCACCAGGTCGTCGCGTCACCCAGGCCTTCGAAGCCCGAGCCGTTATTGGCGAACGCCGACGCGTACTCGTAGAGCACCTGCGACACGCCGTGGAATCCCGGGTTCGAATTGTGCGCCACCCCCGGCAGCGCGAACGCTGCGGCGGTCATACCGAGGCTCAGCAGCGGCTGGATGAGCAGCGTCACCGAGATCAGCTTGATCTCCTTCGTCTCGATCGGCCGCCCCAGGAACTCGGGGCTGCGCCCTATCATCAGCGAGCCGAGGAACGCGGCGAGCAGCATGAACACGAGGAAGTTGATCAGCCCCACACCCACGCCGCCGAAGGTCGCGTTGACGAACATCCCCATTAGCGCCGCCAGCCCGCCGAGTGGGTTCAGAGAATCGTGCGTGGCGTTGACCGAGCCGTTGGACGTCTGCGTCGTCAGCGACGCCCACAACGCCGAAGCGGTGGCACCGATCCGCACCTCCTTGCCCTCGAGGTTCGGTCCCGGGGCCGCCAGGCCCGCAAAGGCGGGGTTCGGCTGGCGCTCGGCGCCGATCGCCAGACCGGACAGTGTTACGGACAGCACCATCATGATGACCAGGATTCCGCCGGCCAGCCGCATCCGGCGGCCCAGGTAGCCCGCCATCACTACGCACGCCATCGGAAGGAGAATGATCGCGACCGTCTCGAGGAAGTTCGTCAATGGCGTCGGGTTCGACAGCGGCGTGGCCGCGTTCGCGCCGTACCAGCCGCCCCCGTTCGTGGCGATCTGCTTGATCGACACCATGGGCGCGACCGGGCCGACGGGCACATGCTGCTCGTGCAGCGACGCTGCGGGGTCAAGCGTATGCACGGTCTGCGCGCCATGGAAGGTGCTCGGTACGCCCTGCCAGGCGAGTACGAGGGCGAGACCGAAGGCGAGCGGCAGGAGCAGGCGCACGATGCCGCGCACGAGGTCGGCGTGGAAGTTGCCGACCGACACCTGGCCGTCCGTCGTCCGCCCGCGATCCTCAGCGCGCCCAAGCAGAGTCCGCACGATCGCGGCCAGGGCCGCCACGCCGGTCGCCGGCGTGACGACCTGCAGCGTCACGATGGCGAGCATCTGCGCGAGATACGACAGCTGCGTCTGGCCCGCGTAGTGCTGCTGGTCGGTGTTCGTCAGGAACGAAGCGGCGGTATGCAGCGCGAGGTCCCAGCGCATGCCCCGGACGTGGTCCGGGTTCAGCGGCAGATGACCCTGGAACACGAGAAGCGCGAACACGCCGACCGCGAGGAACGCGTGCAGCTTGAGGATCGCCCTGGCGTAGTCGCGCCAGTCCATCGGCCGGTTCGGGTCGACGCCGGCCAGGCGGTAGAGTGGCCGCTCGATCCAGCCGAACGCACGGTCGAGCATCGTGTCGCGCGAGTACACGGCCGCCATGTATCGCCCGAGCGGCCAGGCGAGACCGAGAGCTAGCAGGTAGACGAGCACGACCTGGTTCACAGTTGATCCTCGATATCGATCAACCAGAGACAGAAGCCGAGAAGACCGAGCAGGATCGCGAGTCCGACGAACGCCATGTCAGAACCGCTCCGGTCGCAGGATCACGACCACCAGGTAGGCGCCGACCAACGACGAAACGACCAGCAGGCCCCACACGGCAGATCCCCTCGACGGCAACGGCTCGATGGGCCGATTGTCGCGAGGACGCGCGTAAAGGCTCTATTCCGGGATCGGCGCTTTCGCGTAAAAGTTGCGTAAAGACGGTGGCGGTGCGGCCCCGCCGATCACGGATGTGAGCCGCGGACGTGGTTGCGCTGGGCGAAAGGGCCCGTCGCGTGTGCTTCGGTATTGGCGGGAAGCGTGCGGAACGGGTCGGGCGCTATCCGCGCCGGGTGCGCGCCTTGCTGCGCGATGCGCTCTTGCGTTTCGCGCGCGTGCCCTTCTTCTTCGCACCGCTGCCGCGCGCACGGCCCGCGAACGGGTTTGCGCCGGCACGAAACTCGATGCGGATGGGCGTGCCCTGCAGCGAGAACACGCGGCGGAAGGTGTTCTCCAGGTAGCGACGGTACGCATTCGGCAGACGCCCGACGCGGGAGCCGTGGATGATGATCGCCGGTGGATTCGAGCCACCCTGGTGCGCGTAGCGGAGCTTGACGCGCCCGCCCCCGACGAGCGGCGGCTGGTGCGCGGCGACCGCGTCCTCGAGCACGCGCGTAAGCTCGTGCGTGGACAGGTCACGGCTCGCCGCGGCCCAGGCGTGCCGCACGGCCCCCATCAACTCACCGACGCCGGTGCCGTGGAGCGCCGAGATGTAACGCGTCTCCGCGAAGTCGAGGAAACCGAAACGGCGATCGTGGTCGCGGCGGACCTGGCGTTTCGTATCCGCGTCGAGACCGTCCCACTTGTTCACGGCCACGACCAGGGCGCGGCCCGCGTCGAGCGCGTGCCCGACAACGTGCTGGTCCTGCTCGGCAAGCCCCTGCCGGGCGTCGAGCACGAGCACGACCACGTGCGCCGCCCGGATCGCCTCCAGGGTCTTGAGCGCGCTGAACTTCTCGATGGTCTCGCTGACCCGTGCCCGGCGCCGCAGGCCGGCCGTATCGATGAGCGTGTACGCGTGGCCGTCGCGCTCGAACGGCACCTCGACCGCATCGCGCGTCGTGCCCGGCTGGTCGGAGGCAAGCATCCGGTCCTCGCCCAGCAGGCGATTGATGAGCGTGGACTTGCCGACGTTCGGGCGGCCGACCACCGCGACGCGAATGCCGCCCGCGGTGGCGGGGGAGACCCTCGTCCCGGGCCTGTCCGAGGCCTCGTCCGGGGACAGCATCGCGGTCACGGCCTCGGCGATCGACCTGAGACCGCGATGGTGTGCCGCCGAGATTGGAATGGGGTCGGCCGCGGCCAGGCCGTGAAACTCCGCGGTGGCGATGTCGGGATCGAGGCCGTCGGTCTTGTTGACAACGACCCGGAACGGGCGCCCATGACGCCGCAGGCGTTCGATGACGGCCGTGTCCGCCGGCATCAGGCCGTCCCGCGCATCAACGAGCACGAGTACCGCGTCCGCCTCGTCGATCGCGATGTCGGTCTGTCGCGCCATCTGCTCGTCGAGCGGGGCCTCGAGGTCGGTCAGGCCGCCCGTATCGACGACGATGAACTCGCGCCCGCCGAGTTGCGCCGTGCCGTACTGGCGGTCGCGTGTCAGGCCGGGCACGTCCGCGACGAGCGCACGGCGCGTGCGGGTCAGCGCATTGAACAGCGTGGATTTGCCGACGTTGGGACGCCCGACGACGGCGATGACGGAGGCCATGGCACGACTCCCCTGTCCGGCAATCAGTCGAGTGCGTGCACGTTGAGCACGACGACGTGCGCGCCCTGGGTCTGCACCGCGAAACGTCCGTCGGACAAGGGCACCGGGTCGGCGAGGATGCCGAAGCCATCCACACGCCTGCGCGCCACGATGCGACCGTCCGCCCGCGAGAGCACGTGCACGTACCCGTCGTAATCGCCGACGACGAGGAAGTTCGTACCCGGGATCACGATCGGCGCGGTGAGCCGCCGATGCGCAAGCTTGTCCTGGCGCCACAGGGTGGCGCCGGAATCCGGATCGAGGGCACGGACGTTACTGTCGGCGTCGGTGACGTAGACGCGCTGGCCGTCGACGTCGAGGCCGGCATACGAGGACATGTCGCGGGACCACTGGATCTGGCCCTGGTTCGGCTCGATCTGCGCGATCCTGCCCTGGTACGTGGCCGCGTACAGGACGCCCCGGCCCACACCCAGCGCGCCATCGATGTCGACCATGCGGTCGATTGGCGAGCGGCCCTGCGGCGGTGCGACCGTGGCTTCCCACAGCGGCCGGCCACCCTTGTCGCTCAGCGCGATCACCTTGCCGTTATCGAGTCCCGCCAGCACGCCTCCCGGCACGACGATCGGCTTGCCGTTGCCGCGCAGCGTCAGCGAGGGCACGTCCGCGCTGTAGGTCCAGAGGCGACTGCCGTCCTTCGGGTCGAGCGCCACGATGCGGCCGTCCACCGTACGCACCACGACCATGCCCTCGCCCGTCGCGGGGGGCGCCAGCAGCTCGCCCTTCACATCCTGCCGCCAGCGCTCGCTGCCATCCTTCGCGGAGAGCGCGATGACGGTACCCTTGCTGGTGCCGACGTACACGGCGCCGTCGCCCCCGCCGACACCCGCCGACAGCCAGTCGCCGACGTCGGTGCGCCACCGGAGATCGCCATTGCCCGGACGCCAGGCCGAGACCTGGCCCGCGACATCAGCGGTGTAGAGGCGGTCGCCGGCCGCGTACGGCACCATCCGGACCCAGCGGCGATTGAATGCGTCCCCGGTGACCCCGGACCACGCCTCCTGCAGCACGGCACCCTGTTCGTAGCTCGTCAGCTCGTTCGGGGGCGCGGCGGTGTCCTGGGTAAAGGAGCAGCCGCCGAGCGCGAGCAGGAGCAGCAGGAGCGCCGCGCGCCGCATCACGAAGTGGCATCTCCGGTGTCCTGGCCGGTGCTGCCGTTCGGCTGCACCTCGTTCAGCTTGCGCTGCACGAGACCGGGATTCGGGGGCGGGATCTCGGCACTGAGCGCCTCGCGGTACGCCTCGACCGCCCCCTCGCGATCGCCCTTGGCCGACAGGATGTCGCCGCGGACTTCGGCGTAGAGGGCCGTGTATGCCTTCGGTACCTCGGCCGAGAGCAGCTTCAGCGCGTCGTCATGGCGACCTTCGGCGGAAACGACACGTGCAAGGCGCGCACGGGCGAGGTCCTGCACATTCGTGTCGTTGGCGTTGTTCATCGCCCACGTGAGCCAGTCCTCGGCGGCCGGCGCCTTGTCGTGCTCGACCGCCGCGCGTGCCGCCGCCATCGCACCGAGCGGCGCGTACGGCGTTTGCGAATAGGAGTCGCGGAGCTTCTGGGCCTCGTCGGCGATCTCGTCGTACGAGGCGTTGCCGTCGAGCGCCTCGATCAGCCCGTCGTACATGCCGGACGCCGCGAGCGACTGGTTCCGCATGTACCATTCCCAGCCGCGCCAGCCGCCCAGCACCGCGAGGCCGATGATGACCCCGATGACGATGGAGCGGCCGTTCTCGCCCCACCACCGGCGCAGGGCCTCGAGTTGTTCTTCCTCACTGGCGTATTCGACCACGTGTTCCCCCGGTACGATTCAGGCGGCGGGCCCGACCAGGTCCCTGAGACGGTCCGCCAGCATGTCTGTGGCCACCGATTCCTGCGCTCCCTCCTGCCGGAGCGGCTTGACCGCGACGCGGTCGGTGGCGAGTTCATCCTCGCCCAGAATCAAAGCAAACGTCGCGCCACTGCGATCAGCGCGCCGGAACTGGCTCTTCGCGCTCCCGCCCCCGCACAGGGTCTCGAGCCGGAGCCAGGGCAGCGCGTCGCGCAGCTGCTCCGCCAGGAGCAGCCCACGGCGCACTGCCGCGTCGCCCACGAGCACCAGGCAGGCGTGCGGCACCGGAACCGGCGGCAGGCACTGCTCGTGCTCGAGCAGCGCCAGCAGGCGCTCGATGCCGAGAGCGAAACCCGCCGCGGGCGTGGCGCGTCCGCCGAGCTGCTCGACGAGGCCATCGTAGCGGCCGCCGGCGCACACCGTACCCTGCGCGCCGAGCCGGTCCGTGGTCCACTCGAACACCGTGCCGGTGTAATAGTCGAGTCCACGGACCAGGCGCGGGTTCACCCGGAAGTCGACGCCCGCCGATTCCAGGCCGGCCAGGATCCACTCGAAGGCCGCGCGGCTGTCGTCATCGAGCGAATCCGTGAGCGCCGGCGCGGACGCGATCGCGTCCTCCAGCGCCGGATTCTTGCTGTCGAGCAGGCGCAGCGGGTTCTCGCGCAGGCGCCGCTGCTCGTCCTCGTCGAGGTGGTCGCGCACGGCCTCGAAATGGGCGACCAGGGCCTCCCGATAGCGGCGCCGCGATTCCACGGTGCCCAGCGAATTGACCTCCAGCGTCACGATGTCACCGATCCCGAGCCGGCGCCAGAGGCGCTCGCCGAGCAGCAGGAGCTCCAGGTCCACGTCGGGGCCGGCCATGCCGAACGTCTCGATGCCGACCTGGTGGAACTGGCGGTAGCGGCCCTTCTGCGGGCGCTCGTGACGGAACATCGGGCCGGTGTACCACAGCCGCTGTGTGCGGTTGTGGAGCAGGCCATTCTCGATGCCCGCGCGCACCACGCTCGCGGTGTTCTCGGGCCGCAGCGACAGGCTGTCGCCGTTGCGGTCCGCGAAACTGTACATCTCCTTCTCGACGATGTCCGTGACCTCGCCGATCGAGCGCTTGAAGAGCTCGGTACGCTCCAGCAGCGGCGTGCGGATCTCCTCGTAGCCGTATGCGGCCATGACGCCGCGCACCTCGGCCTCGAGCCACTGCCATGCAGCGGATTCCGGCGGCAGTATGTCGTGCATGCCGCGAACTGTGCGGAGCGGTTGCGTCATCTCGACCAGAAAGCAGGGGAAACGCGGAGCGCCGCCGGTGGGCGACACACGGAACCGCGCAATATACACGCTCCCCGGAGGCGCACCAAACGCTGGCCCCGGCGCACCCTCAGCGGCGCCGGGCGCCGCTCGAATCGACCAGGAAGTGCGCCGTGTTGTCGCTGCGCGTGAACGCCGATTTCTGAACGGATTGACCGTTGAACGTCACCTCGACCGCGGGCGAGTTCCCGAGGAAGACATCGAACGGTGCCCAGCCATGCACGGTCACCGGCTGGGATCCGCGGTAGAGCGTGTACACGAGCTCACGCTTCTGATCGCTGTGCCGGTCATAGACCTCGACCCACGAGCGGCCGTCGAATTTCAGCACGAGGGTGTCCGGACCCTCGGCGCCCGCTGGCGCAACCGCATCCTCGGCAGAGGCCGTGGCCGTGGGCCCGGCGTGTTCCGCACCACTGTCGGAACCGGTGTCGTCGGCGGATGCGGACGACACGCCCGTATCCGTGCCGCCGGAATCGGCACTCGCCTGCTGGTCCTCCGCGGTGGTCGTCGCCCCGGAACCCGGTTCGCTCTCGCCGTCCGCGGCGGCGGCGCCGGCAGTGTCGCCGGCGGCCGACGTCGATTCCGGCGCTTGCGCATCCTGCGACTCGCCGGCGGAATCCGCCTCGGCGACCTGCGTGCCGGAGGTCGCGCCATCGGCCCCGGCCGTGCCGCTGTCGGACCCGGCGTCGGCACCGGCCTCCGCCGACGAAGCGACCTCCTGCGCCGAGGCCTGCGTGGCCGCGGTATCCGCCGCGGACGATGGCTCGTCCCCGGTCGCCGCCGTGTCCCCGGTGGGCTCCGTTTCCGCGGCCGACTCCGTGCCGGCTGCGCCGCTCGTGGAAGGTGCGGTCGACGCGGTTTCCTGACCCGGCGGCGGGGGCCGGCCCTGGAGCCACCATCCGCCGAGACCCGCGGCCACGACCACGATGATGACCAGCAGGCCGACCGTCAGGCCGCGGTTGCCGGCCATCGGACCCTGCGGCGTGACGGGGTGCAGGTCGGGATCGTGGAGTTCCGCGGCGGCCTTGTCGAAGGCCGCGACGATATCGTCCCCGTCCAGACCGACATGGCGCGCGTAGGATCGCAGGTAGCCCTTCACGTAGGCGGGCGGCGGCAGATTCGAGTAGTCGTCGGACTCGAGCGCCGCGAGCTGGCGCTCGGGCAGGCGCAGCGCATCCGCCATCGCCGCGCGCTCGATGCCTGCGCGCTCGCGGGCGTCCGCCAGCTCATGTCCCGGCCGACGGCCGGTGGTGGTCATGGTCGATGCCGGCTCGTGCTCGCTCGCCGGAATGCTCTCGTTTTCTTCCATATCAGCGTGTCTCGAGGAACTGCTCGGCTTCGTCCGAGTCGGGGAAGTCGCGAACGAGCTTGCGCCCGTATTCTCGTGCCGCGGTGCGGTTGCCCAGCGCCCGCTCGATCCGGACGCCGAGCCAGAGGCTCTGGGCGGCCGGGGTGGCGACATCGTGGAAGCGCTTGATGTAGCGCGCCGCGCGCTGTGGCTGGCCCTGGTCCATCTCGAGCTTCGCGAGGCTGTACAGGGCGGAAGCCATGCGCTTGTCGTACTCGAGCGCCTTGCGCAGGTAGTTGCGCGCCTCGTCCGTGCGGCCGGCGTCACCGGCGCACTGCCCGGCGTTGGCGTAGGCGTACGCGGGCGTCTCGTAGAGCTTGTTCTTCGCGGCCGACAGGAACTGCTTGATGCCGGCGTCGTAGTCGCCCTGCTGGCACAGGAACGTGCCGTAGTTGTTGCGCAGGCGCGGGCTGTCTGGGTCGAGGTCCAGGGCCGTCTCGAAATGGTCGCGCGCTTGATCGGGCCGCTCGAGGCGCATCATGAGCAGCGCGTAGGTCGAATGTGCGTCGGCGTTGTCCGCGTTTTCCTTGAGCGCCTTGTCGAGCTTGTCCTTGGCTGTCTGCAGGTTGCCCTGCTGCATGTACTCGGCGCCCAGCTTGGCGTTGATCTCCGAGGCCTTCTTGAGCTGCTGGTCGGACACCAGCTCCGGTCCGGTCGTGCAGCCACCGAGCACCAGCAGGCCGGCGAGCGCGATGGCGCCATGGAGCCGGGCCCCCTTCACGAGGCCCGCTCCCCGAAGCGCGGCCCGTCGAAGCGGCGCCAGCGTCGACTGCGGTCCTCGACCTGGCCGGCCAGCTGGCCACACGCGGCGTCGATGTCCTCACCGCGCGTGCGGCGCGTGATGGCCATGATGCCGCGTTCGGCGACAATGGCGCGGAAGCGCTCGATCGCGGCCTCCGACGACCGGCGATACCCGGCGCCCTCGAAGGGGTTGAACGGAATCAGGTTGACCTTCGACGGCATGCGCGCGAGCAGCCGCGCGAGCGCACGCGCATGCTCGGGCTGGTCATTGACGCCCTCGAGCATGACGTACTCGAACATGATGTGCTTCTTGCGGTGCCCACCCTCGAGCCAGCGGTGACAGGCGGCCATCAGGTCGTCGAGCGGATGGCTGCGATTCAGTGGCACGAGCTCGTTGCGCAGCTCGTCGGTGGGTGCGTGCAGTGACACGGCCAGGCTGACGTCGACGGCCTCGCGCAAACGGTCCATCTTCGGCACGACGCCCGACGTGCTGACCGTGACGTGGCGCTTGCTCAGGCCGAAGCCGAAGTCGTCGATCATGAGCTTCAGTGCCGGGATCACCGCCTTCAGGTTGAGCAGCGGCTCGCCCATGCCCATGAGAACGACATTGGTGACACCCCGCGCGCCCATTGGATGGTCGTGCAGCAGCGAGCGGTTCGCCATCCAGATCTGGCCGACGATCTCGGCGGTGGTCAGGTTGCGGTTGAAGCCGGCCCGGGCCGTGGCGCAAAACGAGCAGTCCAGCGCGCACCCGACCTGCGTGGAGATGCAAAGCGTGTTGCGATCGTCCTCGGGTATGAACACGCATTCGATCGCGTTGCCGCCGTCGAGGTGGAACAGCCACTTGCGCGTGCCGTCGGACGAGTCCTTGCAGGTGATCACGCCGGGCACGCGGACCTCGGCGATCTCGGCGAGCCGCTGGCGCAGTGGCCGGGCGATGTCGGTCATCGCCTCGAAGTCGGTCACGCCGTGCTGGTAGATCCATTTCAGGACCTGGTCGCCGCGGAACGGCTTCTCGCCCAGCTCCGCGAACCAGGCGCGCATTCCCTCCCGGTCCAGGTCGAGCAGGTTGGTACGCTGCTCGACCCGGGGGAAGAATGTCACCGGCTGCGTGGACATAGGTCGTCGTCGCTGAAGAAGAACGCGATCTCCGTGCGGGCCGTTTCCGGCGCATCGGAGCCATGCACGGCATTGGCGTCGATGGTCGTTGCGAAGTCGGCCCGGATGGTGCCGGGGGCCGCCTCCTTCGGATTGGTCGCACCCATGACCTCGCGGTTCTTCGCGATGGCATCCTCGCCCTCGAGCACCTGGACCATCACCGGCCCGGAGGTCATGAACTCCACGAGCGGGCCGAAGAAGGGACGATCCTTGTGGACCGCATAGAACTGTTCGGCCTGCTCGCGGGTGAGGTGGAGCATCTTCGCGGCGACGATCCGCAGTCCCGCGCTCTCGAAGCGCTTGTAGATCTCGCCGATGATGTTCTTTTCGACGGCGTCGGGCTTGACGATCGAGAGCGTACGTTCAACGGCCATGCGGGCGCCTCCAGCGGGGTCTTCGGGGTTGTCGGACAGGCGCGCGATTGTACGCGGCGCCCGGTATCCGCGCAAAAACGCCCCCGTTTTCAGCCCCGTATCCGGCGCCCCGGGGCGCGCGGCGTCCCGCCCCGGGGAGGCCCCGGGCCCGGCATCCGGTCACTCCCGCGCAGGAGCGCCCGGGGGCTCCGCTGGCGACTGCGTGAGCGTGTCGCGGTGGCCGGTGCCCGCTGCCGCCCGGACTGGCGGGCCTCCTCCTGGTGTCCTGTCTCGCAAGTTCCTCGCACTTTCTCGGCGAGGGATTGCGGTGCCTGGCAAGGCGTGCCGACGAGCAATGGCGTGCCCGATTGCGAGGAGGCGCAACGCCGCCAGGTGCTGCAAGACCCGGCGAACAATCGAATGAATCTGCGAGACAGGACACCAGGGAAGGTCTGATCAATCCCTAGACCGAGAAGCTCTCGCCGCAGCCGCACTCGTCCTTCACGTTCGGATTGTGGAACACGAAGGTCTCGTTGAGGCCCTCGCGGGCGAAATCGAGCTCCGTTCCATCCAGGTAGGGCAGGTGATCGCGCGCCACCACCACCTTGATGTCGCCGTGCTCGAATACCGCATCGCTGTCGCCGACGTCGTCGGCGAAATCGACGACGTAGGCGTAGCCGGAACAGCCCGTCTTGCGGATGCCCAGGCGCACGCCGATGCCGCGCCCGCGCTTCTCCAGGAAGCGCTGGACCCGGTCAGCGGCCGCTTCAGTCACCGTGATCGACATCATCACTCCCGAAAATGCTCTCGTTCCATGTCCGGACGCGGTCCGGGGCTGCGTGCTCTGTCGTCCCTCAGGCGCCCGCGGCGGCCCTGGGGGCGGATTCGCGCAGGCGCTGCACGACTTCCGCGATGTGCATGCCCGCCGTGTCCATCTCGTCCTCGCGGGTCAGCCGCCCCCACGACAGGCGGACCCCCTCGGCTGCCCGGGCGTGATCCTGGCCCATCGCGCGCAGCACGTACGAGGGCTCGACGCTCGCGCTGGTGCAGGCCGAGCCGGTGGCCAGCGCCACCCGGTCCGCCAGCGCGGCGGCGAGGGACTCGCCCTCGACACCCGCGAAGGCAACGCTGCGCGTCGCCGGCAGCCGGGGCGCACCCGCGCCATTCTCGCGCACGCCCTCGACTCCGTGGATATGGGCGAACAGGCGCGCCCGCAAGAGGTCGGCGTGGGCCGTGTCCGCGTCGCGCTCGGCCGCGGCCAGCGCGAATGCCTCGCCCATGCCGACAATCTGGTGCGTGGGCAGCGTGCCGGACCGCAGGCCGCGCTCGTGCCCGCCGCCATGGATCTGCGGAACGAGCCGCACGCGCGGCCGCCTACGCACCCACAGCGCGCCAATGCCCTTCGGGCCGTGGATCTTGTGCGCGGACAGCGACACCAGGTCGACGTCCAGCGCCGCAACGTCCAGCGCGAGCTTGCCCGCGGTCTGCGCGGCATCCACGTGGAACCGGATGCCGCGCGGTCGCACCAGCGCGCCGATCGCCGCGATGTCGTTGATCACGCCGGTCTCGTTGTTCGCGTGCATCACCGACACGAGGATGGTGTCGTCACGCAGCGCAGCCTCGATCGCACCCGGCGTGACCCGCCCCTCCGCGTCGGGCGCGACCCGCGTTACCTCGTAACCGGCGAACTCCAGCGCGTCGCACGTATCCAGCACCGCCTTGTGCTCGATCGCGGTCGTGACAATGTGGCGGCCGCGATCCCGCTGGAACCCGACCGCGCCCTTGATCGCGAGGTTGTCGGCCTCGGTCGCGCCCGAGGTGAACACGACCTCGCGCACGTCTGCGCCAATGGCCGCGGCCACCTGCTCGCGCGCCGCCTCGACGGCGGCCCGTGCCCGACGCCCGAATACGTGCGTCTCCGACGCGGGATTGCCGAAATCGCCGCCGGCCGTCAGGCAGGCGGCCATGCGCTCGGCCACGCGCGGGTCCACCGGCGTGGTCGCCGCGTAATCCAGGTAGACTGCTTCGTCCGTCGCCATGGCGCGATCACCGCGTCTCGATCTCGGCCGGAGACTCCGCCCAGTGGATCGGCGCCGCGTCCTGGCGCGCCGCGACCTCGCGCACGCCGGGCCGGGCCGCCAGGTCCCCGAGCGTGACGTCATCCAGGAACGACCGCACGTGGTTGCTCAGGCTTTCCCAGAGATCGTGCGTCAGGCAGCGCTCGTGATTCTGGCAATTCTGCATGCCGCCGCAACGCGTGTATTCGACGTTTTCGTCGACCGCGTCGACAACCTGCGACACCGTGATCTCGCGCGCGGGGCAACTGAGTCGATAGCCCCCGCCCGGACCGCGGGTGCTGGTGACGAGTCCGCCCCGGCGCAGCTTCGAGAACAGCTGTTCCAGGTAGGACAGCGAGATGTCCTGGCGCGTGGAGATGTCGCCGAGCGCGACCGGGCCGCCGCCCTCGTGCAGCGCCAGGTCGAGCATCGCTGTCACGGCGTAGCGCCCGCGCGTGGTGAGCTTCATCGGTGCTTGCCAGCCGGTATCAGGTGATCGACGTTTTCATACCCGACACATTCAGTCAAGTATCCGCCCGCGAGGCCGGGCGCTCGCCCGAGGCCCCCTCCGACCGGACCTCCTCGAGCCCGATCTCGCAGGGGTTGATGTCGGGCATCTTGACCTCCGGCATCTGCGTGCCCATCTGCTGCAGCGCCTCGCACAGGGCCTCGGTCCGGAGATCCTGGACGCGGATGTGGTCGAGGAGCTGGTTGATCGCCTGGGCGACGGGGTCGGGCATTTCGCCGCGCTGACCGTAGGCGTCGAAACCGATCTTGCGCGCCGTCTCCTCGCGCACCCGGTCGTCGGCGGTCCGCTTCTGCACGACGCGCCCCGGGATGCCGACGATCGTCGCCCCCGCGGGGACGTCCCTGGTGACGACCGCATTGGAGCCGATGCGGGCGCCGTCCCCCACCGTGATCGGGCCGAGGATCTTCGCCCCGGCGCCGACGACCACGTTGCTCCCCAGCGTCGGGTGACGCTTGCCCTTGTTCCAGGTCGTGCCGCCCAGCGTGACCCCGTGGTAGAGGGTGACGTCGTCACCGATCTCGGTGGTCTCGCCGATCACGACACCCATGCCGTGATCGATGAAGAAGCGCCGGCCGATCTGCGCGCCGGGATGGATCTCGATACCGGTGAGGAAGCGTCCGATGTGGGAGCCGAAGCGGGCGAGCCACTTGAGCCCCGCGCCGGAGAGCCGGTGGTTGACGCGATGGAACAGCAGCGCGTGAACGCCCGGATACGTGGTCAGGATCTCGAATGCGTTCCGCGATGCCGGATCGCGGTCGTACACGCACGCGATGTCTTCTCTCAGTCTGTCGAACATGGTTGCCGCCCCGACTCCGATCGACGGCGATCGTCCCCGCGGCCCTTCCCGGGGGTACGATTCAGCAGTCGCCTGATTCCTGATCGTCCTGCTTGGTTATTCTAGCACCCGAATCGTCGTCGCGTGAGTCCCGCACGCGGCGCCAGGTCGCCGTGCCCGGGGGCGGCGCCTGGGCCGCCCGCAGGATGCCCCGGAGAATATTGAGTTCGAGCGCGCTGGGATCGCTGCGGTTGAAGTAGCGGCGCAGGCGGCGCATGAGCTGGCGCGGGTTGTCCGGGTCGAGGAACCCGATGTCGACCAGGGTCTCCTCCAGGTGGCTGTAGAAACGCGCCATGTCCTCGTGCGCCGGGCGCGCCTCGTCCTGGCCGGACGGCGCCGCGGGCGCATTCGCCATGCGCAGCTCGTAGGCGACGATCTGCACCGCCTGGGCCAGATTGATCGAGCCGTACTCGGCGTCGGTCGGCACGTGCACCATGTACTGGCACTGGTCGAGTTCGGCGTTGGTCAGGCCCGTCCGCTCACGCCCGAAGACGAAAGCGGCGGGCCCCCCGCTTTCCACGGCCCGCCGGGCCGCGGTCCGCGCATCGTGCTCGGGCCAGCCGAGCGTGCGGCGCCTGGCGCTCGTGCCGAACACCGGGCTGCATCCGGCGAGGGCTTCCTGCAGGCTCTCGCACACGCGGGCATGCTCGAGCACCGCGTCCGCACTCCCGGCGAGGGCCGTCGCGTCCGCGTGCGGGAAGCGTTGCGGTCGCACGAGGGCCAGGTCGCGGAATCCCATCACGCGGATCGCGCGCGCCGCGGCACCAATGTTGCCCGGGTGCGAAGGCTCGACCAGCACGAAACGCACGTCGACGCTCACGGCGAGACTCCCGTGGACACCCGGTGGACCGATCCGCCACCGCGCGGACGCCGATGCCGTGATAGAATCCGCGACCCTCGCGGTACCGCCTTCCGGAGCCATCGCCGATGCAGCCGATGCTCAACATCGCCGTGCGCGCCGCGCGCGCGGCGGGCGACATCATCATGCGCCGCCTTGATCGGCTCGACACCGTTGCGATCGAGACGAAGCGCCGCAACGACTACGTGAGCGAGGTCGACCGCGAGGCCGAGGCGCGGATCATCCAGATCATCCAGCGCGCCTACCCGGAGCACGGCGTACTCGCCGAGGAATCCGGCGCGGTCGAGGGCGACGGGCACGTCTGGATCATCGACCCGCTCGACGGCACGACCAACTTCCTCCACGGGTTTCCGCATTTCGCGGTCTCCATCGCGCTTGCCCACCAGGGGCGCCTCGAGCACGGCGTGATCTACGACCCCGTGCGCCAGGAACTGTTCGCCGGGTCCCGCGGCGGCGGCGCGACACTGAACGATCGGCGCATGCGCGTGAGCCGGCGACGCGGCCTCGAGGGCGCGCTCCTCGGCACGGGCTTCCCGTTCCGCGAAGACCAGGCCCGCGACACGTACATGGAGATGCTGCGCGACTTCATGCGGGATACGGCCGGCATCCGCCGTCCGGGCGCGGCGGCGCTCGACCTCGCGTATCTCGCGGCGGGCCGGATCGACGGGTTCTGGGAATTCGGCCTCAGCCGCTGGGACATCGCGGCCGGGGCATTGCTCGTGCGCGAGGCCGGCGGCATCGTGGGCGATATCCATGGTGGCGACGACTACCTCGCGAGCGGCGACGTGGTGGCGGCCAATCCGAAGGTCTACCACGCCATGATGCAGGTCATCGAGCCCCACCGCGCGCGCCTGGCGCAAGCCACCGGTCGCTGAGGACCGGCACCCGCCGCGACCCGATCCCGGTCTGCCCGGGGGTTCGTGGCCCACCCGACACGGCGCGGGCCACCTCAGGGCCGCGAGTCCACTCCCGCGTTCTCTTTCTGCACCGGCATCATGTCCTGGCGCGACAGGCCCGTCGCCAGGAGCAGCGTGCTCGCCACGAAAATGGAGGAGTACGTACCGACCACGATGCCGATCGTCAGCGCGAACGCGAACGCAAAGATCGCCTCGCCGCCGAGGAACAGCAACGCGAGCACCACGATCAGGGTCGTCAGCGAGGTCATGACGGTGCGCGACAGCGTCTGATTGATTGCGTCGTTGGTGACTTCCTGGACCGTGCCGCGCCGCTGGCGGCGGAAGTTCTCGCGGATGCGGTCGAAGACGACGATCGTGTCGTTCAGCGAGTAGCCGATCACGGCCAGTATCGCGCCGAGGGCCGGCAGGTCGAACTCGGCGCGGACCAGCGAGAATACGCCCACGACGATGGTGACGTCGTGGATGAGCGCCGCCACGGCGCCGAGGGCGAATCGCTTCTCGAACCGGAAGGCGACGTAGACGAGGATCATCATGAGCGCGAGCAGGAGGGCGAGCCCGCCCTTGTCGCGCAATTCGTGACCCACCTGCGGCCCCACGAACTCGACGCGGCGAAGATCGGGCTTCAACTCAAGCGACTTGCCCAGCAGGGCAACCACATCGTCGGACAACTGTGCGCTGCTCGTCCCCTCGCGAGGTGCGATCCGGATCAGCACATCGTTCGGCTGGCCGAAGTGCTGGACCTGGGCATCGCGGTAGCCGGCGTCACCCAGCGCCGAGCGAATGGGGTCGAGCTGCACGGCCTGGTCGAAGCCGACCTCGATCAGGTAGCCGCCGGTGAAGTCGATACCCAGCTTCAGGCCCTGGACCGCGATCGACACGATCGAGATGAGGATCAGCATACCGGACAGAATGAACGCCCGCCGCCGATGGGCGACAAACTGGAACTCGGCCGTGAACTTGAAGAGATCCATCGGTACGTCCTAGATGGAGATGCGGCTCAGGCGCCGCCCGCCGTACACGAGATTGACGATGGCGCGCGTCCCCATGATCGCCGTGAACATGGAGGTCAGGATGCCGATCGACAGCGTCACTGCGAAGCCCTTGACCGGCCCGGTGCCCAGCGAGAACAGGACCACGGCCGCGATCAGCGTCGTGATGTTGGCGTCCGCGATCGTGCCGAAGGCCTTGTCGTAGCCCGCATGGATGCTCGACTGGACACTGTTGCCCGCGCGCAGCTCCTCGCGTATTCGCTCGTAGATAAGGACGTTCGCGTCGACCGCCATGCCGACCGTGAGCACGATGCCGGCGATGCCGGGCAGCGTGAGCGTGGCCTGGAGCCCGGACAGCACGGCGACGATCAGGGCGATGTTCGCCAGCAGCGCCATGTCGGCGACCAGACCGAAGGCCTTGTAGTACAAGGCCATCAGGACCAGCACGAGCGCCAGACCCACGACCACGGACATGAAGCCCTGGTTGATGTTGTCCTGTCCGAGGCTGGGGCCGATCGTGCGCTCCTGCACGATCTCGATGGGCGCGCTCAGCGCACCGGCACGCAGCAGCAATGCAAGGTTGCGCGCCTCCTGGCTGCCCAGTCCCTCGATCTGGAAGCGATGGCTCAGCACGTCGCGGATGGTGGCCACGTTGATGACCTGCTCGGTCCGCGAGCGCTCCTTCACCTCCTTGCCGTTGATCTTCTTCGTGTGGACCTTGTTCTCGATGTAGACCACGGCCATCTGGTCGCCGACGTGCTGGGCCGTGACTTCCTGCATGTGGTTCGCGCCCGCGCTGTCGAGGTTGACGACCACCACGGGCGTGCCGGTGCGGTTGTCGAAGCTTGCGGCCGCATCCTCGATCTGGTCACCGGTGACGATGACGTCGCGCTGCAGCAGCACGGGCTGGCCGTTGCGGCGGTGGTAGAGCCGCGCATCGTACGGGACGTCGCCGCTCTGTTCGGCCTGCTGCCAGTCGCCGGGGGTGCCGTGCACGAGGCGGAACTCCAGCGTGGCGGTCGCGCCGAGGATCTCCTTCGCGCGCGTGGTGTCCTGCACGCCGGGCAGCTGCACGACGATCCGGCTCTGGCCCTGACGCTGGACCACGGGCTCGGCGATGCCGAGCTCGTTGACGCGGTTGCGCAGCGTGGTGATGTTCTGCTCCAGCGCCTGGTCGCGCTCGTCCTGCGCGGCCTTCTGCGTCATCTGCGCGACGAGCGCCGGGTTCGATCCACCCTCCTCGGTGTCGAAGTTCAGGTCACGATAGCGGCCATCGAGCGCGTCCACGGCCTTGTCGCGCTCGCCGGCGTCGGCGAAGCGCACGCGAATCCTCTGATCCTCGAGCGTAACGCCGCGGTACCGGATGTCCTGCTCGCGCAGGTAGCGCCGGATGTCGCCCGCCTTCTGCTCGAGCGAGGCCTTCAGGGCCGCCTTCATGTCCACCTCCAGCAGGAAGTGGACACCGCCGCGGAGGTCCAGGCCGAGGTTCAGCGGCCGACCTCCGAGGTCGCGCAGCCACGCCGGCGCCGCAGAGGCGAGGTTCAACGCCACCACGTACTGGTCGCCGAGCGCATCCTTGATGGCACCGCGGGCCTTGCGCTGCGCACCGTCGTCGCCAAACAGGGCGAGCAGCGTGCCCTGGCTGCGGCGCATGCTCTCGGCGTGCAGCCCGTTCTGGTCGAGGATGTCCTGCACACGGTGCTCGATGCCGTCGGGGAGGTCCCCGTTGCTCATCGAGACCTGCACGGCCGCGGCCTGCCCGTAGACATTCGGCAGGGCGTAGATCGCGCCGACGACGAGAATCGCCAGGACGAGCAGGTACTTCCAGAGAGGATATCGATTCATCGCAGGGCCGCGCGCCGCCTCAATCCTTGAGCGTGCCCTTGGGGAGCAGGCTCGCGACCGACTGCTTCTGCACGGTGACCTCGACGCCATCGGCCACGGACACCTTCACGAAGCTCTCGCCGACGTCCGTGACCTGCCCGGCCAGCCCGCCGTTGGTCACGACCTCGTCGCCCTTCTTGAGCTCGGTCACCATCTGGCGGTGTTCCTTGACCTTCTTCTGTTGCGGACGGATGAACAGGAAGTAGAACAGCGCCAGGATCACGACCGGGAACAGCAGGCTCAGCATCGGGTTGCCCGAGGTCGCCCCGCCGCCGTTCGCCGCATGCGCGCTCTGCATGAGGAAGTCCATTGTCATATCTCCAGGGCCAGGAAAAATGCCGCCGGGTGGGCGCCGGTCGAGCAAAGCCGGGATTATGGCATAGATGATGCCGCCGGCGCGCCCGCCCGAAAATTACATGGCAGTCATGTTCCGCCGCGCGGGTCGGCGTACCGCACCGGCTCAGCCATCGGTCCCCGCCAGTTCGCGCGCCGTGTCCGCGAGCGTACCGGCATCGATCGCCGCCCGCAGACGCGCCATCAGGCGCTGATAATAGTGAAGATTGTGGAGCGTGTTCAGGCGCGCGCCGAGGATCTCGCCGCAGCGGTCGAGATGGTGCAGGTACGCCCGGCTGTAATGCCGGCACGTGTAGCAGTCGCAGGCCGGGTCGAGCGGCCCGGTGTCCGTGCGGTACCGCGCATTGCGCAGCTTGACCACACCCGTGGACGTATAGAGAAAGGCATTGCGCGCGTGGCGCGTCGGGATCACGCAGTCGAACATGTCGATGCCACGGACCACGGCGGCGACGATGTCGGCCGGCGTGCCGACCCCCATGAGGTAGCGCGGGGCGTATTCGGGCAGCGCCGGCGCCGTGACCTCGATGACGGCGCTGCGCTCGTCGAGCGGCTCGCCGACGGAAAGGCCGCCGATGGCGTAGCCGTCGAAGCCGATATCCACCAGCGTGCGGGCGGACTCGAGCCGCAGCGCCGCGTGCATGCCGCCCTGGACGATGCCGAACAGGGCGCCCGGCGCGTCCCCGTGGGCGGTCCGGGAGCGCTCGGCCCAGCGCATCGACAGCTCCATCGAGCGCCGGGCCGTCGGCTCGTCCGCCGGGTATGGCGTGCACTCGTCGAAGGCCATGATCACGTCTGCGCCCAGCGCGTGCTGCACGGCGACCGACTCCTCGGGGCCGAGGAAGATGCGATCGCCGTTGATCGGCGAGCGGAAGGTCACACCCTCCTCCGTGATCCTGCGCAGCTCGGACAGGCTGTAGACCTGGTATCCGCCCGAGTCGGTCAGGATCGGGCCGTCCCAGTGCATGAAGTCGTGCAGGTCGCCGTGCGCGCGGATGATCTCCGTGCCGGGTCGGAGCATCAGGTGGAAGGTGTTGCCGAGCAGGATCTCCGCCCCGGTCGCGCGCACCTCTTCCGGCGTCATGCCCTTGACCGTGCCGCAGGTGCCCACGGGCATGAAGGCGGGCGTCTCGACCGTACCGCGGTTGAACGTCAGTCGCCCGCGGCGCGCGGCCCCGTCGCCGGCGAGGCACTCGAACCTCATGCTGCGCGCGCCCCGGGATCCGGCCACACCAGCATGGCGTCGCCGTAGCTGAAGAAGCGGTAGCCGGCCGCCACCGCGTGCCGGTAGGCCGCCATCACGTGGTCGTACCCGCCGAACGCGCACACGAGCATGAGCAGCGTGGACCGTGGCAGGTGGAAATTGGTGATCAGCCCGTCGATGGCACGGAACCGGGATCCCGGTCGGAGGAACAGGCGCGTGTCACCGCCGAACGGGCGGATCGCGCCATCGTCGCCCGCCGCGCTCTCCAGCGCGCGGACCACGGTGGTACCGACCGCGACGACCCGGCCACCGCGGCCCCGCGCACGCGCCACGGCCTCGCAGGCGGCCGCGGGAACCTGCAGATATTCCGCGTGCATGGCGTGTTCCTCGACGCGCTCGGCGCGCACGGGCCGGAATGTGCCCGCGCCGACGTGCAGGGTGATGTGCGCCGTCTCGACACCGGCCGCCTCCAGCCGCGCCAGCACGTCGCGGTCGAAGTGCAGCCCTGCCGTCGGGGCCGCCACCGCACCGGGGACCCGGGCATACACCGTCTGGTAGCGCTCCGCGTCCCCGGCGTCGGGTGCGCGCTCGATGTACGGGGGCAGCGGGATCTCGCCGTGCGCTTCCAGGGACTCGATCAGCGAAGTCCCCGGCCCGAAATCGAGCGCGAACAGATCGTCCTCGCGCCCGGTCACGGATGCCTCGAGCGCGCCATCGGCCAGCACCAGCACCGTACCCGGTGGCGGGGCCTTGCTCGCGCGCACGTGCGCGAGTGCGCTGTGGCCGCTGTCGTGGATGCGCTCGACGAGGACCTCCACCCGGCCGCCGGTGTCGCGCTTGGTGCCGTGCAGCCGCGCGGGCAGCACGCGGGTATCGTTGAACACCAGCAGGTCCCCGGCGCGCAGCAGCCCGGGCAACTCGTCAAACCGCAAGTCGCTGCGCGCGCCGGTGGCCCCGTCGAGCACGAGCAGGCGACTCGCACTGCGTTCGGGCAGCGGGTGCTGGGCGATCTGCTCGGCGGGCAGATCATAGTCGAAGTCGGCGACGCGCATGGCGCGCGATGGTAGCAGTGCCCCCGCGGGGCGACGAGCCGCTTGCCCCCGTGACCCGATCCGATTACGGTTCCGCCGCGGCCGGGATGGCGGAACTGGTAGACGCGCCGGACTCAAAATCCGGTGGTGGCGACACCATGTGGGTTCGAGTCCCACTCCCGGCACCATCACGTTCCGGCTCGAGCACTGCGGACGCGCACCCGCTCCCGTGACCGGCTCGAATCGATACGGTACATTACGCCGCATATTCGGGTACGCCCCTGTTCCATCGACCGGCGGCCCTGCCGCCCATCCGGTCCCCGGGCCCTCGCCCGACATCGTTGCACCGCGCCCTGACGGCGCGTCACGGACATCGCGGCCCCGCTCGACGATGCCCATGATCCGGCGTGCAGGCTTCGACTCATCTCGAGCCCGCGTCGTCCCTTTCCCGTATTGCCAAGGTTCCGGCGACGCGCACGGCCCCGATCGTGGCCATGCCGTCCTCCCATTCACCGCGCACCAGGAGACACGCGACATGGCATCTCGGTCCGCCGGCGACGGCCGGCAACGCACGGAGGCTGCGTCGGACGAGGCTGCGGCGGATTCCACCACGACGTCGGCCGCCGGCACCCGGGCGACGGGCAACGGCCGTCGTCCCTTCTACCGCAAGCCGCTGCCGATGACGCTGCTGGTGGCGGGTGTACTGGTGGCGCTCCTGGGCGCCGGCGCGTACTGGCGCTACGCGCGGCAGTTCGTCAGCACCGACGACGCCTTCCTGAAGGGACACCCGGTGCAGGTCTCGCCCCAGGTCGCCGGCCCCCTCGTCGCCGTGCCCGTCGACGAAAACCAGGACGTGGCCAGGGGCGACGTGCTCGCCCGGATCGATCCGGCGGACTATCGCGTCGCGCTCGACCGGGCGCGTACGCGCCGGGATGCCGCGAAGGCGCGCCTGGCGCAGGCCCGGGCCGGGGTCGGCACCGTGCAGGCCGAGGTCGATGCAGCGGACTCCCGGCTGGAGGTCACGCGCATCGAGGCCCGCAACGCCGCGTCGGATCTCGAGCGCCTGAAGGGGATGGGCGACCGGTACGTCGACAAGAGCCAGCTCGACGACGCCCGCGACCGGCTCGACGAGGCACGCGCCCAGCGGCGCGCCGCCGCCCAGCGACTCGCCTCGAAGAAGGCCGGCGTCACCTCGGCGAAGGCCGGCGTCGAGGCGGCGCGCGCGGACCTCGCGCAGGCCCGCGCCGGTATTCGCCAGGCCCGGCTCGACCTCTCGCATACGACGATCACCGCGCCCGTGGACGGCCAGGTCGCGACGGTCGGCGTCGAGGCCGGCGAGTACGTGAAGCCCGGCCAGGCGCTGATGGCCGTCGTCCCGGACCAGGTCTGGGTCAAGGCGAACTTCAAGGAAACGCAGATCACGCACATGCGGCCCGGCCAGCCGGTGGACATCCACATCGACGCCTATCCGGACCGCACGTTCCGCGGGCACGTCGTCGCGATCCAGCGCGCCACCGGCTCGGAGTTCGGCCTGCTGCCGCCGCAGAACGCGACCGGCAACTACGTGAAGGTGGTCCAGCGCGTGCCCGTGCGCATCGTGTTCGACCAGCGCCCCGACGTGCACACGCTGGCGCCCGGACTATCGGTCGTGCCGACGGTTCGCGTCCTTCCGCACCCGGCATGGCCCTGGTGATCCCGGGCCGCCGCGAACGAGACGACGCGCAGATCCGGCACCCGGCGTGAACGACGATTCCGCCATCACGGCCGGCGCCGGCGCACCCACGGCGCGCGGGCCGTACAGCCCGTGGCTGATCACGGCGGTGGTGGCGCTCGCCGTGTTCATGGAGGTGCTGGACATCACGATCGTCGGCGTGGCCCTGCCGAACATCGCCGGCAACCTGAGCGCGAGCATCGAGGAAAGCACCTGGGTACTCACGAGCTACCTCGTCGCCAACGCCATCATGCTGCCGCTCAGCGGCTGGCTCGCGACCGCGCTCGGCCGCAAGCGTTTCTACATGGGCTGCGTGGCCGCGTTCACGGTCAGCTCGCTCGCCTGCGGGATGTCGGGCACCCTCGGCGTGCTCGTGGGCTTTCGCGTGCTCCAGGGGCTGAGCGGGGCGGGCATGGTCCCGATGGCGCAGGCCATCCTGGCGGACTCGTTCCCGCCGGAGAAACGCGGGCAGGCCTTCTCCGTGTTCTCGCTGGTGATCGTGACGGGACCGGCACTCGGCCCGCCGCTCGGCGGCTGGCTCACGGACATTCTCAGCTGGCACTGGATCTTCCTGATCAACATCCCGGCCGGGCTCGTCGCGCTGCTGCTCACCGGCGTGCTGGTGCAGGATCCGCCCTGGATCGCCGAGGCGCGCGAGCGCTGGCTCACGGGCGGAATGCACATCGACATTGCGGGCATCGTCATGACCGCGGTCGGCCTCGGCTCGCTGATCCTGTTTCTCGAGGAGGGACAGCGCAACGACTGGTTCGCGTCCGCCTGGATCACGGCCGCCGCGGTTGTGGCCGCGGTGTCGCTGATCGCGCTGGTCCTCCGGGAATGGCACCACCACACGCCGATGGTGGAGGTGCGCCTGTTCAGGGACCGCGGGTTCGCCGCGGGCAATATCCTCTTCTTCGTGTTCGGCGCGATTGCCGTGAGCTCGGCGCAGATCGTGCCGCAGTTCGCGCAGGAGCTGCTCGGCTACACGGCCACCGACGCCGGCCTGGCGATGATGTTCGGCGCGTTCATCAACATGCTGCTCATGCCCGTCGTCGGTCAGCTCACCGGGAAGATCCAGCCGAGGTACCTCGTGGCCTTCGGCCTGCTGGTCGAGGCCTGGGCCTATTTCACGCTGTACGGCGACTTCAACGCGAACCTCTCCTTCGAGGGTCTCGTGCTCGCGCGCATGGGACAGCTCGCCGGCTTTCCCTTCATCATCATCCCCACGCTGACAGCCGCCTTCGTGCGGCTTCCGGCACCGAAGAACAACCAGGCGTCAGCGCTGCTCAACGTCAGCCGGGCGGTAGGCGGCAGCGCCGGCGTGGCCTTGTTCCAGGCCGCGCTGCACCGGCGCAGCGCGTTGCACCAGGGCCGCCTGGTGGCCGATCTCTCGCCCTACAACGAGGTGTTCCAGCAGACCGTGCACCACCTGCAGGCGACCTGGGCGGCGCTGGGAGCGGGCCCGGAGCTCGCGGCTTCGCGGGCGTACGGCGTCGTCTACCAGCTGGCCCGGACGCAAGCCCGGATGCTCGGCTACATCGACATATTCACGCTGACTGCGGCCATCGCGCTGGTCGCCTTGCCGCTGGCCTTTCTGCTGCATCGGCTGCCGCGGCGGGACGATCGCTCCTGAGCCGCCCCGGACACGGACATGGAGCGGCCCGGCGGAACATGCGGCGTCCCGCCGGGCCCCGACCGCCTACTCGCTCCCGCCCACGGTGATGTGGGCCTTGTTCTTCTCCAGGGTGGCCTCACCGATCCCGTCGACATTGGTCAGCGCGCTGATGCTCGGGAACGGGCCATGCGCCTTGCGGTACTGCACGATCGCGGCCGCACGCGCCTCGCCGATGCCGTTCAGGGCCGCGGCGAGCGCGCCGGCATCCGCCTTGTTGATGTTCACGCGGTCCGCGGCCGAGGCGGTGGCACACAGGAACGCGAGCAGCAGGGTGGCGGTGATTCTCTTCATCATGTCGATTCCTCCGGGTTCATTGCCTTGTGTATAATCCTCGCCCGCACGGGTGCGGGCAGCGGCAGTGTTCCGCAATCGGGACATATTGACAAGTCCATGCTATTACGCGAGCGATCGCGCGCGGACATGGCCACTTCAAGGCCCACTTCAAGGCCATGGAACCCTGTGTCATCATCGCAGCGCACGCGCCCGCGTGGCGCCCGTCGGGATCCGAACGTCCCCAATGTTGCCAATCGCACTCGGACTTTTCGCCATTGCCCTGTACGCATGCGCCACGGCACGGCTGGCGTTGTCGCTGCGGCGCGGAGAGGGCCCCCGCACCCGGGCCGCGGTCATCACGGCGGCCGTCGCCGCCGTGCTGCACGCCGTCGTCCTCTACGAGCGCGCCGTGCTGCCCGGCGGGCTCGAGCTCGGATTCTTCCATGCGCTGTCACTCGCCGCATGGGTCATCGTGCTGCTGATGCTGCTGCTGACCCTCAGCCAGCCGGTCGACAACCTCGGCCTGGGCCTGTTCCCGCTGGCCGGCCTGTCGCTGGCGGCGATGCTGGCATTCGGCGGCGTGCTGCCCGGGCCGCTGATCTCGACGGCCTCCGGCAGCCTCGAGATTCACGTGGTCATCTCCATCGCCGCCTACGCGGTGCTCAGCCTCGCGGCGATGCAGGCCGTGGTGCTCGGGGTACAGCAACGCATGCTCCACGGTCACCACCCCGTCGGCGCGGTACGCGCGCTGCCACCGCTGTACGTGATGGAATCGCTCCTGTTCCGGATGATCACGATCGGTTTCGCGCTGCTCACGATCGCGCTGGCGACAGGATTCCTCTACCTGAACGACATGTTCGCCCAGCACCTGGTGCACAAGACGGTGCTGTCGATCGTGGCCTGGTTCGTGTTCGCCGTGCTGCTCGTCGGGCATCGCCTGGCCGGATGGCGCGGCCCGACGGCCGTGCGCTTCACGCTCGGTGGCGTGGTGCTCCTCGTCCTGGCGTATTTCGGCAGCAAGCTGGTCCTCGAGCTGGTGCTCGGCCACCCGTGAGGTGCACCTTCTGCCGGTGCCCCGCGCGATATCTTCCGCCTGACGCCCGAAACATGCCCTCTTGAACGGTCTTCCGCTATCCGCCCTGGTCGGCGCCCTCATCGGCCTGATCCTGCTCTCGGCCTGCTTCTCCGGCTCGGAGACGGCGCTGATGACGGTCAACCGCTACCGCCTGCGCCACCGGGCCCGGCAGGGTCACCGCGGCTCGCGGCTCGCGCTGCGCCTGCTCGAGCGCCCGGACCGGCTCATCGGGCTGATCCTCCTCGGCAACAACTTCGTGAACGTGCTGGCCTCGATGCTGGCGACGCTGATCGCGATCGATATCTGGGGGGAATCCGTCCTCGCGTTCGCGGCCATCGTGCTCACGCTCGTGATCCTCATCTTCGCGGAGGTGGCTCCGAAGACGTTCGCCGCCCTGCATCCGGAGGCGGTGGCCATGCCGGCGGCGTTCGTGTACACGCCGCTGCTCAAGTTCCTGTACCCGTTCGTCTGGTCGGTCAACATGATGGCGAACGGCACCCTGCGGATCTTCGGGATCCGCCCCCGCGGCGGCTCGAGCGACAGCCTGAGCCCGGAGGAACTGCGTTCGGTCGTGCACGAGGCCGGGACACTCATCCCCAAGACGCACCAGGAAATGCTGGTGAACATCCTGGATCTCGAGAAGGTCACCGTCGACGACATCATGGTGCCGCGCAGCGAGATCCAGGGCATCGACCTCGACGAGGACTGGGACCAGGTCGCCGATCAGCTCGCCCACGCGTCGAACAGCCGGCTGCCGGTCTACCGCGAGAGCATCGACCAGGTGATCGGTTTCCTGTTCCTGCGCGACCTCATCGGCACCGACCTGCGGAGCCTGCAGCGCGAGCGACTGGAAACCATGGTGCGCGACGCATACTTCGTCCCCGAGGGCACGCCGCTCACGCGCCAGCTCGTGAACTTCCAGCGGCACCGGCGCCGCATCGGGCTGGTGGTGGACGAATACGGCGACATCCTCGGGCTGATCACGCTCGAAGACATCCTCGAGGAGATCGTCGGCGAATTCACCACGGACCGGCTGCCCTCGTCGCGCGACATCCACCCGCAGCCCGACGGGAGCTATATCTGCGCCGGCAGCACGAACCTGCGCGACCTGAACCGGCTATTCGGCTGGCGCCTCGCCACGGACGGCCCGAAGACCCTCAACGGCCTGATCCTCGAATACCTGGAAATGATTCCCGAGCCGGGCACGACGTTCCTCGTCGCCGGCCACCCGGTCGAGATCGTGCAGACCCGCGACAACGCGGTGCGCTCCGTGCGCATCCAGCCCCGCCTGGCCGCCGCAAGCCGGCGCGCGCCGGGGGTGGCGGAACTGCCGGTACACGTCGCACGCGAGGAAGACCGCGACTGATGGCGAAACGCGCGCGCAGCCTGTACCGATGCGAGTCCTGCGGCGGCGAGAGCCCCAAGTGGGCGGGTCAGTGCCCGGATTGCGGCGCGTGGAACACGCTGGTCGAGATCAGCGAGCCCGCCGCGCGGCCCGGCGGACCGGCCGGCGGGCGCGCCAGCCGGGGTGGCGCACCCCGCACCTGGAACCTGTCGGAGGTGAGCGTCGAGCGCGAGCCCCGCCAGGCCACCGGAATCGGGGAGCTCGACCGCGTGCTCGGCGGCGGACTGGTCGAGGGCGCGGTCGTCCTGCTCGGGGGCGATCCCGGGATCGGCAAGTCGACCCTGCTCCTCCAGACCACCGCGGCGCTCGCGAACGGTACCGGCACCCTGTACGTCACCGGCGAGGAGTCGCTTTCGCAGGTCACCCTGCGCGCGCGCCGGCTGGGGGTCGAGGCCAGTGGCGTGCGCCTGCTCGCCGAGACCAGCGTCGAGCGCATCCTGGATGCGGCGTCGACCGAGCGGCCACGGGTCATGGTCATCGACTCGATCCAGACCGTGTTCACCGAGGCCGTGCAATCCACGCCCGGCGGCGTGGCGCAGGTGCGCGAGAGCGCGGCCCGGCTCGTGCGCTACGCCAAGGACCAGGGCGTCGCCCTGTTCCTTGTCGGGCACGTGACCAAGGAAGGCACGCTCGCCGGCCCGCGCGTGCTCGAGCACATGGTCGATACCGTGCTCTATTTCGAGGGCGACGGCAGCAGCCGCTGGCGCGTCGTGCGCGCCGTCAAGAACCGCTTCGGCGCGGTCAACGAGCTCGGCGTGTTCGCCATGGGCGACCGTGGCCTCAAACCGGTGGCCAACCCGTCCGCCCTCTTTCTCTCACGACACGAGGAGCCCGTGGCCGGCAGCGTCATCATGGTCACGCGCGAGGGCACGCGGCCGCTGCTGGTCGAGGTCCAGGCCCTGGTGGACGCGAGCGCGCTGTCGAATCCGCGCCGCGTGGCCCTGGGCCTGGAGCAGAATCGCCTGTCGATGATGCTGGCCGTGCTGCACCGGCACGCGGGCGTGGCCATGCTCGACCAGGACGTCTACGTCAACGTGGTCGGCGGCGTGCGCATCGGCGAGACCGCGGCCGACCTGGCGGTGCTCGCGGCCTGCCTGTCCTCGTTCCGCGACCGGCCTTTGCCCACCGACCTGGCCATCTTCGGCGAGGTCGGCCTCGCCGGCGAGATCCGGCCCGTGCCGAACGGCGAGGAACGCCTGCGCGAGGCGGCCAAGCACGGCTTCGCCCGCGTGATCCTGCCGAAGGCCAACGCGCCGAAGAAGGCACCCGCGGGCGTGGAGGTGCAGCCGGTTGGGCGGTTGGCAGAGGTGCTGGATCTGCTGTAGGGGTTCACGCCCGTCACCGGAGTCGGTTCGGCTGGGGCCGATCGCCCGTTCTCGCTGGTTCGTCACTTGTGCTTCACACCATAGGCTGGATCCTGTTGCAGGCAGTGTTCGTCGCTTCACGCTTCGGTGGGTGACTCGGTTTCTTGCAGCTCGAATGAACCCATTCACCCAACGAAGCACGACGAGCGCAACGCGGTGACCCGAAACAGCAAATACTCCCAACACAACATCCCACCGGTGACGGTGAGCCCGACCGCCCCCGCTGATCGACCATCGGCGAATTGACCACCCCCACCCCGTCGGCTACGGTAGCGCGCGTTCCCGCAGGGTGCGCCTGCCCGCGCCGCGCAGATTTTCCGCCATGAGCAAAGACAAGTCCGCAAGCAAGGAAAGCGACGCCGCGGCCGGCGAGAATGCCGGCGGCGAGGCGAAGCCGGCGCGCTTCGAGGAGGCGCTCGCCGAGCTCGAGCAGCTCGTCGAGAGCCTCGAGAAGGGCGATCTCAGCCTCGAGGAGTCCCTCCAGCAGTTCGAGCGCGGGGTGAGCCTGGCGCGCGAATGCCGCGACTCGCTCGCGGCCGCCGAGCAGAAGGTCCAGATCCTGCTCGAGAAGGAAGGCGAAAGCGGCACCCTGGACGACTTCGACGCCGAAGCCGACGATCGGTGAGCGCGGCGGCGGCGACCCTCGAACAGGGGCGCCAGCGCGTCAACGCGGCGCTGGAGCGCTGGCTGCCACCGGCCGAGGCCGAACCGCTGCGCCTGCACGAGGCGATGCGCTACGCGGTACTCGGCAGCGGCAAGCGCCTGCGCCCCGTCCTCGTCTATGCCACCGGCGACGCCCTCGGCGTCGAGCCGGCGGCGCTCGACCCCGCGGCCTGCGCGGTCGAGCTGATCCACGCCTACTCGCTCGTGCACGACGACCTGCCGGCCATGGATGACGACGACCTGCGGCGCGGCGTACCAACCTGCCACCGGCACTTCGACGAGGCCACGGCGATCCTCGCGGGCGACGCGCTGCAGGCGCTCGCCTTCGACCTGCTCACGGGCGACAGCACGGCACACGCGGTCCGACCGGCCACCCGCGCGCGCATGGCCGCCGCGCTGGCGCGTTCGGCCGGCAGCGAGGGCATGGCGGGCGGCCAGGCCTTCGACCTCGCCGCCTCCGGTGGCACGCTCTCGCTCGCCGAGCTCGAGCGAATGCACCGGTTCAAGACGGGTGCGCTGATCCGCGCCAGCATCCACCTCGCCGCGCTCGCGGGCGACGTCGAGGCGTCCCTGCAGGAGCGCCTGGACCGCTACGGCGCGGCCATCGGGCTCGCCTTCCAGATCGTCGACGACATCCTGGACGTGACTGCCGACACCGAGACGCTGGGCAAGACCCAGGGTGCCGACATGGAACGTGGCAAGCCGACCTATCCCGCGCTGCTGGGTCTCGACGGCGCGCGCAAGCATGCGGTCGTCCGACGCGACGAGGCGCTCGCGGCGCTCGACGGGCTGCCCGCGGCGTTCGACCCGCTGCGCGACCTGGCCTCTTTTGTCGTGGAGCGGTCCTGGTAGACTGCGACCTGGCGCGGCGGTGTGCGCCCGCACCGGCTTGCGCGTGCCCGGACCGCCGCCGATAATGAACGATCACCGTTCCCAGGGCGCGTCCATGGCCCGAGCCACGCGCTATCCACTACTCGACAGCCTCCATGCGCCCGCCGATCTGCGCGGCATGGACCTGGATACGCTGCAGCGTCTCAACGACGAGGTGCGCGCGTTTCACATCGAGTCGGTCTCGCAGACCGGGGGACACCTCGCGGCCGGGCTCGGCGCCGTCGAGCTCACGGTGGCGTTGCACGCGGTCTACGACACCCCGTACGACCGCCTCGTGTGGGACGTCGGCCACCAGACCTATCCACACAAGATCCTCACAGGACGCCGCGACCGCATGGACACGATGCGCAAGTGGGGGGGCCTGGCCGGCTTCACCAAGCGCGGCGAGAGCGAGTACGACACCTTTGGCGTAGGCCACTCGTCCACCTCGATCAGCGCGGCGCTCGGCATGGCCATCGGTGCGAGGCAGCGCGGCGAGGACCGTCGGGTCGTGGCCGTCATCGGCGACGGGGCGATGACAGCGGGCATGGCGTTCGAGGCCCTGAACAACGCGGGCGATCTCGGAGCGGACCTGCTCGTGATCCTCAACGACAACGACATGTCGATCTCGCCCAACGTCGGCGCCCTCAACAAGTACCTGACCCGGCTGCTTTCCGGGAAGCTCTATTCCCAGGCGCGCGAGGGCGGCAAGCGCGTGCTGCGGGCCATGCCGCCGATGTGGGAGCTCGCGCGCCGCACCGAGGAGCACTTCAAGGGCATGGTCGTGCCCGGCACGATGTTCGAGGAGTTCGGCTTCAACTACTACGGCCCGGTCGACGGCCACGACCTGCCCAACCTCGTGAAGACGCTGCGCAACCTGCGCGAACAGCACGGTCCGCGGCTGCTCCACATCGTCACCGAGAAGGGCAAGGGCTACCGCCTGGCCGAGGGCGATCCCGTGACCTTCCACGGTGTAAAGCCGTTCGACCCGGAGACGGGCAAGAAGACCGGGGCATCGAAACCCACCGGCCCGGCGTACACCGAAATCTTCGGGCGCTGGCTGTGCGACATGGCCGCGCGCGACCATCGCATCGTCGGCATCACGCCCGCCATGCGCGAGGGCTCCGGCCTGGTCGAGTTCGAGCAGCGCTTTCCCGACCGCTATTTCGACGTCGGCATCGCCGAGCAGCACGCGGTGACCTTCGCGGCCGGCCTCGCGTGCGAGGGGCAAAAACCCGTCGTGGCGATCTACTCCACCTTCCTGCAACGGGGCTACGACCAACTCGTGCATGACGTGGCGGTCCAGGGCCTGCCGGTGCTGTTCGCGATCGATCGCGCCGGTGTCGTCGGCGAGGACGGCCCGACCCACGCCGGCAGCTTCGATTTCAGCTACATGCGCTGCCTGCCGGGCATGACCGTCATGGCCCCGGCCGACGAGAACGAGTGCCGACAGATGCTGTACACGGGTATCCGGCTCGACGGACCGGCCGCCGTGCGCTACCCGAAGGGGCCCGGCCCCGGGGCGGCGGTCGACGACACGATGACCGAGCTGGAGGTCGGCCGCGCGGAGATCCGCCGCCACGGCCGCGGCCTGGCCCTGCTGGCATTCGGGAGCATGGTCGCGCCCGCGGCCGCGGTTGCCGAGGCGCTCGACGCCACCCTGATCAACATGCGTTTCGTGAAGCCCCTCGACGAGCAGGCGGTGCTCGACGCGGCCGAGACTCACGAGCTGCTGGTGACCCTCGAGGAGAACGCCCTGCCCGGCGGCGCCGGCGATGCCATCAACGCCTGCCTGACCGCGCAGCGCGTGCGCGTGGACGTACACAACATCGGCCTCCCGGACCGCTTCATCGGCCACGGCTCACGCGCCGAGCAGCTTGCCGATGCCCGCCTGGACGAGGACTCGCTGCTCGAGGACATCCGCGCACTGGTCGCCGACGGCGATCGGCGCCGGCAGCGACAGGCCTGAACTCGGGGACGACATCGACCGGGGCCGGCAACGCGATGCCGGTTGCGCCTGGTGGGGACTTCCTCTAATATCCTACCGCTTTGGTCGGGTACCCTCTCCGGACCGCTTCATGGCAGGCATCTACACGCTCCGCGTGCTGACCGAGTTCGCGGCCGCCCACACGCTCCGGGGGTACCCGGGATCGTGCGGCCGTCTGCATGGTCACAACTGGAAGATCGAGGTCGAAATCCGGGCGCAAACGCTGGACGAACTGGGAATGGGCATCGATTTCCGGGAAATCCGGAAAACCGCGCGCGAGGTGACCGACGGGCTCGATCATCGTTACCTGAACGAGATCGAGCCATTCACGGAGATCAATCCCACGGCGGAGAACATCGCCGCCTACTGTTTCCGCGAGATCGGGGCAAGACTCGATCGCCCGGCAGTGACCGTCCACGCGATCACCGTCTGGGAGAATGACCGCGCCTGCGTGCGCTACAGCGAAGGGGAGGCTTGAGGGCACGATGGTGGCCAACATCCACGATATCCCGGACATCCAGGGGACTCCGGATACGCGCCGGATCGCGATCGACCAGGTGGGCATCAAGGACATCCGGTATCCGATCACGGTGCGGGACCGCGCCGGCGAGGCGCTGCCGACCGTAGCGCACGCGACGATGACCGTGCACCTGCCCGAACAGTACAAGGGCACGCACATGTCGCGCTTCGTGCAGATCCTGCACGAGCACAAGGACCCGATCGCCGCCGATACCTTCGGCGCAATGCTGGACGCGATGCTCAGCCGCCTCGAAGCCGAGGCCGGCCGCATCGTGCTGGCGTTCCCGTTCTTTGCACGCAAGGCCGCGCCGGTGACCGGCGTGGAGAGCCTGCTCGACTACGAGGTCACGCTCACCGGCGAGAAGGGCCTCGACGGCGTGCGGCACTTCTACATCGGCGTCATGATCCCCGTGACCAGCCTGTGTCCGTGCTCGAAGGAGATCTCCGACTACGGCGCGCACAACCAGCGCGCCCACGTCACGGTGAACGCCCGGGTCGACGGCCCGATCTGGATCCAGGACATCATCGACGTCGTCGAGGAATCCGCGTCCTGCCAGCTCTACGGCATCCTCAAGCGCCCGGACGAGAAGTACGTCACCGAGCGCGCCTATGACAACCCGAAGTTCGTCGAGGACATGATCCGCGACATGGCCCGCGGGCTGAACGCGGACAAGCGGATCCGCGCCTATACCCTGGAGGCCGAGAACTTCGAGGCCATCCACAACCACCAGGCATATGCCTGCATTTCCAAGGACAAGGACGCAGCGGCCGACGGCTGACGGCGACCGCGCGCATCGTGCGCCACGAAGGGCCGGCCCACGCCGGCCCTTCGCGTTTCCGGCCCCGTGACCGCTCCGCGGCACAGCCGCCACCTGCCCGCGGGGAACCGGGGTTCACGATCACGATACGTGTCCCCGGCGACCGCGCGTGACCAGGCGCGACGACATCCTCGACACGGCCGGCGGCGGTTCCATCACGATGGATTCCATCGCTACCGGGCTCGACCATGTCGTGTCCCGGGCCGGCGTTGCCCCGCGCGCCGGATGCCGGGCCGCCCTCTCCCGGTGGCTGGCGCCATCGTGCGCGGCCGAAGGCACGCGCGGCCGCATGTGCCTCGCGGCGCCGGGGGTGGACCCCGGGCATGTCGGCGATGATTCGGACACGGTCGCCGAGCCGCTGCTGCCGTTCAAAGTTGCCGTCGCGCCCGTCACGCCGCCCGATCACTCCCCCATCTATTGCATGGACCGTCTGGACGGTATAGTTTCCTCGCTCGGCCATTGCCTCGCACGGCAACCGGCAATCCTTCACTGCGCAATCTCCGCGGAGACCGGACTCGATGAACGCGACCCTGGCGCGGCGCATGCCCGCCCCCGGCCATACCGCCCTCACCGCCTGGAGCGTCTGGGCCCTGCTGCTCGGCATGGGCATGCTGATGCTCGGCAACGGGATGCAGGGCACCCTGCTCGGCCTGCGTGCGTCCGAGGAGGGTTTCTCGGGCACCGTGACCGGCCTGGTGATGTCGGGGTACTTCGCCGGTTTCCTCGGTGGCGCCTGGCTCGCACCGCTCGTCATCCGGCGTGTCGGGCACGTGCGCGTGTTCGCCGCGATGGCGTCGCTGGCCTCGGTCGCGATCCTGGTGCACGCAATGCTCGTGACACCCGCCGTGTGGGGCGCGATGCGAATCCTGACCGGATTCGCCTACTCCGCTCTCTACATCGTGACGGAGAGCTGGCTCAACGACCGCGCGACGAACGAGACGCGGGGCCGCCTGCTGTCCATCTACCTGGTCGTCACGTTCGTCAGCATGGGCGGCGGCCAGCTCACGATGAATCTCGCGTCGCCGCGCGGCTACGACCTTTTCCTGCTCAACGCGATCATCCTGTCGCTCGCGCTCGTGCCGATCCTGCTCAGCAACAATCGGGAGCCCGATCACGGGGCGCCGGAGCCGCTGAGCCTGCGCCGCCTGTACCGCATCACCCCGCTCGGCACGGTCGGCGTCTTCGCCACGGGCATGTCCCAGGGCGCGCTGTTCGGGATGGGTGCGGTCTTTGCGCGAGGCTATGATCTGTCGGTCGCCGAGGTGTCCGTGTTCATGGCCGCCCTCATTACCGGCGGCGCGGTCCTGCAGTGGCCGATCGGGCGTCTCTCGGATCGGGTCGACCGGCGCAAGGTGATCACCGCGGTCGGCCTGCTGGTGGCGCTGCTGGCTGCCGTCGCGGTACCCGTGGCCGCTCGCTCGAACGCCGGGCTCGTCGTGATGGGCATCCTGTTCGGCGGTACCGTGCTGCCGATGTACTCGCTGTACGTCGCCTATACCAACGACCACCTCAAGCCGAGCCAGATGGTCGCGGCCAGCAGCGGGCTGTACCAGGTGGTGGCGGTCGGTGCCATCCTCGGACCGTCGCTGACCGGCTGGCTGATGGACGCCGCGGGGCCGGCCGGCTTCCTCTGGTACTTCGTGGCGGTCCATCTGGCGATGGTCGTTTTCGCTTTGTACCGGATGACCCGATCGGAGGCCCCTGCAATCGACGAACAGTCCGCCTACGCGCCGGCGCCGGGCCGGACCGGCGAGCTGGTCGAATCCTGGGTCGAGGAGCTGGTCGAGGACCGGCCCACGGATCCGGACGCCGCCGGAACGGGGGGATGTGACCGGTGAGCGCCCTGCTCATGCAGGCCCGGCAGCGCAACGTCGAGAAGGGCATGGCGCTCATGGCGCTGACCATGGTGCTCGTGCCCGGGATCGACGCGGTCGCAAAGCTCCTGTCGGCGACACTGCCGCCCGGGCAGGTCGCCTGCGGACGGTTCGTCTTCCAGACGGCGATACTCCTGCCCCTGATGCTGCTGACCCGCCGGCGCATCCGCAGCGGGCAGCCGGGCGTGCACGCGGCGCGCGGCGTGCTGCTGGCGGGCGCGATCCTGCTGCTGTTCTGGGCATTGAAGTACTTGCCGATCGCCAACGCCATCGCGATCTTCTTCGTCGAGCCCCTGGTGCTCACGCTGTTCTCGGCCGTCTTTCTCGGGGAGTCCGTCGGTCTCCGCCGCCTGGGCGCCGTCGGCGTGGGGCTCGTGGGTGCGCTCGTGGTAATCCGCCCGAACTGGGCGGCATTCGGCTGGCCGGCGGTGCTCCCGCTGGGCACGGCCGTATGCTTCGCGGGTTACCTCGCACTGACACGCCATTCGGCGGCCGCGGAGGAGCCGCTGGCGATGCAGCTCTGGGCCGGGCTCTTCGCTGCCCTCGCCCTCGGGGTCACCGTCGCGATCGGCGCCGGGCTGGACATCCCCGTGATCGCCGTGACATGGCCCGGGGCGCGCGAATGGGGCTTGCTGGTTCTGCTGGGACTGCTGTCGGCGCTCGGCCACGTGATGCTGGCCTTCGCGTTTCGCTACGCGGCGGCCGGCATCCTCGCGCCCTTCCAGTACCTGGAGATCATCAGCGCCACGCTGCTGGGCGTGCTGCTGTTCGGCGACTTTCCGGACCCGATGACGTGGGCGGGCACGGCGGTGATCGTGGCGGCGGGGATGTACGTGTTCGTGCGGGAACGGCGACTTGCCGAGGCGGCACGCGCCGCGGGCGTCTGAGTCGCACGGCGGCAGGAGCCGCGTCAGGCGAGCGCCCGCCAGCGACCGTCACCCGACGCCGCCAGCACGTCGACCGGAGGCCCGTCCGGCCCGAGCACTTCCGCGAGCGCCGTGCGCACGGCGTCGGGCTCGTTGTTCTTCTCGCTGATATGACCCGCCATCACCCATTGCAGGCGTGCGGTGTCCAGCGCGCCCAGGAGCGCGGCCGCCTGGCCATTGTCCAGGTGCCCGAAGCGGCTGGCGATGCGCGCCTGCAGCCAGCGCGGATACGGGCCGTCGCGCAGCATGCCGGTGTCATGGTTGCACTCGAGCAGAAGGCCGTCGCAGCGCGCGAGCATCTCGACGATATGCGGCGTGAATACGCCCGTGTCCGTCAGCAGGCCGAAGCGATGGCGACCGTCGCCGACCACGAGCTGGCATGGCTCGGCGGCATCGTGCACGACGGGGAACGGCTCGAGTGTCAGGTCCGCGATCCGGAACGGCGCGTGCGCGTCGAAGGGCTCGGCGGCCGGCACGGGCCGGTCGAGCGCACGCAACGTGCCATGCGTCGCGCGTACGGGCAGGCGGTACCGCGCCGCGAGGCGCTCGACGCCGCGCAGGTGATCGATGTGCTCGTGCGTGACCACGATCGCGGCGAGCGTCTCCGGCTCCGCGCCGAGGGCGCGCAGGCGACGCTCGGTCACGCGCGGACCGAAGCCGCAATCGACCAGGATACGTGTGCCAGCCGCCTCGATCAGGGTGGCATTGCCGCTGCTGCCACTCCCGAGCGAGGCGATTCTCACAATGGGCCCCGTTTGCCCATGGGCGCGTCGGACGACGAACCGCCATCGCTCTCGTTCTGCTGCGCGCGGTTGACCTGGCCGGGATTCCCGCCCAGTGCACCGGCAAGCTGCCGGAGCAATGCCTTGTGCACCGGCCCGCTGCGACGCGTGCCCTGGGCATCGGCGGCGAAGATCTGCAGCTTGTCGCCGCTCGCCTTCAGGTGCACCTCCAGCTGGATCGGCTGGCGGTCGCCCTTGCTGCCGAAGGCGTCCTGCAGATCCGGGTCCTTCTCGATCACGTCGTCCGGCGGCAGCCAGTCGATCGCGTAGACACCGTTGTAGCGATCGACGTTGCGGACCTTCGCGCCGATCTCCGGCAGCGCATCGCCGACCTGCGCGAACACCCGGCCGCGGTCGCGGTCATCGACCTGGATCCAGGCCGCGCCGGCGTCGCTCACGTGGTACTCGACCCGGACACCGATCGCCTGGGACGCCTGGGCCCGGGAGATGATGCCCCTGGCCCGCTGCTCGCCCACGCCGAGATACACGAGCAGCCGCCGTGTCATCTCGGCCTCGATGGCGGGATCGCCGCTGCCGGGCGACCACGCATAGTCGCCTGCCTGCTGCTGATTGGGATTGGTGTTGACTTCCGTGGCGGACCGCTGCGAGACGAACACGCGCGTACCCGCGTCGTTGTCCATGCGCTCGAGACGGATCTGGTACTGGTCCATGATCGTTTTCGAGCCGATGCCGGAGAACAGGCCGCTGAGCAGCCCGCTCAGCCCGCCGCTCGGCGGTGAGTCGTAGCGCTTGGCCCAGTTGGTCTCGACGATCCCGAGGGCCGGCTCGCGTTTCTGAACCGTCAGGCCCTGGCTCTGCAGGAAGCCGTCGATGCGTGGCCAGAGATCCTCGGGCTTGAGGCCGTCGATCTCCAGCCACTCGGTGGCTCCGGCCCGCCTGAAATGGATGCCGTCGAACTCGGGCAGGAGGGCGCTGCCCGCGCCCTTGCCCTCACCAGGCACGTCGAGCGCCTGGTCGGAGGTGCTTTGCGTCAGGTCGGGGGGCACCTCGAGCGACCTGGTGCTCTCGGCCTCGCGATAGGCGACGGTCGGGCTGTCCTTGTCCGGCGTCATGCTGCAGCCGGCCAGGACGATCACGCCCAGCGCGATCCCGAGGATACCCGCCCGGCGGCGAACGGACTCAGAGCGCATTGCAGATGCGCAATGCGTTCCGCACGGTCTCGAACGATCCCTCGGTCAGCGGCGTCAGCGGGAGCCGGATACCGCTGTCGATCAGTCCCATCTCGTGCAGCGCCCACTTCACCGGAATCGGGCTGGTCTCGCAGAACAGGGCGGAATGCAGCGCGTCGAGCCGATTGTTGAGCTCCTCGGCACCGGCCCGGTCACCCGCAATGGCACGCGCGCACATGTCGTGCATCATCCGCGGCGCGACGTTGGCGGTGACGGAAATATCGCCCTTGCCGCCCAGGAGCATCAGCTCCATGGCCGTCTTGTCCTCGCCGCTGTAGACCGTCATGCGATCGCCGCAGCGCTCGATGATCTCCCGGCCACGCTCGGGATCCCCGGTCGCCTCCTTGATGCCGACGATGTTGTCGACCGCGGCGAGGCGCTCGACCGTCTCGGGCTTCAGGTCAACGGCGGTGCGACCCGGCACGTTGTACAGGATGTGCGGGCACGGAACGGCCTCGGCGACCGCCCGGAAGTGGCGGTAGAGGCCCTCCTGCATCGGCTTGTTGTAGTAGGGCGTCACCTGCAGCGTGGCGTCGGCGCCGGCCTCGTGGGCCGCGCGCGCCAGCTCGATCGCCTCGCTGGTGGCGTTGCCGCCGGCGCCCGCGAGCACCGGGATGCGGTGGTCGACGAGCTCCACGGTCCGGCGGATCACGCGGATGTGCTCATCGGGGGAAAGCGTCGGCGATTCGCCGGTCGTGCCGACGGAGATGATCGCGTCGGTGCCGTTCTCGATGTGAAACTCGACCAGGCGCGCGAGGGCGTCGTCGTCCAGCGACCCATCCGCGTGCATGGGGGTCACGAGGGCGACCATACTCCCTTGATACATGGGGAAATTCCTGCGAAGCCGTAAACCTCCATATTACTTTCACCCGCCCGCGGTGACAAGCGCGCCGGGCCGCGTTTCCACCCTGTCGGCGCCCGTGTACACTCGGTTGCGTACCCGCTTTCCCGACGACCTCCCGGACCACGATGAGCGACCTCGAAATCGGCCAGCCCGCCCCCGAATTCGCCCTGCCGGCCACCGGCGGACGGACGGTCCGCCTGTCCGAGCTGCGCGGGCGGAACGTGGTGCTGTACTTCTACCCGAAGGACGACACGCCCGGCTGCACGGCCGAGGGCCAGGGCTTCCGCGATCATGCCGACGACTTCGCGCAGGCCGATGCGCTCATCCTCGGCGTCTCGCGCGACGGGCTGAAGAGTCACGAGAAGTTCCGCGACAAGTACGGCCTCGGGTTCGACCTGCTCTCGGACACGGACGAGGCCGCGTGCGCGGCCTACGATGTCATCCGCGAGAAGAACATGTACGGCAAGAAGGTTCGCGGCATCGAGCGAAGCACGTTCCTGATCGATGCCGACGGGATCCTGCGCCAGGCATGGCGCAAGGTGAAGGTCGCCGGGCACGTGAGCGAAGTGCTGCACGCCGTCCGCGGCCTCGCGCGCAACGACGCTCAATGACGGCCAACGGGCCCCCGTGCGGCCCGTCGGTCCGCCGGTGGTCTCGTTCCCACGCGACCCGATGCGCCGGACGCGACCGGTCCGATCGCGGTCCACCAGCGGGCGCGATCGTCCTGTCCACAAACGTGAATTGCGGCGAGTGATTGCCATGTCGACTGCCGAACGGCGCCTGTTCATCCTCGACACCAACGTCCTGATGCACGACCCGACGGCCCTGTTCCGTTTTCAGGAGCACGACGTCTACCTGCCCATGGTCGTGCTCGAGGAGCTCGACGCCGGCAAGAAGGGTCTGTCGGAGACCGCGCGCAACGCCCGCCAGTCGAGCCGATTCATCGACGAGTTGATGACGGCCCACCGTGACCTGCCGATCGACCAGGGCCTGCCGCTCGCCGATGTTCCCTACCTCGCCACGAGCAACGGCAATGGCAGCAGCCACATCCAGGTTCCCGCCGGGCGGCTGTTCTTCGAGATGCAGAGCCACCGGGCGGCGCTGCCCGAATCACTGCCGGGCAGCCGGCCCGACAACTCCATCCTGGGCACGGCGCTGGCGTTGATGTCCGAGCATCCCGAATACCGGGTCACGCTCGTCTCGAAGGACATCAACCTGCGCATCAAGGCCAACGTGGTCGGCATCCATGCCGAGGACTACTACAACGACCAGGTGCTCGAGGACGCGAGCCTGCTCTATAACGGCGTGCAGCAGCTCCCGGCCGATTTCTGGGAAACGCACGGCAAGGAAATGGCCTCCTGGCAGGAGGAGGGACGCACGTTCTACCGGGTGTCCGGACCCGGCACCGCCGACTGGGTCCCGAACGAGTGCCTGTATCTCGAGGGCGAGCAGTCGTTCGAGGCGCTGGTGCGCCACGTGGAGCCGGAGGGCGCGGTCATCGAGCACGCGCGCCAGTTCTACACGGACAAGCAGTCGGTCTGGGGTATCCGCGCACTCAACCGGGAGCAGAACTTCGCGCTCAACATGCTGCTCGATCCCGAGATCGAGTTCATCACGCTGGTCGGCATGGCGGGCACGGGCAAGACGCTGCTCACGCTCGCGGCGGGCCTGGAGCAGACGCTCGAGGATCACGTCTACAACGAGATCATCATGACGCGCGTGACCGTTCCGGTCGGCGAAGACATCGGCTTTCTGCCCGGTACGGAAGAGGAGAAGATGACCCCCTGGATGGGAGCCCTCATGGACAATCTCGAGGTGCTGACCCAGAGCGGGCACGAAGGCAGCTGGGAGCGCCAGGCGACGACCGACCTGCTGGCGAATCGAATCAAGGTGCGCTCGGTGAACTTCATGCGCGGGCGGACGTTCCTCAACCGTTACCTGATCATCGACGAGTCGCAGAACCTCACGCCCAAGCAGATGAAGACGCTGATCACCCGCGCCGGGCCGGGCACCAAGATCGTGTGCCTCGGCAACATTGCACAGATCGACACGCCTTACCTCAGCGAAACCAACTGCGGTCTTACGTACGTGGTAGATCGTTTCAAGGGCTGGGAGCACGCCGGGCACATCATCCTGATGCGCGGCGAGCGTTCGCGCCTGGCCGACCACGCGTCCGAGGTGCTGTGACGGCGTCCCGCGCCCGCGGGGTGGGCCCGGCGATCCACGCCCCGCGGAGGCGGTACTCATGAACGATCACTCGAACGACACACGACTGCCGCGGGTGGCCGACATCGAGGACGCAGCGCGCCTGCTGCAACCGCACGCGGTGTACACGCCCCTGCTCGAGTCGCCGCGCCTGAACGAGGAGCTCGGGGCACGCGTGCTGTTCAAGGCCGAGCCGTTGCAGCGCACCGGCTCGTTCAAATTCCGCGGTGCCTTCACCGCGATCTCGCGCATCGCTTCCGCGCAGCGGGCCGCGGGCATCATCGCGTTTTCCTCCGGCAATCATGCACAGGGCGTGGCGTACTCCGCGCGGCTGCTCGACATACCCGCCGTGATCGTGATGCCGTCGACCGCGCCGCGCGTGAAGATCGACAATACGCGAGCGTACGGGGCCGAGGTGGTCCTGTACGACCCGACCCGCGAGGACCGCGAAACCATCGGCCGGCGCCTCGCAAGCGAGCGCGGGTTCACGCTCGTGCGGCCGTACGACGACTTCGACGTGATCTGCGGCCAGGGCACGATCGGCCTGGAAATCGCGGACCAGGCCGATGCGCTGCGTACACGCATCGACACCCTGCTCTGCCCGTGCGGTGGCGGCGGTCTCGTGGGCGGCATCGCGACGGCATTGCACGCACGCAGCCCGGGCACCCGTGTGTACAGCGTGGAGCCCGAGGGATTCGACGACACGCGTCGCTCGTTGCTTTCGGGCAGACGCGAGCGCAATGCCACCGGTGGCGAATCGATCTGCGACGCGCTGCTCGCCCCCACCCCGGGCGCACTCACCTTCGCCGTCAACCGCGACGCGCTCGCCGGCGGCCTCGTCGCATCGGATACCGAGGCCATGACCGCGATGCACCGTGCATTCAACGACCTCAAGCTGGTGCTGGAGCCGGGCGGTGCAGTCGCGTTGGCGGCGGTGCTCGCCGGCCGATTCGACGTCCGCGGCCGGACGGCCGTCGTCGTCTGCTCGGGCGGCAACGTCGATCCCGAGTTCTTCGCGCGCTGCCTCGTGCACGACTGAGCGCGCGCGACGGCCCGCCGCGTTGCCCGGCGTCCCGGGCGCCGCTAGACTCCGCGGCGAAGCCGCGCGTCTTCCCCGGGCAACGACCGGGACGGCGCGGACGGGGAATCGAGAAGATGTCCACAACCACGATCGTCGTGCTGGTCGTTCTGGCCCTCGCCGCCTTCTACGCCGCCGCCATCTACAACCGTCTCGTCACGTTCCGCAACCGCGTGCGCAACGGCTTTGCGCAGATCGACGTGCAGTTGCAGCGCCGCTACGACCTGATCCCGAATCTCGTCGAGAGCGCAAAGGCCTACCTGGCGCACGAGCGCGAAACGCTCACGCAGGTCATCGAGGCGCGGAACCAGGCCAAGGCCGCGGAAGAGCACGCGGCACAGCGACCCGAGGATGCCACGCGCCTGCGCGAGCTGACCCGCGCCGAGGGCGGGCTGAGCAGTGCGCTGGGGCGCCTGTTCGCGCTGTCCGAGAGCTACCCGGACCTCAAGGCCGACGGCACCATGCGCGATCTCATGGAAGAACTGTCCTCGACCGAGAACAAGGTCTCGTTCGCCCGCCAGCACTTCAACGACGCGGTGATGTTCTACAACACCTATCGCGAGCAGTTCCCGAACACGCTGATCGCCGGCCCGACCGGCTTTGCGGCCGCCGAGCAGCTCGAGCTGGAAGATCCCCAGGCCGCGCGCCAGCCGGTACGGGTCTCCTTCAGCTGATCAGCGGGCAACAGCCGGTGGACTTCTTCGAGCGCCAGGACCGCGCCCGGAGCCGCACGGCACGCCTGGTCCTGGTATTCGCGCTGACCGTCGCCGCCATCCTGGTCACGATGGTCGTGGCCGCGTGGGCCGCGCTGGCATGGAGCGGGCGCGCGCCCTGGGACTTCCTCGCCTGGCTGCGCGGGCCCGTGGCGTGGATCGTGATCGCCGTCGCAGCCCTGCTCCTGCTCGGCGGCAGCGCCGTCCGCTGGCTGGACCTGCGCGCGGGTGGCGGGGGCCGGGTCGCGCGCATGATGGGCGGCCGCCAGCTGGACCCCGAGACGACGCACCCGCAGGAGAAGGTGCTCATCCACGTCGTCGAGGAAGTGGCGATCGCGGCGGGCCTCACGGTTCCGGACGTGTACATACTCGACGGCGAGAACGGCATCAACGCGTTCGCCGCCGGCTTCGCCCCCGCGAACTCGGTGATCGCGGTGACCGCGGGCATGCTCGATGGCCTGGACCGCGACCAGCTCCAGGGCGTCGTCGCGCACGAGTTCAGCCACATCCTCAACGGCGACGTCGCCCTCAACATCCGCCTGCTCGCACTCCTGGCCGGCATCACCATTGTCGGTGAAACCGGCATGGCCTTCTGGCGCGGAATGCTCCAGGGCAGTGTCGGCATGCGCGGCCGGGCCGTGCGCCTCCGGAGCGACCGCCGTGGCGGCAACGCCGCGATCCTGCCCCTGCTTGGCGTCGCCACCGCGCTGGTCGTGATCGGCTGGATCGGCGTGTTCGCCGGGCGCCTGATCAAGGCGGCGGTCTCGCGCCAGCGCGAGTTCCTGGCCGACGCGGCCGCCGTTCAGCTCACGCGCAACCCCGATGGCCTCGCCGGCGCCCTGCTGCGAATTCACGAGGCGCCCGAGGGCAGCGTGCTGCACGCCCGGCACGCCGAGGAGATCAGCCACATGGGCTTCGGGCGCACGGTCGGCGGCCTGACGCGCCTGACCGCCACCCACCCCGGCATCGAGGCGCGCATGGATGCCCTGGGCCCGAAGTATCGTCTCTGGTATCGCCGGGCCAGCCGCGAGCACGCTCGCCGCCAGCGCGAGCGGCACGCCACGACCTCGACACCGCTCGTCGAAGGTACCGCGGCTGCACCCGGGCCGCTGCGCGAGAACGCGGACGCCCACCTGAGCGCGGCGGGGCTGGCCGCACTCGCGGGCACCACCGGGCCGGTCGCCCTCGACCTGTCGCGCTGGTTCCTGCAGCGGCTGCCGCCCGCCGTGCGCACGGCCGCGGCGAATCCGGGTCGCGCCTGCGACGTGGTGTGGGCGGTGCTGCTGCACACATTCCCGGATCGCCCGGGCGATCACGCCGCCCTGCCACACGCGATCGTGGCCGACGTGGAGGCCATGCGCACCAGCCTGGAGGAGACCTTCCCCGACGCGCGTGGCGGCGGTCTGGATCCTCGCGTGCGCCTGCCCCTGCTGGAGCTGTGCGGCCCGGCGCTGCGCCGCCTCGACGCCACCGAGCGGACCCGGTTCCTCGAATGGACCGACGCCCTGATCCGCAGCGACGGACGCGTGGCGATCTTCGAGTTCACGGCCCGCACCCTGCTCACCGCGATGCTGCACCCGCCCTCGCGGAACCCCGCCACCGTGAGCAGCCTGGTTGCGGCCATCGACGACGTGCGCCGCGTGTTCTCCGTCGTCTGTCTTGCGGGCAGTGCCCGACCCGACGACCGGGCACGTGCCTACACGACCGCACTGCGTCCCCTGTTGCCCGGATCCTCGATCGGCAGCCCGCTGCCGCCCACGGACTGTGACCTCGCCGGCTTCTCCGCCTCGCTCCACCGCCTTCGCGGCCTGCCGCCGCTGGCCCGTCGCTCGCTGCTGGTCGCCTGCGGCGACTGCGTGGCCGCGGACGGCAACATCCGGCCGGCGGAGGCGGAGCTGCTGCGCGCGGTCGCCGCCGCGCTCGATGCGCCGATTCCGCCGCTGGGGAACGATGCGCTATCCTGAGGTGACCAAGGCTCACCACTCACCGAATCTCCGACCCTCGAAGCCCGGCTGTACGAACCCGGCCCTCGTTCCCGGCCGTGGCGCCGTCATCGACCGTCGATCGGAGGTTCCACGGCAGGAGGCTCCATGAAACTCAAAGACTCTGCGCTGCTGCGCGAAGCGTGCTTCATCGACGGCGAGTGGGTCGCCGGGAAGGACGAATTCCCCGTCCGCAACCCCGCCAACGGCGACACCCTGGCCCACGTACCGAATCTCGGTGCCACCGAAACCCGAAAGGCCATCGACGCGGCAAATGCCGCGTTCCCCGCGTGGCGCGGCAAGACGGCCGGCGAGCGCGCCGCGATCCTGCGACGCTGGTTCGAGCTGATGCACGAGCACGTCGACGACCTCGCTGCGCTCATGACCTCCGAGCAGGGCAAGCCGCTGGCGGAGGCGAAGGGCGAAGTGGGCTACGCCGCGTCGTTCCTCGAGTGGTTCGCGGAGGAAGGCAAGCGCCTCTACGGCGACATCATCCCCGAGCACCAGGCCGACAAGCGCATCGTGGTCACGAAGGAACCGATCGGCGTGTGCGCGGCGATCACGCCCTGGAATTTCCCGCTCGCAATGATCACGCGCAAGGCCGGCGCCGCGCTCGCGGCCGGCTGCCCGATGGTGATCAAGCCGGCCGAACAGACCCCGCTTTCGGCACTCGCCCTCGCCGAGCTGGCCACGCGTGCGGGCGTGCCGAAGGGTGTGCTGAACGTCGTCACCGGCGACGCCAGGGCCATCGGCGGCGAGCTGACGTCCAATCCCGTCGTGCGCAAGCTGTCGTTCACCGGGTCGACCGCGGTTGGCAAGATCCTCATGGAACAGAGCGCCGCGACCGTGAAGAAGCTCTCGCTGGAACTGGGTGGCAATGCCCCGTTCATCGTGTTCGACGATGCCGACCTCGATGAGGCGGTCGAGGGTGCCATCGCATCGAAGTACCGCAACATGGGCCAGACCTGCGTCTGTGCCAACCGCCTCCTCGTGCAGTCGGGCGTGTACGAGGCCTTCGCCGGGAAGCTCGCGGAAAGGGTGAAGGCGCTCAAGGTCGGCGACGGCTTCGGCGAGGGCGTAACCCAGGGCCCGCTCATCGACGACGACGCCCTGGCCAAGGTCGAGGAGCACATCGCGGACGCGCTCGAGCACGGCGCGAAGGTCATCCTCGGCGGCAAGCGCCACGAGCTCGGCGGCACGTTCTTCCAGCCCACCGTGCTCACCGGCGTCACGCGCGAGTCGAAAGTGGCGACCGAGGAAACCTTCGGCCCCGTGGCCCCCCTGTTCCGCTTCGACACGGAGCGCGAGGCGGTGGAGATGGCCAACGCGACCACTGCCGGCCTGGCATCGTACTTCTACACGCGCGACCTCGGCCGCGCCTGGCGCATCGGCAGGCACCTGGACTACGGCATCGTCGGCATCAATACCGGCCTGATCTCGACGGCCGTCGCACCGTTCGGCGGCATGAAGGAATCGGGCTTCGGTCGCGAGGGCTCGAAGTACGGTGTCGAGGACTACCTCGAGGTCAAGTACATGTGCATGGGCGGGATCGATCCCGAACTGCAGTAGACCGGGGCGCGCCCGGGCCGGATTGCAACGTCGCTCCGGCCGAGCCGGCGCAAGCCCGGCACAGGACACCGGAACGCGAAAAAGGGCCGGATGGCCCTTTTTCGCACCCTGTCGCCACGGACCGCGCCGGGCCCCATGGAGCTGGACCGGAGCGGTTCCGGCTTGCGCTAGTCGTTGTCCGGATATCCGGAGCGATAGCGCTCCATCTGCTCCAGGCGATCACGCTGTTCCTTCGTGAGGAGCTCGCGGATGCGGTTGTGCGTACGCACGTTGTTCTCCGCCATCTGCTTCTCGAGATCACCCAGCTTCTGGTAGACGCCGCCGACCTTGTCCGGATCCGGCTCGCCCTGCTCGTACAACTGGGCCAGCGCCCGGCGCTGCTCCTGCATCTGCTCCATCAGCTGCACCTGCTCACTGGCGTGCTTCTGCTGGATCTCGCCGATCTGCCGCTGCTGATCGGCGTTCAGGCCGAGGGCGCCGGCCATGTACGGGCCCGATCCGGACCAGCCCCCCATCATGCCCGGGCCCATGCCGTAGCCGGGGCCGTAGCCCTGCATCATGCCCGGACCCATGCCGTAGCCGGGGCCGTAGCCCTGCATCATGCCCGGACCCATGCCGTAGCCGGGACCATAGCCCTGCATCATGCCCGGACCCATGCCGTAGCCGGGACCATAGCCCTGCATCATGCCCGGGCCCATGCCGTAGCCGGGACCGTAACCCTGCATCATGCCTGGCCCCATCCCGTATCCGGGCCCGGTACCACCGTAACCACCCCCGCCATGCGCGAACGCGAGACCACTCGTGCCCGCCAGTACCAGCGCGGCCGCCACGCTGCGGATCGCCACCTTCTTCATTCGGTTCTCTCCCGACGAGGCCCTCCGCGGGCCCGCCTCACGCGTTTGCCTGTTGCATCGCTGCAGGTGACTGTAGGACCTCGACATCCGGTGGACATTGACGGGCATCAAGGCGCCGCGCGACGCCGGACGGATGACGCAACGGGCCCGACCGTGCTACCTATGCGCCTCCCTGCGTTCCCGGACCCCTGTGCATGCGCGACGACGCGGTACCCGGTTACGGCCGCGCCTGGGCCCTGGCCTGGCCGATCATCCTGTCGAATTCGTCGATCCCGCTCGTCGGGGCCGTCGATACGGCCGTCATGGGCCATCTCCCCGACGCGGCCTACATCGGTGCCGTCGCCCTGGGCGCCAACCTGTTCTCCATCATCTACTGGGGGTTCGGCTTCCTGCGGATGGGCACGACCGGCTTCGTCGCACAGGCCTGCGGTGCGGGCGACGGAGCCGAAGTACGAGCGGCGCTGCAGCGCGCCCTCGCGATCGCCGGCGCGCTGGCACTGCTGGTGTGGATACTCCAGGGGCCGATCGCGGCGATCGCATTCCGCGTGATCGACAGCACGGACCGGGTGGAAGGCCTCACGCGGACCTATTTCGACTGGCGCATCTGGTCGGCACCCGCCGCCTTCGCCAACTATGCCGTGCTGGGCACGCTGATCGGTCTCCAGCAGACGCGGGGCGTGCTACTCGTCCAGCTGGCGCTCAACGGAACCAACGTGCTGCTCGACCTGCTGTTCGTACCGGGCCTGGGACTCGGCGTGCAGGGCGTGGCCGCGGCCTCCGTCATCGCGGAGTACACGGCCGTCGCCGTTGGACTGTGGCTCGTGATGCGCCGGATCCGCGAGCTCCCCGGGCACGAGCAGTTCGTCACCCTGTTCGAGCCGGCGGCGCTCCGGGCACTCGTCGCCGTGAACGGCAACATCTTCATCCGCACCATCTGCCTCGTTCTGTCATTCTTCTATTTCACCGCGGAGGGCGCGCGCCTCGGCGAGATCACGGTCGCCGCGAACGCCGTGCTCATGCAGTTGCAGTTCTTCCTCGCCTACGGCCTGGATGGATTCGCCCACGCCGCCGAGGGCCTGGTCGGGTCGGCCTGGGGCCGGCACCAGCGCCTCCAGTTCCGCACTGCAGTCCGCACGACGACCGTGCTGGCCCTGGCCGTCGCCGCCGGTTACACGATCGTGTACGCGCTGCTCGGACCGGTATTCATCGGCTGGATGACCGACCTCGACGCCGTACGCCGGATGGCCGCGACCTACCTCCCCTGGATGATCGCCGCACCGCTGATCTCGGTCTGGAGCTTCCAGCTCGACGGAATTTTCATCGGCACCACTCGCACGGTCGAGATGCGCAATGGCATGCTCGTATCCGCCGCGGCCTTCTGGCTCGGCGTGCAACTGCTCGTGCCCACCTGGGGCAACCACGGACTGTGGCTGGCATTCATGCTGTTTCTCGGGCTGCGCGCCGTCACCCTCGCCGCCTGGTTGCCGCGCCTCGACCGCCACGTCGGTGTAACCGACACCGAGGGCCAGTAGCGTCGGCGGGCATCGGGTGGGCGGGCGGCGGATGCGGAAAAACGGCGCCCGGAACGGCCCGGGGGCCCGACCCCGGGCCCCCGGCGCTCGCCGACCCGCGACGACGCTCCCGCGGACCGGGACTCCACGATCCCGCGGCCGGGATCACTCCGGAGGAATGTCGCTGTACAGCAGACCGAGGTCGATCCCCTGGCGCCGCCGCACGGCGGCCGCGACGAAGTAGATCACCACGCCGACGACGTAGATCCCCACGACGAACGCGATTGCCGTCGGACCCACCGGACCCGAAAATGCCGGCAGCGTGAACGACGTGTACAGGATCAGGCTGAACAGGACCAGGTTCACGATACCCGCGATCGTCACGAGCGGGATCCCGGCCACCGTGCGCCGGACCATGTCCGGTGCCGACTCGAACAGCTCACGCTTGCGATAGGGCAGCAGGATCGCCGCGAAGCTGGTGATCCAGAATGCGATCGCGAAGATCGTGATGTAGTTGAAGACGTAGTCGAACAGAGGTGTGAAGATCGATGCCCACAGCAGGATCTCCGCCAGGATCGCGACCACGATCGTCGCTACCCACGGAGTCCGCGTTCTCTCGGTCACGGCCGTCATCCCCACCGGCATCACCTGGTCGAACGACCACGCAAAGAGATTGCGCACGCAGATCGTGAACATCACGAACAGCAGCAGGTAGTACCAGAGGAAGAAGCTGACATCCATGATGATGAGCAGCAGGGGATTGGTCGTCAGAAGTCCCGCGAAAAAGTTCAGCACCCCGAACACCGGCAGGGGGCTCGCATCGGCCGTGTACTCGAGATACGCGGCCGCGTTATTGAACTCCGTACCCACTACCGCGTAGTACGCGGCCAGTGTCGCCAGGTAGATGACAAACCCGAACAGCAGCGACCCCAGGATGCCGTAGGTCTGCGTCTTCTGGGGTTCCTTCACTTCGCCTCCCACGTAAGCGGAATAGGTAAAGCCGATGTACATCCAGTAGCCGAGCGGCAACGCGAATATGACCGCGCCGAATGTCTGGGGCGTCGGTGCCCATCCGTGATCGTGCGCCTGCGCGATCACCGCGTTGTAGGCGTCCGACAGGCCGGTCGTCGACGACATGAAGGAGTTGAAGGCAGTGATGAACTCATCACGGCTGCTGACCAGGAACACCGCCAGCGTGATCAGTGTCCCGATGACCGCGACGACGAAGAACGCGTTCAGGAATCGCCGGAGGAACTTGATTCCGGCCAGTTGCACGAGCACGACGGTCGCGAGGACGATGGTCGACAGTATGAAGCTGGGCCACGGACCCTTGATGTACACCCCCGCGTCCAGCAGGGACTGGCTGTCCAGCGCGTAGCCCAGCGTCGCCAGGCTGACGGCCAGGGCATAATTGATGCTCCACTGGGTATAGATCCCGATCCCCAGGAACTGGGACCAGGTGAAACCCCAGTTCGACATGAACCCGATCGCGGGATGGAGCGTACGGCCGTTGTAGACGTACTCCCCGCCGGAGCGGGGCATCGCGCCCGCCAGCAGGCTGTAGGTAATGCCGTTGAACAGCGTCAGCGCGGTCCCGACGAGCAGGATCCATATGATGTTGGCGCCAGGGAACAGTGCACCTGCGAAGAACGGCGTGATCGCAAGCACGAGCCCCAGCGCGTAGCCGAGCACGTTGAACGAAAAGGTGTCGAAGATCTTGAACTCCCGGATCAGGCCGGAAGACTTCCTGGCAAACAGGTCAGGGTGTGCGGTCGCCATGATTCCCCTCCCCCTATCGGTGCGGGTTCTTGTTGCCGTGAAGCGCGGCCACGCAGGCAACTGTGCGAGTCATCCAGGCACGGATGCGGGCGGCCCCGAGGGCATCGAGGGACCCGTCCAGCTGAACGTGGCGGTGAATCGCGGCTCTCCGGGTACACGACCCGGGGTGTGGCAGGCAGGTGGCTTGCATACACGAGCCCTCGCGCACGGGAACCGCGCCTCGCCGCTTCCCGTGGCTGGAATACCGGACCACGCCCGGCGCAGTGCAGCCGTCGATTCTTATAGCACAGGGTCCGTGGGTCTGCCCGCGACGCCCTTGCGCGGCCGTCGGGCACCGCATGGGCACGCCCGCCGCGTCCGTAATTGCATCGACACGTGCATGCGCACATGTGCCGACACGCCGGGCGACGCCGGTGCCGCTTGACAGTCACATGCCCAGCCGCTTAAGTAGCGGAAGGCAACTGGCCTCCAACGGGGCTCTCCGAGCATGACTTCGAGCAGAAGGAATGTGACCGTTGCATCGGTGCAGATGGACGTGGTCCTGGAGGATGTCGACGCCACGCTCGCCGCGGCAACGCGGTGGGTGAGCAAGGCGGCGCGGGAAAATGCCGACATCGTCATCCTGCCCGAGCTCATCCTGTCGGCCGGCTACTCCCTGGAAGACGGGTTCCACGACATCGCCGAACCGATTCCGGGGCCCACGACGCGGCAGTTGGGCGAGACTGCGCGCGAGCACGACCTGCACATCGTTGCCGGTATCGCGGAGTGCGACGACACGGGCACGGTGTACAACACGGCCGTGATCGTCGGACGGGACGGCGAGGTCGTGGGCTCGTATCGCAAGACCCATATCTTCACGCCCACCGAGTCATTCTTCGCACTGGGGTCCAGCCTTCCGGTATTCGACCTCGACTTCGGGCGCATCGCCATCCCCATCTGCTACGACATGGAATTCCCCGAACCAGCCCGCGTCCTGTGCCTCAATGGTGCGGAAATGCTGCTGTCGATGGCCGCCCACTGGTTCGGGAGCGGCACGGTCGGCACGCCTGACAATTTCATCAATACCATCTACGCCGCTCGTGCCATGGAGAATCGCGTGCCGGTCGTTCTGTCGAACCGCGTTGGACACGACCCCGGGCTCGACGACAATTTCGTGGGCCGCAGCCGGATCGTGGACGCCGACGGCACCACAGTAACGGCGATGCCCGACGACAGCGAAGGCATGATCGTTGCGACGCTGGATCTCGACGAGCAGCGGCGCAAGCGATTCGGCTACAACTATTTCCGCGACCGCAAGCCACTCCTGTACGGCCCGCTTGCCCGTGTCGACTAGCGATCCAGCCACCCGGCCTCGTTCACATCCAATGTCCGATGACTGATTCGCAGCCAGGCCCCGAACCCTTCGTCCGATCGGCGACGGAGATCCTGGAAGAGGCACGGGCGCGCGGACTCGTCCTGCGTCTCACCGGGGGCATCGCGCTGCACCTGCGTTGCGCCGCCTTCAGCCGCATCCAGGCGCAACTGCCCCGGCGGTACGACAACGTCGATCTCGATTTCGTCGCCTATTCGAAGCAGATGCGTGATGTCGAGCGCCTGTTCGCCGATGCAGGATTCATCGAGGACAAGCGGATCAAGTCGGTGCCCGGGCTGAGGCGCTCCATATTCCACAGCCCGGACCAGACCTGGCACTGCGACATCTTCTACGACGTCCTGGAGTTCTCCCACGAGATCGACATCCGCGGACGCCTCGAGCTGGATTTCCCCACGGTCACGCTTGCCGATCTTCTTTTGGGAAAGATGCAGATTGCGGAGATCAACGAAAAGGATGTAGTCGATACCATCATGCTGCTGCGCGCGCATGACGTATCCGAGTCCGACGACTCCGCGATCAATGCCGCGCACGTCGCCCGCCTGTCCAAGGCCGACTGGGGCTTGTGGCGGACCCTGACCGGCAATCTCGCGACGGTCGGAAAGCTCGCCGAGACTTACGGTACGCTGACCGGCGAGGATCGCGATATCGTCGAGGAGCGGCGTACGACCCTGCTGCAGCGGGTCGAGGAAGAACCGCCGACACTTCGGTGGCGCCTTCGCAGCCGGGTCGGCGACCGGGTCAAGTGGTATCGCGACGTGGACGAGGTGATCTAGTGGGCCGTGCGGAACCCTCTCCGTAGCCAATCTCCGGGGTGCACCGATGATATTCGGCAAGAGCAAGCAGCAGGGAACCACGATCTTCTTCTGTTCGGATGTGCACGGTTCCACCATCTGCTTCAAGAAGTTCCTCAATGCGGCGAAACACTACGGGAGCAAGGGCAAGCGTATCGACATCCTGATGATCGGCGGCGACATCACGGGCAAGATGCTCGTGCCGATCATCCGCGAGTCCAGCGAGCGTTACCGCTCCTACCTGTTCGGCAAGCAGCTCACGCTCACGTCGCAGGAGGAGCTGAACGAGCTGAAGCGCAAGACGGAAGTTCTCGGAGTCTACCCGCACATATTCGAGCCGGACGAATACGACGAATTTGCGCACGACCGATCGAAGCAGGATGCCCTGTTTCACGAGCTGGTCCTGCAGCGGCTGAGGGAATGGATGGAGCTTGCCGAGGAGCGGCTGAAGGACGCCGGTGTCCAGTGCTACATCAGTCCCGGCAACGATGACTTCGATGAGTGCAAGGCGGTCGTCGACGCCTGCTCCACGGTCACCTGTCCCGACATGCAGACGATCTCGATCGACAGCGAGCACGAGATGATCAACCTGGGATACGCGAACCTGACGCCGTTTGACTGCCCGCGGGACATACCCGAGGAGCAACTGACCGCGCGCATCGACGAGATGGCCGGCCAGGTGCAGGACATGTCGAACTGCATCTTCAACCTGCACTGCCCACCGCTCGGCACCGAGATCGACGAGGCGCCACAGCTGGACGAGGACCTGCGCCCGAAGCTCGGCACGACCGGCGTGGTCATGGCGGCGGCGGGCTCGCAGGCGGTGCGCGACGCGATCGAGAGGTACCAGCCCCTGGTCGCGCTGCACGGCCACATCCACGAGTCCAAGGGCGCGATCCACCTTGGCAAGACGCTGTGCATCAATCCCGGCAGCGAGTACTCGGAAGGCATCCTCAAGGGCTGCCTGCTCACGGTCGGCAGCGGCAAGGTCATCAGTCACATGATGACCTCCGGCTGAGCGCCGCGCCGGCGACAAGGGGCATCGACGATGACGCGCAGAGCACGCTGCCGCGATCTGGGGCTGGCCATCGGCACGCTCGCACCCGGCCCGATGAACGCCATCACCGACGTCGTCGGGGTGCGCGTCGGCCACACCACGCTGAACGAGGACAACGACGCCGGCGTGGCGCGCACGGGCGTCACCGCGATCTGGCCCGGCGACGGCGACCTCGTGCGCGAACCCGTCCCCGCCGGCAGCTTCGTGCTCAACGGCTTCGGCGAGATCACGGGGCGCACCGCGACCGACGAGTGGGGCATCGCCTCGACGCCGATTGTGCTGACCTCCACGATGAGCGTCGGTATCGTCTACCACGCGGTGCAGCGCTACCTCTGCGCCCGCGATCCCACCCTCGGCCGGGCGGAGCTGGTGATCCCGCTGGTCGGCGAGTGCGATGACAGCTTCCTGAATGATTCACGCGCATTCCACATCACCGAGGAGCACGTGTCCGCCGCGCTCGACGGCGCCACGGACGGACCGGTCGCCGAGGGCTGTGTCGGTGCCGGCACGGGCATGCAGTGCTTCCAGTTCAAGGGCGGGATCGGCTCCGCCTCGCGCCGGCTCGCCGACGCGGACGGCGGCTACACGCTCGGCGTGCTCGTGCAGACGAACCTCGGCGCGCGCCCGCTGCTCAGCATCGACGGCGTGCCCGTCGGCCGCGACCTGACCGACCGCATGCCCGAAGGCGAGCTGCCGGACTACTGGGGCGAGGACGGCAACGGCGGCTCGTGCATCGTGGTGGTCGCGACCGATGCGCCGTTGAGCAACCACCAGGTCGCCAAGCTGGCCAAGCGCGCCGGCCTCGGACTTGCCCGCGTCGGCTCGATCGGCGCGAACTGCAGCGGCGAACTGGCGTTCGCCTTCACCACGGCCAACCGCGTGCCGGCCGCCGGCCGGCTCACGCACCCGATCGAGGTCATGAACGACCGGCGCGTCGACGTCCTCTACCAGGCCGCCATGGAAGCGACCGAGGAGGCCGTCGTGAACGCCATGTTCCTGGCCGAGACCGTCGTCGGGCGCGACGGCAACACGCTGCACGCCCTCCCCCTCGACGAGACCCTGGCCCTGCTCCGGCAGAGCGGGCGCCTGGACACAGGACCCTCGGAGGCACAATGACCGTCGATCCATCCTCGTGGGAAGGCCGCAGCCTGGGGAGCCACCTGCACGGCTTTTCGAATCTCGGCACGCTCGAGCGCGAGGGCCCGCTGGTGGCCGTCCGTGGCGAGGGCATCTTCGTGTTCGACGCGCACGGCAACCGCTACCTGGAGGCGAACTCCGGGCTGTGGAACGTCGTTGCCGGCTTCGACAACAAGGAACTGATCAAGGCTGCCTGCAACCAGTTTCGGGAGTTCCCCGCGTACCACACCTTCTTCGGGCGCGACACCACGCAGGGCATTGCGCTGGCCGAGCGCCTGCTGTCGCTGGCGCCCGTGCCGATGGCGCGCGTCTTCTACACGAACTCCGGATCCGAGGCGAACGACACCGTTGTCAAGATGCTGTGGATGATCCACCGCGGGGCCGGCCAGCCCGAAAGGCGCAAGCTGATCTCGCGCACCGGCGCCTACCACGGCACGACCGTGATGGGCGCGAGCCTGACCGGCAAGGACTACAACCGCGCCTTCGGGCTGCCGCTCGACTGCGTGCGCTTCGCCGACTGTCCGCACTACTGGCGCTACGGCGAGCCGGGCGAATCGGAGGCGCAGTACGTCGAACGGCTGGCGTCGAACCTCGAGGCCCTGATCGAACGCGACGGTCCGGAGACCATCGCCGGCATGTTCGCGGAACCCGTGCTCGGCGCGGGCGGCGTGATCCCGCCGCCGGAGGGTTACTTCGCCGCGATCCAGCCGATCCTGAAGAAGCACGGCATCCCGCTCGTCGCCGACGAGGTGATCTGCGGATTCGGCCGCACCGGCAAGCTGTGGGGCTGCCAGACCTACGACATCGAGCCGGACGTGATCGTGTCCTCGAAATGCCTGACGGCCGGTTACTTCCCGATGGGTGCGGTTATGATCTCGGATGCACTGCACCAACGGCTGCGCGAGGCGGCGCGCGAGTTCGACGAGTTCCCGCACGGCTTTACCGCCGGCGGCAACCCGGTCGGCTGCGCGGTCGCGCTCAAGGCGCTGGAGCTCATTGTCGATCGCGGCGTGTTCGACAACGTCGTTGCCGTGGCGCCGCATTTCCAGGAGCGCCTGCACGCACTCGCGGAGCATCCGATGGTGGGCGAGGCGCGCGGCGTCGGGCTCATGGGCGCGCTGGAGATTGTGCACGACAAGGCGAGCCGCACGCCCTACCCGGCCGCGGCCGAGATCAGCGAGCGGATCGCCAGCTCGGCGCTGCATCACGGCCTGATCGTCCGTCCGATCGGCGACGCCGTCGTGCTCGCGCCGCCGTTCATCATCACGCGCGCCCAGATCGACGAACTGTTCGATCAGCTCTCTGCCACGCTGAACGCCGTGCACGCGCAATCCCCGACGCGCCAGGCGTAGAGATGGCACCGTGACGCGCTACCGCATCTCGGACGACGATCTCCGCTTCGTCGAGGAGTTTCGCCGTACGCCGGTCGGCTACCACAGCCCCGGGCTGCAACGCGTGCTCAACGTGCTTCGTGGCGGCCCGGAGGCCGGCAAGTACGTGCTCGTGTGCACGAAACCGTACCGCGAGTGGGTGCTCGGCCAGCTGCCCGGCGAGCGTGGCCGGCCCGTTCGGCTGCTGCGCGATCACGTGTTCACCGATCGCCGGGAGGCGGAGTGGGCGGTCTTCCGCCTGCGCTGGCAGGAGGCGACCGGGCGTGCACTCGATCCCTGACCCGGGCACCGCGGCGCGCGTACGCCCACCGAGGATGACATCGTGCTGAAGATCACGGGCTACGCCGACCGCGTCAGCGTGGCGCCGGGCGGAACGATCCGCTTCATGGTCAGCTGCGACGACCTGCCCGAATACCGGGCCGAGCTTCGGCGCATCGTCTGCGGCGACGAGAACCCCGACGGTCCCGGCTATCGCGACGAGCACATCCCGTGCGCGGCCGAGGGGACCTACCCCGGGCGCCGGCAGGAGATTCACGCCGGCTCGTACGGGATCGTGCCCGCCAATCGCGCACTCGCCGCTCTGGAGACCTTTACCATCGCGATGATGGCCTGGCCGACGACCCCGGCACGATCGGTCCAGGGCCTGCTGTCGATTCGCTGCGCGGCCACGGGCACCCGGCTGGCGCTGCAGCTCGACGGCGACGACGGCCTGGTGCTGGATCTGCGCACGAACGACACGGCGTTTCGGACCTGCACGGGCACCGCCCTGCAGCGCCGGCAATGGACGCTCGTCGGGGTCGCGCTCGACCGCGCCGCCGGCACCGTGCGCCTGGTCCAGAAGCCGCTGCACGCCGGTGCCGGCGTCGAGGCAATCGAGGTCGGGGAGTCGTTGCCGATCGGTGACGGCCCGATGTTCGACGAGGGCACGGTCCTGTTCGGGGCGGTGCACGCCGCGTCCGGCCTGCCGGAACGCCACTACAACGGGAAGATCGACAGCCCGCGCATCGTCACCGGCACGCTGAACGCCGCGGAAATGCGCGTCGCGATCGAGAGCCCGGCGGCCCTGGGCAGCCGCGTGGCGGCCGCCTGGGATTTCGCCCTCGGCATCGACTCCGACCACATCCGGGACCGGTCGCCCAACCGCCTCGACGGCCACCTGGTGAACCTCCCCGCCCGCGCAGTCACCGGCTACCGCTGGACCGGGGAGGCGCACGACTGGCGCCACCGGCCCGACCACTACGGGGCCGTCCACTTCCACGACGACGACCTGTACGACGCGGGCTGGGAGACCGACTTCGCACTCACCGTGCCCGATGCACTGCCGAGCGGCGTGTACGCGATGCGCTGCCATGCCGGCGAGCACGAGGCGTTCATCACGTTCTGCGTCCGCCCGCCGCGCGGGCGGACGACCGCGCGTGCCGCGTTCCTGATGCCGACGGCCAGCTACATGGCCTACGGCAACAACCGTCTCGCGCTCGACTGCTCCGCAACCGAGATCGGCATGGGCCGGCTGATCGAACTGACGGACATGCACCTGTTCCTGCAGGAGCACCCGGAGTACGGGCTGTCACTGTACGAGACGCACGGCGACGGCAGCGGCGTGATGTACTCCTCGCGCCTGCGCCCGCTCGTCGATTTCGCACCGAAGGTCCGCAACGTGCTCGGTGGCACCGGCTCGGGCCTGTGGCAGTTCAACGCCGACACGCACATCCTGGCCTGGCTCGAGCACGTCGACGAGCCGTTCGACGTGATCACGGACGAGGACCTGCACGCCGAAGGCCTTGCGCTCATCCGCGACTACGGCGTCATCGTCACGGGCACGCATCCCGAGTACTACAGCACGGCCATGCTCGATGCCCTGCAGGCGTACACGGATCGGGGCGGCAGGCTGATGTACCTCGGCGGCAACGGCTTCTACTGGCGCATCGCCTGGCACGCCGATCGGCCCGGCGCGATCGAGCTGCGACGCGCCGAGGACGGCATCCGGCCCTGGGCCTGCGAGCCCGGCGAATACCACCACGCCTTCACCGGCGAGCTCGGCGGTCTCTGGCGCCGCCAGGAGCGCTCACCGAACCGTCTGGTCGGCGTCGGCATGACCTCGCAGGGATTCGATATCTCGTCGCCATTTCACCGCACCCGGGCGAGCCACGACCCGCGCGCCGCCTTCATCTTCGAGGGCGTGGACGACGAGATCGTCGGCGACTTCGGCCTCAGCGGCGGCGCCGCCGCCGGTCTCGAGATCGACCGCGCGGACGTCGAGCTCGGCACACCCCCGCATGCACTCGTGCTCGCCTCATCACGATGTCACACCGACGTCTACCTGCAGACCCCCGAGGACATGCTCGACCCCACGCCGGACATGAGCGGCACCCAGTCCGAGCTCATCCGCGCCGACATGGTGTTCTTCGAGACGGCGAACGGCGGCGGCGTCTTCTCCACCAGCTCCATCGCCTGGGCCGGCAGCCTGTCGCACGCCGGCTACGACAACAACGTCGCCCGGATTTCGACGAACGTGCTGCGGCGGTTCGTGGACCCGGCGCCTCTCCGAGCCCGCGGGCAGCAGGCGCCGAGCGGCGGCTAAGGAAGGTCTGATCAAATCCATGCGGCCGCGTTACGCCTGCAAGGGCGGCATTGCAAGGCGCGCAGAGAACGGCTCATTCCCCTCCGGGAACGAAAAGCAGTGCGGACCACCGATGGAATCGCACGGCGCACGGCGAGCATCACGACAAGTACCGGCAGCCTGCGATCGTGTTTGTCCGCCCCCGTTCCGTCGGGCAGGTGTGCACTGTTCGACGACGTGCGCCGCTGAAATCGATCGGCGGTCATTCACGATGTAAACGCTTGCGCGAAACCAGGCGATGACGCGCGTCATCGGGCGGGAGCCGGCGTCGAACCCGACGGACCCGGGTCGCGGTACACCACACCGCGTGGCGGTACCCGGGCGATGGCGAGCGGGTCTCACGGCCGCACGTCTACGGAAACGACCTTGCCGTCCTCGACGCGCACGAGGCGGGGCAGGTAGCCGCCGCCGAACTCATAGATCCATTGCTCGACCAGGACGTCTTCGACCAGGTGCGGAAACCTTCTCGGGTCCGGGGTGCGGCGGACATAGCGGCGGTCCTGCTGGACCGGCACACCGCAGACGAGCAGGAGACGGTAACTGGTCATGCCGGGAACGATGTCGTTGGGGCGGCAGTGACCGGTGGCCTCGCCGGGCCCGAGGCCGCGGTCGCTCGTCTCGATGCGCTGCAGGCGGCCATTGCGGAAATGCAGCACGCGCACGAAGCGCGCATCGCCGAAGTCGTAGTACCAGATCTCCTCGTCGCTGCCGTAGATGTCCGCGAACGGCCCGCCGAGCGGCTGGACGGCGTCGGGCTCGCCGCAGGCCCGGCGCACCTCGTAGGCATAATCACCTTCGTCGACGAGCTGGTTGCCACAGCGCATCGCGGCCGCGTCGCGGGCAACCAGCAGGCCGAGGAGCGCGATGCCGAACAGGAGAATCGATCGCCGCATTTTCGTCCCCTTCCCGCGCCGGGCCCGCAACCCCGGTCGGACCAGGCGCTGCCGTCTCCCGGCATTCGACGCCGCGAGGCGCGGCAAGTGTCCCGCGCGCGCTGTCGCGGGGCGCCGAAGCCACAGGGAACCGGGAGCTGCCCGGCGCGGTCGGTGCAGCTGAGGGATTGCCCGGCGCCGTGCCAAGGTTCGACGCAGGCGGCGCTCGGGGGGTGCGCGGATCGCCCCCATTCGCAACCGGATGCCCGCGTGATCGACGCCGTACTCCGGCATTGCCCTCGGCAGGCATCGAAGTTGCTGCGCGCCGACTGCTTGATGAGCGTACACTGGAATCCGCGCCGACGGAACGGAATCGGGCGACGCCGTGGTAATCGATGACTGACTGGTACCTTGAAGGCTATGTCGACCGGGACGATGTCCTCCAGCGTCTTCCCCTGACGGCATTCCCGGTGCTCGTGGGCCGACAGACCGGCCTTGCCCTCGCCAGCGCCTCGGCCAACATGTCGCGCTATCACGCCGAGATCGTCGATCGCAGTGGGCAGCTGTTCGTGCGCGACCTGGGCAGCAAGAACGGCACCTACGTCAACCGCAAACGCATCGAGTTCGAGCGGGCCCTCGACGCCGGCGACATCCTCCACTTCGCCGACGCGGAGTTCCGCCTCGGCCGCACGAACGGGGCCGAGGACGACAACACTGCCACCGGGGTATTCCGCTCCGACGCGTTACCCAACCAGCTGCCGACCGGCACGCGCGAGCTCGAGCAGTTGTTCGCGGAGCGCGCGATCACGGCCGTGTTCCAGCCAATCGTGCGCCTGGTCGACGGCAGCGCCGTCGCGCTCGAATGCCTCGCCCGCGGCGAGCTCGAGGGCCTGCCGCGCGCCCCGCGCGAGCTGTTCCGGATTGCCGCGAGCGTAGGCCGGGAGGTGGAGCTCTCCGAGCTCATGCGCGAGCGCGGCGCGGAAATCGCAGCGCGCGCCGGCTTCTCCGGCCCCGTGTTCATCAACATTCACCCGCGCGAGGTCACGGCGGACCGCGATCGCCTGCTCGCACACCTCCAGCGCCTGCGCGACACGTACCCGGAACTGCACTTCGTGCTCGAGCTGCACGAGGCGGCGGTGACCGACCTCGGGGCCGTCGGCGAGCTGGATCGCGGACTGCAGGCCCTCGGCGTGGACCTCGCCTACGACGACTTCGGCGCCGGGCGGGCGCGGCTCATGGAGCTCACCGCGGTTCCGCCGCGCTACCTCAAATTCGACATCTCCATGATCCGCGAGATCGACCAGGCGCAGAACGGGCATCGCCGCATGGTGGGTCTGCTGGTTTCGTTCGCGCGCGAGATGGACATCATCACCCTCGCCGAGGGCATCACCCGGGACGAAGAAGTGGAAGTCTGCGAGTCGCTCGGATTCGAGCTGGGACAGGGATACCGCTTCGGGCACCCCGGGCGCCTTGACACGCAAGGCGAGTACGTCGCGGACCCGCGCGAGCAGGCGAGCGCAGAGGCCCAGTCCGGCGTCGAGAGCACCGGTGACGATGGAATCCAGAACGATCCGTTCGGCGCGGGCTGAACCGCCCCGCCGCACTCACCACCGGCTGCCGACGCTTCAGGTCGCGGGGTCGCGCACCCGGGACAGCAACAGCGCCCCGGCGCCGAACAGCACGAGCAGCGACAGGATACCGACCCTGGGCTCTCCGGCCATCCAGCCGACCCAGCCGACCAGGAACGGCCCGATCACCGCGGCGAACTTGCCCATCATGTTGTAAAAGCCGAAGAACTCTCCGGCTCGCCGCGGGGGGACGAGACGCGCGAAGAACGAGCGCGACAATGCCTGCACGCCCCCCTGGACCAGCCCGATCAGCACGGCCAGGGCGTAGAACTCCCACTGCGCGGACATCACCGAGGCCCAGACGGTCACGCTGGCGTATACCGCCAGCGCCAGGAATATGCCACCGCGTGCGCCCAGCGGACGCGCGATGCGCCCGAACACGAGCGTCGCCGGGAACCCGACGAACTGCACGATCAGGAGCGCGACAATCAGGCCGTTGGCATCGAAGCCGATCGACATGCCGTAGTCCACGGCCATTCGCACGACCGTGTCCACGCCGTCGATGTACAGCCAGTACCCGGCCAGAAACAGGGCCGCATCGCGCTGCCCGGCGACATCGCGCAGCGTGCGTGCGAGCTGGCGCACGCCATCGCGGAACGCACGCGCCACGGGCGGGGACGCCGTACCGGGCATGGGCACCCCGCGCAGCAGCGGGATCGAGAACAACGCCCACCACCCCGCCGTGAGCAGGAACGAAAAGCGCACCGCGACGCCCGCGTCGGCGAAACCGAAAGCCGCAGGCATGAGCACGAAGGCCACGCAGGCGAGGAACAGCAGGCCGCCCCCGAGGTAACCGAGCGCATACCCCAGCACCGAGACGCGGTCCTCGGCCCCGGGCGGAGAGACTTCGACGAGCATGGCGTCGTAGAACACGTTCGCACCCATGAAGCCGACGGTGGCGACCGCGAACGCGGCGGCGGCCACGCCCCATTCGCCACGGCCCACGAACCACAGCGTGGCGGTCGCCACGATCCCGAGCCCGGCGAAGCGCAGCAGGAAGCGCTTGCGGGCGCCGGCACGGTCGGCGACGGCCCCGAGCAGGGGCGCGAGGACCACGATCAGCAGGCTGGAGGCCGAGTTGGCGCTGCCAAGCCAGAAGGTACTCTCGGTGACCGGCAGCCCGGCGGCCCAGTACTGCTTGAAGAACAGTGGAAAGAACCCGGCGAGCACCACGGTGGCGTACGCGGAATTGGCCCAGTCGTACATGGCCCACGCGAACACGCGCCTGGCATCGACGTTCACGCGACGCAAGACAACGGTCCCGGGTGGTGCAGGCAGGAGGACGCGGGCATCAAACGCGATTCCGGCTCGGACGGCGCGCCCACTATACTGCCGCCGGCCTCGTCACGGCCACGACCACGGCCGCGCTGACGGCTCGCGCACGCGGGGCGACGATGCTATACGTGTCAGGCATCGTGCATCACGGGACTGGATGCGTCGTGACCGCTTGCCGCAGGACCCGCCACTGCTTCGCCCTCGCCGTCGCGCTGCTCGTGCCGGCGGTCGTGCATGCGCAGGGCACCGGCGAGACCGTCATCGAGCGCGGGACCGTGCTCCACGACGAGTATCTCGCGGGCGGCAACGTGGACGTCGATGCCGAAATCCTCGGCGACCTCGTGGCGGCCGGCGGACGCATGGACGTGAACGGGCGGGTGGCCGGCGACCTGACCGCGGCGGCCGGCCGCCTCGACGTGCGCGCCGACGTCGGGGACGACGCCCGTCTGGCGGGCGGTTCGGTCACGGTCGACGGCCGGGTGGGGGATCACATCGCGGTCGCCGGTGGCTCGGTCGAACTGCGCCCCGGAATCCAGGTGGGCGGCCGAGCCTGGCTCGCCGGTGGTACCGTCACGGTCGCCGGTCGCCTGCGCGGCCCGGTCGACATCCACGCGGGAGAGGCCATCCTCGGCGGGCACATCACCGGCCCGGTGAACGTCACGGCGGATCACCTGCGCGTGCTGCCCGGCACCCGCATCGACGGCGACCTTCGCTATCGCACACCGCACGAGGCCACCATCGCGTCCGACGCCGACATCGGCGGCGAGGTCATCTTCGACCGGCTCGGCGACCATGGCGCACGGCCGCCGGCGCCGGTCGGCGGAATCTCGTTCGCCGGCCTGGCCTTCTTCGTGATCTCGCTCTTCCTGGCGGGCGCCCTGTTGCAGGCCATCGTGCCGCGCTTCGTCTCATCCGGCACGCGGGACGCAGTCCAGCGCCCCCTGCTCAGTCTCGGGCTCGGCGCCCTGGTGCTGTTCGTGTCACCCGTGGCAATCATCGTCGCGCTCGCGCTCGTGGTCACCATTCCCCTGGCCCTCGCCGCACTGGCACTGCTGCCCGTCGCCCTGCTCGTGGGCTACCTGGTGTTCGCATTCGTCGTGGCAGAGCACGGTGCCCGCTTGCTGCGCATCGAACTGGGCGCCCGCTCCGGCCGCCGGTTGCTCGCATTCGCCGTCGCCCTGCTCGCGCTCGGACTGGCCCAGGACATCCCCTGGATCGGCGGACTGATCCTGCTGGCGGCACTGCTGATCGGTACGGGCGCCGCCCTGCTGGCCGCCGGCGGCCGGCGCGCCGCACCCGGCGGCACCTGAGCGCGACGCGCGCCGGCGGCGCCGGCCCGGCGTTCGGCCCTGTGCTTCACTCCCCCTCGTCCTGCTCGTTCTGCGCGTGCCGACCAGCGCGGTACGGGTCGCGATCGGGCTCCGGACGACGTGCCGCCGGCGACTGGTGCAGCCGCTGGAATCCGTCGCCATCCGCGCCTGGGGCCGGGTCGCACCGCCTGCCCGGCGCCTGGGGATGCGCGGTGACCGGATTCGGCACAGTCGGCCTCGCCGCGCTCCCGGGCCGGCTCCCCTGCGGCCTGGGCTACGGCCTGCTGCTGGCGGCCGCCGCAGGTCGCTTTCGTCGCGTCAGCGGGCGCGCCGGGTTCCGGCGCACGGCGGGGATCGTGGTGGTCGCGCCCGGCACCTGGACGATGGCGTGGCCGCTCGCGCTGTCTGCACTACACTCGGATCATGCAATGCAAGGCGCCCGGCGCCGAAACCGCAGGACAGTGAACGGTCAACCGGACGACCGCGGGCTTGCAGTAGTCGTCGACGCGGGGACGGTTACGCTCGCCGGCACGCTGCGAATTCCGCCGGCCGCCGAGGCGATCATCGTATTCGCGCACGGCAGCGGCTCGAGCCGTCACAGTGCGCGCAACCGCTTCGTGGCAGACGCACTCGAGGAGGCCGGTCTCGCCACCCTGCTGTTCGACCTCCTGACGGAACGCGAAGAGCCGGCGGAGCGCTACTCCCAGCGCCTGCGCTTCGACATCCCGCTCCTGTCGGAGCGGCTCGTGGGGGTCATCGACTGGCTCACCCGGCGGCCCGATACCGGCGCCCTGGCGATCGGCCTGTTCGGCGCTTCGACCGGTGCCGCCGCCGCGATCTTCGCCGCCGCGCGCCGGCCTGGCGCCGTCCACGCCGTCGTCTCGCGCGGCGGGCGCCCCGACCTGGCGGAACCGGCATTGCCGCGCGTCCGCAGTCCGACGCTGCTGATCGTCGGCGGCGACGACACCACCGTCCTGGCCCTGAACCGGCACGCGGCCGGCCTGCTGCGCTGCCGGCATGCGCTCGAGATCGTGCCCGGGGCCACCCATCTCTTCGAGGAGCCCGGTGCGCTCGAGCGGGTCGCCGCGCTCGCCCGCGACTGGTTCACCCGGTACCTTCCCGCCGCCCGCTGATCCGGGCTCGCCGGCCATCCGGCCGCTGGTTCCTCCGGCGTGCACACCCGCCGGCCCGCGCCCCCACCCTGCATTCCGTCCGGCGATGCCCATCGCGACCGCCCGAAAATTGGACTGATCCTATCCACACGAGCGGCTATATCGCCAGGGCCGATCGCGCACTAGCGTACCGTCCCGAGCATTCCGCGCAGCAGGCGCGACACCGGTTCGGCCGGGCGCCCCGGGGCAGTGGCGCCTGTCCGGCGCGCACTGCGCATCGACATCCGAGGGGCGACGACCATGAGCGCAGACCAGACACTGCAATCCAACTGGAACTATCCCAACGCGGTCCGCTTCGGGGCCGGCCGGATCGCGGAGCTGCCGGACGCGTGCCGCGAGCTCGGCATCGAGCGCCCGCTGCTCGTGACCGACCCGCTCCTGGCCGAGCTGCCGCTGGTCCGGCAGGCGCTCGACCACTGCAGCGACGCCGACCTGCCGTGCGCGCTGTTCACGGAGCTGCGCCCGAACCCGACCGAAGCGAACGTGCTGCGCGGTATCCAGGCCTTCCGTGCCGGCGATCACGACGGCGTCATCGCACTCGGCGGCGGCAGTGCACTGGACACCGGCAAGGCCATCGCGCTCATGTCCGGGCAGTCGCGCTCGATCTTCGACTTCGAGGACCGCGCGGACTGGTGGAAACGCGCGAACGCCAACGGTATCGCCCCGATCGTGGCGGTTCCCACGACTGCGGGCACCGGCTCTGAAACGGGCGGCGGCGCGGTAATCACCGACGAGAGCGATCATACGAAGCGCATCATCTTCCACCCGCGAATGATGCCCGGGCGCGTGATCAGCGATCCCGCGCTGACCACGGGCCTGCCGCCGCACCTCACCGCCGCGACCGGCATGGACGCGCTCTCGCACAACCTCGAGGCGCTGTGCAGCCCGGTCTATCACCCGATGGCCGCCGGCATCGCGACGGAAGGCATCCGCCTCGTGCACGACTGGTTGCGCGCCGCCTACGACGACGGCGCGAACATCGAGGCCCGCGCCCACATGCTGTCCGCCTCGAGCATGGGCTCGACGGCGTTCCAGAAAGGGCTCGGCGCGATGCACGCGATGAGCCATCCCTGCGGTGCCGTATTCGACACGCAGCACGGCATGACCAACGCCGTGGTCATGCCGTACGTGCTCGCGTTCAACCGCGGGGCGATCGAGACGCGCATGGAACGCCTGGCACGCTATCTCGAACTGCCTGCTCCGTCGTTCGAGGCCGTGCTCGACTGGGTACTCGAAATGCGCCGGCACCTCGGTGTGCCGCACACCCTGGAAGAGCTGGGGGTCACCGCCGATGCCATCGAGCGACTGGCGGTCATGGCCGAGGTCGATCCCTCCGCGGCAACCAACCCGATCCCGCTGGATCGCGACAACCTCGCACGACTCTTCCGCGATGCCATCGACGGCCGTCTCGCGCGCCTGGAAGAGATCGGTGCGGAACAGAAAACGGGAGCCATGAAATGAGCGGAATCAAGGCGGTGACGTTCGACCTGTGGGACACGATCGTCCACGACGATTCGGATGAACCGAAACGTCGCGAGCTCGGTCTGCGTACCAAGCGCGACGAGCGCCGACACCTGCTCTGGAAGGTGCTGAACGACATCGAGACCATCGACTACGAGGCCGTGAGCCTCGCCTGCGACGTCGCCGACGCCGGCTTCAACGTGGCCTGGAAGGAAGACTCGATCAACTGGCGCCTGGAGCAGCGCATTCGTGTCGTGCTGAACGGTCTGGGGCGCAAGCTGCCCCAGGAGATCCTGGACGCCGTCGTCGAGCGCACGGGCGCGATGGAGGTCGAGGTACCTCCGGATTCGATCGAGGGCATCGCGGAGGCGCTGGCGGAGCTCTCCGAGCGCTACCGCCTGGCCATCGTGTCGGACGCCATCGTCACCCCGGGCACCGGGTTGCGAGATCTGCTCGCCCGCCACGGCCTGAAGCACTACTTCCAGGGATTCGCATTCTCCGACGAGGTCGGCCGCTCGAAGCCGCACCGCGCCATGTTCGAATCCGCCGCCACGCAGCTCGGCGTCGAGCTCGACGAGATCGTGCATATCGGCGATCGCGACCACAACGACGTGAAGGGTCCGCACGCGATCGGGGCGAAGGCGGTGCTGTTCACCGCGACCCGCGATGCCGACAAGGCCACCACCACCGCCGACGCGATCTGCGAGCACCATCGGGATCTGCCGGCGATCATCGACCGCCTCGCCAGCGCCTGACGCGGAGAACCCCCATGTCCCGTAACCTGCATTTCCTGGTCGTGGACGGATACGCGAAGGCCGGACGCGAGGACCTCGAGGCGGGCGGCGCGACCACCGCGGGCGTGCTGTACCGCCAGATGCTGCAACGCTGCGCCCCCGGGGCGACGGCCGATATCCTCTATCCGGCGGACCCCGGTGCATCGCTGCCGCAGGGCGCCGCGATCGAGCAGTACGACGGCATCGCCTGGACCGGATCGAGTCTCACGATCTACGCCACGGACGATCCGAGGGTGTCGAATCAGATCGAGTTCGCGCGTGCCGCGTACCACTCCCGCGTGCCGAGCTTCGGCAGTTGCTGGGCGGCCCAGATTGCGGCCGTGGCCGCGGGCGGCACCTGCGCCGCGCATCCGCGCGGCCGGGAAATGGGCATCGCGCGCAAGATCAGCCTGACGGACGCCGGACGTGGCCATCCATTGTATGCCGGCAAGAAGACCGTCTTCGATGCATTCATCAGCCACGACGACGAGGTCACGGCGTTGCCGGACAACGGTGTGCTGCTGGCATCCAACGATTACAGCCGCGTGCAGGCGCTGTCAGTAACGCACGACCGGGGCCCGTTCTGGGCGGTGCAGTACCACCCCGAATACGACCTCCATGAAATGGGGCGGCTGGTGTATTGCCGGCGCGAGAAGCTCACCCGCCACGGATTCTTCCCCGACGTCGAGACCGCGATCGCCTACGCCGACGACCTGGAGGCGTTGCACCAGGACTCATCGCGCAAGGACATCGCATGGAAGCTCGGCATCGATGCCGACGTCATGAATGAGGACGTGCGGATCCAGGAAGTCCGCAACTGGATCCTGTACCTCGTGCAACCCTGCGTGCGCGACTGAACCTACCCGCAGTACCCCTCGTGTGACTGGGGCACCGGGATCGCCGGTGCCCCCCTTTTCCCGGAGGGATTGCGCCTGCCCACGCGCCCCGTCATGCGGCCCCGGCGATCCCGTCGCGGATTCGCCGCGACTCTTCCCGTGTCAGCCTCGGACCGTAGTTCGTGATCACGTGCGCGGAGGCCCGCACCGCAAAGCGTGCCGCCGCCTCGTGAGTCCACCCCCGGGTACGACCGTACAGGAACGCGCCGGCGAACATGTCACCCGCTCCGACCGTGTCGATGGCATCAACCTTCTCCGCCTCGATGTCGAGCAGCCGTTCCCCGTCCCAGACAACGGCACCCTTCGCACCGCGCGTCACGACGAATTCGCGCGCGCTCGCCTTGAGCGCGGCGACCGCGGAATCGAGGTCCGGCGTGCCGGTCAGCCCGATGACCTCGTCCTCGTTCGCGAACAGCAGGTCCACGCCATCGCCGATGATCTCGCGCAACTGCTCGCCGAAGTACGTGACGATATTCGGATCGGACAGCGACAGCGACGTGCGCACGCCGGCCTCCTTCGCGACCCGGCGTCCCTCGATGGCCGCCTTGCGGGCCGTGTCCGATGTCGCGAGATACCCTTCGATGTAGAGATATTCGGATTCGCGGATCGCCTGGGGCACGAGCTCGTCGCGGCCCAGCCCGCCAGTGATACCCAGGTAGGTGCACATGGTGCGATCGGCGTCCGGCGTCACCAGCACCATGCACCGGCCCGTATGCCCGTCCTCGCGCGCCTTGTGGGCGTTGGTCTCCACGCCATTGTCCAGCAGGTCGTCGATGTACAGCCTCCCCAGGTCGTCGTCGGCCACCTTGCAAGTGTAGAAACCGCGACCGCCGAACTGGCTCAGTGCGATGACGGTGTTGGCAGCGGAGCCGCCGGCACTCCGGTGCACATGGTGCTCGTCGAGATAGACCATCATCTCCGACTGGTGGTCCGCGTCCGTGAGTGTCATCACGCCCTTGTCGATGCCCATGCGGCTCACGTCTTCCAGCGTGACGCTGTACTCCATGTCGACCAGCGCGTTGCCAATGCCGTATACGTCGTACCTGCTCATTCGGATTCCCCGGTTCGTGCCGGTCCCGCATGCGGCCGTGCGGCCGGGCCGCATGGGGACGTGGCGGGTTGGATGGTTGCCCGTATGCGCGGCGCGCGCCGGACGGATGTTCAGCCGACCTTGCTCAACGCGCCCCTGGCCTGCTGCTCGGGATCGTAGGCGAGGCTCGGCGCGAGCCACTGCTCGGCCTCCTCGACCGTCCAACCCTTGCGCTCGGCATAGTCGACGACCTGGTCTCTCTGGATCGGTCCCAGGCCGAAGTACCGCGCATCGGGATGCGCGATGTAGAAGCCGCTCACCGACGCGCCGGGACTCATGGCGTAACTCTCCGTCAGCTGCATTCCCGTCCAGTGCTCCGCATCCAGCAGCTGCCAGATCAGCCCCTTCTCCGTGTGCTCCGGGCACGCGGGATATCCCGGCGCCGGACGGATGCCCTTGTACCGCTCCGCGATCAGGTCCTCGCTCGCAAGCGATTCGTTCGGCTCGTACCCCCACCACTCACGCCGGACGCGCAGGTGGAGATACTCCGCAAAGGCCTCCGCCAGGCGATCGGCAAGCGCCTCGACCAGGATGGCGTTGTAGTCGTCGCCCGCCTCCTCGAAGCCCTTCACGCGGGCGGCCGTCTCGTGGCCGGCGGTTACCGCGAAGGCACCGATCCAGTCGGGCACTCCCGAGTCGAGCGGCGCGATGTAGTCGGACAGGCACAGGTTCGGCTTGCCGCTGGGCCGCTCGGTCTGTTGACGCAGGAAATGCAGCCGCATGCGCAGGGCCTGACGTGCCTCGTCGCCGTAGACGGCGACGTCGTCGTCCATTGCCGCAGCCGGGAAGATGCCGGCGACGCCGCGCGGCTGCAGCCAGCCTTCGGCCTCGATACGGTCGAGCATGCGCTCGGCATCAGCCAGCAGGTTGCGCGCTGCCTCGGCCTTGTCGGGGTCGTCGAGCACCTTCGGATAGCTCGCCTTGATCTGCCATGTATGCAGGAATGGCGTCCAGTCGATGTACGCGCGGAGATCGGCGACGCGCACGTCGTCGACCGGGATGACCCCGGTCCGCGCGGGTTGCTGCGGCGCGTGGTCCGCCGGGTCCCAGGTGTAGGCATTGGCCCGCGCGGCCTCCAGGCTCACGAACGTCTTGCGCTCTTCACGCCCCGCATGCCGCTCGCGCAGCTTCTCCTGGTCTGCGGAGATTTCGCGGATGAACGCGTCGCGGTTGCCGGCGTTCAGCAGTTTGCCCACCACGCCGACAGCACGCGAGGCGTCCTTCACATAGGTCACCGGTCCATCGTACTCCGGCGAAATGCGAAGGGCCGTGTGCAGTGGCGAGGTCGTCGCGCCGCCGATCAGCAGCGGCAGGTCCATGTCCCGGCGCTGCATCTCCTTTGCGACGCGCACCATCTCGTCCAGCGACGGCGTGATCAGGCCCGACAATCCCACGATATCCGCGTTCTTCTCGATCGCCGTATCGAGGATCCGGTCCATCGGGACCATTACGCCCAGATCGGTTACCTCGAAGTTGTTGCACTGGAGGATCACGCCGACGATGTTCTTGCCGATGTCGTGCACGTCGCCCTTCACGGTCGCGAGCACGACATGCCCCTTCGGGCGATCGTCCGGGCGCTTGTCGGCCTCGATGTACGGAATCAGGTAGGCGACCGCCTTCTTCATTACGCGGGCGGACTTGACCACCTGCGGCAGGAACATCTTCCCGGACCCGAACAGGTCGCCGACGACGTTCATGCCGTCCATCAGCGGACCCTCGATGACGTCCAGCGGCCGCTCGGCACGCTGCCGGGCCTCTTCCGTGTCTTCCTCCACGTAGTCGACGACGCCGTGCACCAGCGCGTGCTCGAGCCGTTTCTCGACCGTCTTTTCGCGCCAGGCCGCCTGCACCTCGTGACGTTCGCCCGACTCGCGGTAGTCCTCCGCGATCTCGAGAAGGCGCTCGGTCGCGTCATCCCGGCGATTGAGAATGACATCCTCGACCCGCTCGCGCAGGTCTTCGGGAATGTCGTCGTACACGGTGAGCTGTCCGGCGTTGACGATCGCCATGTCGAGGCCGGCCTGGATCGCGTGATACAGGAAGACCGAATGCATCGCCTGGCGCACCGGTTCGTTGCCCCGGAAGGAGAACGACACGTTCGACAGCCCGCCCGAGGTCCGCACGCCCGGCAGTTCCTCCTTGATGCGGCGCACCGCCTCGATGAAGGCGTTGGCGTAATCATTGTGCGCGTCGATCCCGGTTGCCACCGCAAAGATGTTGGGGTCGATGACGATATCCTCGGGCGCGAAGCCCGCCTTCGAGGTCAGCAGGTCGACCGCGCGTTTCGCGATCGCGACGCGCTGGTCGACGGTCTCCGCCTGTCCTTCCTCGTCGAACGCCATGACCACGACAGCACCGCCGTAGCGGCGCACACGCACCGCCTGCTCGAGGAACGGTTCCTCGCCTTCCTTGAGGCTGATCGAGTTCACGATCGCGCGGCCCTGCAGACACTCCAGGCCAGCCTCCAGGATTTCCCAGCGCGAGGAATCGATCATGACCGGGACACGGGCGATGTCGGGCTCGGTCGCGACCAGGTCCAGGAAGTGCCGGATGCACTTCACGCCGTCCAGCAGTCCGTCGTCCATGTTGACGTCGATGATCTGGGCGCCGTCCTCAACCTGCTGGCGCGCAACCTCGAGCGCGGTCTCGTAGTCGTCCGCCTCGATCAGGCGCCGGAACTTCGCGGAACCGGTGACGTTGGTGCGCTCACCGACGTTGACGAAGTTGGTCTCGGGCCCGACGTTGAGCGGCTCGAGCCCGGACAGGCGCAGCCGCGGGGGACGCTCGGGCAGCTCACGGGGCGCCACGCCCTCGACGGCACTCGCAATCGCCTCGATGTGCTCGGGGGTCGTTCCGCAGCAACCGCCGATGACATTGACCAGCCCTTCCCGGCCCCACTCGGCAATCAGCTGCCCCATGTGCCCGGGCGACTGGTCGTATTCGCCAAGCTCGTTCGGCAGGCCGGCGTTCGGGTGCGCGCTCACCGGCACGTCCGCCACGCGACCGAGCTCCGCCACGTACTCCTTGAGCTGCTCGGCACCGAGCGCGCAATTGAGGCCGACGCTGAACGGGCGCACGTGGCGGACGCTGTTCCAGAAGCCCTCTACCGTCTGACCGGAGAGCGTGCGGCCACTCGCATCCGTGATCGTGGCCGAAATCATCACGGGAAACCGCGTGCCCCGCGCCTCGAACAGGCTCTCCAGCGCATACAGCGCCGCCTTGGCGTTGAGCGTGTCGAAGATCGTCTCGACCATGAACAGGTCCGCGCCGCCGTCGACAAGGCCTTCCGCGGCCTCACGGTACACCTCGACGAGCTCCGGGAAACGCACGTTGCGCTTGCTCGGGTCGTTGACGTCCGGCGACAGCGACGCGGTGCGATTCGTCGGCCCGAGCACGCCGACCACCCAGCGCGGCCGGCCGGTCTCCTTCGCGACGGCGTCGGCCGCCCGGCGGGCGATCCGCGCGCCTTCCGCGTTGATCTCGCCGACCACGTCTTCCATGCCGTAGTCCGCCTGCGAAATCCGGTTGGCGTTGAAGGTGTTCGTCTCGACCAGCTCGGCGCCCGCTTCGAGGTACCCTCGATGCAGACGCTCGATGACATCCGGACGCGTCAGGTTGAGCAGATCGTTGTCGCCGAACAGTTCACCCGGCGCATCCGCGAAACGCTCACCCCGAAAGTCGCGCTCCTCGAGCGGCTCACGCTGGATCATCGTGCCCATGCCACCGTCGAGGATAACAATGCGCTCGTCGAGAACTCGTTTCAGATCATCGCTATTCATGGGTACCCCTGTTCGTCAGGCGACGCTGTTCGTACGCCCACGTTCGGCTCGCGCGGGCTCGCGTGGCAGGACGCCGATCATCCGGCATACGGCGCGGGTCAGCGGCGCGCGATTCATGGTATAGAAGTGGAACTGGTCGAAACCTTCGGCCATCAGGTTCCGGCACTGGTCGGACGCCACCGATGCGGCCACCATCCCGTGCTCCAGCGGGTCGTTCTCCAGGCTCGCGAACAGCCGTTCCAGCCACGCCGGTATGGTTGCGCCGCAACTGCGGCTGAAGCGCGCGACCTTCTGGAAGTCGGCGATCGGCAGGATGCCGGGCACGATCGGCACGTCGACGCCCGCGGCGACGGCCTGGTCACGGAATCGCAGCATCGGTTCGTCGTCGAAGCAGAACTGGGTAATCACGCGGCGTGCACCGGCATCTACCTTGCGTTTCAGGTACTCGATGTCCGCCTGGGCCGACGTCGCATCCGGGTGCACTTCCGGGTATCCCGCGACGCTGATGTCGAAATCGCCGACGCGCAGGAGACCGGGCACGAGCTCGGCCGCACAGCGGTAACCGTCCGGGCGGATTCCGAAGTCGGAGTCGTTACCGGGCAGGTCGCCGCGCAGGGCCACGAGGTGGCGCACCCCGTTTTCCCGGTAGCGCCGGGCGACGTCCTCGATCTCCACCCGGGAGGCACCGACGCAGGTCAGGTGCGCGGCCGGGGTGAGCGTGGTCTCGCGGAGGATGCGGCGAACGGTGGAATGAGTTCGCTCACGCGTCGATCCACCCGCTCCGTACGTCACCGAGACGAACGCCGGATCCATTGGCTCCAGCGCCATGATCGCCTCCCACAGGCGCGATTCCATGGCCGCGGTCCGGGGCGGAAAGAACTCGAAGGAAACTTTCATGTTCTACGCTCCCTGACGTCAGTCGACGGGCGCCGGTCGCCCGACCCGCGTGGCGAGCGTGGACGACCGGCGGGGCCCACAGCCGAGACACCGTCCGGCGCCCGTGACGGGCACCGGACGGGTTCGACATCAGTAGCGATAGTGATCGGGTTTGAACGGGCCGCCGACGGGCACGCCGATGTAGTCGGCCTGCGCCG
>Ga0102944_1000064_pt1 | contig 81862 bp, 78 predicted proteins | sample SalPonD_shore_MG_FD_78172 | JGI IMG/M metagenome (GOLD analysis project Ga0102944, IMG submission 78172) | Salt pond soil microbial communities from South San Francisco under conditions of wetland restoration - Salt Pond MetaG... | ecosystem: Environmental > Aquatic > Marine > Intertidal zone >... | reverse complement strand
GTTGTTGGAAGATTCGAAGTACGCGTTGGATGAGATTAGACGCGGGGCTTACTGTGACTTCTTTCTGACGTGCTCGCTCCGCATTTTTTATAGCGTTAAGGGAATCCGCTAATGTATTTACCAATCTGGTTTCACTTCTTTAATTTTTTTCAATTTTAATATTAATTTTCATTATTCATATCGCTTAAATCCTATATCATCCGCGATCTCGTAAAAACATCGTCTACATATGTTTAACCCATATCTACGAATGATACCTCGATGGGTTCCACATCTGCGACAAACTCTCTGCCCTTTTCCTTTATTACCACCTTGGGGCACTTTTTTTCACCTAATAATTGTAATATTTTATTTTATATTATTTTTTTTAATTCTCTAATTAATTTAATACTCCTCTTCAAGTTTTTCGACTATTCGAGCATTAAAATATTTTTCAAGAAAATATTGAGCTTCTTCACGAGAGACATAGTGGTCTTTTGGAACTTTTGCTCTATGGATTCTCCGATATTTCACTCTCATTCCAGGTCTCACGAGTCTAGCTGTCACATCAAGACCCCAAATACCGATTAATGTGTCATATTCAACTCCGGGAATTGCGATATGCTCAGTTATTCCAAATCCAAAATTTCCATAATTATCAAAACTCGTTCGTTTCACTCTATTATTATAGACTATCATCAATCTCTTGAGTAAATCCACTGCTTCTTTACCGCGAATAGTCACCTTCACACCAATAGGTCGTCCCTTTCGCAAATTGAACTCTTTTATGTTCTTGCGTGATAATGTCTTTCGCGGTTGTCGTCCTGATATTGTTTCTAATACGCTTGATGCACGTTCTAATTCTTCTCCTCCCGATCCAACTCCTATATTTAGTACAACTTTTTCTAAATATGGTCTTTTCATAGGATTCTGCCATTTTTGTTCATAAGCGTTTAATTGCTCAGAATCTTGTTTTTTACTTTTTGAAGCCATTTTTTATCACATCTCCTTATTTTTCACTGTTTAGAGGAATATTAATTTCGGGTTCTTCATCACCCACAATGAAAGTATAATCATATGAAGTTTCAGTATGCCCCCCATCATGCTCAATTGATACGGTGCTTGCATTTGGACCAAAACGCTTTTGAATGTCCATGATCTTTCCTACTTGTCCAATATTAGCCCCATCGATGATTAGGGCGAGCTTTCCTACACTAAATTCCAACTTTTTCTGAATTTCTTGTTCTGGAAGAGATATTTTTAACACATCCATTCGTTTATAAGTATCTTCTTCAGGATCTGTAGGATCCTTTACTCGAATGAGAATATTTCTTCCATCATGCAGATTTAATTGGATATGACCACCCTTAAGAGTTGTCTTACCCTTTATTCGGCACAGCTTATATTCACTTTCCTCCTTTGAAATTTCATGAAGCATTAGCCCATAATGCGAATCAGGTATGACTCGATAATGGGTGTCTATTTCATCTATTGATAATACGTCCATTAAGCCTACTGGGAACTTTTCATCCAGTACTACTTTTCCATCAACTTTAAAATGTCCCCTTCCGATCAATTTCTTTGCCTCACGATGATTATCCATTATATCCAGTAAATCTCGCACAATATGTAAGAGTGGTAAGCAAAATCGTTTTGGATGGGGACCTGGTGATGGAGAAACGAAGAACTTCCCATGCTTCCTCTTAATTTGAAGAAACTTTGGAGTGTTTAACCTTTTTAATGTTTTTGAATCGCCATGTTTTGTCATTTTAGTCTAGTTTCACCTCTTTTTCTTTCTTTGGACCTTTCAGCTCCTCTTCCCAGTCAAATCCGAAAACAGATTTTCTGTCTATTTGATGAGCACGCCAAGGATCCATATCTTTTCCTTCTTCCTTAAATTTAGTTATAATTAAATTTGAAACGTGAATACCTGGATTAAATTCTGTCCCATCAGCTTTTTCGAAAGCAGCTTCTTTGATTTTCACGCGAAGATTTGTATCGATCTCTGTAACTTCTCCCTCAAAATCTCTGAATTCTCCTCTTGTAATCTGTACTTGGTCGCCTACACGTAGCGGTAATGTTTTTATACCATATTCCTCTTGGAGAAAATCGGCTAGTCGTGTACGCAATAATTTTGAACGCTGATGGTTTTTATAATTATAAAGTGCCTTACGTTGTTTTTTTGGTTTTTTTGATTTAACTTTCATATTTAACACATCTAAATAATTTTTATATAATTAATGATGAAATGGAAGCAAGTCTTGGGAATGTTTCAGCTGCTTCTCGAGCGATCGGGCCTCGAATTTCAGTACCTTTCGGATCGCCTTCAGGAGTTACGATTACTCCCGCATTATCTTCAAAACAGAGTCTAGTCCCGTCTACTCGTCGGTAAATTCGTTTCTGACGGACGACAACCATTTTCAAGACATTACCACGAAGTTCAGGTTTACCCTTCTTAATTGATACCGTGCAGATATCTCCTACTGTAGCTTGAGGTAATCTTCTTTGTCGTGTTTTTGTATGGTCCACATTAATAATTTTAGCGATTTTTGCGCCCGAATTATCTGCGATGATCACTTTTGATCCATTTTGGAGACCATAACTTGTTCGGGGTTTAACGACCCTTTTTCTTCCCAATTTTCGGCGTGTTCCCACTATGCTTCACCTGTTTTTTTAATCTTATCTAATACAATAAATGATTTTGTTTTTGAAATTTTACGACTCTCTCCCACAAGCACCATATCATCCAGATTAACAACATCACTCAAACAACTGGGCAAATGGCACGTAAGTCGTGAATTCCGCCTTTCATACCTTTGATATTTTTTAATAAATTGAACATAATCAAATCGAATAACAACTGTGTTTTTTGATCGTTTACTTACAACGGTTCCTTTTGTGATTTTCCCTCTAATTCTTGTAGTTCCATGAAATGGGCAGAATTGATCATCACATTCCTCTGCCTTTACCTTTGGAGGGGAAACGTTCGGAACCCCAATATTTCTACTCATTTTTTAAACCTTCTCTTTTTTTTCAAACTTCGTAAACGGTTTTCAGGACGACCAACAATTTTTATGCCGTCAAATTCAACCATATAGTTTTTCTCATCTTTATTTTCATTCGGGATAAGAATCCGAAAAATATAGTTCTTTTTTACAAATTTCTTTTCTTGATTATTTATTTCAGTTATTAACATATTTTCTGTGTCGTCTGCGATTATTCCAATCTTTCTGAATTCTTTGTTTGGTTTTTCCTTAGACTTCGCATGTGCCTGAAGTCCAATTAGATCATGATATATTAGATATTTTGGATTAATCTTCATTTTTCTGTTTTTTCTTCATTGATAACCGTGAGGATCCTGGCAATTTGTTTTCGAAGCATTTTTGCTTTTGCTGGATTATCTGATAATCCTCCTCCTGTCTGCATGCTATAAAGTAACATCATTTCCTCCCGTAAATCTGTTAGTTTTCGTCTACGCTCACGATCATCCATTTCTCTAATTTCAGATGCTTTTAATACCATAATTATCCTCTCTTATGTTTTTTCTTTATCTATTCTTCTTGTTTTTCTTCTATTTCATCCTCAACTTCAATAGACGCTTCCGCTATATCTTCCTCATCTACCTCATCAATTATCTCTTGCTCCTCTTCAGTTAATTCCTCTTCACTCTCCTCAACTAAATATTCACCTGCTTTTAATTTTTCTGCTTTAGTTTTCGGTTTCTTTGATTCAATTTCTTTTTGCTTTGTTTCCAATAATTCCCGCTTTATTTGTACTCCATCTCCGGTATCATAACCGGCATGGAAAATCTTTACAATAATTCCTAGCGTTCCTGATTTTTGGATACATTGAGTAACACCTTTATCAACAGCCTCTTGAGCAGGTTGACCACTTTTCTTCATTGTGCCAGCTCTAAATATTTGAATTCGAGCTCGCTGTGAAGTAATTTTTCCAGCAATACGGATTTCAGATCCTTTTGCACCCGCGTCCATAATTCGCCGTAGAATATAATATCCCGCACGTCTATAATGTCTTCCCCGATCTAATGAATAAGCTAAGCGCTCTGCCATAATTTGAGCATCTAAACTTGGATTTTCCACCTCTTCAACTTCAATTTGAGGCATTTCGAGGTCAAATCGACTTTCTAACTCTTCTGTAATCTCTCGGATTCGCTTCCCACCTTTTCCAATTACTAATCCAGGGCGGGATGTTTTTAAAGTTATTCGAACTCCAAGAGGAGTCTTTTGAAGGTCAATTCCAGCAAAGCCAGCACGAGCTAATTCATTTCTCAAATATTCGTTGATCTGCATCAATTTGATTCCTTGTTCAATGAAATGTTTTGCTAGTGGAATAGTTTCATCAATCTCTTTAATTTTTTATTATTATTTTATTATTATATTTTATTTAACTTGGTAATTCATACACAATGATTTCCACATGGGTTAAATGTTTGAAATAAGGTGAGGATCGTCCATAAGCACGCTCAATATATCGTTTTATTTTTCTTCCTCTTTGTGTTGCTGCATGAATTATTCTACATAAATCAATATCTAAACCTTGATATTCTGCGTTGGATTCAACTTGTGTGAGAATTTCATATATCCTAGCAGCTGCTTTTCTTGGATAACGTCCCGCATCCCATTTGAATTGTTTAAGATCCTTCCGATGGGCTTGCTTTTTGTTGTGACGTCGGAATGGTACTGACTGTTCCATTCTGATAACTTTTTCTAAATATGTTTTTGCTTCACCAAAACGCATACCTTTTATTACGGCACAGATCTCTCGTGCTTGCTTTGGTTTTATTCGTAAATCTCTTCCAGCGGCTTTCGCTAACCTTTCAGAATCGTACTTTTCTTCTGAAAAAGAGTATCCCCAATTAGGCATTTTTTTGTATTCAACTCATTGATTTTATGTAATTTTTAATTTTTTATTTAAGTGGAACATATTTAGAACTTCTTGTGGCTCCAATTCCAGGACTACCGTGAGACACTCTTTTTCTTGTAAGCGCAAATTCCCCAAGATAATGACCAATCATATCTGGTTTGATCTCGACCACATGATAAGAGTTTCCATTATACACTCCAATTTTCAAACCGACCATTTCAGGAAATATAAGCATATCTCGTACATGAGTCCTTGTAATCAAGTCTTTACCTCTTTTTTTAGCGCGATATGCACGTCGCAATCTCTCAAGTAATTTTTTCTGTCGGGGGGGCAAACCTCGCTTTAGTGAGCGTCGAGCTCGTGCAGATAATAATTGTATGAATTGATCCATACTCATGCGTTTTAGTTCCTCGAGTGTATGACCTCTATAATGGAACTTTAATCTGCTAAGTTCTGATTCTTGTTCTTCCTCCTCTGATTCTTGTTCTTCCTCCTCTGTCTCAGAACTTTCCTCAATTTCTTCTGATTCTTCTATTTCCTCTTCTTCTTGCTCTTCCTCTTCTTCCTTCGGTTCTTCATTCGGAGTCATAATTTTTTCAAATCCGTTTAATCTGATATATGTTGTTTCGTTAATTATTTCAAATTATATAGTATTGTAAATTTATTTAGTGTAGAATAATTTTTTAATTTTATTGAAAAAAATTAAAAGAATTATTGGAGAAGCGAAAAGAACAATAAAAAAGGTAAAGTTTATAAGTGGTAAATATGACGCTTCTATCTATCTTCCATTATTTTTTTTTATCGTGTAAAATAATGATTCTCTCTTGATATTTTTAATTAAAATATGATTTATAATTTGATTCAAAATTGTTAAAATAATTAAAAAAAGAGAAACATTCATTCTTATAAATTCTCAAAATAAAGATGCTTAAAAAATGCACCAAATTTGTAATGATTTAAGATTTTAAAGAGGAACTAAAGCATGAAATTATCAAACAGCCATTGCGAAGAATTTATGTCTTTTGCAATTAATGAAGATCTGAGGTCTTTAAAGGAAGGTAATAATGGTTTTGGAGCTATTATAGTCAGAAACAATAAGATAATAGCACAAACCCATGATAAGGAAAATACAGAAAAAGATCCCACATCTCACAAGGAATTAAATGCAATAAGACTGGCAGCTATGAAATATGGAAAAAATTTATCTCAATGTGTGTTATTTTGTACTAATGAACCTTGCCCGATGTGTGCAACAGCAATGGTCTGGACGGGAATAAAAGGATTAGTATATGGAATCTCGATTAAGCAAGCTTTAAAATTAGGGAAGAAAAGGATTGATATTGAATGTAAAGAAATTTTTAAGCAAGCGAAAGCAGATATTTATATTATATAAGGAATTTTAACAGATGAGATTTTGAAATTATATGATTTAAAAATTCAAGAATAGGAATTAAACTTTCAGTTTTTTTCTTAAATTAATTTTCATAATGGTTGGGATTATATACTCGTTTTATATCTTGTTCATCGAAATGACCTTCCCACCACTCTTTAAATATGATATACTCTCCTCCCTTATCATTAGGATTGATTATTGAATGATAGGTTCCTATTGGAGTATGAAACTTTCTCCCTGATTTAGCATAATAATAAACATGATGATCATTTAGAACAATAGGGTTCCCTGAAATAATCTTCCAGTGTTCGGAACGATCTTGATGAATTTGAAACGAAATCCCTATTTCTGGTTTGAGAAAAATTAGATTATGATCCGGATAAGTAAATTTTATGCTATACCACTTAGGCAATATATCAATGTAGCCTTCTGGAACATTATGCTTATGCTTAAATTCCTCAGGGTTTATTTTTATCTTTTCTGTGTTTTCATATTTATAGGGATCGTATATTATCTGGTGCTGCTCAAAATCTTGATCATACTCAATTTGGATGGGTTTATTTGCCTTGTTAATAATCATATAATGGTTTTTGGGAGAAATTATAAGATCATTGGATTTGATATTCTTTGTTAAGAATTCAGTTTCATTTATCAGTAATATTGATTCTAAAAATTGTGGATCAAGAGAAATCCTTAAATCAGTTGATCCATTCCTTCTCAGTTTAGTTCCTCTATTGGGTTTTAACTTCTCGAAAAACATTCCTTTCACCTCGATTATAAAATCTTTATAATCTTATTATATTCTTTCATCCTATTTTTTATCTCATTCTGATAGGGCATTGAATTCTGTGCTCCTTTTCGAGTTACCGCGATAGATGCTGCTGAAGTCGCTGCCTTTACTGCGTCTGTTATGGATGAGTTTTTTGAAAGACAACTTGCTAATACCCCATTAAAACAGTCTCCAGCGCCAACTGTATCTACTGCATCTACTTTAAAAGCGGGAATCTTTTTCATTTCCTTTGATGAATGATCATAGAGCATAGAACCTTTAGAGCCCAGCGTAGTGATAATATACTCTACTCCAAACGTCGAAATATCTTCGCAAGCTTTGAGAATTCTTTCAGATAGAGAAAGTCCAGATTCATCTTTATAAGTTTTAAAGCCTAATAAAGAATGCAAGCGGAATAGCTCTCCCTCATTTGGAACAATTATATCAATTTTTTTTAAAACTTTCGGAGGGACTGGTTTAAGAGGTGCGGGATTAAGAATCTTTGTTGCTTTTCCTTCCATAGCAATATCGAAAACTTCGGTTATTGTTTCTATTGGGATTTCCATTTGAACTACTATTGAGGAGGCACTTTTTATTATCTCTGCGTGTTTATCAATCTCTTCTTTACTCAACGTAGCATTTGCTCCCGGTGCTACACTTATCATATTTTCTCCATTTTCATCAATCATTATAAATGCGACACCGCTATGCTCATGCTCATCTCTGATAATAAAATCTGTGGTAATACCCTCTTTACTTAATTGGGAAATCATCTCATCTCCAAATTCATCTCGTCCAATCTTGCCCATAAAGAGGACCTTAGAACCAGCTCGAGCCGCTGCAACTGCTTGATTTGCCCCCTTTCCCCCCAAAGACTTGCTGAAGGTCCCACCAGTGACTGTCTCACCAGGTTGGGGTAATCTTTTGGAATAAATATTAAGATCCATATTACTTGATCCTATGATGAGCACATACTTCTTTTCCAAGTGAAATTGACTCCTATTTAAATCATTTTTCGTATATATCTGAATTCAATCTATAGTACCTAATATGTTTGTTGCATTAATTATTCGAAACCATTCAGTGTTAAACTATAACTATTTAATTATTTTAAATCTATATAGGAAAATGAAATGGTTTTTATTTAAAGATGTTTTGAAATATAATAGTTAGCATTTGATAAAAATAAAAAATATAAAATAAAATTAATACGCGAAAAGGTGTTTAAAATAGCGAAAGACAAGATTATAGGTGCAATAATAATTCTTATCGGCGCTTTACTGGGTGTCTTCTATACTTTGGGTTCTTTTGTGGATTATTTAATGGAATCTCTTTGGAATGTACCCCAAGGGTTTGATATTACCTCCTCTTGGTTAGGTTTAGATTTATTTGACTGGAGATTATTTGTTGTAGCTCCACTTACACTTGTTGTTGTATTGGTGGCTATAATTGCTATCTGGATTGGATACAGTATGCTTACCACACCTGCTCCAGTTCCTTTAGAGGAATTAGAAGAGGAATTAGCTGCTGAAGAAGAAGAACTTGCCTTAGAAGAAGAACGAGAAGAAGATTAACTTATCATACACTTTTATTTTTTTTATTTTCCTTTTATATAATTCATTAATTTTTTTATAGGATATATTTATAGTTCTCACTAATTATAAATCTCAACTTCATTAAGAATCAATTATTATTCCAAAATAGATCAAATTGCAATTTGGTGAATTAAAATGAATTCAAAGAGAAAGCTTTTAGTAATAGGGGTTGATCAAGCGATTCCGTGTCTAATTGATAAATTCGTGAAAGAAGAGAAATTGCCTAATATAGGGAAATTGATTAATAGCGGCGTAAAAGGTGAAGCTTATTCATGTCCTCCTTGTGATACCCCGACAAATTGGGCGACAATCGCGACAGGATCTCCTACTGCTATTCATGGCGCAACCAGTTTTTATCTTCATATCCCTGGTGAACCTTTTGAATTTAGTCTCAAGAATCGTTCCAGAACGCAACTTTCAAAATATGCGGGTGCAGAATATTTTTGGAATACAGCCGATAAAAATGGATATAATCCTTTTGTGATTAATTATCCTGCTGGATGGCCGAGTAGGTTTAAGAAAGGAACAATGAGCCTTTTTACATGGTCTGTTCCAGAATCATTACCCCAAAAGATATTGAGTAGAGCAAAACTAAAATTTAATAATGACACAAATAATCCAAAAAAACAAATTAACCCGATAGAAGAGCCAAAGTTAGAAATAACAAGTAAATCCTCTATCTTAGGTATTAGTTTTGAAATAAAAGGAAGGAAAATAACAAATTCAAAAACGTTAAATGGGTACATAGTAGATAAAAACGGACGAGGGTATGATAATTTTATTTATTTAGATAGGGAGAAGGGAATTAAACATGAAATACGTGAAAAAGAGACAAGTGAGTGGATTGAAATAGACTTAGAAACGGAATTTGGCGTATTGTCTTGCTTATTTCAATTAGAAATTGAAAATATAAAAAAGGATGGGACCAATTTAGAGTTATACCGAAGTTCAATATATAATACACAAGGATGGTCCGTTCCTGAGTCATTCGGTGAAGAATTAATTAAGCATGGGATTTTTAGTCAAAAAACAAACGGGGAAGAGGAGGTTGAGTATATGATCTCAGGAGATATTGCACCCTATCTTGAATATGCGAGAGATGAGAGCGTATCATTGGGAAAAGCCATTATTTATGCTAAACAGAGTTTAGATTGGGATGTGTGTTTTTTTCATATCCATCATCTTGATAGTGTTAATCATAGAACCCTAGGGCCTGTGTTTCCAGAATTTCCAAATTATAATGAGAAAGATGCATCCACCGCTAATAATCAAATTGAAATTGCCTATAAAATCATAGATGAATTAGTTGGGAATTTACTAAAAAGTTGCGTTGATGAGCATACGATTGTTTTATTTGTTTCTGATCATGGTGCGATTCCCGTGTGGAAGAATGTAAATATCACATTACCCTTAGAAGAAGCTGGGCTTTTGAAATATCAATGGGATCAAAGTAAAAAGGAATATTTGATTGATTGGAAAAAAACTAAAGTGTATCCTTATATGGAACCTCCTTATATCTGGGTGAATCTGAAAGACAGGGATCCTAATGGAATCGTTAGTTCTTCTCAATTTGAATCAGTCAGAGAGCAAACGATTGATGCTCTTGAGAATTTCCGAGATCAAGATACGGGAGAAAAAATTGTTGAGAAAGTATTAAGAAAGGAGGATGCAGAATATTTGGGGCAAAATGGAGAGAGAGTAGGTGATATTGTATATTTTCTGAAGCCCCCCTATCAAATTTTTGATGGAAAAGTGACACAATTGAATGCAGTGAGAAAGATCAAAAGTTTATATGAAAAACCCGCAGTATATGATTCACAAGTCTGTTTTGGAGCGCATGCGTATTTTCTTCCGGATGAAACACACGGAGAGTATAGTATTAGCGTACCGATGATTTTTAGTGGTCCAGGAATTAAAAAGGGTGCGAAGTTGAATGAAATCGTTAATTTAATTAATATTGCTCCTACTCTTTCGCACCTATTAGATATGCCAAAGCCCGAAAACGCTCAGGGAAGAATTCTTACCGAAATTTTAGAATAATTTTTTTCATCTTATTCTAAATTAATGGATTTTTAAAGTATACGCATTTACTTCCCCAGAATTATTACTTGTGACAATCATTTCACTGTTATTGTTATACGCAATATCATTGATACAAGAAGGCTCATGATTAAGGCTATAAATTTTTCCATTCTGTTCTTCAACTAGCAATAACCATCCTTCAGTGGTACATAGTGCAATAAACTTTTTCTGATTACTTTCGAATTTCTTGAAATGTTCCACGTTAACACCTTTTAGTTGCCATGAGATTCCTTCTGCTGTATTCAAATAGAGAAGTTGTGAGGTATATGATAGATCCTTGGTATTATTAGGATAGAGATATGCATAGGAATAGGTACTCATGAGAAGAGCTGTAGGGGACCTCAGGGGATATGATTTACAGGCCCAGATATAATCTGAAAAAGATAATTTGGCAATCGTAGCATGATTTTCTCTATTAATATAATAAAGTTCTTTCTCATCTCCTCCACAAATAAATATAGGAGTATCTAATATCGAAAAAGCCGTTACAGTACGTAATTTATTAGCAAATTTTTTAAACCATAACAATTCTCCGTCTTTTCCCTTAAAAATGCGTAATGTACCGTCATTCCCGCATGCGACTATGATTTTTTGTGATTCAAATTTAATATCTTCAATAATTCTAGCATCACCAATACCCTTCTCAAACATTTGTGCCCAAATTAACTCTCCTGATTCACTATTCAATACTCGCACGCTTTTATCCAGCGAATATGCCATAAGTTCCAATTTTGAATCCCCAGTAATATCATCTATCAGAATTCCATTAATATTTCCACCAAAGGTATGTGCCCATAAACTATGCAAATGTAAATTAGAACCAATGGTAAAGATTCGCAACAATCCATCCATAGATCCTATGATAAGTTCTAAATTTCCATTTTGAGTAATATCTTTTACTTTTATTGCATAAATTGCTTTGTTTTCCGTAATGGCATTTTTAAATAAAAGAGTTCCGTTTGTATTTAAAATTAGTAGTTCGCCATTTTGAGTTGTTGCGATTACCTCTTTTCGTCCATTTCCATCTAAATCTCGGGTTAATAATCTTAATACCGGTTTTGCATGGCTATAAGTCCAGAGTTTAGTTAATGAATACATATTTGTAGGTGTGAAATTACCTTTAGATTTAAATAATTCAATATAGTTTCATAAAAAATTTAGTAAAACCTAATTAAATTTTTTGATAATGCGTTAATTCTTCTCTTTTAGTTATTCCCTCTTATATATAAAATAAAATTGTTGTTGTCATTTATTAAATCTTTAAATTATTGTCTGAAGTTAAATCCTTAATTTTTGATTCCCCACTTAATGACGAAGTTTTTATTTTTTATATTATTAGAAAAAATAACACTTTACTAAGTTTTTGGTGGATTTATACCATAAAATGAAAAGCCTAAAACTTACAAAAGAAAAATAAATTTAACAAAAGAACAAAGGAGAGAAACACATTATGTCTTTTGAAATTGAAATTGATATGGATGCTTGTTCTGGATGTGGAACATGTTACGAAGTATGTCCGTCCGAATGTTTTGACGAGCCAGAAGGTGGAAAGGTAGTAGTTATTGAGGAAAACAGAGAAGATTGCGTTGGTTGTCGGGCTTGCGAGACTCAATGTCCAGAAGAAGCAATTGTAATTACTGAAGTCTAACTCTGACGGCTTTTAGTCTATAATTATTTTTTTATCTCTTTTTTTATTTTTTTATCTTATCGTAAGGTATGTATAAAATTTATCTATGATTTGTTAATCAAACTCAATTATGTAAATGTAAGTTAATTCTTTCTCTTTCAAGCTTTATAATACACGAGGATAGAAATCTTGATGTAATTCTGTCAAAAAAACATAAATACAATCAATCTAATAAAAAAGAAAATAATAATCTGAGATCATTGAGATTTGGGAGGTTTTTTTTTGCTCCATCTATTTTTGATTCAAATAAAATTATTTAGTAGCTAAATAATTATATTTTAATAATTACTTGACTAATAGGTTGATAAATAGCAAATATTCAAGGTATTATCTAAATTTGTCCAGAAAAAATTGGTCTAAAAAAAAGGTAATTGAAACTCTAGAAGAAGTTGATATTACTGAAATATTATATTTTATAAACTGTGGGATTTTAGATATTTTGAGAGAAGATGAGCTTTCAGTAATAGTGAAACCTCCCTCCAATTTTATTGAGCAACTATTAGAAAATTTTTTTAAGAAATATAGTTTAGATTACGAGTTTTTAGATCAAATATTTAATTTTCTAATAAGAAGGGTCCCTAATTCTTTTTACGAAGCATGTTTTAAAACATTAATTACAGAAAATTATCCTGCAATATATTTCTTAATACTTTCAAAAACTCTTAACATATTAGATGAGATCATAATAACATTATTAGATGATCCAGATATAAACTTCTTAGAAATCCTTCTAAATACAATAAAATTTACTCAGCAAGAAAAAGATTTCAATGAGAAACATATAGTAGAGAGTATGGAAAAATTTTTTTATCAGTTTGATCTTGATAAAAATCTCTTCAAGGCATTAAAAAGAGAAATTTTTCGAAATATTGATAAGAGAAACATAGAAGTGACGAATTTCATCATCCATACCCAGATATTAGATATGATTGATTATCATGAACTAGTAGGATTTTTTACTAAAGATGATGGGGAAAATTTAGATTTTCATAAAAAAATATTAGAGATGCCTAAATTATCAAAATATTTTGGATCTTGGAAAGTGGAACCTTACAATTTAACTGAATATTTTTCGGATCATACAGAAAAAATAAATTATAAGGGAATTGAAATTGTAAGAGCTGAAGCTCGCTTCTTAGAAGACTTAGAACCTTATCTCGAATCAGAATTAATTCTATTAGATCGAATTGATGAAATTCCTAATCAAGATGATGATATAAAATTTTATGAAGATTTAAGTAACCTGGCTCCTTATAGTTTTACGGTGAAAAATGGACATGTGGATTCTTTAGTTCTAATAGATATTATGGATTGTGATTTTTGCGAAATAGAAAATGAATATGGATTAAGTGCTAAATTCCCAGATTTTAGAGTAAGAGAGGAAGATGTATGTTTAAAATGTGGAATTCAGAAGATTCCTATTAATCTTAATGATTTAGTTTTCCTTAAAAGATTAGTCGTCTGGGGAAATCTATTTACCATGAAACCAATAATTCCAGAATCATTTATAAAACTTAAAAATTTAGATACATTATTTTTGGTTAACACTCCATTAAAATCATATAATTTGCTATTGCAATTAGAATCTCTTTCCAAATTATACTTAACATTTGGAATAAATAGCATTCCTAAGCCAATATTTAAGCTAAAATCTCTAAGACATCTAAATTTAGATTATAACCAGCTTTATCAGATACCTAAAGAAATTAAATTAATGGAAAATTTAGAAGTTCTTTCATTAAGAGACAATGACTATCCAATTGAGGACATTTCTGATTCAATAGGAAGCTTGACAAATCTTAGAGAATTATATCTCGATTCAAATAATTTTAAAACACCTATTTGGAATACTATATGCAAATTAAAGAATTTAGAAATTTTATCCCTAAAAAATACAAATATTAGAGAGATTCCAGACTGCATATGTAATTTGAAATATTTAAAAAAAATATATGTTGACAAAAATAAAGTTATTTAAATGTCTCAATATTGAATAGTTACTTCAAATGGTAAGAATTTCCAGAAAATGAAGATTTAAGTTAGTAAACCTTTAATTCAAAATTGTAGTACATTATCCCTTTCCTCGCCTTTACCCAGATCGTATGGCAAGTAATTTATTGCCATACTTTATTCAAATTAGCAATATTAATTCCTTAATAATACCCATTATTTTCTTTTTTATTAGATTGAGCGTATGTTTCTTCAAGTAATGCTTATTAACTCTTTTCAAACTATATAAAAAAAAAATTAAAAAATTTAAAGATTTAATTCAGCAAGCTGTTCTTTTAAAGCAATTGATTTTTCTGGAGTTATGTCATATAGTTTCCAAAATAGAAAAGTTCCAACTAACATCACGAGAGCAGGTATCCCTCCAATCAATAGACGAATACCAAACAAGGCTTCTGGTGGTTGAGTCACAAATTCAGGATCCCCAGAAATTTAAGTCTCCTCAATACATTAGGAATTTCCTGAAAGAGAATATAAAAGTACTGGGAAAGAATGGCGGTTTTATTCCAGGACCCACTAATACTTTATTGGATCACTCACCGGAAAACATAGTTACACTCTTTAAAGCCATACAGGAATTTGGGAAATATTAGTGTTAATGAATTCTTATCAAATGGTTTAAAAAATTAAGAGAGGACTATATATTATGAAAACGCATACCAGGAATAAAATAACCAAATGAACAGAGAATTATTCGGTTATTTCGTGCAACCAATTTCTTACTCGATCAGCCATTCGAGAATATTTATCCCATGTTAGAAACCATTCGGGAATATAAAATTCAATGAATCTGGAAAATTTTTATTAGTCTAATCCAAATATAATTTCTCTATTAAAAATAAATGGGCAAAGAATGGGTATGAAGCCACTATGAGTAATACTTTTTGAAGAAAAAGAAAAAAAATTTAAATTATAATAAATTTTGATGAATAAGTAAAAAATAAAAAGTGTTTGATTAATCTTCCTCGGTAGAAATTAATCCAACCCTACTTTTTATTCTGTTTTTTTTATCACCTTTTATACATTTTAGTCACTAAAAGGTTCCCAACATAATAAGAAACCCATATAATGATCACTAATACATTTATTTAAATGTTTCTTTCATTATACATTGTTCAGCTATATTTAATAATTCTCTGAAAAATCAGAAAGTAAATCAAAAATATCTTTAAAGAATTGAAGAGATTTCACATTTGATGAGAATTATGTTCAATTAGTAAGAAAAATAATCCCCTTCATGATAGGGTGGGGATTTGAATGATCGAAGATTTCTAATTAGTCTATTGAAAGCTCTTTCTATTTAATCCAAAAAGTAATATTACTATTACTATTGAAAATTGAATTCGATGGAAGATAATTAAAATTTTTTAAAGTTATAAAAATGGTTTTTAGGTGTTTTTTTATCCCTCTTATCACCAGTGAAGTTTTTCAAAAACCATTAAAAGATAATTTAATATAAATTTAAGAAAGAACTCCAGATGTTAGTTCGAGAATTTCGCTTGAAAAAAAAGCATTATTCCATAGAATTAAATATGCGATAAGCAAATAATATTATAATTGAATCTATTTAAAGGGTAGAAATTTTTAATTTATTGAATTATACTGAACTTATTTTAAATTAGATTTTGTTTTTATAGATCTGTTATTTCTAATTTGAAATTTTTTTAATATATTTTTCCCTTTTTTTACCACGATTGAGTCTTATCCCAATACAAATCATTCCTGGAATAAGAGGAATTAAGAGTATAACTAAGAGTATAATTAAATTAAAACCAGGATTTAAAAAAATATTAATTGTAAAGAAGAGTCCCTCAAATGCAAATAACATTTGCACTGGTTTCCAAATTCGAGAAAAAATCTTATAATTCCCACCTTTCTTTAGGGCGTCATTACAGACACAGCAGAGTTGGACAACTTCAATATTTTTAAACTCTTTCATGTAGAATTTATAAAGTACATTAAAAATATAGATGATGCTCCTTCCGCATACGTCACATTTAAATTTACTGCGATGAAACGGATTTAAATAAGTACGATACACCCCAATGTCTCTGCTAATGGCTTTTAATGCTGCCTTTGGAAAATAACAATCATCGTTTTTGTAGTGAATACACGTTTTACATGTCTTCTTAAATTCTCTAATGAGTACTTCATATGGATTAAAGTTGTTATAATTCTTTAAAAATTTATATTGAGAATGAGTCTTGCAAAGAATTTCCCCATTCTCATTAAGTTCAAAATCAGGATGGAAAATATTTCGCTTATTTCCACAATTTTTACAGAATGTTAAATTAGCTGGTAATTCGGCCCCACAATTTTTGCATAATATTTTTTTATTTGAAGGAGAGTTAATCCCAAGATTTGAATCTTCCAGTTCTTCAAACTTAGTAGAGGTTTCATCTTTATCTTTTAGATTGATTGATTTGGACTCAAAATAATAATTTTTGAGATCCTTTCCTTTAGAGGTTAGAATAATTATATCAGAACCTTCGATATAATTCTCCTCCCTTAAAGTTATTAAAATTTCTTCGAATTTCTCTAAAATTAAACTCTTATATTCATTATCTAGCAAAATTAAATTATTTTGAGTGATTTGATTCTTGACTTTCCATAAATCCGTCCCTGTCTTATAATCTCCTATATAACTTAGAATTGTAGCCTTTACTTTAAAATCTGTCTTTTCAACTGAAATGTTTCCCACACTCCTAAGCATAATGAGAATAAAAATAGGGAGAAATAAGAGAATAAATACAAAATCATTAATAGTGATAGTTAGGTTTGAGATTTGTATAATAGAAACCCTCCATACTAAAATAAATGCAATAAATGAGATACCATGTGAGATAAGGACAAAGAATAACTTATTATTAGAATATGGTTTTATGCGATAAATTACTATTAAAACAATTATTAAAGCAAATGCTGAAATTACTGTAAAAATCAGTGAAAGATTTCTATCTAATTGTACTTGTTGGGATAGACCAAGATTTGGAAAGATGAAGAAAAAAATAAGAGGAATTAAGATATAAGAAACAAATATTATGAATATTGCGATGAAGAATTTAAATCTCCGTTTTCTATCGTATTCATATGAGTTCCATGAATTGTATATTTCCACTTTATTTGCCTCTTAATTATAATATTGTCTTAAATTCCACAATTAGGACATTTAAATAAAAGTACATTTATATCGGCAAATGAAATTCGAACAGGAAGAGTATTAAAAAAATGATTATATTTAAATTCCAAACTAATGAAGAAAGTAATATCTACTAAACTTCCCAAATGAGCCCAAAATAAGCTCAGAAATGCGTGATCAAAATGTTTGCTTTCTCCGTTAAATGAATAATTAACTGTTTCTAATGATTTAAATTTACCAAAGAATTGAATCTTATGAAAGAAATTTTTTCTTACATACTTTTCCTGAGTAATGTTAAAATATCGTACATGCAATTTGACCCCTAAATTTAAGTTATTTATGTCAATAAAGCCAGTATTTTTCATCCCAAAAGAGAAATTTATATAGGGCTGATCATCACCAAAATAAGTTTTACAATACCCATTAGGAAACACTATAGTAGAATTAGTATTTAAAATTGAAAAATACACAGAAAATGAAGTTAAAAAGATCCCAATTGAATATAAAATAGTAAATACTAAAATTAATCTATCTGCTTTATTGATTTTTTTATAAGAGTTTAAATTGTTGATGGATTTCATATATAATCTTTTTTTTTTATTTTTTTAAATTTCAAGTTTTAATTTTTCTAAATTAACGGAAGGGTGCAAAAATGGGGCGATATACCTCTTTTTATAATATTTGTTAGAAAGGTTATTATCATAAAGCCATAATTTTTCCAACTTCGGTAAATTTTCCAATCCTTCAATTTTCGAAATTCGATTTTCTGCTAAATCTAACCATTCTAAATTCGGTAAATTGTGCAATCCTTCAATTTTCGAAATTCGATTTTCTGCTAAATCTAACCATTCTAAATTCGGTAAATTGTTCATTCCTTCAATTTTCGAAATTTGGTTTCCGCGCAAATCTAAATGCTTCAATCTTTGTAATTTATCTAATCCTTCTATCTTAGAAATCTTATTATGACTTAAATTCAGCTCTGTTAGATCTTTAAGACTCTCTAAACCTTCAATCTTGCAGATTTCATTAAGAACGACATTAAGATGTTCAAGCTGTTCAAGGTTTTCTAACCCCTCTATTTTTGAAATATAGTTTTCAAATATTTCTAGGATTTCTAAACTTCGGAGATGTTCTAAACCCTCAATCTTTTCTATGCTACAAAATGGCATTGTTAAACGTTTGAGTTTGGTCATGCTTTTTAATCCCTCTATTCTCGCAATTAAAGTTCCATAACATTCAACCGTTCCACCTAGGAATAGATAGCGGAGATTATGCAAGTGTCTTAAAGGTTTTAAATCTACCACTTCAAACGGTTGCTCAAGGACTAGAAATTCTAAGTTTTTCAAGCTTCCAAATCCTTTAATCTCTGTAAAATGTCCCTCTTGGATTATAAGTGCTTTTAGGTTCGTTAAATTTTCCATTCCATCAAACTTAGATAGCCCCACGATTCTTAAGCCATGTAAATTATCATAATTTCCTAATCCTTCAATATTTTCTGGTCCATCCACCCATCCCACATCAATTCCTGGGTAGGTTATATCTTTACAGACATTATGATTGATTCTTGATTTATAGTAGAATCTCTTTTTACCCACTATAACATGATCTATATTAAATTTAACATCGGGGCGTTTCTTTCTGAATTGTTCTATTTGATCTATATCTATATTATTCCCATTAATAAAGAGGATTTTCATATCTTTAAGATTTAGAAGGGGAGAAATGTCGGATATATTATTAAATGAAAGGTTTATCTCTTCAAATTCATCCAGCTTTTTCCAGCATTCAAGGTTAGAAATCTCGTTGTGAGACAGATCGATTCTCTTTAAATCTTTCAGATTTTCAAGTCCTTTAATCTGGCACAAACTGTCAATTTTTGAACATTCCTGCTTCTTCCAACCCGAAATTTTTAACATGCCTTTATTATACTTATACTTTTGCCCCTTGGCTTCAATATATTGCTTTTTTGATTCCATTCTTGTCTATTAACTTTTAGTAAAAATCTTTATTTAAATTTAATCACTCTGTGAATTCTTGAAAACTTTTTAATTTTATCGAAATGGAAAGAAAAAATTAAAATAAATTAGATAATCACTTTTTTATCAGAGAAAAAATCCTTAACCAAGAAAAAAATATTATGAAATGTAAAAAAATTAAGTTATGAAAAATTGACAGAGTCTTTGTACTAATATTCTCAGTTCGGTTTTACTCATATGATAAATGCTGTAGATCAAATCTTACCCTATTGCAAAGTATTGTATTCATCTCCTGCATCCATCCTTTTTTTCATAACTATGGATCCTGGTCTGCAGATTTGTCATTTCTTTTTTTGCTTACTCATATTTCATTTTCTCAAATTTATGATTATCCATTTAAAGAGAAAGAATTTTAAAAATATAAATAGAAAAAAAAGGAACAATAAGAATTATTACAAGTCAGCGCAGAGAAACACGATCAATTCTTTTATGTATGTGCGAATATCTTTCATTTTTATAGTTTCATTGACGCCATGAGCATTTGATCCGACATTCCCTACACCGTAAAAGATAATATCATTTATATTCAAAATTTCAGAAACAAATCCCATATCGGTACTACCAGCCATTCCTATGATTCTTAATTTATCCTCTGGAATATTTTGAACTTTTTTAATTACTTCCTTCATTCGTTTCACTCCTAAACCATTTGGATCCATTCTGACTGGTGGATAATCATATTTAAAGGTTATTTTCACGTCTAATGCTTTACTTTTTTCTTTTCCCCTCATTATCGCTTGGGTAATTTCATCTTTAACATCATTAATATTTTCATCAGGGATTAAACGTCGATTTATGGTTAATTTGCAGCTATCTGGAACAATATTTGGTTTTTCTCCAGATCTTATTATGTCAAGATTAAACATGGGTGTCATGTTTCGTTGTTCAGCAGAGCCAAATCGTGGAAGGCCAGGAATGTCAGCACTTTCCCGTTCTTCTACAATTCTTTTTAATTTCATCAGCTCTACTAAAATAGGGACCATTTCTTCGAGGGCATTGACACCCATAAAATTCATTCCAGAATGGCAACTTCTCCCTATAGTTTCAACTTCCACGTTAAGCGCTCCCGCACATCCGACGACAATTATCGGTTCAACAACTCCTTCCATACAGAAGATAATTCCCTTTAGATACCTTTGTTCTGCTAAATATCTAACACCTGGATAAATGCCAATTTCCTCATCAGTACAGTTTACAATATTGATATTATATTTTGGAGTAAGATTTAATTTTTTTATTATCTGGAGAGCAAGAATTAAGCATGCCATTGAACCTTTCATATCCGCAACACCCCGACCGTAAATCTTTCCACTTTTAATCATATTCGCCTTGAATGGATCAAATCTCCATTTTTGTTTACCTTCGGAGGGGGCAGGTACGACATCCATATGCCCATAAAAGGTTACCCATTGATCCTTATCATAATTTTTTTTTGAGACTAAATTAATCCGAGGACCTACTATAGAATAGGGAATTTTCTCAACTAATTCTTTTGGTAGTGTTATCTCCTCATTTGCGAAATTTAATTGTTCAAAATAAGGTGTAATAATATCTACATATTCTCTATAATTTCTTGCGGGGGGTACGACTGTTTTAATACTGATTAGATCATTTAGTACCTTTAAAATAGTCTCAGAAGGTAAATTCTCAACTTCAGTATATATTTGGGTTGATTCAACCATCTTGTTAACCAAAGAGTTATATTTAGCTTATGTAAAGTTATAATACAAAAATAGGTTATGGATTATATTACTATTTTTCATTTTTTCTAATTTGAGACTGTAGAGTAGAGCATAATGAATCATTTCAAAAAAATTACCAGAGTAGAATTCGCCCACATTTTTTGCACACACCTTCATTGATCTGTCTATTAAGGCAATTTTGATGATAAGGAGCGCCACATTCCTTACATTTATAGATCTTTTCAGTATATTCTCCAAAATCATATCTACATACCACGCATTTACTTCCATAAGAAAAACTTGGGTTTTTTGGATCAACTTCTACTATTTGAGAGGTGGTCGTGAGTCCCATTTCATTATCTGGAGTATCTTGAACATTGGAAGGGGTGATATAATCTCCTTGATGGCTTGGATTTACCCATTGTTCTTCTAAAGGAGGACTATTTGTATTGTATTGGGGGGCACCTTGTTGAGTATATTGCCAAGTATCGCTATATCCAGAACTCTTTTTCATTCCCATTTTTTGGGAAACTTTTTCATCTAAGATATTTGTTAATATGAGTGCGGAGGCGTATTTTCCTTTTTTCCCTCCTTTTTGGAGATGAGTATGCGAGATCATATGGATAACCCTACCCCCATTTTTTCCATAATTAAAATAGACTAGGACAGGCCCCTCTCCCCACTTTTTTTTTATTTCCCATGAATTTAATAAGACTTTAACTTGGTCATAATTAATTATTTGGATGGGAAAGCTTTTTACTTCCAACCACCATTTAAATTCGGCTTTTTTGGTATTTTTTGACGCCCATTTACTTTGTTCTAACTCTGCTTTTAACCCATGGAGAAATGGATGATTGGGCTCTACAATCTGACAAGAGACGACAGCATCAGCGGTTTTTTCTCTATTCCATCGAATATATCCTGGAAAGATTGCTTCCACTATACTCTCAATAGCCCAATCTGTAGTGAGAAGCCACCCGCCATTTAACACATATTCTTTAATTTTAGGGAATGCTGCTGCGGGGATCGACCTACCAGAACAGCCAATGAGTACTACATCAAATCTGCCAAAGTCAAGCTTCCTAATTTCTTTTTTAATATTTTTCTTTTTTACAAACTGTTTTTCTGCTGCGTAAATATGCTCTATTATTTTGTCTGGTTTTTCATATTCTCCCTCGATTGCCAAAATCTTGCCATGTTTCTCTACTGCTTCTACCACATCTTTTTTGTTAAGTGCTTCCATTTTACGTTTTCGCACTTCACTGTATAAATCTTTCCAGTCTCCCATTTTTACTTAATCAGTCCCCTAAAACATAATTCAGATCAAAATTAAATAGAATTTAGCGTTATTTTATTAATAATAAAAAAAGTATGACTATAAATATTTATAGAGAAGAAAAGATAAATAATGAATTTAAAAAACCTTTCAAAACCGAATGATTTCTGGGAATATTTTGAAGCGATTTTAAAAATTCCAAGATGTACTAAAAATGAAGAAGAGATTCGAAAATTTATAAAAAATGAATGTGAATCCCTTGGATATAATACCAAAACAGACGATGTTGGGAATCTCTTAGCATTTCCCGTTTCAGAGAGGAAAAATAGTCGCAAAATTGTTATTTTTCAATCTCATATGGATATGGTTTGTGAAAAAAATAAAGAAATTACTCATGATTTTTCAAAAGATCCGATAAATGTTGAAACTATTGATAAAGATAGTGAGAGATGGCTTACTGCTAAAGGTACCACTTTAGGGGCAGATAATGGTGTGGGAATTGCTTATTCCTTAGCACTTTTAAGCACTATAAGTAAACAACAATCAAATTCTGATTTTCCTATTGTAAAATTCCTCTTTACAGTTGAAGAGGAAAGGGGTCTGACAGGAGCATTCAAAATAGTGGCTGATTTTCTTGAAGGTGACTATCTTATTAATCTTGATTCGGAAGAAGATGACACATTTACTATTGGATGTGCAGGAGGTACAAGAACACACGGAAAAATACCATTAAATTATATTGATATTAATGATATCTCCCAAAAAATGGTCCCTACCTCTTTAACAATACAAGGATTAAAAGGAGGACACTCGGGTACAGATATTCATAAGGGGAGGGCAAATTCAATTAAAGTTATTTCGAAGATATTATGGAAAATTAATTACCAATATCCGATTTATATTTCTTCTCTGAAAGGTGGAAATTTACCAAATGCGATACCTCGTGAGGCAGAGGCAATATTTTATGTAGCAGACAGAGAATTGACAAATATCTTTGATTTATTAGAACAGATTAAATCTGAGATAGAACTTGGTATTTCTGAGATTGAACCAGATATGCAAATTAACTTTAATAAGGTTAAACCAGAAAAGGAATCAAAAATCTATTCAAAAATCATTACAGACAAATTATTACATATATTATATGTCATGCCGAACGGTCCTATTTCCTATCATCCAAAAAATAGAGATCTTGTATATACATCCACGAATTTAGCCTCGATTAACATAGATTCAGATACCTTAACAATCGTAACAAGTCAGAGAAGCCTCCATGAAATTTCTAGAAAAATTATTCAAGAAAAGGTGGAAGCTCTTTTTAAATTATCAGATCTAGATATTGATATTGAAAAGGTTGGAGACTATCCCGGTTGGATCCCAAATTTCAAGTCTGAACTGCTAAAAATTGCTAAGGAATGTTATTCAAACTCCTTTGGTCAAACACCTAATATACAAACAATTCATGCGGGGTTAGAAACAGGAATTTTAAAAGAAAAAGTTCCAAATCTTGAGATGATATCTTTAGGACCTACAATTATCCACCCCCATTCTCCTGATGAGATGCTAAGAATTAAAAGTATTGAAAAAATCTGGACACTTCTTATCCAATTATTAAAAAATATTAATAATAGTTGAAAATAAAGAGAATCTAAATGGAATAATTTTTAATTTTATTTGAATTATAAAATGCAATAATAAGTTATTTTTATCCTCATGAGTACAGAATCACAAAAAAATAAAAGTAAAAGTAAAGCAGAAGTTAGTGGTTCAGAGACTATTTTAGAGAAATTAAGAGGGAATACTCCTTGGATTTTTGGAGACACACTTCGAAAACCGAGAATTAACTTTCCCAGATTCTCTTCACGCCGAGGTTTAGATCTACCCAGTCCCTCCAAAAACTTAGGGTTAATTCTTATTTATATCGTTCTATTCGTATTACAAACAGGGGTTTTATATATCATTTATAGAAATCCACCTGCAGTGGGAGCAACCCAAGAAGGAAACCCAATATTTTTGTATCCCAGTGTTAATGATCAATTCATCATCGAGGGGATAATTGCGAGTGTTGTTATTTTTCTTTCAAGTATAGGATATTTATTTTTATATCAAGCATCAAAGTATGTGTATGATAGAAACACAGCAATTAAAATATTAGCCATTGGTTTTATACTAATATTAATGTCGTTCGTCATACTTCAGCTGATGCTTGGGACGAAAACTCAAGCCCTTCGGCAATTCTTGCAGAATTTAATTAATCAATATTAACCGATCAATCAAAATATTTTTAAAACGAAGATTTTCTATCATTTAACCTCACATATTCGAATCTCATCGTAATCAACAATTACTTTATACAATCCTCTTATTTTGTCATCTAATTCTAAATCTCTGATATCAGTTCTTAGAATCTGGTTTGGAATGGTATGTAGTTTATATTTGGTTGAAATGATGATAATATTTTGAATACCCACTCTCTTAATCACAGCGGGAGAAAGCTGTAAATTACCTCTCCCTAGTATAAAGCCTTGCCTTCCGATTGGTGAGATAATTATTTTTGTCTTATCTTTATCAATTAGATTGAGAATTTCCTCCTCGTTTAAATCCTTTGCAATAATTTCTTTATTTCTGAGTAAATCCACCCCTAGAATGGATTTCTCTTGATTTAACATATCAGTAATAGCTTTTGTAGTAGTTCCAGGCCCGATAAGATAATTCGTATCTTCTTCGAGATTTTCAACAATTCTTTTCGCGATTCTCTCCTGATTGTCTAAATCTGAGTCTGGACTTCCCATTTTTGAGCATTGTGAAAAATCGGGGGAATAGGGAACTAAGAGATATCCATAAAGTTGGGATACTAATTTTCCATCCCGAAACTTTTCCTCATCAATGTCTAATACTTCTGCTTGCTTAAGAGGAATTTCATCCCATAAAAAACGAAGTATTAAATTAGAGGCGACACGTGGATTCATAGCAAATACGCTTGAATAAATTTTCACCCCAGCAGGTATTCCCACGCATGGTATGGAGGTATCAATAACATTCTGTATGTCACGAGCAGTGCCATCTCCTCCCACAAATATAATTAATTTAAGATTCTCAATATTTTTTAAGATTTCAGCAGCTCTTTTGGTATGTTTTTTAGTTGTATCATAAATTTCGCCATAATTTTCAAAGATTGGATCATCAAACACCTTATATGTAAATTCATACTCCTCTAATGCAAATTCTCCCATATATTTTGGACACGTTATGAAATGTAATTTAGATCTTACCGACTTTAACTGCTCTAATAATTCTTTCGTTCTATTTAAAGCGTTCGGTTGAGCTCCAAGAGCAATAGACTTTTCCAAAATCTCCCTTCCGTCTGTTCCTTTAAGTCCTACCGAACCACCCATTCCAGATATGGGATTGACAATTAAACCTAAATAAAATTTATTTGACTCGTTCATAGGATGTTATAAAATAAAAAAAAAGAAAGTAATTATGTTATAACTTAAACTCTTATTCTAATCCAGCAATAAATTCTTTATATGTGCCTGCATCCATTAAATTTCCTTTTTCTGCATCCCAATTGGAAGGGTCAACTTTAAATAGCCATCCCTCTCCGTAAGGGTCTTCATTTACTCTCTCCGGGTAATCTAGTAAATCTCCATTTGTTTCTGTGACTGTTCCAGAAACAGGACTGTAAATATCTCCAACTGCTTTGCTAGATTCTACTGTAGCATCTAATGGATCGCTGGCTGGCTCATCACCATCAAATTCTACTTGGGTAACTTCCTCACCTTGAATAGGATCGACATCTACAAAAGAAATCTCACCTAATTGCTCAGCTGCGTAAGCGGTTATCCCAACTGCGTGATTCTGAGGATTGAACCATTGATGTGACTTCGTATACATAAGATCTTCCTTAATTTCTGACATTTATTACAACTCTTTTATATTATTGAAAAATTGAATTCAATTTTAATGACAATTCAGATTAATTTTAGAAAAAATATAAAAATTTGGAAAAAATTTTATAAAACCGAATTTTTAACTTCTTCTTTTCTTCATTAGATTGGTGAGAATCGTAATGAACTGGTTCTTCTTCGTAATTATGGTTTGTGATAGGCATTATGTCTAAACGAATATTGATAAATCAACTAATATTTTGGAAATAGAAAGAGAAAAAAAAGGATAATATATATTCTTCGAGTCTTTTTATCTTTTCTCTCAGATTTTTGAGGTTTAAGTGAAATGAATAGGGAAAAATTTGATGGATATGAGGATTTTAAACCTATTTATGAAAGAATTCTAAGGGATTTTCAATTTAATCGAGAGATGGATAGGAAAGCAAGAGATATTTTATTGAATATTTTCACACAAAAAAACGCAGAATGGAAGATTGAGAAAATACTTGTCAACTTTAGAACAGAGATCCAGCATCATTCCAATATTCTAATATACGGGTGTGGTCCAAGTTTAGAAGAGACGGTAAAAAGATTATTTGATAATAAAAAAAAAGCCTATTTTCCGAATCTTATGCATTTAGCTGCGGATGGAGCGTCAGTCTTATTGAAAGAAATGAACATACCAATACATGGGCTTTTTACGGATCTTGATGGCATAACTAAGACAGAATTTGAATATGCGAAGTTTGTCATACTCCATGGGCACGGTGACAATATTGATAAAGTAAAACAATTCGAAAAAGAGATAATTAAGAAGGAGAATGTTATTGGAACAACACAAGTAAAACCTAAGGGACCGATTTTTAATCCAGGAGGATTTACTGATGGAGATAGAATATTATATTTTATTCAAAATCTCATTCTCTCAAATCAAAAAATTTTCTTCATTGGTATGGATTTTAATAAGATTGTAGGAAAATATTCAAAACCAGAATTTAATAGAAATAGAAAAGCGAGTGAAATGAAAAGAAAGAAACTTATCTATGCTAAAAAATTAATCGAAGAATTAGTGAATCAATTGGATAATGAAATCTATTTCGTGAATTCTGTACCGATCTCTGATTATAAGGAACTTAAATATATTTCCTTCAAGGAATTTGAAAATAAGGTAGTGCTTTGATTCAAAATTTAAAATCGGTGATTCCTTTTTTGGTGATTTTATAGAGAATTTTTCGTTCTGGTAGAAAATGAGAATTAACGAGATGAGCATAACATTTCCTCTCTTCTCTATGCTTTAAATATAATTCCTCTGAGAAATAATGATTTAAATATTGTAATCCTACAGGATATTCACTAATTATTGAAGATTCTATAAAATTAGAGGCAATTTGGGCTGTTAAAACCGTAATAAGGTTATATTTGATTGTTAAAGTTCTGATTTTTTCCAATATTTTTATAAATTCTGCTTTTGTTTTATTAAAGGAGAATTCTTTGGAGCTTTTCTCGGATCTATAATGATTATTAATTGTATCGATTATGAGAACTTTTATGGCCTTTTTTTTTAAAGTTTCTTCGAAAAAATTCATCTTCATTAACAAAGCAGAGTTGCTAAGTATATTAGATACTAGTATAGATTCTAAAACATGAGTATAGGAAATTTTAGTCAATTCAGATAATTCTTTAATTCTTTCAGGTCGAAAGGTGTTTTCTGTATCAAAATAAACAATATACTCATAAACTTGAGAGTTCTTATTATGAGATAATGTTTTATAACCTTGTACACAAATTTGATGGCAAAGTTGTGTTTTCCCAGTTCGTGCACCCCCAAATACCAGATATATATTTCCAGAACGGAATCCTCCTTCTAATATTAAATCAAAATTTTTTGCTCCTAAAGGGAGAGTGATGTTTTCTTGTTGAGACTTATATTGCTCAAATTTTTTTTCCAAATCGATAATCTGAATATCTTCAATATTTAATAATTTAGAAAGATCCATCCTTGAAGTGTGCTGATAATATTTAATTATTGGTATTTTCTAATTTAAATACATATTAATAATTGTAAAAACAAAAAATTAATTTTTAATTAATCATAAAGATAAAATTATAGTATATAATGTGATTTATTATTAAAAATTTAAAATGGTATTTTGAATAATCCTAAAATACTAATTTTAAACATGAACAAGATTTTTAATTATTATCCTTGGAAATGTAATTTAACGGATTAATAACGAGGCGATTATCATATGGCTAAAAAGAAAAAAGAGCAATGTCCTTATTGTGGGAAATGGTTTGTATATTTAAGTCGTCATAAATGTAAAGTAAAAGAACGAATGGAAAGTCAAGAGGAGGAAAAGACAACAACAGAGAGACGAATTGAGCGGATTGAAGAACGGCGCAAGGAACTTACACGCAGTTTAAAGAAACAAGAGAAAGAAGTTCTTGAAATTATTAATAAGGAAGAAGATCTTTTATTCAATGAATTAGTAGAAAAAACAGACATAGAAAGGAATAAGTTAGATGAGATTGTTGATATTCTTGCATTACAATCAAAAATTAAAGTTAAGAGAGAATTGATCGACGCAAGTTGGAGTAAGCATATTTTTGCAATAAAGGAATTAGATGACGAGGGATTAGAATCAAAAGAAATAAAAATAGATAAAAGTAAACCAGATTGGATTTGGGATAAATTTAGCAGACAGCCTTGTTTTATATGTCCATTCATTGAACAATGTTCAGATGATAATCCTGATATTTATAATCCCCACCATTGCCCATGGCTTACTGAATGGATAAAAATGTCTTTAAAGGGTGAAGAATATACAGTAGATTTTGAAGAATATCGAGATAATTTATATGAGGAACAATAAAATTAAATCTTGTCTATTCCTATAAGGTAAATTTCATTACTTTTCTTTTTGGATGCTTTTGGTTTATAGGCTTTACCAATCTTAAATTCTTGTTTAAAAATATCATAAAAGTCCTTAAAATCAGTACCTTGAAAACACTTAATTACCATATTTCCCTTATATTTTAAGAATTTTTTTCCTAAACCTAAAATATATTTACACAATTTTATTTGTTGTATATGATCGCTAAATTTATTCCCAGTTTTGTTAATGGATGCATCTGATAATATTAAATCTAGTTTATCATCAAAAAAAGATTCTATTTCATTCTTAAATTCTGGATTTGTAATATCCATTTTTACTGATTTAATTTCTTCAATTGGGGAAGTTCTCTTTAAATCTACACCCATGATTTTATATTCGGAACGATGATAAAAATTATCATTATATTTTTCCACATTTTCTTCAGCAAATTTTTTTTCAACTTGAAGCCAAGATCCTGGCGCACTTCCTATATCTAAAATATAATAAGCACGCTTAAATATATTGAATTTATTTTGAATATCAATTAATTTATAGGCAGATCTTGCTCTATATCCTTCTATTTTTGCCTTTTTATAATGTCTATCTTGTTTATGACGATGAGAATCATCTGAAGTCATTTCATCCACCTAATTATCCAAATTTAATATTATTTTTTTAATAGAATTAATATTTGCATCCGTTTTTATTGAAGTAAAGCTAAAATGAGTTCTTGAGGCTTTATAATTATTATTATGCAAATCTTTTAAGAGAAGCTCCATTGTTGGAACATGGGAGGATTTAATTTGTTTACATAACCTATGAATATCATAATAGGAGATTGGCATTTCATATTCTTCTTTACAAAATTCTAATATTCGATTCAATTTATTTCTATTTTTTATTTTAGATTTTTTATTTAAGGCTTCAATTTTGCTAAGGAAGTCATAATCATGAATATTTTCCGCCCATATAGGTCCTGCGTAATCTAAGTCAGATTTCTCTCCACATAATCCACATTTAACTCTGTCGTGTATTGGATTATCTTTTAAAATGAATCTATTACCACATTCATTGCAATAGATTATATATCCATAATTATCTAATTGTTTTGCAATTGTCTTTTTACTTGAAATTGTAGTTACAAATATTCTAATAAAATGGCTATGATAAAAGGTAAGTAAGGGCTTAATCCCTAAACCATTAATATTTGCGATACGAGAAATAAAATATAATAAAATTCGTGCACCTGTTTCTTTGCAAAACTCATTATGCAAAGGTTTTGCCATATATTTTCTACGGCATGCATTAGGTTTTACTCCAAAAAGCACAGCAGTGTCTGTTGCTGTTATGCATAATAATCCATTTTGTTTTTTAATAGCCTTAAATGCTCCGTCTGTATAGAGATTAGGTGTTCCAAATGGATCAATAGAAATGATATGTGGCTTTTCTTGATTAGAAGGAATGTTTGTTAGATAATTTTCTGTAATTTCACTGAATAAAAAATTTGCGTCTTTTCTTGAGACGATTATTTCTGTTTTAACTTTAAGCAAGTTATTCAAATCAAGATTTTTTATGATTAATTCTTCTGCTACTGGGTTGATATCATTAATATATATCTTTTTTATATTTTTAGATTCTTTTAATAGTCGAATTGAGCCAATTCCAGATCCCGCCATTGAGTCTACAAGAGTTAAATCGTTCTCATCATATAGTTCGCAATACGCATCCACAGCTAAATTTGTTATATCTCGGTTGATTTCCATCTTTTTATTATAAAAAACATCCATTGATTTAGTAGGTATAGAATCAATATCTTTATTGAAAAGAAAAAACTTAACCTTTCCTTCTTCTAGAATCTTGAGCTTACTAGATTTTATCTTAGTATTATTTATTTTCATTTATATTATTCAATTTTTATTCTACTTGATGATAAAGTTCAACGGCATACTTACTCCCAATTAGACCACCACAGACTTTATAATGGATTTTCTCTACATTTTCAATAGTTAAAGTTGGAACATTTTCAATCCTTTCTATTTTCTCGCTATCTTCTTCATCTCCAATAATCAAAAATTCCCCTCCGAGAGATTTGCATATAAAAGCTAATGGTAGCCATTCATAGTAAAGGCGTAATTTAGGTTTTGGTGAGGGAAAATAGGAATAAATTCCACCATATTTAATAACAGCATGAAAATCTCCCACGAAAGATCCAGAATATCGGTCTTTAAAATTTTTTTTTATTAACAAATTTTTATATTTATTACATGTTTCTGGCCATTCATTTGGATCTCCACCTAAACATCTTATACCTCCTTGCTCTGGGTTAGGCATTTTTAATTCTTCTAAAAATATAAAATGGTAAAATGTCATAGAATAAGGTGTTAAATCCAATATGAACTCAGCGACCCTTCCATTAATAGATAAAATAAGATTTGTGAAGATTCCATACAATACATAAAAAGAACAAATGATACCTTCTTCTCCTTGAAATATCCCTACTATCGTTCCAACTGTCCTATTTACTGCTACATTTGAAGATCCATCAACAGGATCAATAGTAATTCCGAATTTTCCGTTTCCTAAAATAGGTTCTGCTTCTTCGGATGCAATAAAAGCAAAATCAACATCTGCCTCTTGGATAGCTTGTAAGATAATAGAATGAGTTAAGACATCCTCATGGATTTGTTCCTCTTCATATATATTTTTAGCTATCTCTTGTCTTTCTGTAATATTCATTCTATAATTAATTTCTCTGGAAGTTATTCCCCTTTCTAATAAACCTCTTATTGGAATTGTAGCTTCTGCTATTGTTTCAATTAATTCAATTAATTCTCCTCTATTTTGAAAATAGTTCGGAATAATTTTTTGTAAATATTTTGATAACTTAAGACGTTCTTTCCTTTTCTTTTTAGGATCCCTACTTTTCATTAATCAAACATCTCATAAGGCTATTATTTATATATATAATTCTTAATTCAAAATATTTTAGTATCAGAACTATAAAGTTAAGTATTCGAAAATAGAGATTTTAGAGCATTTTATTTTTAATTCCAAAGGTAAAGAATTGAACTTATAAAATTAGAAACTCTTAAAGAATTCATTCGAATCCAGTTTCAGTAATTTTTAAAATTATTTCATAGTTTTTATTCTTATCAAAACGATTGATTTTGAATTTTCGTTTATTTAAAACATTTGTTCTTTCTATTTTAATAGAATCAGAAATCCAATACTCCATCACTTTTCCACCACTTTGAGTTTCTTTAATTTCACCGATTTGATTTGATCTACTTGTTTCATTAATAATCAATAAATCCAAATCATAATTGTTTTTTAAATGTTTAAATGTTGCTAAGATTTGATTTAATTGATAATTCAAACGCACATTTTGCTCAATATTGTTGGAATTCAGTTCAGATTTATATAAATCTGTTAAAGAATCAATTACAATAAGATAGTTTTTTAATTTATTATTTTTATCTGTCAAAAATAGAGATTCTAAATTTAAAATAATCGAATATAATTGGGAAAAATCTTTGATAGTTATAAGATCAAAGAGAGAATGAAATGAAGATATATCTTGATAAAAATTATCCTCAGCGAGATTGAATAATTTGTTATAGGGAAAATTAGGTTTTGTATAAAAATATACCACTTTCGTTCGTTTCTCTATTGATAAAAGGGATATTTGCATTGCTAAAGTTGTTTTTCCAACTCCGAATTCACCCCAAATTGAAAGAATTCCTTCTATTGGAAATTTTCTCTGAAAAATATTGTTAAGTTTCGGAGTTGGGAAATTCATCTTTCTCAATATATTTAATGTTTTCTTTTAATACATTAATTTATTTAAATTTCAATCAAGACACTTTGAATAAGAAGAAGATGTTTATCATATAAAAAATTTTAACATAAGGAGATATTAAACATATTCTTCATTTTTACCATTTTCGATTTTTGTTAGAGTTTTAAAAAGAAATTACTTTAAAATTTTTAATTTTTATTGCATTGATTTACTTGATTTGAGAGAAAAAAAAGTATTTGTAATTACAAATAATTCAAAATTTTTCTTCAGACTCAATAAAGAATTGAAGAAATTAGGAATTCCATTCATAGTTTTGAATCTAGGACAATGTATACCAAATGTTGATTCAATAGTTCTTACAACCTTAAAAGAAGTTTTTAAAATCAATAATTATAATAAAAAAAAAGTAAATTTTATTCCATATAAGGATGATGAGAATTTTGATAAGTATTTTTTTAATTTTCTCAAAATTTATCAGTGTGGTTTCGGAGATCACTCAAAATTGGTCTTTTCAATAGATCCTGGAAAGACCTTTGGATTGATCGTATTTATAGGGGGATATTTTTTTTATTCAAAAACATTCTATGATAAAAAAGAACTCATCTCAAATATTAAGAATTGCGTTGCGAATATAGAAGATGAGAATAATAGTTCATTAAAGTTAACTTTCAAGATCGGCAGAGGGGTGTTTCCTCAGAGCCTAGAACTTATTACGGAAATTTATAATTTGTTTAGCAGTGAGGAAAAAATTAGTATCTATTTAATAAACGAATTGAAATCTTCAAAATTCAAATTTCATAGAATTTTCCAAAATATTTCCAAACATGAAGCTTCAGCTATAATTTTGGCTTTGAGGAAAGGAATTCATGTGAATAAAGAAAATTATTTGAGATTTTTTGAATTAAAGAAAACTGATAAAGAGATAAAAGAAAAACTTATACAAGAATTAAATGAGATCTCATTCTTAAACAACAATGTTGCTCTTCTTAAAAATTTAGTTTTTAATCTCTTAAATTGTAGGATTACCATCTATGACGCATTTGATATCATTAATAAAAAAAGAATAATTAATCATTAATCAGATTAATAATTGATTTTTAAGGTTTCTGAGGTTTATATTCGATAGTTTTTAATTAAAACATATTATATTATTTTAAAATTTGTTAAAAAAAGGAGAAGAACCCTTCTCTTTCTTAATAGAAGGAAATTAGAAAACATTTTATATAATAAAAATAAAGTTGATGATATAACAAAATTTCAAGAATTGAATTATTATGGTAGAAAAACAAGAAAAAAAAGAAGAAAGAAAATTACGTAGGGAGCTCGGTTTAGGTTCTGTAGTTTTTTTTCTTTTCGGATATATTGTTGGGGCAGGGATATTAATTCAGGCGGGCACTGCTGCAGCAGAGACAGGTCCTGCTCTATGGTTAGCGTTTATAATTGCCGGTATTCCGAATGTGGTTAGTGCTATAATAATTTATTATATTGTTTCAGCCTTTCCAGTAAGCGGTGGAGCGTGGGTTTACACAAGCAGATTGTTAAGCCCGTTCATTGCATTTCTGGTTTTAATATCCTTAATGATTCATATAATCGGTTCATTAGCTTTCATATCTATGGGTTTTGGAATATATTTAGAAAGTTTTTTTCCAAATATAAAATATATTGCAGCAATTATTATTCTCTCTATTTTCTATGCTATAAATATACTAGGAGTTAAAACAGCCGGTTGGGTACAAGTAGTTCTGGCAATTCTCGGAGATTTTTTCATTCTGATTTTATTATTAATAATTGGATTACCCAATATATCATTTGAAAATCTCGCTGGTATAGGTGACCAAGGTTTATTTCCCACTGGGTTTTTTGGAATTTTTCTAGGAGCAGTTATATTGAGTTTTAGCTATGCGGGTTTTGCAGCTATTATAGAGATCGGCGGAGAAGTCAAGAATCCGAAAAAGAATATCCCACTAGCCATATTTATTAGTCTAATAATGGTAACTACATTATACATCTTAGTATCTATAGTTATGACAGGCGTGTTCAATTATACAGAATTAAGTACAAGTGATAATAAAACTATTATTAATGTTTTTACTCAAATAGGGATACAAGGCGGATTTTTAATATTTCTAAACATCTTGATCTTAATAGCTATCGCTTCAACAATACATGCCGTTATCTTAGCATATTCCAGAGATTTATTTTCTGCAGCACGAGATAAAATGCTTCCTTCCATTCTTTCGGACGTAAATAAAAGGTTTGGAACACCGCATTGGTCTGTTTCCTTTTTTTGTTTAAGTGCCCTTATACTTTTAGTATTTCAACCCAACTATGAGGACCTTCAATACCTAAATGCTCTTACAATTGCTGTCCCATCACTAATTCTTGCTTTTATTCCATATCTGCTTGGAAAAAAATATCCGGAATTATTAGAAAAATCAAGATTCAAAATCAAGAAATCTTATTTAGCGATATTGGTGATATTCAACGTTGCTTATAGTTCTATTTCGATTTTAGCAATTATTGGAGTGAAATGGTATATTGTGGTAATAGTCGCGGTATTATATCTGATTGCTATAATCTATTATTTACTTAGGAAAAAATGGTTAAAAAAGAAAGGAATAAATTTAGAAGAGATATGCAAGAAAATTCCTGAGGAAACTTTAGAAGTAATATGATTCTCTAAAATTTATGTTTTCTTTTTATTTAATATTATTCTAATACTCTTGAAATAACTGACCCCACTCTGTAGTCATAAATTTCTTGATTCTTTTCTTTCCAATTGTTGGATGCCAAAATAGATCATGATATATCAAGCTTCCTAATATAGGTAGAGTCATAAATAATCGATTATGAAAGAGCGGGTGTAAAAAACTCAGAGGTCCTTTTCTGACCATTTGATCTCCCCAAATAACCAAGCTCCGTTTAACAGTAAAATTCCAATTAACATCGGATACATCTTCACCTATTATTTCTATTTGATCAAAATCACCACACCCAAGACCTTCGTCATGGGCTAATTTAATTGCGGGCAACTTTAAAGGTTCAAAACCAAGCATTTTTGCCACCACTGCATCAACTGCAACTTGATCATAGCCCGCGAGTAGATAATTTTTAATTCTCGGAATCATTGTACGTGGGCCAGCCCCGTCCCCGCATACAGTCCCGTCAACAATACCCATAATTTCTGGATGAATCTGTTTCTGAATGATTAATAAATCAACAAGAACCTCGGACATAAATTGGTGGCTAAAATGCCTCCTCTTCGTTAGCAATCCTCCAAAGGCATTTTTCATACAACAAGTTATACCCCCATTCTTAAGTGTTTCCTCTTTTGTACGTTTTAAAGAACCTCCTTTCGCGCCCGTGTGGCCATGCGTTTTCATCGTAGGTAAATGAATAATGGATTTTCCAACATAGAATTTTGGAATTTTAAATCCTTCAGGAAAAATTTTTGAGTCTAGTACATGTAATTCTTTATCTTTTAATTTTATAAAATTCGATCTCAATGATTCATATGGAACAAAAGGCACTCTTGTTAAAGGGACGAACCAAACACCGTATTTATCAATTATCGGTTTCCATTTATTCCCTGTAAGACCTTTCTGAATATTTGTGACTACTGTACGGTTCTCTGCAGTGAAGATCCTTTTTGGATTAAATCCATCATTTATCATTTTATTTAGGATGCCCTCCAATTGCCAAGGAGGACTGCTGCAAGCAGGAAAAAATCTCGACCAACTGAGATTGAGTTTAATTATTGTTTTCCTATTTTTTGAATAATTTGCTTGATAATTTGCCATATCCATTAAACGAGCGTAATCTTTTAAAACCGTTTCTGGCTTCGTTTTAATAATGTATATTTTGGGATTTTTTGATGAGCTCATTATTTTTTAAAAGTATTGTCTCATTTTTAATTTATTTAATACAGTTATCATATGATAAAGAGGGGAAGATCTTTTACCCATGCTTTTTGATCTTTTAGATAATAAAGCCTGCTTAATATCATTAAGTGAATTTCCATTAAAATCTTTTATTAAAGTGAAACCGTTTCCAATTTCTTTGTAATAATGAGCATCGGAACCACCTGTTTCGAATAAATTATATTTATTTTTAAATTTTAGAGCTTTTTTGATGCAGTGATTAAAAACTATTCGAGAATTGATGATTTCTACACCATCGATATATTTTCGTATAATTCTGTCGCTCAATAGATCTGTTTTTAGATGATTTCGTCTTAAAAAATCAAATGGATGAGGAATGATCACTAGACCATTACAATCCCTAATTTGATGGACAATTTCAAAAAAATCCTTATTATTTGTATTAATTTCATTTTCAATAAAAAGCCCGATTACTTCTCCGACTTTTGTTTCAATCTCCATGCCAGGTATTAATAACAAATCATTCTCTTCAGCATTCTTTTTTAATTTATCATAAGCTTTAATGGTGTTGTGATCACATATTGCCAAGCCATCTAAGCCTTTATTTATGGCATATTTTATTAATTTTTGAGGGGGAATTAAAGAATCGATCGAATATGTTGTATGAACATGGAGATCTAATCGGATATTTGTCAATTTTTTTTAAATTATTATATTTTTAAAGATTTAAATTAAAAATAAGATTTAGAATGTCTATAATTTGTTCAAAATAAAATGAATATAATAAAATTGCTCCCAAAAATATTCCTGCTATTAAGATACCTTTATCAAAAAGCACTTTCTCAATATTTCTTGCTAGCTCGGGTTTTGCTGATGTAAGATACATGTAACGCATTAATATAAAAAGAATAATTGGAATTGTAAGGATTGTTATATATTCATTTGGATTAAATTCACCCTCAGTAAATAATTCGAATTTGAAAATTAAATAAAGGCTATAAGTCATAAAAATAGAGCCAGCAGTTATTACGTGAAATTGATCTAACAATTTTATCGAATATTGATTATACACCTTTTTATGTTTTACCGCATCTTCTTTACTCCCCAATACCATAAGATCTCCTTTTCTTTTTGCAATTACTAAAAAAAGAGCAAGTTCAAATATAGAAAGAAATAACCATGCAGAAATAAATTGATTAATTAATACGCAGCCAGCCAATGCTCTCCATAAATATCCTGTTGATAGAGATAAAATATCAATAAATGCATATCTTTTAAAAAAATGATTATAAAGTTGACCGGTAAAAATTATTAAAAGTAATAAAATAGCGAAAGGGATATTTGGAACAATAAAGACTAAACTAATTATAATTATAAAAACAATTAATATCAATAACCAAACTGCAAAAGAAATAGATAAATCTCCGGAGGCGAGAGGTTTTTTTTTCAACTTATCAGGATGTTTCTTATCACTTTCAATATCTACTATATCATTTACAATATAATTGACGGAGGAGGTTAGACAGAGTAAAATAAATCCAATAATTAACGGATACCAGTATTCAAAAGTAAATAAATTAACACTAAAAAATAATCCAACAAAGACTAAAACATTTTTATAATATTGTCTTACTCTTATGAGATGTATTAAATGTTGTATCCGTTCTAACATATAAATTTTAAAAAAAACTATTGAAATTAAATTTTATTGCTATATGTAGATCTTTTGTGGTTTTATTTTTTTTAAAAGATGATATCCGATTTTGGAAAAGAGGCTCGTTTCTGATTTCAGTTGAATAATTCCGGTATTAAATGAAAAATTTATAAATTCAATTATATCCAAATCTATTTTTTTAAATTCGTTAAAAATTGTTCTTATTTCTATAGATAATGGAAAATTTTTAATTTTCTCATCTTGTTCTGAATTATGAAAAATATTTTGAAGATAACCGATTTCAATGTTATTTACAGGTTTTTTCAAATAAAAATACGTTCTAACTTGATTTTTCAATATCCAGTTTAAAATTTTTTTGGTATCATCCTTATTTTGCTCATTTTTTTTCATTTCAAATTGAATATTTTTGGGTTTAATAAGTAATTCTTTTAATTTTAACGCCATAGTTTTATATCCTTCATCATCATTAAAAGAGTCTTTTAACTCTATCACATATTCCTCTAATTTTTCTTCCTTTGCATTAAAAGAGCTACAGTATGTTATTTCTAATACCCCCCTTTTTCTTAAAAAAACTTCATTACCGACAAAAGTTTGGAGATTTTCAACAGAGAATGGAATTTTAGTTTTTTTAATAGGCTTTTTAATTTCACGATTCAATTTATCTGAAAAATAAAAAAATCCATTATTATGTTCCTCATCAAATTTAATACAATTTAGCTTGAATAACTTTTTTTTTGAAAAAATATAATGATCACCGATATTAACTTCTTTTTTCGTATAATGCGAAGAGTTTAATTGTTCAATTATCATTGTTTCGTGATTTAAAATCTCATAGAAGAAATTATTGACGTCATTTTCAAACCTTATATCTCTTATTTGCCCATAGATATATTTTCCTGTAATAAGGTTTTTTGAATAGATAATTTTTGGAAAATTCATGTTTGTGTTTTTCTCTAAGTTCCAAATTGCCAAGAAATTTAGATATATCTTCGATATTAAACATCTCTTTGAATTTTTGATTTGTGATTTCTTTGAATTTTTTTCTTGCTTCATTATATTGTTGAGCATATTTTTTCTGATTTTTAGATTTTAGATTTATTAGAGGTAACAAGGTTTCTTTATAAGGACTTATCTCATCGCTTAAAATTGCTATAACTCTATGATAAGTCGGGGGATGCGAGTCAAGAAAATTCCCAAGAAGAGAGATTTTAGATGGTTTTATCATTGAATTATTGAGATATTGAGCCGTTTCCATATAATCTAATATCTTATTTTCTCTAGAGATTTTTTCTTCGCATAAAAGCATAGTATTTAATCCAATTTCTCTACCTGAAGCATAAAAACTTTCCAAATTATAAAGAGCTTTTACAAGTTCTTGTCCATAACCTGAGTTCTTTGCAATCTTATCTGCATAACCCTCTAAAATTCTTACGAAAAAATATAAAAATATATAGATTCCAAAATTAATCACGAGAAAAACGATGAATGGGATTTGAGGATTACCAAATGTGTAATCGTAATAAGTTGCTGGAAATCCAATAATTCCTCTTATAATTAAATCGAATATAGTTATAAACCCTAATATTAAAGTATGATTTGCTTTGGTATGGGCTAATTCATGAGCAATAATTCCCTTTATCTCATCTTCTGGAATTTTTTCAAGATCTTCAGCAATAATCGCAATCCTCTTGTCTAAAAATGGACCATAGGCCATTGCGTTGACAATGGGATATTTTCCAAGCCCTATTTTAACATTACTTTTAATTCCAATATTTTTTTTTACTTCATTAACGATGGAATTAATTTTTTCATTATTTATTCTCTTAATGCCTAGAAGTTTATCCAATAAAAATCCAGAAAAGAAATAAATCAATACATTCATGAGAATTAGAATTATATAAATATATTGAGGAAAATCGATGGGGGTATATTGATTTATGAATACTACACCAATCCAGCCGAGAATATAAAGGAAAAGCGTTAAATATTGGGGGCTCATAAATCTCCAAACGACAATATATTTTCGTCCGAATAAAATAAATCCTAAAATCAAAATTATCCAGAAGGAAAAGGAAAAAGAAGTATTTAAAACAATAGGATTATTTAAAAATTTTGAAATTAATCCAGAAACGAAAATTATATTGTAAGTCACTAAAGAAATTACCAGAATCTTGTTTATTACAGGATATTCCTTTAATTCAGCAACTCCAACCCAAAGATAAATGGAAAAAGAACCCATTAAAGAGGTCAGAAGATCTTTCGTTAAAAAATAGATTAAAAAGAAGAAAAAAATAATTGCGACAATATCAGAAAGTTCACTTCTCTGACCATTCTTTACATACACATAGAACTCTTCCAAGCTTATTATATAGAAAATAATAGTAATTAAAAATGACCAATCTGTCAAGATGTTAAAAAGATCAACGGAATAAAATGAAATAAAGAAAAAAAATAGAATTAATGATATAAATAAATAAGAAATAAAAGAGATGATTCGAAACTTCTTTTTCAGATGGATCTCCTATTTTGTTGTATTTAATAGATTTCTATATCTTTTGATATAAATCCCTTTTATTTTTGAATTGATTTATTATTTAAAGTCAATTTCCTATTCACGTAAAAAATAGTTATTATGTACCATAAAATTAATCCTGGAATAATTATAAGTATTGAAAGTAAAATATTTAAGGGTATTTTAATAATATACAAATTTAATGTTACTTGTATGGGAACAATTAGAAGATCTATAAGATATAATATTATAATTCCGATAAAATATAATATTAGCATCTGAAGAGCAATATCTCTAATTCTTGGAAAGAAAAATACTAATAATCCAATCACAATAAAACATTGTATGGAAAAGATTACAAGATAAAGGATATTGATTTCTCCTATAGTCCAACACATAAGAAAAGTGGTTATAATTCCTAAAAAACCGCTAATAAGTGATAGTAGGAAGAAATTTTTAACCAATTTATATTCAGTTAAAGGACCCTTGACCAAAATAAGACGTGGTATGGTGAGGAGAGCTTCTTTTTCCTCCGAGGCTTTAATTTTATCATCTCCAAGTAAGATAATATCATCTCTTAATTCATGAATTTTCTCACTCTCAAAAAACCCTCTTACAGAAGAGATATAATAAAAACTGTTAAATACATGAGTTAAAAGTGTACAAAATGCCGCGGGCAGTAAACCGCCAAAAAGAGCGATACTTGCTATCATAACACCCATAGAGAGTGTTCCAACATCACCTGGAAAGACTTTTGCCGGATATCTATTGAAAAAATAAAATGGTATTATAACCGAAAGAGAAATCAGAGAAAACATTAAACCTTCCATGGTATTCCAAATTAAACTGCATATTAATAGAAAAGCAATAGAGATGATACTCGTACCAGATCCTTCTCCATTATATCCCTCTAACATATTAAGAGTATTTGCAAATACAGTTACCACTAAAGGAATTAAAATGGGATAAATTAAATTAAGTCTTAACAGGCTTAAAATTGGAAGCACGGGGTTTTTAATATTTATAAATTCTAAGTAATTTGACAGGAAAACTATAATTCCAAGACTTAGAGTTAATAATAATTTATAACGGGTTCTCAATCTAATTCTATCGTCAATAAATCCAATAATCCCTGCAATAATAAGTGTCATTTGGACAATGAAAATGATATTTCTATATTGAGGAAATACGAGATATAAAAAAGTTGATGATATGATGAATCCTATTACCATTCCCAACCCACCAGATTCAGCAACTTCTGGTTTGGAATTTTTATGTATATCAATTCCCACAAAACCATTCTTTTTCATGTATCTGATTATCTGTGGCATAATTGAATACGTAATAATAAATCCTATAGTCGCTGAAATTAAGAGAAAAAGGATGCTAAAAAAGTCCCATTGAATTTCTGTTGGAGATTCCATTTTTATAGACTTAAATTTTTTAATTAAATATTAATTCTGACATAATTATAACAAATTTTAATAGGATTTTCAAATTGCTTGATTCTTTTTTTGAAATTTTTAATTCTCTTATCATCAAAACCCTCTTTGAGAACATAAATGGATCTTTTTATAATTCTATCTAATTCTTCGATATGCTCTAAAGGAAAGCCATTATTTTTTAAAAACATTTCTTGGGGGGCCGTTGATCCAGGAAAGAATTCAATACTTGGAACGCTCAGCAAACTGGATTCTCTAACTATCGTTCCTCCTCCACTAATAACTAACCCACTATAAAAACAAAAATCATCTAAATGTGGTAAATAACGAGTTATGATTAAATTTGGATTATCCTTGTATTTTTTTAGTTTATTGTGCAAATAATCCTCTTGTTTCCTACTTCTTGCTAAGAGAAAATATTTGTGATTAGGGAATTCTTTATATATTGGCGGGAAGATTTCGCTTAATAAAGTTTCATCTGGTTTCAACTTATCTATAAAATAACACGCTGCAGATGGTTCACTTCGCATTATTACATATTCTCCTTTTTTTAAATCATAATCTTCTAAAAAATTTGGATTTGGTTTAAAATCTGAAAGCCAAGCAATCTCATCAATTCCGTTATATCGTATTATTTTCTTTGGATCGGCATATAGTTCAACATAAGCCTCTTTCGGAATACACTCTGGAGTTATTACATTATCAATGAAAGGGAAAATTAATTTGCATACGGGCACATTTCTCGGCTCATCATTGAAACCTATAGAAGGTATTTTTAATCCATAGGCTATTCGGATACCTTCTACTGACATGAAATTGACAAAATAATCCGGATTGAATCGAGTAACATGAGGAAATAAATCACTTAATCGATCAATATGTGTTTCTAATTTATTTTCTAAGTTGGCACCGCCATGCTTTCCAACTTTAATATATTTTATTTCATGATCATCCAAAATTTGGTATGTGGAATCATAATCTCGAGCAGTTATAAGCAAATCAATCTCATCGTACTTAAACTGCTTTATGAGAGAATAAAGCATTATTGCTGCCTTCGGTTGTTCTATATCAATCCAAATTTTTTTTCCAGAAAGACTCATAAAATTCTGCTTTTAATTGTGATAAATATTATTTTTTTTTAATTAAATTCTGCTTTTTGTTTTCATAATTATTATTTTTTTTTCAATTTATCGAAATGATTTTAATAATTAAATTTCCAATAACTCAAGAATAAGAAAAACAAATTAAAAAAAATATAGATAGCCCGGCACGGATTCGAACCGTGGTCACGGGGTCTCCCTAAAGCCTTAGGAATTAAAGCATCTTCAAGGCCCCAGATGCTTGGCCGCTACACCACCGGGCTTTTGTTATAATTAATAACAAATGGTATTTAACTGCAATTTATTGTAGATTAAAAGGTTTTAGATCCAAATTAAAAAAATCTTCATTTAATATATCCTTTTTGCTTTTTAAGAAATCGAGTTCCTTTGCTTTGTCTCGATACTCATCGGGTAACATGCGAGGAATTGTATCAATAATGGGAAACCATCTATTGCATTCATTGCAGAATAAAATACCAGAATCAATTTCTGCGTCCATTTTTAATTTATTCAGAAAAATAAGTTCAGATATTATAGAGTCAATATTATCTAAGTCTGATTTTTTGGAATATTCATTTAATCGCGTAAAAATGTTTTCTCTTGCATTGGAAAGGCATTTCTTACTTGTCTCGTAAGGAGTAAGATCTTCGATGTTTTTTAATTCTTCAACACTAGTGACAATATCTTTAAGATATTTAATTAAAGGTTTTTTCTCAATTACAATATCATCCTTAATAAAAATTTTTTCTTCATTATCTTGAGATATTTCTAAAATATCCTGATTTTCATAATTAAAAGTATTTTCGTTGTAATCTTTAAGATACTGTTTGAATTTATCCTCTTCTATTTGATAAGAAAAGATATATAACTTGAGGGGATAATGCTTGCATATCGGACATGCAAGAATATCAAATAACCAGAGTCTCATTTTTTATCATAAATAAGGTCTATTATTAGCTAATCCATCTGAATATAAAAATTTAAAGGAGATAAGAACGTAATTGTTGTATAAACCGAGATATTGTCCTGTCAATCTTTTTTCGTCTCTTTAGAAAATCATTGGTTAATTTTACATAAGCTGATCTTGAAGGAAGTTTCCCTTTTTTATATCTGCTTTCCAATAATTTTAATCCATCCTCGACCGTTTGCCGTTCCGCCTCTAAAACATCTAGTTTTTTTACCATACTTTCAAAAGTTTGATTTGTCTCCATCAATTCTTTCTTAAAGGGCTTTATTTCCTCATCAATTTCCCTTAGTTTTGATTCATTTTTATCAACAAGATTACGATATTGTTTTTTAGTCAGTTTACGTCGCTTTAGTTCCTCTTCTGCTTCTCGAATTTCTAATGTAAGGGCATTTTTTTGCTCATAGAGTGAACAAAACTCTCTGATCTCTTTTATAGGAATCTCTTCCGTTTCAATCGTAGGTAAAATACCCATTTGCTTTCTTTTCTTAATAAAAAGGATAAAACCCGAACATAGTGCTGCAATTAATAATAAAATTATTAGTGGTCTGAGAAGCATTTCAAATATATCGATAGTGTATGTCAATAAAAGTTCGTTCTCTTCAATATTGCTAATGTAATCCGATTCATAGAGGAGAGTTTTAGACGCTATGGTTTGATCAAATTGATTTGGATGACTAGATAAATCCGTTATGCTAAGACATCCTTCTATGATAATTCTCGTATTTTGATCTCGCACTAAAAAATCACAGTGCGTTGTTATTATATCCATTTGTATTGATTGTTTGAACCAGTTATAAGAGGCATAATCTGCTAGATTTAATTGATATGTTAATGTAAATCTGAAGCTCGAATCTGGATTCATAGTAACTCTGTTATTTGTAAGGTCTAGATTGATTTGTTTGGATTTGAGATTATTCGGTAAATTTGTCACTGTGGTTCCATCAATTTCCCCTAAAAGATCAGTTGTCTTCGTGTTAAGTGCCCCTTTTGGTATTCTTAAATTGAATTGTCCAACATCTATAGAACCGAGGTTTTTAATCAAAATCGTTTCTTTCACTTTAATGACTCCCCAAGGGGAGATTGTTATTTCTCTTGTGGATTTTTGTATTTCCAATCTTGTTTTGGAAGGATGGGTGAATGATAACTCAACTATTTTGTCATCCCCTAAGTTTTCTAAAAATGGTTCTAAATATGATTGGCTTAATTCTTCAAGGTCATAAATTATTAAATTATCGAGATTCTCCCCCCAAAAATCGGAATTAATTATAGTCGATCCAATTGGTAAATTAACATATGTTTTTGTTAATCCTTCTGCTTTATAAGGGAAAAGCGGATAAACTATTCCAGTAAAAGAAATCCTCTGATTTTCTCCTGATGGTTGATATTGTAAAAGATCTTTATAAGAATGGGAGAAAATTATTGATTTAGATTCTTGAGGGAGTAGTGGAGAATCAAAATATATTGCTAACATCTTTTTATCATTATCCATTATGATATCAGTCTCTTCCACCAATAAGCTATTTTTTCCCTCACCAGTTGCATCATAATATATTAAATCATCATAAATGGTGGAAGGAATTCCTATTAAAATTGAGGAGACAGGATTATTATATTCATTTTTTATAGTGATAAAATCTTCAATATTAAGTAATCCAAACCCGTTTATACTCACACTTCGATTAAGATTCGTTATTATAATATCAGAAGCTCCTTCTATGCTTGAAGCTGTCTTAGGTGGCTCATAATTTGAAGTATTATAGCACGTATTATAATCAAATATTGAAATAAAGGAACTAATGATAAAGATTGATATGAATATCGTTGTTAGCACGTAAATTTTTCTTTTTTTCAACATTAGCAATTTTTTTTCATTTCCTAAATGACTAAAATTAATATAATCAATTTTAAAAATTTATTAAAGTTTATTCTCTTCACGCTTTAAAATAAAATAATAGAATCTTCACTATTAATTTTTATCACATATACAGGGATTAGAACCACATTTGGAACATTTTTTAGGATATTTTTTAATTAATGCCGTTTCTATATCTATGTTAAGCAAATTTGCTAACGTGAATACCCAAGCTATTATATCTGCCATCTCTGCTCCAATAAATTCTATATTTAACTCTTTCTCTTTTAAAGCACTGGCTAATTCACCAATTTCTTCAATGAGCCATAAGAAACTCTTATTAAAACCTCTTTTAGAATCTTTATGGAAGTAAATCTCACGTATTAAATCCTGAAATTCTCGAATCCGCATTTGTATTTTCATTTTTTTTAAGATAATTAAATTTATGATATAAAAAAATCTTGCTTTTTGGATTTTTTGTGAGTTGAAAATTTGAGAAATAGTTTTTTAGGTTAAAATCTTTATATTAAATATAATAATACTCAATAGATTTTAAAAAGATGTCTAGAAGACAATCGCGAAGGAAAAAAAGAAGATCGGGAAGTGCTCCAATGCCGATGGGCGGAGCTGGTTTAATGAGATTTTTTGAAGATTCTTCAATTGGTATCAAGATAAGTCCAATAGCAACGGTAATTTTTGCTGCATCTCTTATAATTATAGTAATATTAGCTCGTCTTGGAGTTTTTGCATTAATATTTTCTCCAGCGGGTTAAAAGATATTAAAAGATATTAAATTTAATTTTTTCAATTCTCAGAAATGTCATTAAAAAAGCGACTGGAAGATTTATTACTAATTTTCAAAAATAATCAATTTCTGACTTTATATAATGTAAAGAAAGCATTCAGTGCTCTTTATTATTCAATACTGGGAACTCCAAAAGCATCTAAATATGGACCAATTCGCCTTCAAATTGAAATTACCGATAGGTGTAATTTTAATTGTATTATGTGCGACAGACATAACCTTAAAAAAATCAGAAATTTAAATAATGTAATCTCTTTTAAGATATTCAAGAGTTTGATTGAGAATATCCACCCCTTATATGTTACTTTGAATGGTTTAGGTGAACCTTTGATGAATACTGAGATATATAAGTTTTTAGCATTATGCAATCGAAAGCATATAACAACATCCATGCCAACAAATATGTCTCTTATGAATGACCTGAACATTGAAAAATTAGTAGAGAATCCTCCATCTATTTTAACTTTTTCACTTCATGGAACAAATCCAGAATCTTTTGAACAAATAACTAAGAGCTCAACATTTAATAAATGTATTAATAATTTTGAGAAACTACTATCAAAGATTAACAGAAAAAGAGTTATGATACGTATACTATGCTGTCTACAAGCGAAAAATTTAGATGAATATGAACCGATGTATAATTATCTTAAAAAATGGAGGTTATTAGAATCTTTTAGATTGGAACCCGTATTTGATTTTGGAGTTGATTCAGGGATCGTTCCTAGTCCCGAACAAATAGAAAATACCATAAGCAAAATAAATTCTAAATTAACTTTTAATATGGAAAAAGAGAAAAAAGATTTTTTGCTCAATTGGAGAGAGAAATTATTGGAACTACTTCACAGAAAAACCCTAAAAAATGAAACACCATGTTTAACACCTTGGATTTCAACCTATATCACAGCCACAGGGAAAGTTTTACCTTGTTGTTATCTTACAAATGAAAAATATGTTATGGGTAATATTTATAAAAATTCTTTTTCTGAGATTTGGAATGGAACAAAATACAAAAGATTTCGAAATTTGTTAATTGATTCAAGAAAAAATATTCCAGAATGTTATGGTTGTTTTTGGAATGATTATAATCGCGTAAATAAATATAGAATCATCACCCTCGGACAAACGAGATGGTTCAGTTAAAAAATATAAATTTCTTAATAATTAAGATATAAATCTTATTAGTTATGAGTTTTTAAATTTAATAAATACATATAGACTTTTTCAAGCTTTTTACCTACTGCATCCCAAGAGTAACGTTTTATAAATTCTTGCGCATTTTCAATTATTTTCTTTCTTCTTTCATCATCCTCTAATAGTGCAATAATGGCTTTTGCTAATAATTTTGGACTTCTGGGTGGTACGAATATTGCATTATCTCCCAAAACTTCCTTAAAAACTGGGAGAGAAGAACAAATAACTGGTGTTCCACAAGCAATTGCTTCTATTGGGGTCAATCCAAAACCCTCAAACGCATATGAATAAGTTACGAATATATCACCCATCGAATAATATATAGGAATTTGAGCAGGTGGAATAAATCCAACAAATTTTATATCATTATATTTATTCTTCCAATCATCATATTTTTTTTGTGTCCTAAAATCAGGCAATCCTCCGATAACAAGATTTAAATTTCTCAATTTTTCTTTAGCTAAATAATATGATTTAATAATATCATGCACTCCTTTATAAAACGAAATACGACCAATATAAATTAAGACTGGACCTTTTATTCCTAATTGATTTTTAAGTTTTTCTGCTTTTTCGGGATAAGGTTTAAATTTATCTTCTATGGCATTATATAAATTAAATATCTTATTGGGATTTAAGCTTTTAAAATTCTTAAGCAATTTCTTTTTTATTTGGGTCGAAGGAATTGTGATAAAAGTTGAATTCTTCGCTATATACTTTATTAGAATTTTTTCAAAAGGAATTTTTGTAAAATATCCTAAATCATGAATCATTGATATGAATTTCTTTTTATTTGCTAAAAGAATAGGTAGCACTCCTTTAGGATTGTTTCCATGTATAATATCAAAATCATGGGATTTTAGATATTTTATAACACCGAGATAGAAAGGGAAGATCCAAAGAAATCTTTTATTAATTATATCAATTTGTATTATGTCTGGATCATTTAAATCATATTTCCATTTTCCTGTTATTAATTTTACTTTATGTCCTTGGTTTTTGAGATAATTATAAATTCCTTTAAACGTTTTTGCGGTGCCATCTTGAGAATCGGGCGGAATTTTAAAAGAAACCAAACAGATATTTAATTTTCGCATTTTTTTTAAGAGAAATTCAGATTAAATTTAATATTCAGAAATATAATAAGGATATTATGTCAATTGTTCATAGCCATCTTCGGTTATTAATATTGTTTCTTCTGATTGTGCCACATAAGCATCTTTCTCCTCAGAAAGCACATAATGTTTTCTTACTTTTCCTTGCTGTACAAGTTCTTGTAATCCGAAGGCAACCCCTATTTGAAACTCCTGCCCAAGCCAGCGTTCAGCGAAAGGGAGAGTCTTGTAATTTCTATTTATAAATCCCAGTATTTGCTTAGAACTCTTTCTTCTTAGAGGGACGCGTCCCGTATAGGGATTAAGAGCATAAATATGGCAACTATTTGTATCATGAACTGAACCAGCCCCTGTAGATGCAAAAATCTCAATAGCAAACACATCTCCTTCCTCCATCTCATCCCCACCTTGTGAACCTAATTCTGGAAGCGATTTAGTTCCATGTACTCTCCAGCGTTCTATTTGATGACCGCCCAATTCCTTGATAGGATTATAATTAAATCCTTTAACAATATCCTCTATCTTCTTTCCTATATTTTTTGTGTTTATACCTGGTTTAGCCATCATTTTTGCTGCTTTTAATGCAGTATCAGTGGCAGTTATTATATTTTCCAGATTTTCATCTTGATTAAAATTTACTGAAAAAGCAGTGTCAACGATATATCCTTCGATATGCACTCCCAAATCTATTTTGACAAGATCCTTATCTTTTATATTTAACCCATCATCTCTCAATGGCGAGGTATAATGAGCAGCAACATTGTTTATAGATAAATTAACAGGAAATGCGCAAGCACCTCCCAATTCACTTATCTTCTTTTCCGCAGCAGAAACTATATCTAATGCTTTCGCACCGATTTTTATTTCTGGTTTGATAAATTTCTTTACTTCTTGCACTATTTCACCAGCTTTCCTGAGAGAATCTAATTTTAATTGCTTCTCTTCTTCATTTTCTTCTGAATTCTCTGAATTATTTTTCTTTTCAGACATATCTTTTTCTTTTCGTATCTCATTCATTAGGTTAGGTAATGAAAAATGGATAATAATATTTTTTAAATCAATTAATTTTTTTAAAAAATTTTGAATTACTCATGCATAAATATTTTTGCGGATTTATCATGTTAAAAATACTATTTCAATATGTTTAAAAAGAGAATTTGGAGATTATTATTTAAAATCCGTTAAAAAATGCATTGATGGTTTTTTGCAAAAAATTAATATAGATTTATTATTAATAATATTCTATACATAAACATTAAAATTTAAAAGAATTTAGTCAGAATCAATATTAATATTATTTTACTTACTTTATTAGAATCAATATATTAATTACTTATTTCCCCATTATGTCAGAAAATATAAGTGAGCTTACAGACATTCTGAGAAATTTGGAAGCAGTCAATGCCGATATTCAAGGAAGTGCGATTGTTTCTGTACAAGGTTTACCTATTTGTTCTGCGCTTTCGGGAGATGTGAATGATGGTATTGTTAGTGCTATGTCTGCTGCTATTCTTAGTGTATCGGAGAGAGCTGTTCAAGAGCTGGCAAGAGGAGACTTAAAGAGAATTCTTATTGAGGGATTGGATGGATTAATTATTTTAAGTAGAGCAGGCGAGAACGCTATACTCTGCGTTCTAGCATCGAAAGACTCGAGTCTAGGTATGGTTTTCTTAAATATCCAGAGCACTTCACAGAAGATTGCTGGGTTATTAGATTAAAATTAAATTGAAACCACTTATATTATTTTATCAATAATTTTATTAATCTTACCTTGTTCTAATAAAAATGTAGAGCTATGCATATTCTCTCTGAGCAATTTTATGGCAATTTAAAAAACGATATAATTAATATTATTAAGAAAGGCAAACTGGATTTAAATGATATTAGAAAGAAAGTCGCCACTAAAGAAATAAAGCTCGCCGAGAAAATTTATAATTTATCTCAAGAATATAAAAGGTTAGATAATTCTGATAAAATTCGTTTCTTTGAACCTATTTTTTCAGAGTTTGGATCTTATCTCTGGGTTTTATTAGAGAATAATATCATTGATTTTGAAGTTATCAAGAGTCTTAAAATTGAAATTTTAGGAGAATTAATCGAAAAATTATTATTTGAAAAATTATGTACTGAATGTCATTCAGAGGACATATCTGAGGGTTCTTATGCATTCAATGAAAATAGAATGATTTATTTCTGTAGAAGATGTCAGAAAAATGTTCAGATTTTTTATAATACAGATAATTTACCTATATTTTTAATTTATTTAAGAGATTGGTTTGACGCATATAAAGAAGACAAATCATTTGAAAAAAGAAATAATAAGGAAAGAATTTTAATCTTTATAACTAAATTAATCAGGGATTCCTTTGATTACTATTTAGGAATTGGAAATTTAAAATACCTGATATTTTTCTATAAGTTTATAGAGAAAAATGAGATTTCTCATCACAGATTAAGAAAAAATACTAATAATATTCAAGAATTAATTATTGAAACAATAATAGAATCCCTAAAATCTGGAGAATTTCAGAAAATAAAATACACTATAGATCATATAATTGAAGATGAGGGAGAAATTAATTTATCCAGAATTCTTTCAAAAACAGAAAATAAAAAGAAAATTGAGGAAAATTTTTACAAAGGATTAGCAAAAGATCTGGAAGCGGGTCATTTTGATAAGTTTAAACAACTAGTTAAAAATTCGGATAAATTTGATATATTTATTGTGGTAGAAAAGATTCCAAATCGATTTAAGATTATTTCAAAACTTATAATCAATTGTATTCAAGATGTGACCGTCGGATATCAAACGTCCAGTCTGGGAAAAGTGATAGATATCATAAGATTTTTTAATAAATATAATTTATTAACCAGAGAACTTAGTGCCCAACAGTTAAAAAAAATAAAAAGAGTAAAGAAAGATAAACTATTTTTAGCTAATTTAAAAGATCTTTTTGGTCCTGTAAATGATTTTTTAATCTATTTTGTTTATAAAGTTCTTCCAAGGAATCTCTATGAATATTTTGTAAATTATCCCAATGCTTATTCATTTTATAGTAATATTGATCAACTTATCTATTATATTAAAAATTCTTTTTTTAATGCATACTCCATCTATGGATTGAGTGTTAAGAATTTAGGCTCGATTCTACATTTTCTCAAAGAATTTAAAAAACATTATAAAAATACTCGAAGAGAAGAGCTAAAGGAAGATGGTTTTTTAGAATTTAATATTGTGTATAGATATCGGATAAATTATTATGGAACTTTGCAAGAACGAGAAGAGAGAGAAGTTAAGAAGCATTTAGTTTCCCCCAAAAATATTCTTGATAATGAACAAGAGATATTATCAACGGATTCTTATAAATTTCATAGCTTATCCATGGTATTATTAGGTGGCTTAGGGCCGCAGGGGCATGGATTCACTTATGCGACACCGAAAGGTGAATTAGTTGAGGTTTGCTCAGATATTAGAGAGAATGAGGCAATTATAATTAAATACAAACAATTTCTAAAGAGGCGGTTTCTAATAAAGTTGAAAACCCAATTAAAGAATTTAAATATCGATATAGTCGTAATTAATGATATTATAAAGTTTTTAGACAATCTAATCAAAACAAGAGAGTTAATTAACTATGAAAGGAAAGATCCTCTCATAGAGAAAATACAATCTTATTTATTAAAATCTAATCGAGAAGAATCACTAGGTATTGATAACTTAAATGAAATAGTTAATAAAATTTCAGAAGCGATTTCAATTATACTAAGACCGATTAATATGGTCGATCAATTTAAAGCACGTATGAATTTAGTTAAACAATCGAAGATCAAATCAGAAGATATTGCAAAACTCACAAGTCTTAGAGAAAAATCACATTATGATGTCCTCCGAGAAAGGTTTTTCTATCAATATATCGTGGATTGGTTTTATGAGATCTATGAAAAGAATAAACTAAGATAAATATACTAAGTCTTTTTATTTAGTCATATTCTATCAAAAAGTAAAAAAAAAGAAAAAAATGAATTTTAGATTTCTTTAAATTTTAAAGCCTTTTCTTATTTTCTTTCTGAGGAGGATTGTTTATTATAATAATATAAAAGTAAATTTCCTCCACTGCTTCCGAGTGAACCTCCTAAGAATCCAAATATAAATCCTAGTAAAATAATTAATAATAAAATAATCCATCCCATTCCAGAACCAATGATCAAAGCACCAAATATATCGAAAAGATTGTAGAGGCCCTTATAAAATACACCATCTATTATATAAAGAATCCAAAAGATCCCCACTCCAATAGCACCACTTAAAGCACCATAGAGTATTTTTCTATTTATAATCCCTCCCACTAGACCAGCAAGAAAAATAAGTTGCCATACAGGAATCAGAGATAAAAGAGAAGAAATACCCAGAGTCACCAATATGCCAATAATTAAATTTCTTTTATCTTGTTCCATATTAGAATTCACCTCCAGTTGTTCTAAAGATTAATCTTGTCTCGATAGATGGAAAATTAGCCGGGGTGTAATAGAAGTACTGAGAATGGTATTTTCCTTTTAAGAATAATTCTGTAAGTTGATCTGAATAATGTTTAAGATGCGGATGTCCTGATTGGCCCGATGGTATGACGCTCTTAGAATTTCCTAAATCGCTGAAATCAACAATCAAGCGTTCTGAAGCTCCCCCTCTAGCTAAACCGACACCATTATGAATACTAACTCCCGCAGGATTTATTGTGTAGCCTTCTCCATCTCCAGGAAATGGTCCTTTACTGAGTAAGGATAATCCAGAAAGATGTTCAAAATATAATTTATGTATATCTCCCCATTTCCATTGTGATGCATCTGTAGTCTCGTAAAAATTTTCCAGCCAATCTATTGTATCATTAAAAGCTAATAGCATCGTGTGATTTCGAGTCTGTGAAATCGGTGTACCAGTAGAGCTATCATTAAACCAATGGGATGTTTTGTTATTCATTAAATATTCTAACATCACAAGCTGAGGTCCACGACTTAGGTTGTAATGACTAATATCATCATTGAATGTATAAGCGTAAAAATAATCCCGCCATTTTCGATAGATGGTTGGAGCAGCTATATCTTTATCCATTACATATCTCCAGTCTTTTAAAATAGTAAAAGCTTGATCAAGATCATCTGGAATATTATCCCCATAAGTATATTCAATCACCTCAATTAACGTGGGTATAAATCCTTTTGCTGCTGAGGAATTCATATCCAATTGAATTTCCATCATTTTCTCTACTGAGATATTGTCAGTACTATTTAACAATTCATTTATTCTCCGAGCTCTATATCCATTTGCATATTCGTTTTGTAGGAAATATTTACTAAAATTATATTCTGGGCCAACTGCGATTTGATTCGCTGAAACCAAATATCCTTGCGTTGGATTTAAGCTATTAGGTAATTGGTCAAAGGGTATTTCATCAACCCATTTTCCTTCTCCATTAGAACCGTTATAAGGCAGTGTTCCATTTCCTAAATGCCATGAAGGAATCTTTGAATCGTCTCTAATTGGAACTCTGCCTGTTGGACGTATTGCAATATTTCCATCAACATCTGCATATACAATATTTTGAGCTAGAGTGCTCCAGTATTTGGAGGCTTCATTGAATTCATCTCTATTTTTTGCACGGTTAAAACCTTCCCCTGCTAAAAGATTATAGAAAATGTCATTTCCCATCCATTGTGCCGCAAAAACTATATTTGGTTGGGTTAAATTAGAAGGGATTCTAGTACCCATAAAATCAGTTAAGACTGGTCCTTCTTTCGTTTCTCTTACGGTAAATTGAACATCCTCCCCACCAGCAACTTTTATTGTATAGTCTCTGGTTTCAAAAGATTCATATCTTCCTTCATAGAGATAGTGTGTACTATTTTTTTCGTTATAATAATACCAATCCATAACATCATATCCCGTATTTGTAAATCCCCATGCCAGATGTTCATTATGACCCACTGCTACTAATGGCATTCCAGGAATAGCAAATCCATATGAATTAATATCTGACTCTTCAGAGACTAAATGTTGTTCTGTCCATACTCCAGGGAGAATCCAAGAAAGATGCATATCGTTGCATAAAATAGGTTTACCCGTATTTGATTTAGAGCCATCTATTACCCAATTATTAGAACCCGTAATTTCTCGAGACTCTATCAATTTTTTTTCTGAATCCGTATTTTCTATTATATTGATCAAGTTATCTACGGACAATTTTAATGATGTGGACGCTAGAGACCCACTTGAAGAAAATTTGGGAGTTGTTTCATAACTAGAATAATTAGGGACAATAGGAATTTGATACGGTTGAAAAGGATTGAATAATTCAAGATATTTTTCTCTCCCTAATCCGGCTAGATTTGAATATCTATAGAGATCATTATAATTCCAAGATAATTGACGTGCCATTTCTTGCACGAGACATAAAGTATCAATGGATGTCCAAGGTTTCGGTTCAAACCCAAGTAATTGGTATTCTACCGGCTTTTGATCTTTATGAGTTTCTAAATAATGATTAATACCTTCCACATATTTTTCAAAAGGAGGTAAAAATTCAGAGTAATTAGCTCTAATTTCTTGGTCGGTTTTTATTGCCCAATATTCCATTCCCATCGCAAGACTGAGTTTATCTTGATTTAAGGCACTTTCCCCTAATATTTCTGATAATTGACCCCGTACTTGGCGACGAATTAAGTCCATCTGGAAATATCTGTCTTGAGCATGGAGATATCCCTGAGCAAAAAAGAGATCATTATCGGTTGTAGCATAAATATGAGGGATCCCCCACTCATCTCGAATAACAGTAACTTCATCATCCATACCATCTATATAGATAAGTTGACTTTCTGGTTCTCCGGGCACAGTCCAAAGACCATTCCCGGGAAATAACAGATTTCCTAAAGAAAATCCAAGTATAGGCATCGAAAAAATTACCAAGGACAAAATTGTAACTATTAGCGCACTAGAAAACGCAATTGTATTTTTTTTAAAATTTTGAGAATCGTTTCTCATAGTGATTTTCCTTTTTTTGGTTTAAATTATTTGATTAAATAATAGTTGTGATATCAAACTATTTAAAAATAAAGATTATGAGTCTAAATTAGATTTTTTAAAAAAAAATTAGGATTCTAAAATTTCCTTTAGATATAATTTTTTTTCCTTAATTTTATATATTTGAATATTACACAAATTATTATATATATTCGAAAGCAATAGTTGCAATATTAAAATATATACTTAGAAAAAAAACTTAAATAAATTGGATTTGTATCAAATATGGTTAACCTGATAGGACATTTGGATGGTATAACAGCATCAATTATCATTTTAACTTCTGTTATTTTCGGTTTATTGTCATTTATCAATGCCCGAAAAATGGGAGCGAAATTGCTATATTACGCCGGAGCTATGATGATATTTATCGGACTTTTCTGGCTTGGACCTTTTGTTGAATATATGCTTGCTTTACTATTGGAAACTCATATCGAACCAGAAATCTACTATGGGTGGTTAAGCTATACTTGGGTTGCACCTGCGATAATTATTGCGATGTATCTCGGATCAGAACTCCTTGCGCCAAATAAAAAAAAAGTAATTGTTGGAGTCTATGGTGTCTTAGGTTTAATTTTTGCTGTTTTAATGTATGTTTTTCCAAGCGCCGCGACTGAACCTTTATTAGGAACATTTGAATTTGATCCAATAGGACCAGGAGATTTGCTAAATTCAAGTTTCAATCTAAGCTCTCCAACATTTTGGCTTGTAGCAATTTTTTTGATTACGGTATTAATATTTGAAGGAATAGGGTTTGCAATTAAAGCCAAACAAGCGACTGGAGAATTACGAAAAAAGTTTACCTATCTTTCAATCGCCTTTTTCGTGTTTGTTATATGTGGAGCATTAGATTCAGTATTAGATCCAGGAATAGCTATTGGATTTGTTAGGTTAGTGATGGCGACTTTCGGTTTCTTTATGTATAGTGGTTTAAGAACCTAATAGATTAAAATAAATATTATTTTTTTTATTTTATATGTTTTGACTTTAGAACAAATAACTTATAATTCATATTAAAAAGTATAGAAGAAAAGTATCATATTTCAGAATTTATTGTCTTAATTCTTGAATTTGGTCAAAGATCTTATCAAATCTATTTCTAATAGAGCCCGCTAAACCTTCTTCTTCTGAAACTACTGAATTTACTGCGGTTTTTACTCCATAATGTCCTTCTGAAATGGCAACTCGTATGGGTAATGTTAAAATCTCAGTGAGAAGCATAACTAATTCTTGTATAATTTGAATTATTTTCGGGACTCTTTCTTGAGTTTTATCAATCATAGAAGGGTCTGCTGAAATCAGTCCATCTTCCCGTTCCTTTTTAAGTTCCTCCCAAACATTTTCTTTCAATTCGGAAAAGTCTATACCAAGATCTTCTAATGCCATTCTCGCCCCTTCGAAAAGATAATTAAGATCATCTTTTCCAGAAAATTCTTTAATATTTTCAACCATCTCTGAAGGTGCTAAGCCATCCAAGAAATTAATTAATAACGTATGATAATCGTTAACAACATCCAATGGAATGAAAAGAAGAATCATCTCTTTCAGTTGTTTAAATAAATATCCAATAGCTTTTGCGATTGTATCATTCTCTAAAAGTTTTTCGACTAGACTTCCATATTCATTTAATAAATGGATAAAGAGAAAACCAATTATACGCATCATATCGTCTTCATAATTTCGGAAATAATCGAAGAAGTGTTCGGGTTCCATTCCTAATTTATCACGAATGATATCTGCAACTCGAGATTTAATAGATTCCAATGGTTCATCAATTATTTCTTCTAATTTATCTAATGAAAATGCATCTTGCAATTTATCAACAAGATCTAATTTGGATTTTGGAAGAAATTCCTCATCTTCCTCTTCCAAATATACTTTGGATAATAATTGCTCCTTTTTTTGCGTAGCTTTAAATTCTTGCCATTCAGTGTAATCATATACTTTACAGAGTAATTGAAGGCATTCATCACCTTTAGCCATACATTTTTGCTCAATCATTCTAATTCTATACTCATTTTGTTTTATTCTTAGAATGAAATTTGCAACACTCTGAAGCATTCCGCATAATCCACATGCCATTCCTTCAGATTCCGGACTCAATTTAGATACATCAAAGGTATCCTCCGGGGCAGTCCCATAACTCGCACAAATTGGACAGTTTTGGATTTTTAATATATAATCATTATATTGAGAATTTTCTTTAGGGATCTTCTCATAAGAAAGATCTTCTAATTCTTTTCCAAACACAACTACCCAGAGGATCTCGAAATAATCTAATACTTTCTCAGGAGTTCCGGGCATAAATTTAAATATTGATGAATGTCGTTCACAAGATTCCGTCGCAGATTTTTTCCCAATCTCTCTCATCACCAATAAGGATAATTCTTCATCATGAGTAATAGCATTTATTTCTTTAAGCATTTCCCTGTAAAGCAAAGAATAAAAGAGAGAACTTGTGTTTGTTCCGAATACTTTTGTGATTTTTTTCATCAACCATTTTACAGCGCCCATTATCGAGTTCCTCCTAATTTATAATTGAATATTTGTACACAAGAATTATTTCCAAGCGCTTTCGATTCTTGAACTCTAATCGGTTCTAAAAGAAGGACAGATTTTTCTCTGGAGTTGCCATTTATCATATTAATAAATTCTGAAATCATCCCTAAAATAATTTCACACCCTGCAACCTCAACATCATTATATTGATATTTACATAAAGGGCAATTGGAATCATTTACAATGATCAATTGTTCTACTTCATTTAATTCAACGGATACAGAGCTTTTTAATATGTTTTTATAAATTGTAACGATAACTTCTCTTATATTATTCAAATTAACATTATCTACAGGTATCCAATATTTCATATATGTTTTTGAAATATTTCTCCCCATTTGTCGTAATCTTTCTTTTAGATTATCAACTCCATTTCTGTTTAGAAATCGAGCCAAATGATATATTGCATTACGCAATTGATTCATTGTCGCGTCCGCGAGTAACAAATCGCTTCTATTGTAATTCATAATAATTGATTACCAGTTTGACTGTTATAATAGTAATAAATGAAAAAATCTACTATATTTAAAATTTTTAATTAAAATCCAAGTATTATTGATATCTAAATGGATTTCTTACAACTAGCGAATTAAAACAAGTAAAATAAAAATATTAGAAAATTAAATCACATTTTGCTTATTATATATCGAAGAGTTTCCTCTCCAGCCGCTCCGACCATCTTCCCACCATTTACTAAGGTTTGACCATTCACATCGATAGAATGCTCTAAAAGATTTCCATTTTTAAAGAATAATAAAGTTGGAATAGCATGTATATTAAACATGGCTCCAAGAGGTCTGTTTTGATCCAAATCTACCTCTTTTAAATTTATTAATCCTTCATTATTTAACTTTTCCAGAATGGGTGAAACAAATTTGCAGGGTCCGCACCATTCTGTATATACATCAATGATTGTTTTTCCTTGTTTCATTTCATCTGTTATGTCAATATTTATTTCTTTAAGTTTTTCAATATTCATTTTCTTAACTCAATTGAATTTGTAATTAATAGATTAAATGTTTCATAACCAATTTATTATTAGTAATAAATTATTTGTGCTATTTAATATTTTTATTTTTAAAGCATAAAATTGAGCCAGTTATTCTTATGTATTAAAAGTATTTAGTTTCATTAATTGATAAATTATTTTGATGAAATTAGACATAAGTCGTGGAGTGTAATTCATTACTAATTAATTGTAAATAATCTCCACAATGCATATTTAATATGTATCTCAAAAAAGGAGACTAACTCTGAATTAAGATATCTATACCCACTTTGATTTAATAAAACTTCAGTTCGTTATAGATTTAAAAAGAATTTTTAAATTTGAAGCTTTATCGGTTATTTAATCAAAGTTAAATAATTAGTGTTAAACCTCGGGAGAGATTTTTTTAGAATATATCCCAGAGAGAATAATTGCTATAATTAAAATAGTTAGAAAGCGTATAAAAGGAGCAATTCCAATTGGATTAAACATTTCACCTAAAAGGTTTCCAATAAAATGATAAAGAATTGCAGATAAAACACTTCGATTATTAAGATTAAAAATCCACGCATAAATCACACTTTCAGGAATTATAGAAATAAAGAATAACCAAAATGAAAAGGACCCTATTCCTAGACTGTTTTGATATGTTCCTTCAATAAAAAACAGAGGGAGATGCCATAATGACCAGAAGAATCCGACTATTAATCCAGATATAATAATTGAAAATCTTCTCTGTAAAGTGTCTTGGGCATAACCACGCCACCCAAACTCTTCTGCAAGCACAGCGATAATAAGGAATAAAAGATATGGCAAAATAGCTAAAAAATTATTTTGAAAATTAATAAATCCTTCATATGTAGCACCAATTCCTCCGAAGAGTATATCAAACCCTATTCCAATTAATATCGGAATTATTACGATTAAAAGGATTAAAATATACCATTTCACTTTAATAAGCTTTGGATCAATGCTACGACGCCAAAAATCTTTAACATCTTCTTTTTCCTTATTTCGATACGTTAATAATATACCCATTAAGGAAGGACCAATACCACCTATATTGTAAAAAATTAAACTGAAACTGTATGAAAGATCTGCACCGCTAAGGATTGAAATTAACCAAAATAACCAAGAATATAAAAAAACAAGAATAAAAAATTCCCAATAGTTTTTCACTTTCAAAGCTTTTTCTACTCTTTTCTTAAATAATTTTATAAAAGAAGTGAATGATAAAAACCATATTTTTTTATTCAGAATTAAAGTGATTTTATATCCAAAAATAAATCATTCCTTTATCTTAGAAAGAGTTTTAGATTCTTATTTAAGGTAGTTTATACTTAATTTGGAAAAGAAATAATTTAATTAATATCTCATTTTTATATTATTTAGATAAGGAATTAGTATGAGAGAGATTTAAAAAATGGCCACCATCGATTTTGAGTTTAGAAACAAGATTCTTGGGGAAGATATCGGGAGTACGTTGGCTTATTGCTACCAGTGCGCCACCTGCTCGGGTGCCTGTCCTGTGGCTCAGGTTACCGAAGGACGGTATAATCCAAGAAGGTTAATTTTAGACTCATTGTTAGGATTAAAGGAGAAAATATTTGGAGAGGAACACTCATTTGAGATTTGGGGATGTACAATATGCGATACATGCGATGAGGTTTGTCCTCAAAAGGTTGAATTAACCGAGATTTTTAATATTTTAAAAAATATGAGTGTGGAACGAGGAGAAGCTCCCGAATATTATTATTCACAAGCATCCACTGTTTTTGAATTTGGAAAAGCAATTCCAATGCAATCTGCTATTGAACGGAGAAGAGAACAATTTGAATTGCCAGAAATAATGCCTCCGAATGTGGAGGAGATTCAGAAAATTCTGAAAGCTACAAAATTAGAAGAGAAATTACCGAAAGAAAAGGAAGAATAATTTTAAATCCTCTTTTTTACCTTTTATACTCTTTTAATATAACTCTGTAATTTGTATTTGTCTTTAGAGAGAGACACTAGCTTGATTTCATAAAATTATGAAAAGAATAGGTTTTTTGGTTATTTTACGGTAAATAGATTTTATATGATAATTTGAAATAACGCGATGTATTTTATAAAAATAATAATAATATTGAGGTTTTTTATATGAGAAAACCAGTAGTAGGCGGAAATTGGAAACTAAATCGTGGTTCACCAAAAACTGCTAGGGATATGCTTGAGAATCTAATACCCTTAGTTCAAGATATAAAAGATGTTGATATGGTTATAGCACCACCGTTCACTGTCCTTCAAGAAGCGAGTATTTTAAAAGTGACGAATATTAAACTTGGAGCCCAAAATATGTATTATGAAGAGAAAGGGGCATTTACGGGTGAAATTTCTCCCTTATTTTTAAAAAATTTGGGTGTTGATTATGTAATATTGGGACACAGTGAACGGAGGAATATCTTCAATGAATCCGATGAACTTATCAATAAGAAAGTAAAAAAGGCATTAACAATGGAGTTTACTCCAATAGTATGTATTGGAGAGCATTTAAAGGAACGAAAAGCTGGAAGGACGGAAAAAATAATTGAATATCAGATGAATAATACTTTTGCGGAATTAACAAGAGAGGAGATGATGAGAGTAGTTATCGCATATGAACCTATTTGGGCAATAGGAACGGGAGAAACTGCAACACCAGAACAAGCAGTTGAAGTACATAAATCTATTCGTACATTATTAGAAGATAAATATGATAAAGAGGTTTCAAATTCCGTTCGTATACAGTATGGAGGATCTGTTAAGCCAAATAATGCATTAGAGCTTTTTGAAAAGGAAGACATAGATGGTGGTTTAGTCGGTGGTGCTTCATTAGAAGCTGATTCTTTTGCGGAAATAATCAAAGCTGCAGAAAGATCGTTATAAATCTTATTTTTTTAAACTTTCTCTATTTCATTTTTATTATAAATAAATCGGTTGGCGCCGAGATGATAAGGAATTTCTAATTTTTTTATTCTTTCATCTTTGAGCAGTCCCTCTTTTACGATGCAAGTTAAAACTTCCCCTACAAAAAGAGTATGATCACCATAAGTTTTCTCATCAATAACTTTGCATTCTATATGAGCAAAACATTCCTTTATTCGTGGACATTTTACATTAATTCCCTCAAGAAGAGTTAATTTTGTTTGGTCAAATTTATTGACATTTCTCCCTGAATGAGTTCCACAATAATATACTTCTTTTATAATTTCTTTAGTGGGCATGTTTATTGTGAATTCTTTTGAGTTTTTAATCATATCATGAGAAAATCTCTGAGGAGCGATTGATATTGCTATGATAGGTGGTGTTCTACTAATAATCATAGTCCAAGCTAAAGTGATAACATTTTTTTTATCTTTGAATTGCGAAGTACATAAGATGGTTTGTCGTGGATGTAAAATACTAATGTGCTTATTTACGGATAAAATTTTAAAACTCATAATAAATCAGCTTAGAAAATTATCTATTTTAAAAAAAAGTATAGCGACATAAAAAAATTAACCTAATAAATTATTGAATTGATTGGCTAATCTTCGTGGAAATTCTCCCATATAACTATCTGGTTCAGTTAAAAGCAAATAAAAATAGTTTTCAAAAATACCATCCACAGTGACTCCGACTCCACTATTGATGATAAAAACCCAGAGTGGTTTTCCTGCATAATTAGACTGCCTATATTTCCAATTAAGTGGATCAATTTCAGGTATTTTTCCTATACCTCTTAGAATTTCATCAACATCATTAAGATTATATTCTTTATTTTCAGTAAAACATACAATTGGGCTTAAATCAAAGGTACAGCATATGATTGCCCTAAGTCCATAATTACTCATGTCACTTAGAAATTTATTGGAAATTTTTTTAAGATCTTTTTCATGATTAAATAAATGATTTTTTGCTTTCTCATCAGTTAGAATTTGTAGAATTGAATCCTCTTCATCATGTAATATTTCATAAGCAGAATCTAGAGGTACTTTTGGATTTATAAAATTCTCGTAAATTTTTTCTATTTTTTTTTGGATTTGATTATGGTTTAAATAAGTCTCTGTGGTTACCGTAATAAGTACATCCCCTTTAATTTTGAGGTCTTTATTAATTGAAGAATCCTTTTCAGTTCCTTTCTTAGGTCGGAACTCCAAAACTTCTATTTTCTTATCAATATTACGAGCAAATTCAAATAGGGCAGAGATTAATCCAGCTTTAAGATCAAATTCTAGAATCTCCTCATTTTCAAAATCATTCTCTTCTTTTTCTGAAAAATCAAAAAATCTTAAATGAACTTTGACCCCTTTGGGGATTGGTTTAATTTTTCTATTATAATACGGAAAACCCGTGCTGGAAATAATACTAAGCTCGTAGATTGTCATTAATTTTTGTTGCTATAAATTTAGATTTAATATTAGTTCTAATATTTTTCTATTTAAATCATTTAAGAAAAATATATACTATTTACAAAAAAATTTTCACTAATATGCTTTTTTAATATTATAGTTTTAATAAGAAACTTCAACTAATTGACTTCCCCTTACCTTAAATTCTTTGTCGAGATAAATCAATAGAGCATGACCAGAATGAATGAAAACAAGGGGGTTAGTAGTACTTTTGGATTTAGAAATGAGAGATTTTTTGATTATAACTTCTTGTGTTTTTTTATCACATCCCTTACAATCTACTCTTGCAATTTTAATGAGATCTTTATTATTGAAATTTTTTAATAAATCAAGAATTGTCATTTTAAATCCATCAAAAATATTACAAGAATCCCCATAACAAGTTGTAAGCAGTGAGGAGTCGTACGTTTCATAAAATCTACCAACCAAATACTCAATCAGTGCTTCTAGTAATTTAGATTGCAATTCTGGATGACCTCCGATGGAAAAAACAGTTTCTTTTAATGCATAATATACGATTGTTATATCGGGATTGCTAATCGTATAAAAAATTTCTTTATGAGGAGGGTTTCTGGTGGCTTTAATCTGGAAAAGAGGGTTTTTGTGGTAAAATTTCGACGTCCAGTGAAAATAATTATCATCACTTTTATATCCTCCAATATTAAAGAAATAGATTTTTTCTAAGAGGTTTATACCAAGCATCTTTTATTTCAAATATGTTATTTAATAAAAATTAAATTTAAAATATTCTATTTGATTATTATTGAAGGTCTGCCTGGGAGTGCTTGATCTGCTTTTTTTTTATTAGATTCACTTTCCATTTTCACATTTACAGTGGCTTCAAATTGTTTTTCGATAAGGGGGGAAATTGCTTTAAAAAATTTATATTCATCTTTGGCAGCAAGAATAAAATCCGAATATTTTCCAATATTTTTCAAAACTTTATTTACCGTTTGACTAATAAAACTCCCGTGTGATTTGTATATTGAATTTTCCATTAAATTTTTCATGATTTCTCCTTGATCCAAGGTCTCTTCTATTAATCTTATCAAATCTGAATAGAAGTTATACTTCCAATTTTCAGGAATAATAAGATTAATTTCTTCTATAGAATCTTTTTTAAGCACTTGTTTAATGTTTTTTATATCTTCAACGACGTTATTCTTTAGATTCCATTTAAAACTATTTTCATCTGTAAGGATTTTTTTATTGTATTTAGGCCATGAGGCTAAACTAATGTAATCATTTTCTCCTAGAAATTCCCAAATTTCCTCAGTAATATGAGGAGCAATTGGATGTAAAAGAAGTACCAAATTTTTCCTAATTTTATCAAATAACTCATTATTTACACCTTCTTTTTTATAATTTTTCAACTCTGAACTAAATTGAACAATTTTATTGACTGCATCTCGAATATCAATTTTATTCATATTTTCTGTGACCTTCTTTATGGTGTGATGCATATAAAACTCAATTAAATCATCTCTGATAGTTTTATTTTCTCTGATAATTTCAGGTACTTCTGTCAGTAATTTGAGTGTATTATTCATGAATCTATACGCAAAATCAACTCCTTCATCTGACCATTCAAGACCAGACTTTGGGCTTGCTCCAAATAATATGAAGAATCGTGCAGAATCTGCACCATATTTTTTCATAATAATATTGGGATCTACAGTATTTCCCAAACTTTTGCTCATTTTAACACTTTTTAAAATCCATTCACTCCCGCATCTAGGGCATTTTTTTCTATCTTTCTCAGCATTGGTCGCAAAAGTATCACATTCTGGACAATATGGATGTATTTTATTTATCATCCCTTGCGTCAAGAGAGATTGAAAAGGTTCATTATGAGAATGTAAATTTAAATCTCTTCCTACCTTAGTCCAAAATCTTGCGTACAATAAATGCAAAATAGCATGCTCAATTCCGCCTATGTATTGATCAACATTACCCCAATAATCAACTTTCTCCTTACTAAATGGCTTGTTCTTGTTGTTAGGATCGCAAAATCTAAAAAAGTACCAAGCACTATCAACAAATGTGTCCATTGTATCCGTTTCTCTCATGGCTTTGCCTCCACATTTTGGACATTCAGTATTCAAGAAATTTTTACTCGTTTTTAATGGATTACCAATACCCGTGAATTTAACATCTTTCGGCAATTTTATTGGCAAATCATCTATAGGCACGGGAACTATACCACATTTTTCGCAATAAATTATTGGTATTGGACACCCCCAGTATCTTTGTCTTGATATTAGCCAATCTCTTAATTTATAATTTATAGTGCTATCTCCCATATCTATTTCCTCTAACTTTTCACTGATAGCTTGAATAGCTCTTCTGTTTTCCATCCCATTAAATTCTCCAGAATTTACTAATATTCCATCACTTTCATAGGCACGGGTCATTTTCTCAGTATTCAATTCATAATCGAGAGGTTGGATGACTATTTTAATTGGGATTCCATATTGTTTAGCGAATTCAAAATCTCTCTGATCATGGGCGGGAACTGCCATAATTGCACCTGCCCCATATTCATAAATAACAAAATTACCTATATAAATTGGAATCTGTTCATTGGTCAGCGGATTTATGGCATATTTGCCGATAAAAATACCTTTTTTTTCAATATCTGCATCAGATCTTTCAAATTGATTCTTTTTTATCGTTTCATTATATAATTTTTCAAACTCCTCCTCATATTCAGTGCCTTCAACCCAATTTCTTACCCAAGGATGATCAACGGCAAAAACCATGAAAGTAACTCCATAGATGGTATCTGCTCTAGTTGTGAATATATCTATCGTTCTATCCTCATTTACGATTGGGAATTTTATTACTGTTCCCTCAGATTTTCCAATCCAATTCCGCTGCATAACTTTTACTTTCTCTGGCCAATCAACTTCTTCCAATCCATCTAATAATTCCTCTGCATAAGCTCTAATTTTCAAGAACCATTGTGTTAAAAATTTTTGTGTAACTTCCGAACCACAGCGCCAACATTTTCCTCCTTGAACTTGTTCATTTGCGAGAACTGTAGCACATTTTTCACACCAATTAACATACGATTCTTGGCGATAGGCCAAATCTTTCTCTAACATTTTAAGAAAGAAATATTGATCCCATTTATAATAATCTGGATCATGGCTATAAATCATTCGTGTCCAATCATATGAAAGTCCTATTCTCTGTTGTTGACTCCTTATCGCTGAAATATTAGCATTGGTCCAAGCTTCTGGGTTTTCTCCATGATCTATGGCCGCATTTTCTGCTGGAAGCCCAAAGGAATCATATCCCATAGGATACAACACATTATATCCTTGCATTCTTTTATAACGAGCAAATGAGTCCCCTATTGAATAGTTTCTTAAATGACCCATATGTAATTTTGAAGAGGGATAGGGGTACATCTCAAGTAGATAATATTTATGTTTCTTTGGATCTACATCTACTTCAAAAATTTTATCTCTTTTCCACCTTTCTTGCCATTTTTCTTCAATTTTCTGAGGCTCATATTTCATATCTTTCATCTACTTCAAATATTTTCTCTTAGATTAGCCAATAATAATATTTATTGAGTAAATACGATCTGGAATAAATTTTTTTCGAAAAAAAGAATCTACTATTAAAAAGAATAATAGATTAATCCATATTTCTATAAAATCTTTCTATTTTTTCATTCTAAAATATTTTTTACTAAATTCAAGCTCTCTTATATTTTTTTTAGTGTCAGATTTTCTTTTATATTATGTCGGAAGAATATGAAATTACACGATTTCTAAATTCAAAGAAATTCAAAGAAAAATTTGACGAAAAAGAATACGACAAAATAAAAAAATATAAAGGAAACACGTATACAGGAATGCGAGTTGGTGGTAGACATTATTGGAATTATGATAATGGCAAATGGTATGAAGTGAAAACCTCTCCAGAAAAGTGGAATATAACTTTTAATTCTATTAAAAGAAGGTATCATAAGGCACCTATTAATAGCGGAGCGTCTATTGGAACAAAATATCACTGGTATATAATCGCAGATCAAATTGCAGAAAAATTAGATTCAAATTCCTATATGACGACGATGAAAGGGCTTAAATTTAAAATAGGGCATCAAAGACCATATTGGAAAAATTTCAGCTATGAATATCCAGAGAAACAATCATATAAGCAGAGAGTAATAGAAGTGCTGGAAAAAACACTAAAACAATTAAAAGGAGAAAGTTCGGTCAAAAACTTTTGAAGTTTGGGTCGATATTATATCCTTCTTTTTCTATCCCAGATTCTTTTAATTAATAACGCTTTATTAAAATAATCCTCAATTGTGTCAACAGTTTCACTGAAATCGTGTTTACTCTTCGCAGTTTCACATGCATTTTCAACTAATTTTTGTTTAAATTCTATGGTTTTAATGATTTTTTTTATCCCTTCTATAAAATCTTCAAGGTCATTTCCTTTATACGCAGAAGTTTCATGCTCCAACCAATCAAATGCAGGAATATCACGTGCGACCACGGGTAATTTGCATAGAGATGCTTCGATTAACGGTAAGCATAAATTCTCCTCATCAGTAGGAACTAATAAAATATCCGAGCCGTAATAGGGTTCACGTATATCATCATAAAAACCCGTAAATATAACATTATCTAATTTAGAGACTTCTTCCACATCGGGGTTATCATTTATGGGTCCTACCCAAACAAAATAATAATTCGGGAATCTTTCTGCCACTTTTCCAAAAATATCTACTCGTTTTCTTTTCCAGGTTAAACCAACATTCAAAATAATCGTTGCATCTAAAGGAATATCATAATTTCTTTTAAGATATTTCCTGAATTTTAAGCCATATCCATTATCTTTTTCAAATTTTTCAATAATTATACCACTACTGACTGACCAAATAGGATATGTTCTAGTTTTTTGTATTGCTTCTAAACATTTTTTTGCATAATCACTGGGGGTTATTAACAAATGTGATTGACTGTATAAGATTCGGACCCATAATTTTAATAATTTATTGAAAAATGCGTTATCTGGTAAAATATTTCCCTTCAAATCCTCATAGGTTGTATGAGCATGTTGAACAACAGCGGCAGTTTTTTTATATTTATTTTTATACATGATAACTTGAAAAAAAGTAATCGGATCGAAACTAGAGGAACATATTATATCAACCTTTTCCTGATCAACCCAATTTGGTTGTTCTTGTTCTGAGGGAACCCAAACATTATGTCCTCTATTTCTTAGTTCTTGAATAATATCTGTAGTGGTGACCTCTATTCCTCCTACAGTAGGTAATGAAGTCAAGTTCTTATAAATGTAAAAATTAACGATGTAAATAATGTTCATATTAATTAAAAGTTATGAAATTTATGAAAAAAACTTAACTTTATGAAGAAATTATACTAAATCAATGGATGTAAATAAAATAAGGGTAAGTATTGGGAGTGCTGTGAAGCTAGGATTATCTTCTAGTATTAAAATTAAAGATCCTCCAACAACATGTTATATAATGACTTATATTAAAGGACGATGTGCAGCAAATTGTGGTTTCTGTCCTCAAGCACGTAGTTCCAATTCCTCATTGGATAAACTCTCTCGAGTAAACTGGCCCATTTATCCATTTATAGATTTTCTTACTAAATTGAAATATACGACCCCTTCAAAAAGATTTAAAAGAATATGTGTCCAGACTCTTAATTATCCTCAAAATTTTAAAGATTTGGTTGAAATTGTGTCAGAAATAAAGAAAGAAACTTCTATTCCTATATCTATTGCTATCCCTCCAATGGTTAGGGAGAAGCTCCGAGAACTTAAGATTTTAGGGGTTCAAAGAGTTGGAATTGCATTAGATGCTGCTACAGAAAAAACATTTGAAAGAGTAAAAGGGAATTCTGTAAATAGTACATATAATTGGGGAGATCATTATGATGCTTTAATTGAATCGACAAAAATCCTTAGCGAAGATACTATATCCACACATATAATAGTGGGATTAGGAGATACACAAAAAGAGATCATGGAATTAATTAATCAATTAAAAAATTATAATATCACCTCCGCTTTATTTGCGTTCATGCCCATTAAAGGAACGAAATTAGAACATTTGGAGCAACCAAAAATATTAGATTTTAGAAAATGTCAATTAGGCAGATATTTATTAGTTAATAATGATAAAAATCTTAGAGATATAACCTTTAATAATAAGGGAGAGATAATCAATTTTAATATAAATAAAAATGATTTGCGATATATTATCGACGAAAGTGTAGCTTTCATGACAACTGGGTGTCCTGATTGCAATAGACCATATTATACATCAAAACCGTCGGGACCTATATATAATTTCCCACGAAAATTAAATCAAAAAGAAAAAGAACAAATATATAATCAACTAAAAAATTTTACGAATTTCTGAGAATAAGAATGAAAAAATGGAGATTTATTCCATTAAAAATAAGAAATGGATTATGGAATTTGGCTTTAGATGAAGCGATTTTAGAAGCAGTAATTCAAAAAAAATCCCCTTATACAATTAGGTTTTATAAATGGAATCCATCTACCGCCTCTATTGGAAGGAATCAAAGTCTTAAAGATGAAGTGGAGGAGGATTTTTGTAATAAAAGAGGATTTAATATTGTGAGAAGAATTACTGGGGGTGGAGCTGTCTTTCATGATTCTAAGAGAGAGATAACATATTCTCTTGTATGCTCAATTAGACTCTTAGAAAAACTTAATGCATATAAGGTTTTGGAACAATTCGAACTTATTAATCAAGGGATTATTGAAGCTTTAAACATGTACGGATTAGAATCAGAAAAAGGAATTATTCATTGTCCAGCAATATTTTTAGATGGTAAAAAATTTTCAGGAAACGCTCAAGCAAGGAGAAAGGGTTATTTACTTCAACATGGAACAATATTATTAAAAATCGATCCCAATTTAATGTATTCTGTGTTAAAAACTCCACCTCATGTTTCTAAGAATAAAATGGTGAGATCTGTAAGAGCCAAATGTGTAGGAATTCAAGATAAAATTCAAAATTATGAAGAGAAAGAATTTGTAAAATTCTTAAAAAATGGGTTTGAAAAAATTTTCCAAATTGATCTTCAAGAAGGAGATTTTTCTGATTATGAGCTAAATTTAGCAAAAAGACTTATTGAAGAGAAATATAGTAAAGATAACTGGTTAAGAAAATATGAATAATAAAGAAGCTTTAATATCCAAAATTGAACGAAATGAAGCATCTTGGAAAGATTTTTCAGAATTTATAAAAATTCAAGATGAATTTGTTGACCCATTTTTCGATATTGCGTTAGAAAAGAAAAGAAAATATTTTGGGGATTTTTTAAAAGTATATATACCAAATGATAGATATCCAGCTATTAGTATAACTGGAGATTATTGTGAATTAAATTGCGAGCATTGTAATAATAAATATTTGAAAGGAATGAAAGCATTAACCACAAATGAGACATTATATGATTATTTAAAGAATCATGCTAAAGGAGGGGGTGTTGGAGCATTAATATCAGGTGGATGTTTGAAAGATGGATCCGTTCCATTAGTGAACTTTCTCGATACGATTAAAAAAATCAAAATAGAAACAGACTTGATAATAAATATTCACACTGGATTGTTAAATGAGCTGACAGCTAAAAAATTAGTAGAGGCTCAAGTGGATATAATTTCATTTGATATCAATATTGATCCCGAAATTATTCAAAATATTTATCACTTGAACAAAAAACCAGATGATTATAAAGAAGCAGTAAAACTATTTCAAAGATATAATTTAAACGTTATTCCTCATATCTGTGTCGGTCTGCATTACGGAAATATCCGGAAAGAATTGGAATGTATTAGGTTTATTAAAAAAATAGGATTAGACCCTACATTAATAGTTTTAATTGCTCTAATTCCTCCAAGAAACTCAGAAAAAACATTCAAAACCCCCAATGCTTATGATATTGCAAAAATAATTGCATTAACACGATTTGTATTTCCCAATAAAGAAATTTCATTAGGATGCATGAGGCCAAGGGGTAAAATACGTGAAAATATTGAGAGGAAGGCAATTTTAGCCGGAATAACCCGAATTGAAATGCCCTCGAGAAAAACTTTGAAATGGATAAACAATGTTTTTCCAGAGATGAAAGTGAAATATTATTCTGCTTGTTGTGCTATACCTGACACTTATGAAAAAAAGGCCCAAATGAAAAGAAATAAACTAAATAAATACTTAAGAATTTAAAAATTATTAATGAAGAATTTTTTCATGAAAAATATAAATCTTCTAAAACGAAAATGTGAAAATAATCCTCTTGCCCTAAAATTCGCTAATATTTTAGATATTTAAATCAAAATTCTATTATACCTTAAGTTTTAAATTTAATAATAATATGCAAACAAAAAATAAGATCAGATTATTTGGAATTACTGGTATTCCATTAATTAAAGAAAAAGATAATATTGCACAGCTTATTATAGAAAGCTTAAACAAAAATGAAGTTTCTTTAGATAATGGAGACATTTTAGTGATTGCGCAAATAATTGTGTCAAAAAGTCTCGGATTGATAAAAGATTTAAATCAAATAAAACCAAGTAAAAGAGCTGTTGATATTTATCATAATATTAAAAAGAAAAGCAAAAAAGCTAATTTACCCGTCAAAAATCCAGAACTTATACAAGCAATACTGGATGAATCAAACAGATTAATAAAATCAGAACACGTACTCATCACCGAAACAAAGCATGGTTTTGTGTGTGCTGATGCTGGGATTGATAAATCTAATGTGGAGGGAAATAATAATATCGCTCTTTTACCCGATGATCCAGACAAAGAGGCAAGAAAAATTAGACATTATATCCAAAATAAAACAAAAAAAAAAGTAGCAGTGATTATTTCTGATTCATTTGGAAGATCCTTTAGGATTGGTGCTGTGGGTACTGCTATTGGGGTTTCTGGAATCTCTCCTTTATTAGATAAGCGCGGTGAAAAAGATTTATATAAAAGAGAATTAAAAACTACAATAATAGGACAAGTTGACAGTCTCGCAGCGGCAGCTCAATTAGTTATGGGAGAATCAGATGAAGGAATACCGGTTGTTTTGATTAAAGGATATAATTTCAATATTTATGAGGAAGTTTCAATTAAATCAATATTAAGGGAAAGTGACAAGGATCTTTTTAGAAAGTCTGATAATGAGGAAATACAAAAGATCTTAATCAATAGGAGGAGCTATAAATTAGATTTTCTAGAGAAACCAGTTAATATTGATTTAGTAAAAAAATGTATCGATCTTTCTCGATGGGCTCCCAGTGCTCATAATGGACAATTCTGGAAATACATAATTTTAAAGAAAGGCCAAACAAGAAACAGTTTAATTAATAAAATGAATGAAAAATTAAGGGAAGATTTGAAAAGAGATGGGAAATCTATTCAATTTATTAATAATAAAATAGCTATAACAAAAAGATCTTTTCTAGAATCTCCAATCTTATTATTATTATGTTTAGATAAATCATGTTTGGAAAAGTATCCTGATAAAAAGCGAATGCAAAAGGAATATTTATTAGGGGTTCAAAGTATAAGTACTTCCGCGACATATTTACTCTTGGCAATGGAATCCAAAGGATTAACTGGTTCTTGGTACTGTGCACCCTTATTTGCTGATAAACAAGTTAAAAAAGTACTTAAACTCCCAAAGGAATTTGATCCTATGGCATTTTTTACTATAGGATATCCCAAAAAAACACAAAAACCACCCCAACGTAAAAGATTAGATCAAATAATTTATAAAATAAGTGAAAATTTAGATGAATGATGATTTTTATCTCCTACTTGCTGGAGGTGTAGGTGCGGCTAAATTTATTGATGGATTAGCTCATATAATAGATCAAAAAAAGATAAAGGTCATAGTAAACACTGCTGATGATATAAAGCTATTTGGACTCTATGTATGTCCAGATTTAGATATAATTACCTATACCCTAGCTGATGTTATTGATAGAGAGAAAGGGTGGGGTTTTCAAAATGAGAGTTATGATTGTTTAAAGGAATTATCAAAATTTTATGATTTTTCATGGTTTAATGCGGGAGATAAGGACTTAGCTACGCATATTTATAGAACAGATCTCTTCTCTAAAGGTTTTTCTAAAGCACAAATAACTGATGAGATTAGGGACAAGCTGGGCATAAAAGCGAAAATAATACCCATGTGTAATGAAAATGTCCAAACATATATTAAAACAGATAAGGGTCTTATTCATTTTGAAGAATATTATATAAAATATGGATGCAATCCAAAAATTCTAGATGTAGAATTAAAAGGGATAAAGAATGCAAAACCTATTAATAATACATTAGATTTAATTAAAAAAGCAAAAAGAATCATCATCTGTCCCTCTAATCCTATAGTTTCAATTGGAACAATATTAAAAGTAAAAGGAATAAAGGAAGCCCTTAATAAAGTAAAAGAAAAAATTTATGGAATTAGTCCTATCATTGCTGGAAAAACAGTTAAAGGTCCGGCAGATAAGTTATTAAAATGGGCTAACTTAGAAGTTTCTTGTTTCGGAGTAGCAAAATATTATCAATCATTTTTAGGAAATTTCATTATTGATAATAAAGATGAAAACTTGAAATCTAAAATTCAAAAATTAGGTATAAATGTTTATATTACAAATACTCTAATGACTAATCTTGAGAGAAAAAAAGAATTATCTAAATTTGTGTTAAATTTATAACCTCTTTATTCTATTTAGGTAGCCTCTGTTGAAACTTCCGTCAGAGGGATTTCTTGTTCATTTTCCTCCTCTGAAATCTCTTCTTTCTTCACATAATCACCTACCGAAGCGAGTATTTCTTTAATTTTTCCTTCTTGCTTTAATCGTAACACTAGAGTTCTATGTTTTATATAAGAAATGATCTTACCAATTACAGGAAATAATAAAATGATTGGTAATAATAGAATGAGAATTATTTCGGGACTTAATGTAGCGACACTTTCTGTAATTGCTGGAGGTAATTGAAAGACATATTTGAAAAACCATTTCGGATGTATTATAATAAAACTGATTAAAATTAACATAATTAATCTAAATGCTGCATTTGATATAGTTGAGAATGCTAGATTTCTTGCTCTAGGTGCCGAAGATTTTGCAGTAATTGTATCTTCTGCTTCAGAATCCTCTTTAAACAATCTCTCTATATATCTTCCTAATCTTCGTGTTTTTGAAGCTGCACGTACCAGTTTCTTTTCTTCAGACTCTAATTTTCTTTTTTCAATCATTTCTTTTACATATGAAAATTTTTTGTCTTTTTGAGTCAAAAATTTTCCGATAGATTCTCTCTCAATCCCTAATTCTTCTTTTTTCTTCTTAGCTTCTTCTTTTATTTTATCTATGTTAGCAGTAATATGACCCGCTTCTTTTCTTAGTAAATTTAACTGAGCTTCCAACCTATCACTTCTTTCCAATGAAGGTCGTGTTACTGTATCTATATAATTTGTTTGGAATGCAAGTTCCAAATATAAATAACCAACAATAGCGAATAAGGCCACAGGACTGGCTAAAAATGCAAAAAAGTTGTCAATAGGAAGATTATCAAATAATGGACTTAAAGGATTTGCCAACTCGTTTAAATTTATTATACCAATAGAATTAAATGGTTCTACCAAATTAAACAATGCTAACATATCTCTAAATCCAAAAATTATGAGAGGAATGACAATCATTAAGATTAAACATCCTAAAGCCCTCATATTGTTTTTAGGATCACTTGAAATGATTCCCCTAATTAGATAAATGATTGCGATTATGAAGAGAATTTGGAAAATAAGGAGATAAAAATCTTCTGTAAAAAGTAATAATTCTTGCAACATGAGGGGAGGAACCTCAAATAATTCTGGAGCTACCCCTCCAGGAAAGGAAAACCATACACTTAAATAGTTTTTAAAAAATTGCTGAATAAAAGTTAGCATATAATTCAGATTAAAAAATGCAAAAGGAGAAAATAACCCCGCCATAATGAAGGCAATTCCATATGCTATTATATATAAAACAAAAAACACGCCGTAGCTTATGAGATTCTTGATGGATAAGACCACATCTAAAATGACTAATTCATTATCTGAGGTTGTTAAAACTGCGCTAAAGTCAAATAATGAAAGAAAAATAAATATAATCCATACAAATAAAAGAGCATTTAGAATCCTCAATATTGTGAGATAATAGCGTTTCATTTTTTTCACCTCAATAGGCCTTACCCTTTTTCTTAGCTTCAAGATAGTTAGCGATTACTTGATTCATCATGTCATCTGGACCAACTGTGATAACATTCATACCCATATTACGTGCTTCTTGCCTAATCTTTAATATATGCTCCATCATCTCCTCTGCAATCGCTTCTGCCAATGCTTTATCTGTTGTTGATAAATCGACCTCATGAATTTCGAACCATGGAGAGAATGGATTGATAATAATTACAGAATGATCAAATGGGACTAGTTTTTTGAATGCCTGTCGGATCTCTTTAACATCGGATTCCAAATCTGAGATTAAGAAGATTAAGCTTCTTTTTTGAAACCTACGATTGAAATAATCAAGTGCTTCTACCATCTTACATTTTCCTTCTGGTTTTACTCTCGCAACAAAATCCAAAATGCGATAGAAATGATCATCACCGCTTCCAGGTTTTAAAAAACGGAGGTTCTTTTTATCTGAAAATGTATACACACCTACACTATCTCGACGAGTAAGAGCAATTTTAGTTAATAGCATACACGCTCTAATCGAATATTCGAATTTTGTATTGTCAATTGCGCCACCCGCCATAGAATTCGAAGAATCAACCAATACCATCACGGTTATATCTCGTTCTGATTCAAATTCCCGGACAATGAGTTTTTGAGTTCGTGCGCTCGCTTTCCAATCGATTAATCGAAACTGATCTCCAAATACATATTTTCTCATTCCATAAAACTCAGAACCCAATCCTTTTTGTTTGGATCTTTGAATACCATAGTTTAGCTGAAGAGAACGTTTTGAGCCTAATATCTCAATTCTTTTAATATCTTCATAAGGAGGATAAATCAAAATATCAGTTACACTATCTGGAACTATCCTTTCTTCAGAATTAAATCCAAGTCTATCTTTTACTGTCACACTTAAAGGACCAATCGGATATGTTCCTCGTACCTTCGGTTCTAAAATATAGGAAAACTTGATAATTTCTTTCGGACCTATCCGTGTACTTATGAAATTTTCTCCCAAAATAAGCCTAAACAATTCAGGATTATAAGAATCACGAATTTCAAGAAAATCAAAACTATTCTTGCCTCGATTTTCTACAATTACTTTAATATGAACGAAATCATCTTTGAAGACTTTCTCTTTTTCTAACTCCCGAGAAACTTTTAGTTCTTCAATGTTCATTTGGTAATAGAAAAGCGGAAGACTCACAACTGTACTAAATAATAAAATTATTCCAAAAAATACAAGGAAATAATTAACAAACGCAAATCCTGCTGTGAGGAAGAAAACACTAAAAATAACTAAACTTCTTCCTTTTCCACCTAACACGTTTTATTTTCCTCCTTTCTTTTCTAATAATGACATCACTTTATTCAAGCGCTAGAAAAATACTCAATTTATATCGGAATTGGTATCTCTTCAAGTATATTCTTAACAACCGCTTTCACATCAAGACCTTCTAATTCAGCTTCCGGTTTTAAAAGAAGTCTATGATTGAGGGCTGGAACGGTTAATGCACGCACATCATCAGGTGTTACATATGTTCGTCCAAGGATAGCCGCTCGTGCTTTCGAGCATTTCATCAAGACTAAAGATGCACGTGGACCACAACCCATTTGTACTTGTGGATGACTTCTGGTCTTTAAAATAAGGTCTCTGATATATTTAAGGATTCTCTCATCAATATACACTTGATTCACTAAGTTTTGGGCAGCTAAAATTTCAGAGCCAGTCGTAATTCGTTGTACAGATGGTAAATCGCCAGATAATTGTCGCCGCATAATCTCGACTTCTTCATCTTGTTCTGGATAATCTAACCAGAGCTTGAATAGGAATCTATCAACCTGTGCTTCCGGAAGCGGATATGTGCCTTCCATCTCGATGGGATTCTCAGTGGCTACTACGATAAAGGGTTTCTCAAGCGCTAATGTCTGCCCTTCAATGGTGATTTGGCGCTCAGCCATAGCTTCAAGAAGCGCGGCTTGAGTTTTAGGCGCACTTCTATTTATTTCATCAGCTAGCACTAAATTGGCGAATAATGGACCTTTTTGAAGCACAAAGTTCCCTTTCTCTTGGGAAAAGATTTTAGTTCCCGTAATATCAGCGGGTAAAAGATCTGGTGTAAATTGAACTCTTCTAAAACTTATTCCAAGAGTTTGAGCAAATGTTTTTGCCATCACTGTTTTTCCTAACCCTGGAACGCCTTCTAAAAGAACATGTCCATTTACAAGTAAAGCTATGAATAATTGCTGTAAAGTTTCCCCATATCCAACGATTACTCTGCTTACTTCCGATAAAACATCTTGAGCAATCTCACGAATAGGTGTGACATCCAATTCTTGTTGTTGATACTTTTCTCCTTTACTCGGTATTGTCATAATTTTTAAACTTTTTTTATTTTTTTTTACTTTTTTTGATTATAAAATTTAATTGTTATAAATTTTTTTAAAATGATTATTATATATTTGAAACAACCCATTCCATTTCAAAGAAAAATTCTTCGAATTCGGATTCTTCTTTAATTTTTAACTTGCCTGATTTCAAGGATATTATTTTATCAATAAATCGTGAGATACGTTTAAGTTTACTTTTATTTATATTTGGTTCTTTAGATCGTACTAAATCAACTACATTATCTGTTGTTATTTTTTTCCCTCCTAACTGGGCATTTAACTTTCGTTCTAAGCGGCGGTTCAATAATAATAAAGCTTTTCTATACTGACTTTTCTCTCGATACCAATCAATTTTTTTTGCGAAAAAAGAAGAGGTACGAAATCTCATCTTCTCTTCCTTTTTTTCTTCCTCTTCGATTTTTTTCTTCTCTTTTTTCTTTTTACCTCCCGGTAAATAGCGTCTGAGAGTATAAATTGCCAACAAGGGATAAATCCAAGCAGTTATTGGGTTTGTACTTAAGTGAATAATATATTGCATAATGTAGCCATATATTCCCGCAGAACTTAAATCTCTCGATTGTTCTGGGCGAATATGAGCCTCATCGAATGCCACAACCCAATTATCTTTGGGATCTCCTTCATCTTGATGAGTTAACCAATCAATTACATTAATTGCTAGTTGTTTATTATCATATCCGGGAAGATTGATTAATTCATTATTCCACATGCTCGCATCCGAAGATACAAATACACGAGCACTACCCGTGTCTTTTGTCATGAAAGTGATAGGAGTGAATTCAGCCCCGCCGAGAGGTAATTTAAGATATTCAGGTGGGATGGGTAAAGCTCCTGCCATAAAAGTGAGATCTAAATAATCCTCTGAAGCATTAAATCTACCATCATTATTTTTATCGACAAAACTATATGGGGAGCCGCGTGCAATTACATTCCATCCAAAAATATCCACAAGTGGCCCTCCCGCTGCGCTAGTAGCTTTAGAAAGAATAACATCATCAATTCCGTTAGTAGTGGGATGTGGTTCAAATTGAGTGATTATTGGAAATTCTGGATTTGTAAGATATGATGCATTATCCCTCAGATAACCAGTTGCAAATAATGTAACTGGGATCATTTCAGTAGCATTAGAACTAAGTAAACTTGAAATGAGAATTTGCCATAATAATTCTTTGGTTGAACCATGATCATGACAGATCAATAACGCATTATCTCCATTAAAAAAATCCACGAAAAACGGAATCTCAAAAAGGGGATTATAAAATTGATTTGGTCCTAATAAGACGAGACATATAGATTTATTAAGTCTCTCTGTTGCACTTAAACTTGATTGAATTGACATCACGTCATAGCCTTCATCAATCATCGTCTGTCTAAATTCTGAAGATCCATTCCACCCAGAATTATACACTGAAAAATTATGATTATTTACTCCTTGATCAATTATAGGAGAGAACAAGGGAATAAATGCAAATATAAATATTATGATGAATAATGCTTGTTTAAATAAGGAAACTTGGGATTTTCGTTTAGATTTCAATTCGCGCGTCTTTTGAGCTGTTGTATTACGAATAAAAATAATAAAACTAATTCCAACACCAACTGCACCCAAATAACAAGCTAAAGGAACATAATTAGTAAAAACGGGCAATTCTCCAGGATTAGTAGATTGATAGGATTCGATAAATCCTGTTAAATATACTCCTATAACTACTAAGTAAACTGTGAAGAAGATATATAAAATTCCCTTGGAAATCTTTACACTTTTTCTTGTAGAACTCTCAATACTTGCCATTTTTTATATTTTTCCTTTTAAATCTATATGAAATATTCTAAAAATCTTCCTTAAATATTGAAACCAAAGTTTTTGCCTGTAATCTCATTATAGAGATTTGAAAACATATTTAATGTAAATTCAAATTCTTTTTTAGTAGGTTCAACCCCTCCATATATGATATCTTCAATTTTCTTAATAAAAGGGTAAATAGTTTCTGGTTTTTGTCCTAACTCATTTACACATGTGATCGCATATTCTCGGATAGTTTGATAAGCCAATCGAGGTTTTTCATATTTATTTTTAATAAGATCATTATAGATAAGATATATGTAGGCAATTGCTTCCTTAGATCTTTCGGTTTTCATTAATATTCGAAGATTTTCTTTTTTACGTTCAACATCTATGAATTGTGGTTTTACATCTTTACTGAAAAGACCCATTTTTTTCTCACATTAGTTTTTTTAATTTTTTTATTTAATAATTTTTTATAAATTTAAATTTCTTTGTACTGTTCTATTTTTTAATAACTAATTTTAATTTTATTTGTTTTGTATTATGATAATTATTTTGATTAAAAATTGAGAATAAAATTATAGCCTGTTAATTGATAATATACTGGAGAGAAAAGTTCAATTGTCTTATAAAATTCATCTTCCGTAACTTTGAAGGGTTGAGCATAAATTATTTGTTCTATTTTTTGAATAAAAGGATATATTTTAGCGGGATCTAATTTAAAATCTTGCACAGAAATTAT